>Ga0302317_10003183_pt1 | contig 10902 bp, 1 predicted proteins | sample III_Palsa_N3_3_FD_200450 | JGI IMG/M metagenome (GOLD analysis project Ga0302317, IMG submission 200450) | Peat permafrost microbial communities from Stordalen Mire near Abisko, Sweden - III_Palsa_N3_3 | ecosystem: Environmental > Terrestrial > Soil > Palsa > Peat permafrost | place: Sweden...
GGCGGCCATGGTGAGCTGTGTGTGGGTGCCGTGCCGTGGCGGCAGTTGCAATTCCAGCTCCGCCTCGCAAGCTCGGCGTCGAGGGGGCAAACGCTCTTTCACCTCAAACAGTGTTCACAGGAAAGCTGAAGCGCCGCGCGAAAGGCAACATGTCGATCACGTCTCACCGAAGAGCGTGTCGATCAGACGCGCGACGCCCAGACCTTGTCGTGCACCACGCGACTCCGAACCTGGAACCACGTCCCGCCCACGCGCAAAAGGCAAGATCCCGCTCGTGCTCGGGGGCCAACCGAGCACGTCGGCAGATGCAGCGCAGGCAGAACAGCGAACTGGTGCTAGGGCGACCCTGACGAGCACGACGCCCACCACGACCACGACCACGACGCCCCGCGGCGCCGGACACGAGCGACGTCTGCTGCGAATGTCCGGCGCACAGCCAGCCCCACGACCGCGACGACGACCACGACCACGACCACGACGCCCCGCGGCGCCGGACACGAGCGACGTCTGCTGCGAATGCCCGGCGCACAGCCCCACGACCGCGACGACGACCAGCACCACGACCACGACCATGACGAGCACGACCGCGACGACCACGACGAGCACGACTGCGACGACCACGACCAAGGTGAGCACCACCACCACCACCACCACGACCGCCACCACGACCGCGACGACCCCCGACGATCCCGAGACCACCGACGACCCCCGAAGACCCCCGTCACGACGAACACCGCCACGACCACCACCTCGACCACGACGAGCACCACCACCAGGAGCGTCGCCACACCGCTCGCAGCACGTCCAAGAGCTCTCAGGCCTCCGGATGACGTACCGCGGCGCCGCGGCCACGACGATGGTGCATGGGAAATTGCTGGAAGACGGTCTGGGCGAGGCACTGGAGTTCCTGTTGCACGGGGTGAGGGAGCGCGCCGTAAACCGCCTCCTGCACGTCGGCAGGCCAGTACGACTCCCCGTTTGGTTGAAGTTGTGCTGCGGAGAGCCCGTGGTTGCCGCTCTGGATGGCGCTGCGCCAGGCCTGCACCCACGACGGCCAACAGTCGCGAACGACATCAGGGACGTCGTCGACGGAGAAGGTGAAGTCTTGGAACTGCTGCGTCGCGACGTAGGAGTACGTCCCCGAGTTGAGCGCCTCGGCCATGAGCGCGCCAAACAACCACGAGAAGGTTTCGCGCTGCGGCGGAAACGGCCAGTCGAAGACACGAGAGGAGGCGGACGAGCTTGGTGCAGTTGTCGGACGCGGGGCTGAACGCGAGAGAGGAGAGGCAGTGGCGGTCGTGGTACTCGTACGGGCGGTCGTCGTACTCGTACGGGCGGTCGTGGTACTCGTACGGGCGGTCGTGGCGGAAGCAGGAGCCGAGGTACGAGCCGGAGCGGATGTGGCCGCACGGGCACGAGGAGTCGCGCGTGCTGACGCTGTGGTCCGCGCAGGACCCCCCGAAGCGCCAGACGCGTGCGACGCGAACGCGCTGTGGCGCGGCGCGTCAGTCGCAGTTTCCGGCTCCGCAACGGCCCACTCAACGTACAACGTGTCGACGGGCGCGCCGGAGGAGTCGAGCACGACGCCGGCGTTGTGGGCGATGGCACGAAAGTCAAGGCGTGGGTCGAGAACCCGCATCGTGGAGAAGGCCATGGCCACGATGCGCAGGTACTCGTTGATCTTGTCTTGGTGAGCACGGCAGCGACGGGCTTGCGCGGTGGTGAGCGGGTCCATCAGGTACACGTCGTTGATGGTGGTGGCGCGCGTGAGGGCCATGACGAAGAGCTCGGGCGGCACGCTGTTGTGAGAGAGCATGTTGGTGATGAGGATGGGGTGGCGGTACGTGGCGGCCTGGATGCTGTGCGCGGTTACGACGCGACCGTGGCGCAGCGCGAAGCTCATGTAGTCGTACTGGACCTTGTACTCGCCCATGGTGGCCGTGCCGGTCTCGTGGTGGCGCGGAATGGGACGCTGGTGCTGCGGGTACCCCTCGAGCGGGGCGCGCGCCGGCGTCGAGAACTCGACGACGATGAAGGCGGGCGGCGCGGAACACTGCGTGCCGCCGTCGTTGCGCACCTTGAAACGCGTCCCCCTCTCGAAGCAGATGCGGCGCACCTTGCCCCGCGCCCCGTTGACGACGCCCAGCACGAAGTTGCGGTTCTTGGTGACGACGACGTCCATGCCCACGTGACACGCGAACGAGGGTGGGGCGCACATCTTCTCGGCCTTGGAAGACTGCGAGCGGGAGCCCGTGTTGCCGCGCGCGTACTGGCAGAACACGCCCATGTCGAGCTCGGAGTGCGTGCACGACGCTTCCAGGTTCGTGGACGGCACCTTGTCGAAGACGTCGACGTGGTCCCAGAAGTAGACGCGCTCCCCGAGTCGGCTGACGGCGGCGTCGATGAGCATGTCGGTGATGGTGTGGCGCTCCTCGTTGGTGAACGTGATGACGATGGACTCGGCCGTGGCCGGCACGCGCGCTTGCGCACGGGCGTTGAGTTGGCGCAGAAGCCAATCGGGGATGCCCTCGCGCGTGCGCAGCGCGCGCGCCACGTCGCCCAGCACCTGACACCGTGCGCGCATCCGCTCCCAAAGCAGGAACACGCGGTCGAAGCGCCTGTAGAGGCCGTGCCCAATGGCCACCTCGTTGTTGCGCGCCCGAGCCCGCTCGTCGGCACCGATCACGTTCGTGGGCCTCCTCCACGGAGCGGCGTCAGCAATGGGCGGCGCTTGGAAGATGTCGCCGCAGCCCACAATCGTCTTGATGCCGCCGTACGCCTCGCCGATGCCCGTGTCGCACAGCGCCGCCGTGACGCTGCGGCTGAACCGCGCCAAGAACGATGCGCCCACCATGTACACCTCGTCGATGAAGATGATGTGCTTGTTCTGGAACTCCTCGCGGATCTTGTCCAGTGTCTCGCGGGTCTGCGTGGTGGAGTAGAGCGCCTGCTGTTGCTGCTGCTGCCGGCGGCGCTTGCGACGGGGCTTGAGGCGCGCCGCCGACGACATGGTGATGCCCTCCACGAGCAGCGCGGCGATGGCCGTGTACGCGTACACGCCGACGGCGCTCGACGCACCGCGCGCCGCAGCAAAGTCGCGGACCGCGTTGATGACGCGGCTCTTGCCCGTGCCCGCCTCGCCGATGAGGAGGATGTGCTGCTGCTCGTCCGCCATGACCCCGAAGCGATGGAACGCGTCGAAGAAGTCGTCCCTGTCCTCGACACCGTCGACGCCGGAGGTGGACATCACAAGGCGAAGCGCGAAGTACCTGAAAGCGAGCTGCTGGCCGGTGTTGAGGCCGTGGAAGCGAGCGCACCCGTCGATCGTGAGGTCGCGGGGGGTGTCCGCGGCGAGGTTTGCGGTGGTGTCGCGCAGCTGTGACGCGTCGATGGTGTCGAGCACGTCGTCGTCGTCGTCGCTGTCGTCGTCATCCTCGGCATCGTCGGCCGCGGGAGGAGCGGCGCGCCCAAACTGTGAGGGCACGAGAACGCCGACGCGTTCCATGTCAACACGATCGACGAAGTCGTGCTCGACGGGGCCACGCGCAGCAGCAGGAGCTCCAGCGACGTTGGCCACGGAGTCGACGACGGAGCGAAGCGCGGCTGGAATGTTGCCGCGGTTTCGAGCTTGGTGTTGGTCGGCGGCGCGCACCTGGTACAGGGCCCTGGCCTCGGCGATGGCAGCCCGATCGTCGGCGGACAGATCCGGGAGCACAGCATCCTCGTCGCTGCCGTAGTCGTCGTCGTCGTACCGGCGCGCGGTGGTGCCGTCGGTGGCGTTGGCGTGCGCGATGGCGTCGTCGAGCGCGGCGGCCTGGCGCTCCTGCAGCGTGCGGTTCACGACGCCGTCCGCGGCGCGGTACAGGAGCGTGTTGACCATGGCGTCGCGGTCGCGGACGGACACGACGCCCTCGAGCAGCAGACGGTTGAGCGCCTCCACGGCCGTTTCGTTCGGGCACACGCGACGGTCGAGCAGTGACCCCTCGCCACGGTGCGGCACCCACGCGAGCATCAGCGCGCACGCCGAGGCCGTGATGTCGTCGTTGTCCACCGAGTCCAGGTACCGTGCGAAGGCGTCCTCGTCGTACATGCCGTCGGGGAGGGCGACCGGAGCGCGAGGCGGAGCGGATGTCGTGGTTGCGTTCGACGGCGACGGGGCGCGAGCGCGTGGCACGAGGTTGACCCACGGCTTGAAGAAGGAGTCAGCGGCGTGGCCGTGGCAAGCGGGGCACGTCACGGCTGGGGCGAGGCCGGCGTTCTCGTCGTCGTGGGGGCCGTCGGCGTCGTACTCAGCGACGCCTGGCTGGAGCGGCGTGCGAGCGGGGCGCCCGTGCACGATCATCTCGTCGGGGAAGCGCGGGCCGGCCGGCACGTCCACGAAGACGGTGTGTTGGTCGTTTGGCCAGTCCGTGATGGCGCGCACGTTGCGGAGCGGGTAGTCGCGCAGAAACCGCGAGTTGCGCGACCGGGCGGCGACGGTGGGCGCGGGCCCGGTCACATCCACGTGGCCGCCACCGACGTCGTCGTCGTCGCCCCCGTCCACGTCCACGCCGTGGGCGTGTTCCTCCTCCTCCTCCTCCTCGTCGTCGGACACGTTGTTGGAGCCGCGAGGCACCCTGATGATCATGTTGTCGTCGTGGAACGTGACGGCGGAGACGCCCTCGTTGCGCGCGGGGCGGTACTTGTACTGCGCCAGCGGCGAGTCGTTGTGGTACAGTCGCAGCGACGTGTCGGCACGCAGCCGTGTCGCGACCTCGGCGCCACCGGCGTGGTCGCCGTCGTGCGTCGCGGCGTCGTCCGTGTACAGCGCGCGGGGCCACCACCGATTGAACACGGCAGCGCGCACCCCCAGCTTGACCATGGTAGGGTGCGACGTGACGAACGTGCCGCGCGACGAGCCGTTGAGCAGGCAGAAGTGCACGAGCGGGAGGTCGAACTCGACCATGCCCGCGATGCGCGTGGCCGTGTTGATGACAATGGCGGCCGCCGTGGACCTGACGGTGGCTCGCGGCGCGACCGCGGCCGCGTCCGCGTCGCGCGGGAGCCCGCGCCGCACTTGCGACTGACGTTGACGCAGGAGCGCGCCGACGAGCACGTCGAGGTTGTTGGTCTGGTTCTTGTCGTGGACCTTGGTGGCGTACTTGAACATGTAGTAGAGCAGGTTGTTGCCCGCCAGAGAGCCCGTGACCACGTACTTGGCGTCGCTGTTGCCCGGCACGCCGCTCGCGAGCGCCTTGAGCGTGGGCACGACCCACACGTCGAGGCGCTGCACCATGTACACGACGTCGGTGCCGTTGTCGAGGCGCGTGCGCTCCACGGCCCACGCCGGCAGACGCATGCGGCACGCGCGGTCGCGTGTCGCCCACTGCGAGTTGGCGTACCCCTTGAAGCACGTCGCGTGGTGCGCGTACGAGTGCGTCTGGTGCACGACCTGGCCGATGGCAAAGTACACGGCGTTGAGGTCGTCGAGGCGCAGCGAGGTCGTGCTGGGGGGGACGACCAAGTACCGCTTCCTGAACAGGCGAGCGCGGGCCACGGCGACGGTGTAGTGGCGGAGCCGGTCGTGGATGGACGTGGTCCGAGCACCCGGCGGCGACTGCTCCAAGGCGGCGGACGCGGCAGCCTCGTCGACGCGCAGCACGGCGCGCAAGAGCGTGTTGGACACGGCCGTCTCGACGGACATGTCGCGGTTGCACGTCGTGCAGCGCACCTCGCGGGGCTCGCCAAAGTTGCGGTTGAGCGTGTACCGAGCCCCCGTACCAAGAAGCTCCATGCGTGAGTGGGCGGGGGACGGCGAGCGTGACGGGGAAGACGGAGGTGACGGCGAGCGTGATGACGGCGGCGGTGGTGTGGAGCGCGATGAGGAGGAGGGCGAGGACGGTGACGAGGGGCGAGCACGCCCAGGTGCCTGCGAGAACACGTCGGACGGCGGCGTTGGGCTGGGCGTGGGTACGACGGGCGTGGAGCGCGTGGACCGGGACGGCATGGGCGACGCGTCGCTGAGAAACGTGGCGGGTGGCGACTCCGGGAGCAGCGGCGACTCCGGGAGCAGCGGCGACTCCGGGAGCAGCGGCGACTCCGGGAGCAGCGGCGACGACGGTGGCCTGACGACGGCACCCACGCCCGTGGTGTTCACGACGACGTCGGGCGTGGCCAACCTGAGCGGCGGCGTCGAGGCCAGGTCAATGGACATGGCCGACAGCGGGCGCAGGAGCGGCGCCACCACCTCGAGGCCGGCGGCACCGGTGCGCACGACGGCGCTCGCGACTGCGCCTGAGAGGCCGCCCGCGACGCCGCCCGCGATGACGCCCGCGACGCCGCCCGCGATGCCGCCCGCGACGCCACCCGCGACGCCGCCCGCGACGCCGCCCGCGACGCCGCCCGCGACGCCGCCCGCGACGCCGCCCGCCAGTGCGCCCGCCACAGCACCTGCTGCGACAGCCGACGCGGTGGTGGGTGTCGGCGGGGACTCGCCTGTGGACGGAGGCGAGAGCAAGGGCGACGCGGGGTGGCAGTGCGGGCACACGAGCTGGTCGACGCGCAGCTTCATGGACCGCGCGAAGGCGGCGTTGTGGAACGCGTCGAGGTTGCGCGTGAACTCTTCGGGGTCGCCCGTCTCGGCCGTCACGGCGTCACGCGTGCGCACGAAGTCGTGCACGTTGGAGAAGTGCCCGTCGAGCCACACGAGCATGTGGAGGTGCAGCGTGCCGCGCCCGTTGGTCTCCACGTTGAGCGCGAAGGCGTTGATGTCGAACAGCCCGTCGTGCGCGTTGAAGCACGAGTTGAGGTTGTCGCCCAGGTCGAAGCCGAAGACGTGACGGACGGCAGCGACGAGGAGGCGGCGGAAGTACAGCGCGATGCCGGCGGGGTCGCCGTACCCCGCCTTCATCACGTCGCTCCGGGACGGCGGCGGCCCCGTGAACTTGTACTTGCGCAGCGGGAGCCCGTCGCGTTTGGCGCGGATCGTGAGCATGAGCGTGAGCGACCGGTCGTCCTGATCGCAGATGCCGGCCGTGACGGAGAGGTGCGGCTTGCCGTACTTGGTGTGGAGCGCGCGCCCGAACTCGCGCATCTTGGCCGTGTGCGCGTGCGTGCCGGGCAGGTCGGACGTGACCTGGTACACGACGCGGCGCAGCGTGGAGGCGCCGCGCTCGGAGTGGACGTTGGCGGTCTCACTCACGAGCTGCCCGCTCCTGGTCGTGGTGATGGTGGGAGGGCCGGTGGGCGTGATGCGGCGTGAGGTGGTGGGAGTGGTGGGGGGGGCGGTGGCGGTGGCGCCCGTGGCGGCCGACGTGTTGGTCGTGGCAGCAGCGGTGGTCGAGGCGGCAGCGGTGGTCGAGGCGGCAGCGATGGCCGAGGCGGCAGCGGCGGCGGCGTCCGTCTCGCCCGACGCGGCGGCGACGGCGACACGCGACGTGTTGGCGGCCACGGCTCCTGTCGCGTGCACGCCATGCACGAGAGCAGTGGCGACCGTGGTGGGGTCCGCCGTGACGATGTCCGTGGCGGAGACGTGCCGGTAGACGGCCTTGAACGCGGAGCTCTTGACGATGGAGTAGTAGCGGTTCTGCTCAAACACGTACGCGGCCAAGTCCACGGAGGAGCGCCGGACCTCGTCGGCCTCGCGTTGCGCGCGCTGGAACGCCAAGCTGACGGCCTCGTTGAGGTTGAGCTTGAGGCGGCGCATGTACACGACCGCCGACGTGACGAGATTGCGGTTGAACGGGAACTCGGCGACGAGCGACCCCGACATGACGTCCGAGTTGTAGATGTCGACGAACCTGTTGCCGGGCTCGACGATGACCGCGACACGCTTCTGCCTCGACACGTCGTCCAGGTGACGGAGCGGCCGCAAGCGGCCCTGCGCGCTCAGGAACCCGGCAGCGAGGTTGGACATCTCCGCGTCGGTGCGCTGCCGCTCGCGCTCGTTGCTCTCGAGCCACGTGTCCTCGTCGAAGTCAACGTCGGCCGGGCCGCCGGGCGCGCGACCCGTCTGCGCCGTCTCGTACATCTCGTCCTCCGTGGCGAACACAATGTCGGCCTCGTCGTGGGCGTGGTCGACCATGCTCTCGCCCGCTCGCAGAGCCCGAACCTGGCGCGAGAGCTCGTCGGCGCTCGCCTCCGTGACGCCGCGCCCGGTGTGGTCGTTGGACTGCAGCACGACGGTGGAGAACTCCGTGTCCCGCGCAATGTCGGAGAGCCCGCCCGTGTGGTGCGACGGCTCCGCGTGCACCGTGTCCGACGGCATGGGCTCCATGGACTGCACGAACGCGATGCGGCTCTCATCCCCGCTGCGCGGCGGCAGCTCAAAGGCCTCGCGCGCCGCTGCCACGCTCGACGTCTCCAAGCACTGGTTGAGGCCGGCGCGGAACTCGTCGAGAAAGTTGGGGTGGTTCTGGCGAAGGTCCGCGTACGCGGGGTTGTGCTGCATGAGCGACTTCATCATGCCCACGAGCTCGTCGACGGCCACGGCCTCGTCGTCCACGGTGCGCGTGACCACGTGCCCGTCCATGTCGTAGCGCACCATGACGTTGACGAAGTTGACGGCGCGGCTCGCCATGTCGCGGAACGTGTTGACGACCGTCGTCATGGGCGCGTTGCACACGTTGTACGAGCTGCGCACCACGCGGCTGTGGCGGTTCGTGCCGACGACGACGAACCTCCCGAACGCGGCGAAGCGCGCCACGAGGAACTTGCAAGTGCGGTTGAAGGCGGTGGTAAGGTCGCGGCCCGTGTCGACGTCGTAGCACCGCCCGGCGTGGTGCTCCGCCATGGAGTGGAGCGGCGGCATCGTGGCGGAGGCGCCGAGGTCCTCGAGGCACATGTTGCACACGACGAAGTGCTGGCCACGGCGGTTCCCGCACGTCGGGAAGTCGCACACGTCCTCGTTGGGTGGCGATGACCACGGCGCGACGCGGCCGTGCGCGAGCGCGGCCGGAGTCGGGTAGATGCCGTGGCGGCTCAGCATCACGTCACGGAGCGCCCCGCGGAGCTCGTCGTTCTCAATCGCGGGCGTCACGTCGCACTGCACGATGATGGGCGGTGCCGGCGCGTGGTCGCCCGTCGGCGGCTTGCACGTGGCCGCGATGCGGTCCACGATGCGCACAGTACGTGCGGACGACGTTGCCGCAGGCGGCGGTGAGGGGGTCGGCGACGGAGACGTGCCGAGCCTCTGCCGCTTCACGCCGTGCGTGGGACGCGCTTGGACGCGGTGCGCTCGGTCGCCGTCACTGCGCAGCCGGCTCGCGCGTCGTCGTTTGGCGGTCCGCCCATCGTGCCGCGCGCTCGCAGCGGACCCCGGGCGCGAGTCCGCCGACGAGGTCACCGACGCACCCGGCGACGACGAGTCTCTGGACCCGGGCTCGAGCGCAGCGACCAGGTCCACGACGGTGGCGTCGTACAGCTCCCTCGCGGCGTGGAACACGCGCACGAGCCTCTTGACGTGCAGGCACCCGCACACGAGGCACGCGAGCTCCGGCTCGTCGACAGCGTCGCTCACCTTCTTGGCGGTGTCGCGATGGCACGAGACGCTGGGAGCGGACGGCACGTCCTTGACCTTGCCGATGTCGAGGTCGTACGCCGCGGTGGTGGAGTTGAAGCGCTGCGCGTTCTGCCGCGCGCTGGAGCGCACCGTGTCCGCTCGGTCCTGCGCACGCCCCGCTCCTCTGGCGTTGGTGGCGGCGACGGCGGCGGCGACGGTGGAGGCGATGGCGGTGGTAGCGGCAGCGGCAGCGCGCGCGTTGCGCCGTCTCCGCCAAGCGGCGCCGCTCGTGCGGCTGAGCGCGGGCTGAGTGGGAACGGTGGTGGGTGCAGCGTCCTCGGTCGTCGTTGGGGGTGACGAGGAGCGCGAGGTGGGCGCCGAGGGCGGCGACGGCGACCTGCTCAGCAGGTGCAGCACGCCGGACGCGGCGTCCGCCACTGTGCTCGCGAGCGCGGTCACAGCGGCGGACGCCGCGTCCAGCAGCGGCGACGCGCTGCGGGCCCCCTCGCGCGTGGGCGTTGAGGTAGGTTCCGTGCGCGACGGCGACGCGGCTGCGGCAGGGCTGGACGCGAACGGGGTAGGGCTCCCGCTCGCTCCACGCGCCGCCGCTGCCGCGCCGCGGCGTCGCTCGGCGCGAGCCGCGCTCACGCTGGCGCGGTGCGCGGCGCGTTGAACAAAGCTCGAGAATCGTCCGTTCCTCGTTGACATGCACGAGGTTGAACCAAAGGCGCACCGCGCGAAACACCCGCGTGCGCCGCACTACGCGCGCCGCAGCGACGCGGCAGCGTGCGGCACGTGCGACGGAGCAGCGGGGAACCAACGTACGGGCGTTTGAGAGTGAAAAGGTTTCCCAGGAACCGCCAACGGAAAGGACAAAACACTCCAAGTACTCAACGCGCAACTGCACTGGTGGCAGTCTCATGCTTACAGGCGTCGCTGGATCGATGGACTAGTAGCGCCGTTGATGGGCCTTCAAATCGTTGATCCAACCTCGACACGAAGCCGTCGACTTCCGCAGCAACGCAAGAACATCCCAGGTGCATGCTTGCGACGTCGGGTACGAACCGTACGATGACATAATGTCAGACATTTGCCAATGGACGTACCCGGCCCATCTAGTTTTCCGATGCTTTTCTGAAGAAGACAACAACAACCTCGCGATGCGCACTGGGCGCGCGTGGACCTCGCACTCGTCCACTGCGCGCGTTCTGCGAGCACCCGCGTCCCCCGCCCAGGTTTCGGTCGCGGCATCAACGCGAGCGCCTCGACGCGCGGGGTGCAATGCACTGCACCGCGACCACGCCACGCCGCGTACGCGGGACACGAGCGTCAGTCTCGCAGGATGCGCGCGCAGCGCGGCACTCGCCGCTCCGCGCCACTTCCCCTCCCTCCATCTCCCCGACTCGCACTCGCTCTCCCACACC
>Ga0302317_10003184_pt1 | contig 10900 bp, 5 predicted proteins | sample III_Palsa_N3_3_FD_200450 | JGI IMG/M metagenome (GOLD analysis project Ga0302317, IMG submission 200450) | Peat permafrost microbial communities from Stordalen Mire near Abisko, Sweden - III_Palsa_N3_3 | ecosystem: Environmental > Terrestrial > Soil > Palsa > Peat permafrost | place: Sweden...
GGAAGGTGACGTGGTGATGCACGCCGAGCATGTCGGCGAAGCGGAAGTCGACGAACTCGACCTCGTTTTCCACGATCAGATCGAGCACTTTTTGGGCAGACATGGCGGAGCCTCACAGGGAAAGGGATAACGCTTTAGAGCAAGCCTCGTGCCATGACGTGAAGTCGTTGTGGCACAAGCACTGGCGCTGCAAACGGGTATGAAAGACGCTTACGGTAGCACCAACGCAATACGGATGGATGATAGATTTTGCACCTTTGTGGTGCGTTCGGTCATGCCGCTCTGGGGCGCTGGTTTCGAGGTCTCCTCCAGTCTATGTAGCACAAGCATTTAGCGTCCGATCCCACGAAAAAAGCCCCGGCTCACACCGGGGCTTTCATCCCACATGACAGACCGCTGATCGCCTAAAAGTCCTGCTTGAAGCGGATGCCAATCGTGCGTGGCTGACTGAAGCCGGTGTAGACCTGCCCATCGGGGTATTGCGGCACCACATCGTGGGCGCCGCAAATCGTCACGCCGCACTCGGTGAACTTGTACTGTGCCGCGCGCGTGTCGAACGCGTTGTCGAGGTAGATGTCCACCGACCAGCTCTTCCTCTGGATACCTGCGGAAATATCGACGGAGTTGTAGGAAGGGAGATTGCCCAGCAGGTTGCGCTCGACCAGTCGCAGGTCCGTGGTGCGTTCACCCACATGCACGAGCGCGCCCTGCACGAAGGCGTCGTTGCCAGCCAGATCGAAGGTATAACGCGCGATGAGGTTGCCCTTGAACCGTGGCGTTATCGGCAACTGGGTGCCCGTGGGGGCCTGTGGTCCCGTCACGGCGTCGCCCGTCTGCGGGTTGATCGTGCCTGCCGGGCAATAGGTGACCGGAGTACCGGCGGCATTCGTGAACCCGCAGTAGTTCGCGGTCAGCTTGGCGTCGTACAACGCGACGCCGGCACTGAGATTCAGGTTGTAGGTCGCCTGCCAGTTCAGCTGCGACTCGAAGCCGTCGATGCGGGCCGAATTGGCGTTCTCGATGATGGTCAGACCATTCGGACCCAGGATGTTGAACTGGAAGTGATTCCAGGTTTCGCGGAACACCGCGCCGTTGAACGACAGCCGGTTGTCGAACCAGGAGGTTTTCCAGCCAAGCTCGAGGTTGGTCAGGAAGTCCGCCTGGTAGGGTGGCAAATCGCCAGCGCGGTTGACGCCACCCGGACGGAAGCCCTCGGACCGGGTGAGATAGATCATCTTCGTGGGCGAGATATTCCAGGTCAGGTTGTACTTTCTGAGCGAGCCGCTCTCCTTCACGGACTTGTTGAAGTCCAGACACGGAGCACCCTCGAATGGATCAGGCGAAATGCAGCCGGCCTGGCCATACGTCGAATTCGGCGCAAAGCCCGAGCTGAAGCCGTAGAAGCCGTACAGATCGTTGCGGGTGCGGAAATAACGATCACCTACCGTAGCGGTGAGCACGTCGGGAATGAAGTCGAAGGACAGTTCGCCGAACAGGGACTCGTCGTGGTCGTAGCGCATCTGCTTGGTCAGCCAGATGGTGTTGGGCCAGCCCGGAACGGACAGCGAGGAAGCCAGGTCGTTGATCTGGTAGTCCTGCATGATGTCGTGCTTCTGTTTCTGCCAGAACGCGCCGGCCACCAGACGCAGGCGATCGTCGCTGGGTGAGGCAATGCGCAGTTCATGGCTGGTGTTGGTGTAGGCATCCCGGTCGGTGATGAATTCAGACGGATTGATCAGGGCACCGCTGTTGTCGTGGATGTACGCACCGTAGGAGAGCAGGGTGTCGTACCAGAACGAGTAGTCGCTGTAGTCGGTTTGCTCTTCCTGGTTGCGCTTGAGATGTGCATAGGAATAGGTCAGATCGAAGTTGCCGATCTTGCCCAACACGGTCAGCGCGCCCTGCCACCAACGGTCATCGACTTGTTCGGGATAGAAGTGGGTGACCGCCAGACTGCCGATGGCCGGATCGCTGGCAAAGCTGCCGTGCGAAATCGTCTGTTGCCCCATCAAGGTCGGGTTGATCGACCAGTCGTCGTTGAGATCGACCTTCAACGCAGCGCGCGCACCGTTGGAGTTGACGTCGTTGTAGTCGTTCCTCGCATGCCCGAAGCACTGCAGCGTCGCGGTCGGTGTGCAATTGTCCGCATTGCTGACGGTGATGCCGGAAACCGGGAACGTGCGCGTGCCGGCCACGTTGTCGATGTAGCCGGCATCATGCTCGTGCCAGCCGACGAGCCGGATGGCCGCGTCGCTGCTGAGCGGCAGATTGAGCATGCCTTCGACGGTGTCGCCGATGCCACCGTGATCGACCTGGTCGAGGCCGACGGTGTAATTGGCCGCAAAAGCGCTGGGATCGGGCTTGTTGGTGATGATGCGCAAGGCGCCGGCTTCGGCGCTCGCGCCATACAACGTACCCTGTGGCCCGGCCAACACCTCGATGCGGGCAATGTCGTACATGTGAATGTCGAGCGGGCCCTGGATCGTGGTGACCGGCTGGTCGTCCAGATACACGCCGACGCTCGGCTGTGAGCCAGAATGATTGGTGTTGCCGCCGCTGGCCACGCCACGCATGTCGATGGTGGCGAAGCCGGGACCGGTGGCGATGCCGCCGCCGCCCTGCTGGAAGGTGACGCTGGGCAGATACTTCACGTAGTCGTTGAAGTTCTGGACGTGCAGCGCCTCAAGTTGATCCTGCTCCAGCACACTGATGCTGATCGGTACCTTCTGCAGATTCTCGGTGCGTTTCTGCGCGGTCACGTTCACCACGTTCAAGGTCGTGGTCTTCGGTTTCGTTGCCGGTGTCGCGGTCGACGAAGCGGGCGGGGCGGCATCCTGCGCGAAGGCAGGTGCGGCCACGGCCAGACAGATCGCCGCGGCAAGTGGCAAGCGGACCAGGCGCACTCGTTGCGCCCTGGTGATTTTTTTGGATCTGTTCGCGTGCATAAAGCTCCCCTCTCTAATCCACGACAATCCAGCGGAAGTAGCTACGTTTCCTCCAACTCCGGCACGTTTGGATAGCTCCCCAACACTGGCCCCAATGCCAACTCCAAAGGCACCAACCACGGTGCGTAATGCCGCCAGTGATCCACCCCTTCCCGGTAAATCGGCTGGCGTACCTGTTCCGAACTGGCGGTACGTACCGGCCGCGCGTTCTGGAAGAACCGCAAGCACGATTCCTCGAACGGCAGGCCACAATACTCAAGCAGGCGGCGTACCTCCTCCTCGGTGTCCTCGACCATGCGCTCATAGAAGACGCGGTGGATCCGCCCCGGCAACACCGCGTCGAAATGCGCTATCAGTGTGACGTAGTCACGGTAGTAGCGACCCAGATCGCCGAGGTCGTAGGTGAAGCTCTGCCCGCGCGCGAAATGCTGCTTGAAGCCGGAGAAGCAGCAGGCCAGCGGATGTCGGCGCGCATCGATGATCTTCGCGTTCGGCAGCATCAAATGGATCAGGCCGATGTGGATGAAGTTGTTCGGCATCTTGTCGATGAACAATGGTGCCGAGGTCTTGCGGTAGATCCGGGTGTGCGCCAGGTAACGCTCGCCGAGCGCACGCAAGGCATCGACATCGAGTGCGGCCAGTGCACCGTGGTACGGCATCGCGCTGTCGGCATCGCCTTGCGCGCGCAGCATGCGCGTGATCGAGATGACCTCCGGCAGCTCCATCGTGCCTTCGACCTGGCTGTGGCTGGACAGGATCTGCTCGATCAGAGTGGAGCCGGCACGCGGCAGGCCGACGACGAAGATCGGATCACGCTCCGGACTGCCAGCCCCTGCACGCGCGGCAAAAAAATCGCGCGTGTATTGCGCACGGATGTACTGCACCCGCGCACGGGTGTCGTCGGCGCTGTAATGCAGTTGCGCGTGACGGATCGCATTGCCCTGGGCGTAATGCTGGAAGGATGTTTCGTACTCGCCAGCGTCCTCCAGCGCCTTGCCGGCAGCGAACTCCAGATGCAGACGGGCGTCTTCGGCCAGATCCGTGCGCGCCAGCTGCCGACGCATCGCGGCCAGGTCGTCGGCGCCGAAGCGGTAGGTCTTCAGATTGGCCAGACTCCACCAGACTTCGCCGAAGGACGGTTCGAGCTCCAGGCTGTGGCGATAAGCGGCGATGGCGCGGTCGCCATGGCCCGCGGTTTTCAGTGCATGGCCATAACTCACCCACACCTTCGGATTGCGCGGGTAGTGTTCCAACAAGTCGGCATAGATGCGGATAGCGGGCTCGTACTCGCCGATCCGGCACAGCACCGCCGCCTTGAGATTGCGGCAGCCGAGATGACCGGGTTCCGCCGCCAGCAAACGCTCGATCTCGACCAGTGCCTGTTCCGGCTGGTTGCTGCGATGCAGGACCAGCGCGTAGTTCTGGCGTGCGGCATGGAAGCTGGGTGCCAGCTCCAGACAACGCGCGAGCAGGTTCAGTGCGTCCTCGTTGCGGCCCAGACGAGCGGCGACCTCGGCGAACATGTGAATCGCGGCCACGTCGGTCGGCGCCTGCTTCAGGTGCTCGCGCAACAAGGCCTCGGCCGTAGGAATACGGTTCTCGGTCAATGCGATGGCGGCATCCAGCAGACGCGGATCATGGGTGGAATGACGCACATGACTGGCGTATGCCGCGTCGGCCGCCTCCTGTTCACCGGCCGCCATGAGATGGTCGCCCAACACGCGCCAGGCTTGCGGCAGGTCGGGCTTCAGAGCCACCGCTCGGCGCAACGCATCGATCGCTTCCTGCCCGCGACTGCTGCGGCCTAGTGCCAGGCCCAGGTCGAGATGAACCATCGCCCAGTTCGGCTGGGTCCGCGCCAACGGCACGAGGATGTCGAGCGCGCCTTGGTCATCACCCTGGGTCGACCGCGCCGTCGCCAGCAGCCGCAGCGCGGCAGGGTGAGCCTCGGCCACCTTCAGTATCTCGGTGAGCTGCTCGACGGCCAGCGCCGGATCGCTGTCCAGCAAGCGCGTGGCATGAGCTAGTGCCAGTTCCACCGTACCGGTGGCAGACACCTCCGTCATGACTCACTTCTCCGTGACGATGCGACCTGCCGATGTAGATCGGATTTCAGGCGGTGCTGCAGAGGCTTGGCACGTTGCATGGACGGCAGCAGCTCCTCACAGGTCATTCGGCAATCTACAACTGAATGCAGCGGGCAGATAGTAGGCACCGACAAAATACGCCGGTCATGGCCTGCGATAAGCGTCGGCGATCTTTCGCGCCTGCAAAACTCGTAAGCTATGCGGCTTGCTGCCGGCGCGCCAGAGCCTGCCGGCGCACTTCCTCTTTACCTCTGGAACTGTCCCGTGTCCGATTTCATCCACGTCATCCTGCTCGGCATCATCGAAGGCATCACCGAATTCCTGCCGATCTCCAGCACTGGCCATCTGCTGATCGCCGAGAAGTTCGGGCTCGGCGAACGCTCGGACCTGTTCAATGTCGGTATCCAGGCCGGTGCGATTCTGGCGGTCACGTTTATCTACTGGTCGCGGATCTGGCAGCTGTTCACGCAGTGGCGCGACCCGGCCAACCGCGATTACCTGCTCAAGCTGTTCGTGGCATTCATGATCACCGCGGTGCTCGGCCTGGTGGTGACCCACTACGGCTTCAAGCTGCCGGAGACGGTAACTCCGATCGCGTGGGCGCTGGTGATCGGCGGCTTCTGGATGATCGGTGCGGAACAGATCGCCGCGCGGCAGGCGGATCGCACGCAGGTGACCTGGCGGGTGGCGATCCTGGTCGGCATCGCGCAGATGGTGGCGGGCATCTTTCCGGGCACCTCGCGCTCGGGAGCGACGATCTTCACCGCGATGCTGGCCGGCACCAGCAACCGCGCCGCCGCCACCGAGTTCGCCTTCCTGGTCGGCATCCCGACCATGTATGCGGCGACCGGCTATGAGCTGCTGAAAGTCGTGAAGAACGGCGGTGTGGCGCACGAAGACTGGACGGCGCTGATCGTCGGCTTCGTGGTTTCACTGATCGTCGGCTTCATCGCGGTGAAGTGGCTGCTCGGCTACATCCGCACGCACCGCTTCACCTGGTTCGCGATCTACCGCATCGTGCTTGGCGTGGCGCTGCTGTTGCTGGTACCGGCGGGCGCGTGAACCCTGCTCCCTGCCGCTGCTTGCAGCGGCAGGGAATCTCAGGCGACGGCAGCGATCCGCTCTTCGCCGCGCTCGGCCTTCTCTGCATTGATCCGCGCGGTGATCCGGCACTGCGGTTCGCTGGTTCGCTGGAACAGTTCGCTGATCCACTCGATGAAGGCCTGCACGCGCGCCGACAGATGGCGCTTCTGCGGATAGACGATCCATACCGGTGAGCCGGTGGAGATCGTGTCGGTCATCACGATCTCCAGTTGACCCTTGGCCAGCGCGGTGGCGGCGAGGCAATGCGGGATCTGGATGATGCCGAGGCCGGCAACCGCCGCCTGGATCACCGACTCGCCGTCGTTGATCAGCATATGCGCGTCGATATCCAGCTCGACCCGCCCGCTCGGGGTATCGAACTGCCACTGGTACGGCTTGCGGGTACTCGGATAGACGTAGTTGATGCAGCGATGCAGCTTCAAATCCTCGATGCTGCGCGGCGCGCCGTGCCGGCGCAGATAGTCGGGCGACGCGCACAGCACATTGTTGAAATAGCCGAGCTTGCGCGCGATCAGGTTGGAATCTTCCAGTTCGCCCATGCGGATGGCGCAGTCGTAGCCCTCTTCGTTGAGATCGAAGTGGTAATCGCACATCGCCAGTTCGAGCCGGATATCCGGGTAGCGCTGCTCGAATTCGGCCAGGTTCGGGATCAGTGCGGCACGTCCGATCGCCGAATGGGCGGCGAGTCGCAACCGGCCCACGGGGTGGCTGCGCGCATGCCCCAGCGCCTCGGTCGCCTCAGACAGGTCCGCAAGAATCTCCTTGCAACGTGCATGGAACGCGGCTCCATCGTCGGTCAAACGCAGCGATCGTGTCGAACGGAACAGCAGCCGCGCACCGAGCTGGGTCTCCAGCCGTGCCACCGCCCGGCTGACGCCGGAGGGCGTCATCCCCAACTGGCTGGCGGCGGCGGCGAAACTCTTGGCCTCGACCACCCGGACGAAGGTCGAAATTGCTGAAAAGTCTTCCATAGCCTGGATTCCCGACCGATTCGTGATTACGAGTCATGAGTGTAGTGCGCAAGAAACGGATTTTCTATACCGCAAGGTACACCTATTCTCTCGACCCTTCGCCGGGAATGTGTGCCCGGCCTACAAGGTTCTGGGAGCGCAACATGAAAAAACAATGGATGCTGGCACCGCTGGTTGCCGCCGGTGTACTGGGCAGCTGGATTCTTCTGCATGGCAACAGCAGCCAGGCCCAGACTGCGCCCGGCGGCCCACCGCCTGAAGTGACGGTGGCGCAGGCCTTGACCCGCGAGGTCAGCGACAGCGCGGAATTCACCGGGCGGCTGCAAGCGGTCAACACGGTGCAGGTGCAGCCGCGCGTCGGCGGCTTCGTGGACTCGGTACATTTCCAGGAAGGTGCCCTGGTACACAAGGGTGACGTGCTGTTCCAGCTCGATCCGCGCCCATACCAGGCCGAGGTCGACCGGCTCAGCGCCAACCAGGCGCAGGCCAAAGCCGCGTTGAGCCTGGCCGAGACCAATCAGCACCGCGCCGCGATGCTGCTGGCCCAGCACGCCGTGGCACAGCAGGAAGCCGACAGCCAGGACACCGCCGAACAGAGCGCGCGTGCACAACTGGAAGCCAGTACGGCCGCACTGACCTCCGCACGCTTGAACCTGGATTTCACCCAGGTGCGGTCGCCGATCGACGGTCGCGTCAGCAATATCCGCATCACCCCCGGCAACCTGGTCACCAGCAGCGATGTGCTGACCAGTGTGGTCACGGTGAATCCGGTCTACGTCTACTTCGACGTGGACGAACAGACCTGGCTCAAGCTCGATCATCTGCGCGCAAGCGCGTCGCAGGCAGGCCACGAAGCGCGGATCGAGGCGACGATGGGTCTGGCCGACGAACCCGGTTATCCGCATGACGGTCGCCTCGACTTCGTCGACAACCAGCTGCACACCGAGTCCGGCACGATGCGCCTGCGCGCGGTGTTCGACAACCGCGATGGCCTGTACACGCCCGGGCTGTATGCCCGCGTGCAATTGCAGAGTGGCCAGGCCCGCCCCCGCCTGCTGGTGGACGACCGCGCGATCGGCACCGACCTGGGCAACCAGTTCGTCTACGTGGTCGACAAGGACCGCAAGGTGGAATACCGCAAGGTCAGCACCGGCGCGCTGTTCCACGGCCTGCGGATCGTCGACAGCGGTCTCGACGCCAGCGACGTGGTGATCGTCAACGGCCTGCAGCACGTGCGCCCCGGCGCCGAGGTCAACCCGCAGAAGGTGGCCATGCAGTACCGCCTCGACGACAACGACAAGGCATTGGTCGATGCCGGCGCTGCTCCTTCAATCCGCCCGGATCCCGACAACACGCGCACCGCGCAGGCCACCGCGGCCACCCCAAAGATTCCACAAGGTTGAACACGCGCTCCCTCCCCTGCGTGCAGCAGGGGAGGGTTGGGGAGGGGTGAAGTCCTCCAGCGAACCGCAAAGCAAGAACAAGAGCGTCACCCCCTCCCAACCTCTCCCTGCTTGTAGGGGGAGGAGCAAAGAAGACCGAGGCCGCAAAACGGTTTCGTTGAGGATTCATTTCATGAAAAACATTGCCCAGTTTTTCGTCAACCGGCCGATCATGGCCGCCGTGCTGTCGCTGCTGTTCGTGATTACCGGCAGCATCGCGGTGTTCCAGTTGCCGATCAGCGAATACCCCGAAGTCGTGCCGCCCACCGTGGTGGTGCATGCCAGCTATCCCGGCGCCAATCCCAAGGTGATCGCCGAGACCGTCGCCACGCCGCTGGAAGAACAGATCAACGGCGCGGAAGGCATGCTGTACACCTCCTCGCAGGCGACCAGCGACGGTGCGCTCACGCTGACCGTGACCTTCGCACTGGGCACCGATCTGCAGACCGCCCAGGTCGACGTGCAGAACCGCGTGGCGCAGGCCTTGCCCAAGCTGCCGGAAGAAGTGCAGCGGCTCGGCGTGACCACCCAGAAGAGCTCGCCCGATCTGACCATGGTGGTGCATCTCACCTCGCCGGATCAGCGCTACGACATGCTGTACCTGTCGAACTACGCGCGGCTGCACGTCAAGGATGTGCTGGGCCGGCTCGATGGCGTCGGCGACGTGCAGATCTTCGGCGCCGGTGAATACTCGATGCGCATATGGCTGGATCCGCAGAAGCTGGCTTCGCGCGGACTCACCACCGGCGACGTGATCAACGCGATCCAGGAGCAGAACGTGCAGGTCGCGGCCGGTGCCTTGAATGCACCGCCGGGGCCGAGCAACTCGGCGTTCCAGCTCAACATCAATACCCGTGGCCGGCTGGTCAGCGAGGATGATTTCCGCAACATCATCGTGCGTACCGATACAGGTGGCGGCGTCATCCATCTGAGCGACGTCGCCCGCGTCGACCTGGGCTCGAACAACTACGCGCTGCGCAGCCTGCTCGACAACAAGCCGGCGGTGGCACTGCCGATCTTCGCGCGGCCCGGCTCCAATGCGATCCAGATCTCCAACGAAGTACGCGCCACCATGGCGCAGCTGAAGAAGGATTTCCCGCAGGGCGTCGATTACAGCATCGTCTACGACCCGACCGTGTTCGTACGCGGCTCGATCGAGGCGGTGGCGCATACGCTGCTGGAAGCGATCCTGCTGGTGGTACTGGTGGTGATCCTGTTCCTGCAAACCTGGCGCGCCTCGATCATCCCGCTGGTGGCGGTGCCGGTGTCGCTGATCGGCACGTTCGCGGTGATGTACGTGGCCGGCTTCTCGCTCAACGCGCTGTCGCTGTTCGGGCTGGTGCTGGCGATCGGTATCGTGGTCGATGACGCGATCGTGGTGGTGGAAAACGTCGAGCGGCATATCGAACTCGGGCAGTCGCCGAAGGAAGCCACGCGCAAGGCGATGCATGAGGTCACCGGCCCGATCGTGGCCACCGCGCTGGTGCTATGCGCGGTGTTCATTCCGACCGCCTTCGTCAGCGGTCTTACCGGCCAGTTCTATCGCCAGTTCGCGCTGACCATCGCGATCTCCACGGTGATCTCGGCGTTCAATTCGCTGACCCTGAGCCCGGCGCTAGCCGCCGTGCTTCTGAAGGGCCATGACGCGCCGAAGGATCGTCTGACGCGCGGGATCGATCGCGCGTTTGGCTGGCTGTTCCGCCCGTTCAACCGCATGTTCCATCGCGGCTCGGAGCGTTATGTCGGTGGCGTGAAGCGCATCCTCGGCAAGGGCTCGATCGCGCTGGTGCTGTACGCCGGCCTGATCGGCCTGACCTGGCTCGGCTTCTCGCATGTACCCACCGGTTTCGTGCCGGCGCAGGACAAGCAGTACCTGGTGGCGTTCGCGCAACTGCCCGACGCGGCTTCGCTCGATCGTTCCGAGGATGTGATCCGGCGCATGGACGAGATCGCACTGAAGCAGCCGGGCGTGGAGCACGCCGTGTCCTTTCCCGGCCTGTCGATCAATGGCTTCACCAACAGCACCAACTCGGGCATCGTGTTCGTCACGTTGAAGCCGTTCGAGGAACGCCGCAGTGCGGATCTGTCGGCCGGTGCGATTGCCGGTGCACTGAATCAGAAATTCGCGGCGATCCAGGACGCCTATATCGCGGTGTTCCCGCCGCCGCCGGTGATGGGACTGGGCACGATCGGCGGCTTCCGTCTGCAGATCGAGGACCGCAGCGACCGTGGTTTCGATGAGCTGTACAAGCAGACCCAGGGCCTGATCGCGGCCAGCCAGAAAGTGCCGGCACTGGCCGGGCTGTTCTCCAGCTTCCAGGTCAGCGTGCCGCAGGTGGATGCCGACGTGG
>Ga0302317_10003211_pt1 | contig 10861 bp, 11 predicted proteins | sample III_Palsa_N3_3_FD_200450 | JGI IMG/M metagenome (GOLD analysis project Ga0302317, IMG submission 200450) | Peat permafrost microbial communities from Stordalen Mire near Abisko, Sweden - III_Palsa_N3_3 | ecosystem: Environmental > Terrestrial > Soil > Palsa > Peat permafrost | place: Sweden...
AACGGCGGCAACGCGGTCTTTGTGTTCTCAGCGAAGCAGCTGAGTACGAGCGGGGCGACGACGATTCCGGTGGCTTCGATCACGTCGACGCCGGGGTTCAATGGGCCGCTGGGAATTACGTTCGACTATCGCGGGAATCTTTGGGTAGCGAACAACGGGGGGAACACGATTGTCGGGTTCAGTGCTTCGATTCTGCCGGCGGTGAATCCATCGAGTACAGCGGCGCAGACGGTGCCGGCGCTGATACCGACGTCGACGCTGAGCGATAACGGGTCGGGATCGATCCAGGGGCCGTGGGCGTTGGCGATCGATGGCTATGGGAACCTTTGGTCGAGCAACGCGAATGCGCCGAACACGGTGGTGGAGTTTGCGAAGTCGCAGCTCGCGGTGACGGGAAGTCCAACGCCGAATATTACGCTCGCGAGTGCTACGGTGAGCAACAATGCGACGCTGGTGGCGCCGAATGGGATTGCGTTTGATAACTATGGCGACTTGGCGGTGATGAGTTCTGCGGCACCGTTTGGGATGGCGGGATATGGGCCGGGGCAACTGCGGAATAATCCGTCGAGTCCGCTAACGCCGGCGGTGTTTTTGGTTGGTGGTTCGACTACGCTGAGTGCGCCGGCTGGGGATACGTTTGGGCCCACGTATTGAGGGGCAGGAAGTAGGAAATAGGAAGTAGGAAATAGGGCAAACTTATCGAATTTGCTCAGGAAATAGTGCAAAAAACCGAGGTCTAGTTAAGCACAGAAACGACGTGTTTTGCACCGATATTTTGGTGTTGCGCGAGCGTGAATTTGTGGCATGATTCTTCTCAACGGAAGAGAGATCTTCCAGAGAAGAGAGAAGAATCAGAGGCAGCGAGGGACGGCGAAGAGACCCACTTCGGGCAACCGGAGACAGGGATCGGAGACGAAACTCACACTTCGGGCGACCGGAGACATGCAGCCACTGAGGAAGCTCACAAGATTTGCGAAACGGACGAACGACGGATAGCGGGCTTGCTCGCAGACCGAAGGGAGAAAGGGACGCGGAGATTGACCTGGTGCCGAGATCAGGTCTTCGAAGATTCGGACGGCGGAAGGGCGAATTCTCGCGAGAGGATTCGCCCTAATGCTTTTAACGGTTCAGGGGGCGGGCATATCGTTCCCACCCGTCCGCAAAGTCGCGTACGGATGGGGCACCCACAGATAGTTGGCCCGTTGTTATTGGATGGAAAGCTTCAAGCCATTGGGTAAGAAATCATCGATGTCGATGCGTACCCACGAACCCTGTGCTGGCGGGTTGGGTTCAGATAGTGAGTAAATCTCGCCTGTTGCCTTCTCTCGATACCAAGTCTCGCTCGAGGGGAGGGGGCGGACGATTGAGACGGGTATTTCTTCGACGAAGCCTCGTTCGATGGCCTCTCGTAACATGCGCTGCACTCCGGTGAATTGCCACCAAGAAAAGAAGCAGTCGCGCTGATGCATCTCATGGAAGATCGACATAGGTCTAGATGAGAGGGAGGCCTTCTATGCCTAGGTCGGCATGGAAGATGGTGCTGTTGGTGGCCAGGGCACAGCAGCCGTCGTCGAGGAAGCAGAGGCCGATTAGGTCGTTGCCGGCTACTATTAGCTCGGCTTCGGGGGTGGAGGACGTTGGGGTGTCGCGGAGGCGGACGATGCCTCGGTGGCCGCGTAGGCTGGCGGCTACGTAGAGGTTGCCGTCGATGTCGAAGGCCATGCCCTGGGGGCGGCCGAGGCCGCGGTAGTAGGTGGTGGTGGTGCCGTGGGGGTCGATGGCGTAGATGTTTTGGTGGGAGCTGATGGTGGGGGTGGTGACCATGAGGACGCCGTCGGGACGGAAGCAGAGGTGGTAGAAGGCCGTGGAGGGTTCGAGGGTGGCGAAGACGAAAATCTCGCCGGAGCGGTTGGGGTTGTGAGGGTCGAGCGCGTTGGTGGGCGGGAGGCTGAAAGGGAGGTCGGCGGTGGTGGGGATTTTGCTGGGGATGATCTTGAAGATGGTGCCGGAGCGGTCGCCTACGAAGAGGTTGCCGTCACGGTCGAAGGCGATGCCTGTGGCGATGCCCATGCCTTCGGCGAAGGTGCTGATGAGGCCGGCGGGGGTGATGCGGTAGATGGCGCCTTCCGTGCGGGAGCTGGCGTAGAGGTTGCCGTCGGGACCGAAGGCCAGGGCGCTGACGTTGAGGATCTGGTGGACGAAAGCGGTGACTTGCAGGTCGCGGGCGATGCGGAAGATGGAGACGGGGACCTGCTCGCCGCGGGGGCCGGAGACCATCGCGAAGAGGTTGCCGTCGGCGTCGACTACGGGGTTGGAGATGACGTGCAGGTCTTCGACCATGGGGACGCCGATGTTGGCGTGGAGGAGATTGCTTTCGAGGCCGTCGCGGCGGAAGGAGAGGTCGGAGGAGATGGCGCCTGCGGGTACTCGGATGACGGCGCGGGTGGGGCGGGCGAGGTCGAGGTGCGCGGGGATTTCGCCGAAGAAGGCTTGCGGGAGTTCGGGGTCGGCGGCCGTGGGCTGCGCGGGGGACATGAGTTGGGTGCCGAGGACTTCGAAGCTGCCGCCGGGGATGGCGGAACGGGGGTAGAGGCGGCCGAGGTGCGGGGCGTCGGGGCGGGTTGCGTGGAGCAGAGGCATGTAGTGGTTAAGGTATGCGCGTGGGTGGGGGGATGCAAATGGTCCTGCGCGGACGGCGGAAGTTTTGTCGTGTCGGCGGGGGCGTCAGGGTTTGGCGACGAAGCGGCCGTGGATCCAGGCGCCGAGGAGAAGGCCGGCTACGCTCAAGAGCAGGGGCCAGTTGCCTGTGCCGAGGCCTGCGATGGCGGGGCCGGGGCAGACGCCGCTGAGTACCCAGCCGCTGCCGAAGATGGCGGCGCCGATGAGGGTGGGGGCCTTGAGGATGGCGGCGTGCTTTTTAAAGTCGGGCGCAAAGACGGGGCGTTGCATGAGGTGGGGGAGAAGGGCGTAGGCGATGGCAGTGGTGCCGGCGGCTCCGGCGAGTACCAGGAGTAGGCCCATGTTGTTGAGGAGGAGAAATTGCAGGATGACTTCGGGTTGAACCATGGTGGAGAGCGCAAGGCCGAAACCGAAGAGGGTGCCGGCGGCTAGGGCGGAGAGGAGGATCGCGCGTGAGGAGACGGGGGGCATGCTAGAAGCCTCCGAGGGCGCGGACGAGGTGCGCGGTGAGGATGGCGGTAGTGAGGAAGATGAGGACGGCGAGGATGGAGGGGAGTTGGCCAGAGGCTACTCCGCAGATGCCGTGGCCGGAGGTGCAGCCGCCGCTCATGCGCGCGCCGAAACCGGCGAGGATGCCGCCGGCGAACAGTCGCCAGAGGGGGACGCGTGTGATGAATGCGTGGCCGTGGCCTAGGGTGAAGGTGAAGAGGACGGCGCCCGCGAAGAGGCCGAGAGCGTACATCATGAGCCAGCTGCGCTTGGAGACGAGGGCTTCGCGATGGAAGTAGGGGAAGGTCGAGAGCCAGGACAAGGCGGCGCTGTAGGTGGAGCTGATTCCTCCGATGAAGCCGGTGAGGGCGAAGAGCAGGCTGACCCCGAGGCCGATGCAGATTCCTCCAAAGAGGAAGTGGCGCCAGCCGAGAGGGAACCAGTGCGCGAGGGTGTGCATGGGCTTCTCCGGTGTGGCTAGAGGTGGCTGTGGAGGTAGCTGAGGATGGTGCCGGTGAAGAGGGCGAGGAGGCCGGCGGCTACGTCGTCGAGCATGATGCCGGTGCCGTTGGGGAGGGCTTCGAGGCGGCGGATGGGCCAGGGCTTCCAGATGTCGAAGAGGCGGAAGAGGAAGAGGTCGAAGGCGGCGTGGTGCCAGTCGGGTGGCGCGAGGATGAGGGCGAAGAGCTGGCCGGCGACTTCGTCGATGACGATGAAGCTGGGGTCTTTGGTTGAGGCTTCACGGGCAGTGATGGTGGAGGCGGGGATGCCGATGAGGGTGACGAGGATGGCCGCGAACGCGGTGCCTAGGATGAGAGGGAGGCGATAGGGGGTGAAGAGGTGGGCGGCGCCGTACCAGAGGAGGACGGCGAAGATGCTGCCGTAGGTGCCGGGGCCGGGTTTGAGGTAGCCGGCTCCGAAGAAGGTGGAGAGGGTCCAGGCCCAGCGGGTCTTGGGTTGTTGTGTAGTCACCTGAAGATTTTACGCGCGGGGTCCTGCGCGGACGGCGGGAGGCTTCGCGTGGCTAGCTGAATTTTCAGGAGCGTGATGCTAGTTCCGCCACTTGGAGTGGGGCTTGAATTCGTTGTGGAGGTCGCCGGTGGGGTTGTTTTGTTGCTGGGCGTGCTCGAGGTCTTCGAGGAGGTCGGGGTCGAGGATGGGGGAGGAGATTTTGTAGTCGCCGGAGGCCCACTTGCCGAGGTCGATGGTGCGGCAGCGCTCGGAGCAGAAGGGGACTTCGGGGGACGAGAGGGGTACGAGTTTTTTGCAGATGGGGCAGTGGAGGGGTTTGGTCATGGAGGTGGTCCGCTTAGTTGATTTTATAACTGTGGAGGGTACCGAGGATGATGGGATCGGGGTGTGCGCGGGCGCGCTCGATCATGTCGGCGAATCCATCGTCGTCAGCGACGAAATTGGGATCGATGATTTTCGAACTCTCGACTTGAACGACGTACCAGTTAAATGTTGCAAAGTACGGTTCGACTTTTGCCTGTGCAGCCTCTGACGATTCAGCAAGCGCAATGACGTTTATAAAACCGCCGGTAGCACCCGATGGAAATGCGTCCGGTGGGACTGTGATTTCTAGGAAGAGGTGCCAAAGTCCTAACATTGTTCAGCCTCAAAAGAGAGCATACCCCAGGGCATAGAAGCTGTGGTCAGGAAAGCAGATCCTCCGCTGCGCGAAGGATGACAATTCTTGTGAGGGGTGAGGTTACTTAGGGGCGAGGTCTTCCCATGTTGGGTTGGATTCGGAGATGAGCGCTAGTTTTTCTGCGCGGGTGAAGTGTTTGAGACATTTCTCGCGGGCGATGGCGTTGCCGATGTATTGGAAGCGCTCGAAGTAGACGAGGCGATGGATGTTGTATCGCTTGGTGAAGCTGTCGGCGATGCCTTCACGGTGTTCCTGGACGCGGCGGTTGAGGTGGTTGGTGACGCCGATGTAGAGCGTGCGGGAGAGACTGGAGAGGATGTAGACGAAGTAGTGGTGCTCCTCGTACATGTCGGAAGCATAGGCGAAAAGCAGATCCTCCGCTGCGCGAAGGATGACAATTCGCGGGGGCGGGCAGACATATCTACTCGAGGATGCGGGCTACTACGTCGTAGTCGTGGGACTCGGTGATTTGGGCGCGGTAGAAGGTGCCGGGGACTAGCTCTTCGTGGGGGCCGAAGTCGTTGATTAAGACTTTGCCGTCGATCTCGGGGGCTTGGTCGAGGGAGCGGCCTTGCCAGAGGAGGTCGGTCTCTTCGGATTCGCCTTCTACGAGAATGTCTAGCTCGCGGCCGATCCATTGCTTGCGGGCGCGCTTGCTGATTTTTTGCTGCAGCTTCATTAGCTTGCGGCGACGGGCTTCGATGGTGCGCTTGGGGACTTTTTCGTCCAGGGAGAAGGCGCCGGCTCCTTCTTCGTCGGAGTAGGAGAAGACGCCTAGCCAGTCGATCTTCGCGGCTTCTACGAAGGCGCAGAGCTCTTCGAAGTCGGCTTCGGTTTCGCCGGGGAAGCCTACGATGAAGCTGGTGCGGAGGACTAAGTTTGGGATCGTCTTGCGCGCGTTAGCGATGATCTGGAGGAAGCGGTCGGCGGTGCCTCCGCGCTTCATGCGGCGAAGGACGTTGGCGGATGCGTGTTGCAGCGGGACGTCGAGATACTTGGCGATGGTGTCGTGGCGCGCGATGGTTTGGAGGAGGCGCGGGGTGATCTTGTTGGGGTAGGCGTAGAGGAAGCGGAGCCACTTGAGGCCCTCTAGTGGGGCGAGGGCGTCGAGGAGGTCGGCGAGCTCGGGACGCTTGTTGGTGCCGGCGTCGGGGAGGAGGTCTTCGCCGTAGCAGGTGGTGTCCTGCCCGATGAGGGTGATCTCGCGGACGCCCTGGGCGATGAGGGATTTGGCTTCGGCTACGATGCTGGCCAGAGGGCGGGAACGGAACTTGCCGCGCAGCTGCGGGATGATGCAGAAGCTGCAGGGGTGGTCGCAGCCTTCGGCGATCTTGATGTAGGCCGAGGAGCGCGGGGTGGTGAGGATGCGCGGGGTCTCGTCGGAGTAGAGGTAGGTGGGGAGGGCCGCGGTGGCGCCGTCCCAGGAGTCGCGGGAGAAGCGGCCTTGTTGCTCGCGGAGGTCGCCTTCTGGGCGGGAGTGCGAGAGCTCCGAGGTGGTTCCAAATACAGGGGTCTCTCCACTGCGCTGCGCTTCGGTCGAGATGACGGAGTTTGAGTGACCATAGGACTCGTGGCGAAGCTGGGGGGCGTCGGACTCGGGGCGGGAGTGCTGGTTGACGGAGCTGGCGTGGCGGTCGATTTGGGCGGTGGTGAGGATGGGGAACGGGGAGTTGGTGGTGGGGCGGTTGAGGCCGGCGGCTTCCAGGATGGCTTCGAGTTCGCCGGTGCCTACTACGGCGTCAACTTCGGGGATGTTGGCGCGGATTTCGTCGCGGTAGCGCTCGACCAGGCAGCCGGCGACGATGAGGCGCTGGGCGCGGCCGCCGTTGGCGATTTTGTGCTGGACCATCTCGAGGATGGTGTCGACGGATTCCTGCTTGGCGGAGTCGATGAAGGAGCAGGTGTTGACGACGAGGATGTCGGCGTCTTCGGCGCGCGGGGTTAGCTGGGCGCCTCCGCGATGGAGCAGGCCCATCATGACCTCGGAGTCGACGAGGTTCTTGGGGCAGCCGAGCGAGACGAAGCCTACCGTCGGGGATTTTGCCCGGTTGGGTTCTGGGGATTGGGTCTCGGGGGCGGCGCCGTCTTCGAGAGTGGAGGACAGGCTCACTCGCCTATTTTAGCAGGTTTGGCGCGCTAATTGATGTGTTTCGACGCGGGTTTGAGGGTGTCGAGCGAGACGGGTTTGGGGGTAGGGTGGCTGGTGACGACTACGCCGTTGGTTTCGAAGTGGGAGATGCGGTGGTCGGTGGAGTGGCCGAGCATGACGGCCTTGCGGAGCATTTGGAGGTGGCGGCGAGAGTCGTTGGCGAAGTGGCGGGCGATGGCGTCGTCGTAGGGGAGGACGAGGATGTAGGTGGCCTCGCACTTGGGGCAGTAGATGGGGTCCTCGAGCCAGCGGTGGAAGGCGGCGGGTGGGAGCGGGGCGGCGGGGTCGGTGCCGGAACGGATGGCGGCGATGATCATAAGGGCAGGCGTTAGGGGCTTACGGTCGATGCGGGCTTGATGTGGAGAAGTAGCTGCTCTTGATCTTTCGATGCTACTTCGTCGTAGAAGTTGCGAAGGTCGGGATAGCTGTTGGGTTCGACTACTGTGGGGCTAAGGATGTAATCGCGACGAAGGATGACGCCATTGGCCGTAAGCTGGGCGTGACTAGCATAGGCGGCGGGGAGCGTGAGAATTGAATAGGTCGTGGGCGCGGGTGGATTGTCGACTTGCCAGTCCGAGGGGATCTGAAGGCGGACGGCATCGAGGATGCGTTCGGGATAGACGAGATCGATTGCGAGCGTGCGCTTCGTTTCAGGAAATGGGCTGCGCTGGTTGAGTTGGAATAGCTGCGTGGGAACCAGTCTGCTCTTGCCGGCGAGGGAGCTAAGAGGACCGCTAACCTGGAAGTGAACGATGAGAGGCTTTTCGGAATCATGGAGATTGTCGATGGTCTGAAAAGCAACTTCGGTATTGGCGGGAAGACGGTCCTGCAGATAGGTTTCGAGATTTTTGTGCAGGGCGGTCTCATCGTCGAAGAGGATGCTCTGGCGCCAACGGAGGGCCGGGGCACCGGTAAACGAGAGGTCGGCGGTGCCGGATTCATGGCCGCTGGGATCGATGGTGAGGGTGGCGACGCGCCGGGTTTCCGATTGTTTGTAGGTGAGAGCCGGTGACGTGGCGAGCGAGACGCCCGATGCGGTTTGACGTAGGCCGCCGGCGTAGCTATGCGGCCAGTAGAGTTGTCCGAAGGCGCAAAAGGGTTCGGCGGGATCGAAGAAGAGGTCCTTGCCGTCGAGCTCGACGATGGCAAGGTTGTCATTGAGTTGCTGGAAGGTCGTGAGCTGCGGATTGAAATTGCCGGTATCGCGATTCGCGACGGCCATCAGGTAGGCTTGCATGCCGGCCGCACGGGCCAGGCCCACGAACAACGTAGTGAGTTGCGGGCCGTCGCCGCGCTTCTGCTGCAGAACGTCGGTTGCTGATTTTGGGTTGGGGAGGCCGAGGATCTTCTTTTCATGGGCCGAGCGCTCGCGAGAGAAGTTCGTATTCTCCATCTGTTGGACGGCGGCGTAGATTTTGCGCAGTTTTTCTTCGGGGGTTGACGCGCCCATGGTGATCTCTGCCGCGGCGGCGGCGAGCTTCGATGGAGGCCCGATGAAGTCGTCGATGCTCTTGCTCCAAACTTTGCCGTAGGCGTCCCAGTATTCCTGAACCGTGTGAATGCTGGAGGGCATCCTCGGGTAGAAGATGACCTTTTGGACGAGGTTGCGGAGGGGCGGCATGTAGGGCTCATCGGGCACGGGCAGGACGTTGTCTCTATCGATGGTGTAGTCGGTATATCCCGGGCCGGCTGCTGTGATCTTGATTGCCGAGAGTCCTCCTGGCAGCATGGATGAATAGGATACGGAACGCTGGTTGGTGTGCCACAGGAAGTGTTCTTTGCGCGCGAACATATCGGTCTGGATGTAAAACGACGGGACGAATGTTTCGACGGAGTAGCCGAATGCCAGCACTTTGATATCTAGTTGGACCGTGTAGCGATACTCGAGGATGCTTCCGACCTGCACGTCGGGGAGGGCAAACACTTTCTCCCGAGTTGTTTCGGAGGAGGAACTTTGGATGAGACGATCGAATAGCTTTCCGATGAAGGGAACGACGGCGCCATCGGTATGTATGGTACGTGCGGTGATGCTGGTGATGGTGAAGGTATCGCCGGAGCTATGGGACGGATACTCAATTGAGATATTGCTGTAGCGGTCGCGGCCGGCTTGGTTGAGTATCTTGATGCGGTAGTAATAGCTCCAGGTTTCATTGGAGTCATCGACAGTCTCTTCGCGGTAGAGGATGACCGCGGCGGCTCCGGGGACCTGAGGTTGAGAGGTCATGCTGAGCTCTTCAGGTGTGGGGTCCTGCCATTTGGTGGCGGCGTGGGCAAGCGAGCAGGTGAAGAGCGAAGCGTACAGCAGGAATGCGCGACGCCGGTGCAAGAGGCTCAGGTTGACCAACGGTGGATTGCCCTCGATGTCGATTGAAATGGTCTGATCGTTATATGACGTTGGAGGAAAAGGCGCAAGGTCAGATGCAGCGGCAGATCCTCCGCTGGGCGAAGGATGACAAGCGTGGGGAGGCTAGCGCATGAAGCGTAGTGGCGAGAGAAGCGGGTTAGAACTCCCAGCGGAGGAGGGTGGCGGCGGCGGTGAAGCCTGCGCCTACGCTGGCTAGCAGGACCAGGTCGCCCTTTTTGAGGCGGCCCTCGTCTAGGGCCGTGTTCATCGCGATGGGAATGGTTCCGGCCGTGGTGTTGCCGTAGCGGTCGATGTTGATGATGACGCGGTCTTCGGGCATGCCGAGGCGCTCGGCCGTGGAGAGGATGATGCGCTTGTTGGCCTGGTGGGGGATGAAGCAGCCGAGCTCCGAACCGAAGACGCCGTTGCGGGTGAGGAGGGCTTCGGAGATTTCGGCCATCTTGCGGACGGCGAATTTGTAGACGGCCTGGCCATCCTGGTGGACGTAGTGTTGTTTCGCGTCGACGGTGGCGTGCGAGGCGGGGAGGCGAGAGCCCCCGGCGGGCATGTTGAGGGAGACGGCACCGGAGCCGTCGATCTCGTGGTGGAAGTCAATGAGGCCGATTTCGCCTTCCTCGCAGGGCTCGAGGAGGACGGCGCCGGCGCCGTCGCCGAAGATGATGCAGGTGGCGCGGTCGGTGTAGTCGATGATGGAGCTCATGACGTCGGAGCCGATGACGAGGACTTTTTTGTGGGCTCCAGATTCGACGAGCTTTGCGCCCACTTGGAGGGCGTAGGGGAAGCCGGAGCAGGCGGCGGAGAGATCGAATCCCCAGGCGTGGGGGGCGCCGAGCTTGTTCTGCACGAGGCACGCGGTGGCTGGAAAGGCCATGTCCGGGGTGACGGTGGCGATGATGATGGCTTCGACTTCGGAGGCTTCTATGCCGCGCTTGGCGAGACAGATCTTTGCTGCTTCGGTGGCGAGATCGCTGGTGGCGACACCTTTGTCGACGAGATGACGCTCACGGATGCCCGTACGTTCCTGAATCCATTGATCATTGGTGGCGACCATCTTTTCGAGGTCTGCGTTGGTGAGCAGGCGGGGTGGGACGTAGGAGCCTACGGATGAGATTTTGGCGCGGACGGGGTTCCGGGGCTTCAGGGTGAGACTCAAACTTCGACCTCCAAGACTAAAAACGTGGCAGAAAGAATCTTACCTCTAACTTACCGCGCGGTCTGTTAAGCGCAGCACTTTTGGCGCCGGTGTTGTGGATAAGGGATTTAGAGGGGGTAGTGTACCGGGTTTCCCTACTGCGCACCTATCGACCCGTTACCGTTGCTTCCTTCCGGACCTGGCGGGTTTGGCGGGAATAGATCGCGTAGGACCCGGCACATGACTGATTTTACCATGCGGACTTAGGTGGGTTTCGGGGCGCAAATCGACTGCTTGAGTGTGGGTAGAGGGCGCGCAAAGAAGGGGTTGACATCTATCTGATAGATATATATCTTTCAGACACGATATGAGCGCTGAAAAGACATCTACGGTTGA
>Ga0302317_10003217_pt1 | contig 10850 bp, 6 predicted proteins | sample III_Palsa_N3_3_FD_200450 | JGI IMG/M metagenome (GOLD analysis project Ga0302317, IMG submission 200450) | Peat permafrost microbial communities from Stordalen Mire near Abisko, Sweden - III_Palsa_N3_3 | ecosystem: Environmental > Terrestrial > Soil > Palsa > Peat permafrost | place: Sweden...
TATCCGCGAACAAGGTCCTTGCATGAATGAAGTTGTGTCTAGAGCCAAGTACTGGATATCTATAAATGTTCTTGGGATTATACTTTATCTCTATTTTTCGTCCAAGATTTGGGCGCCCGCAGGCGAAAAGGGCCTGGAGGGCGGACCCGGTGATCCGTTTATCTGGGGCCTCACCGCCCTTCCGGTTGCCGCGATATGCGCGCTGGCAAACTTGGTTCGGCTTATACTAATTCTAACTAATGTTCTGCGTGGTCGAGGTTGGCGCCCCATTCTTGTTTGGTTATTGGTTATATTTGCCTGGATCGGGGCAAATCGTTTGGACGTATCTCAGCGCTACGATGGAAGCGCTTTGCAAATCGACAATCAGCCTATTTCTCGGTGAAGAATTTATTTTGATATCCTCTGTTTAACAAAAGAATTTTAAACCCAAAGACATGAAGAAGAAAGAGCTCAAAAACACAAACGGTCGGATTCGGCAATCAGAGCTTCTGAACTATTACTTTTAAATGTCTTTTCCTAAATTGCATCATTTATATAGCGTAGAGGCGCTAGAATGGCAGAAGTTACCTTTCCCGACAGCACGCCTGATCAGGAATTAATTGCCCGGCAAATCGTGGATTCCGCCTTCGCCGTCCATTCAGCGCTTGGTCCTGGACTTCTGGAGTCGGTTTATGAACAATGCCTCGCCGACGAATTGGAGAGTCCCGGCATTGCGATTGTGCGTCAGGCGGTGCTACCTATTATTTACAGGGAGATTCAAATTGATTCCGGATTTCGTATCGATATGCTGGTTGGCGGCTTGCTGCTGGTCGAAGTGAAGGCGGTCGAAGGCTTACTTCCTATTCACCAGGCTCAGATTCTTACCTACTTGAAGCTGTCCGGCCGCCGACTTGGATTTCTGATAAATTTCAATGTCGCTCGCATCAGCCAAGGAATCCGTCGCTTCATTCGTTGAACCGTCATTTTTGTCTTGGTGTCTTTTCTTCTTCGTGTCTTTGTGTTTCACCTTCCTGGTGCTATGTCCCGTTTCGATGCCTCCTTCAGCGCTGAACTGACCCAAATCGCCGCACACGGCGGCGCACGGCGCCTCCGTGGCCTCACCCGCACAGCCCCCGGGATGATTCGCCGCGAGCGGCACGATCTGCTCGATTTCTCCTCCAACGACTATCTCGGCCTTTCCTTCGCCCCCCAACTCCGCGAACGCGCCTCGCAATGGGCGCTCGAATGCGGCACCGGCGCCGGCGCTTCACGCCTGGTCGGCGGCACTCTTGATCTGCACGAGCGGGTCGAAGCCAAGCTCGCCGCGTTCAAACGCAGCAAAGCCGGGCTGGTGTTCGCGTCGGGCTGGCAGGCCAACGTCTCAATCCTCGCAGCACTGCTCTCCCGCGACGATCTGGTGTTCGCCGACCGCCTGGTCCACGCCAGTTTGCACGTCGGCGTCAAAGCCGCCGGCGCGCGCGAAATCCGCTTCCGTCACAATGATCTGAACCATCTGGAAGAACTGCTCGTCGCCCATGGATCCAAACCCGGGCGCCGTTTCATCCTCACCGAATCCGTATTCTCGATGGACGGCGACCGCGCCGACATTGCCGCGATCGGCGCGCTCGCAGAACGTTTCGGGGCCTTTTTCTACCTCGACGAAGCCCACGCCACCGGCGTGCTCGGCGATCAAGGCCGCGGGCTCGCCGATCCGTCGGTCGACCTCGCCATGGGCACCTTCTCCAAGGCACTGGGCGGCTTCGGCGCCTACGTCGCGGGCTCGAAAACGCTGATCGACTATCTGATCCATTTCTGTTCGGGCTTCATCCACACCACCGCGCCGCCGCCGGCGATGCTCGGCGCGATCGACGCCGCGCTCGATCTGGTGCCCGGCATGGACGCCGAACGCGCTCATCTCACCGGTCTTGCCGTTCGTTTGCGAACCGAGCTTGCCAACTTGGGCGTAAACTACGGCCCCAGCACTACTCAGATCGTCCCGCTGCTGATCGGCACTGCTGCCGAGACCATGCGGGTCGCGGCGGCCCTGGAGGAACGTAACCTGCTCGGCGTCGCGATCCGGCCGCCGACCGTGCCCGAAGGCACCAGCCGAATCCGCATCGCCCTCACCAGCGCCCACCGCGACGAGGATCTCGATCAGCTCATCGCGGCACTGCAAGATGTCCTGCCTTGAAGGACAAGCGAGCGATTGCCGCGGCATTTGGTGCTGCGGCGGAAAGCTACGACGGCGTATCCGAAGTCCAGGCTTTGGCGGCACGCCGCCTCGCCGCACGGATCTCCGGCAGTCCGCCCACCCGCATGCTCGACGTCGGCGCCGGCACCGGGCATCTGGCGCGGGCCCTGGCCGCGCGCTGGCCCCTGGCGCACACCACCCTCTCCGACCTGGCGCTGCCGATGCTGGCGGTCGCGCGCGGTAAGCTCGCCGGCGCGTCCCTGCTCGCGGCCGACGCTGACCTGCTGCCTTTCGCAGAGGCTTCGTTCGATTTGGTGGCGTCCAACCTCGCCTTGCAATGGTGCGATGATCTCTCGGGCGCACTCCAAAATTTGGCGCGTCTGCTGCGTCCCGGCGGCCGGCTCGCGGTTACCACCCTGCTTTCCGGCACCTGGGCCGAGTGGCGCCAAGCCCACGAGACGCTCGGCCTGGTCCCCGCCATGCTAACTCTGCCGAGCGAAGCTCGCCTCCGCCAAGTCCTACCGTGGACCGACCTGATCGAAGTCGAAACCGTGCTCCGCCCCTACGCCCGCGGACGCGAGTTCCTGCGTGATATACATCGCCTCGGCGCCGGTCTGCGGGCCGGCACCCCCCTCGCGCCGCGCGATCTCAGCCGCGTGCTCCGGCAATTCGAAGCTTCTGGCCCGGTCGCCTCCTACCAAATCGCCACCATCCTGCTCCGCCGCCCCGGCCGCGCCGGCGTGTTCGTCGCCGGTACCGATACCGGCGTGGGCAAGACCGTGGCGTCTGCCATCCTCGCCCACGCCTGGGGTGCTGATTACTGGAAGCCGGCGCAAACCGGGCTTGCCAGCGAACCCGGTGACAGTGCGTTCCTCGCAAGCACCGGCATTACCACCCACCTGCCGCGTTTCGCTCTAAACGCCCCGCTCTCCGCCTTCGCCGCGGCACAGCTGGAAAAAATCTCGATCGGCCTCGAAGATTTCAGCCTCCCGGCGACCACGCGCCCGCTGGTGGTGGAAGCCGCCGGCGGTGTTGCAGCGCCGCTCGACGCCACCCACGACATGGCCGACCTCGCCGCCCACCTCGGCCTTCCCGTGGTTCTGGTCGCGCGCTCAGGCCTCGGCACCATCAACCACACGCTGCTCGCGATCGAAAGCTTGCGCCGCCGCGGCGTTTTCATCCTCGGCGTAATCATGATGGGTGCCCCAAATCCCGGCAACCGCGCAGAAATCGAGCGCCGCGGCAATGTCCAGGTCTTGCTGGAATGCCCGCAGTTTGAACGAGTTGACGCCGAAACGATCAAAGCATGCGCCGTCAGCGTCCCGTCACTCGCGAAACTGGGGTGGACTTTTTTTGCCGCACACGGTTGGTTCATTAATTGCTAAGCTCGCCGAGCGGACCAAACTGTTACGCTCGCTTCACGTTATACTCCCCACGCCACAACCGGAACGCGTCTCCCCCATGTCGTTGCATGTCGCACTTACTCATCGCACTTCGTACCACTACGATCGTCCGATCATTTTAGGCCCGCAAACCATCAGACTTCGCCCCGCCCCCCACGCGCGGACCCCGATCATTTCCTACGCGCTCAAGATCGAACCCAAGAACCACTTCCTCAACTGGCAGCAGGACCCGCAGGGCAATTTTCTCGCTCGCGTGGTGTTCCCCGAGCGCGTGACCGATTTCGACGTCACCGTCGACCTGGTCGCAGACATGGCGACGATCAACCCGTTCGACTTCTTCCTCGAGCCCGAAGCCGAACAATGGCCCTTCACCTATGATCCGATCCTGGATCAGGAACTGGCGCCGTTCCGCAAGCTGCTCCCCGTCGGCCCGCTGCTGCAGGCGTTCCTCGACGAAACGCCGCGCGCGCAAAAACACACCGTCAGCATGCTGGTCGAGCTGAACCAGCGGCTGAAGGATCGGATTTCCTACATCGTCCGGCTCGAGCCCGGGGTGTGGGACCCCGAACAGACCCTGGGCGAGGCCAAGGGCAGTTGCCGCGATAGCGCCTGGACGCTGGTGCAGGTGCTGCGCCACCTCGGTTTTGCCGCGCGCTTCGTCTCGGGCTACCTGATCCAGCTCACCGCCGACGTGAAGCCGCTCGAAGGCCCCGCCGGTCCCACCGCCGATTTTACCGACCTGCACGCCTGGGCCGAGGTCTATCTGCCCGGTGCCGGCTGGGTCGGGTTGGATGCGACTTCCGGCCTGATGACCGGCGAGGGTCACATTCCGCTGGCCGCGAGCCCCGAACCGGCCTCTGCTGCGGCGATCAGCGGCGCGCTCGAGCCGGCCGAGACCAAGTTCGAATTCGAGATGTACGTTACCCGCATCAAGGAGACCCCGCGCACCACCAAACCCTACACCGAGGATCAATGGCAGGAGATCCTGGCCCGCGGCCATGCGGTCGATCGCGCGCTGGAACGCGGCCAGGTCCGCCTTACCATGGGCGGCGAGCCTACCTTCGTTTCGGCCTCCGACATGGACGCGCCGGAGTGGAACACCACCGCCGACGGGCCGACCAAGCGCGCCTACGCCGGCCGCCTGCTGCGCCGGCTGACCAAGCTGTGGGCGCCGGGTGCGGCATTGCAATATGCGATGGGCAAGCATTATCCCGGCGAGCAACTGCCGCGCTGGGCGCTGCACGCGCATTGGCGCAAGGACGGCGAGCCGGTGTGGCGCGACCCGGAGCTGCTCGCCTCCGACGACGATCATGACAACGCCACCGCGAAGGAATCCGCGCGTTTCGCCGCCCTGCTCGCCGAACGTCTCCAACTCGATCCGTCGCTGGTGATCCCGGCCTTCGAGGACATCCACTACTACCTTTGGCGCGAACACCGGCTGCCCGCCAACGTGCTCGCCGAAGATGCCAAACTCGCCGATGAGCTCGAGCGCAAGCGCCTCGCTCGGGTCTATGGCGAGGGGCTGGGCTCGACCGTCGGCAGCGTGCTGCCGATCCGCCGCGTCATCACCGACGGCGCGCGGCGCTGGCAGTCCGGCAAATGGTTCTTCCGCGCCGGCGAATTGTTCCTGGTCCCCGGCGATAGCCCGATCGGCCTGCGTCTGCCGCTGGAAAGCCTGCCCTGGGTCAGTCCGAACAATCTGGACCCCGACTTCGAGCGCGATCCGTTCGCCGTGAAAGAGCCGCTGCCCAGCCGTCAGTCGTTCGAACGAGTGCAGTCGCGCGGTGAATCATCGGGCATCGAAGCCTTCCGCCCGATCGCGCAGGATCTGCCCGTGGTCGGCCGCGAGGATCCCGGCGTGGTCCGCACTGCGCTCACGGTCGAAAGCCGCGAGGGCAGGCTCCACGTCTTCTACCCGCCGCTGTTCGCCGCCGAGGATTGGCTCGCGCTCACCGCCGCGGTCGAGGACACCGCGGCCGAAATGGGCCGCAAGGTGGTGCTGGAAGGCTATCAGCCGCCGCACGATGACCGGATCCAACATTTCTCGGTAACCCCCGATCCCGGCGTGATCGAGGTTAACGTGCACCCGGCGGAAAACTGGGCCGAAATGGTCGAGCGCACCACCCAGCTCTACCACGAGGCCCGCGTGGTCGGCCTGGCGACCGAGAAATTCGCGCTCGACGGCCGCCACGTCGGCACCGGCGGCGGCAACCATGTGGTGATGGGCGCCGCCACCCCGGCCGACAGCCCGTTCCTGCGCCGTCCCGACCTGCTGAAATCGATGGTCGGCTTCTGGCACAACCACCCCAGCCTGTCCTACCTGTTCAGTGGCCAGTTCATCGGTCCGACCAGCCAGCACCCGCGGGTCGACGAAGCGCGCATGGACAGCCTGGCGGAGCTCGAAATCGCCTTTTCCAAGATCCGGCCGTTCGAACACACGCCGCCCTGGCTCACCGACCGCCTGTTCCGCAACCTGCTCGCGGACATGACCGGCAACACCCACCGCACCGAATTCTGCATCGATAAGCTGTACTCGCCCGACAGCGCCTCCGGCCGGCTGGGCCTGATCGAATGCCGCGCGCTGGAAATGCCGCCCCACGAGCGGATGTCGCTGGCGCAAATCCTGCTAATGCGGTCCGCCGTCGCCGCCTTCTGGGAACGCCCCTACGAGCGCCGCCTGGTCCATTGGGGCACCCGCATCCACGACGACTTCATGCTGCCCCACTACGTCGAGCAGGATTTCAGCGACGTGCTGGAAGAACTCGGCACGCTCGGCATGAAGCTCGACCTCGAATGGTTCCGCCCCCACTTCGAATTTCGCTTCCCCAAGGTCGGCAGCACCGACGTCCGCGGCATCGACCTCGAACTCCGCCACGCCCTGGAACCCTGGCACGTGCTGGGCGAGGAACAGGCCGCCGGCGGCACGGTCCGCTACGTCGACAGCTCCACCGAGCGCGTCCAAACCCGCGTCTCCGGCTGGGTCCCCGAGCGTTACGTCCTCGCCGCCAACGGCCACGCCGTCCCCCTGGCCAAAACCGACCGAGAAGGCGAATTCGTCGCCGGCGTGCGCTTCAAAGCCTGGGCACCGCCCTCCGCACTCCACCCCACCACCGGCGTTCAATCTCCCTTGACCTTCGACATCTACGATCGCTGGACCGGCCGCTCGCTGGGCGGACTCACCCATCATGTCATCCACCCCGGCGGCCGCCACTACGAAACCTTCCCGGTGAATTCGAATGAAGCCGAAGCCCGCCGCCGTGCCCTCTTCTTCCCCTTCGGCCACACCCCCGGCCCGATGTCCGAACCGATCGCCACCTCCTCCCGCGAGCACCCCCGCATGCTCGACCTGCGCCGCCGAGCCTGACATCAGATGACAAGGGTTGGAGAAGGAAGGAAGGCCATGGGCTCTGCCCCTGGACCCCGCCAGGAGCCAAGGGGCCCCTGGACCCCCATGGACTTTGTGGTGGGGTCCAGGGGCAGAGCCCATGGCCTTCCTTCCTTCCTCCGGCCGGTGCCACCTGATGGCAGCATCCGACACGCTCGACGAGATGGTGGATGGGCAGGGGGGGCTGCGGCCGCATTGGCGTGGGTTGATGGGGGCGTTTTCGGATCTCGGGCGCGAGGCGATGATCGAGCGCCGGAGCCGGATGGAGCGGGCGCTGGCAGATGGATTCTTCGGGCTGTCGAGCACCGGGTCGGCGCTGTGGTCGTGTGATTCGCTGCCGCTGCCGCTGTCGGGGTCGGAGTTCGCCGAATTGGAAGCCGGGTTGGCGCAGCGGGCTACGGTGCTCAACCTGGTGCTGCAGGATGTCTATGGGAAGCAGCGGCTGCTGGCGGATGGGTTGTTGCCGCCGGGAATGGTATTTCCGAACCCGCATTTTCTGCGGCCTTCGCAGCGGCTGGAGTCCGGCCAGAGCCGGGCGATGCTGGATTTCTACGCCGCCGATCTGATGCGCGGGCAGGATGGGCGCTGGCGGGTGTTGTCCGATCGCACCGAGGAAGCCGGCGGGGTGGCGTTGGCGCTGGAAAATAGGCGGCTGATGTCGCGCATGGTGCCGGAGCTGTTCCAGGCGGTCGAAGCGGAGCAACTGCACCCGTTCTTCGATTCCTGGCAGGATATCTTGCAACGCTCGGCGCCGCTCGGGGTGGATAATCCGGGTGTCGCGTTGCTGACCGGCGGTCCGAACGATCCGTTGTGGTTCGAGCACGTGATTTTGTCGCGGGAGCTGTCCTGCACGCTGGTCGAAACCGGCGATCTTACGGTGCGCAGTGGCGAGTTGTACCTCAAGACCCTGCGCGGCTTGCAGCGGATCGACGTGCTGATCCGCCGGCAGGATGGCCGCAGTCTGGATCCGCTGGAGCTGGCACCGGGCGCCGGCGGGGTTCCGGGCCTGTTCGACGCCCAGCGCGCGGGCACCGTGCAGATCGTGAACGACCCCGGTGCCGGGTTTGCCGAGAGTCCGGCGCTGTCCGGGTTTTTGCCCGCGATCAGCGAAGCGCTTACCGGCGAGCGTTTGTCGCTGGGATCGTTTACCACCCATTGGCTGGGCGATGCGGCCGATCGCGCGCGGGTGCTCGACACCTTGTCGGCATGGCACATCCGTTCCGCGTACGACGGCGGCAGCGCCGGATTTACCGGCGCGCGGGGTGGGCGCGAGGCGCGCCAGAAGCTGTTCGCGCGGATCAGCGAGGCGCCGTGGGAATATTGCGCCACCGCGATCCAGACCCCGTCGACCGCGCCGTCGGTGGCGGCGACCGGGCTGGTCGCGCGTCCGCTGGTGCTGCGGCTGTTTCTGGTGTGGAACGGCAAGCGCTGGCACGCGATGCCGGGCGGGCTCGCTCGTATGCTCACCGAGGATGATCTGCTCTATGGCCGGCTGCCACGCAGCGGGCTGGCGAAGGACGTCTGGGTGCTGGTGGAAGACCGCGCGCGCATCACCGGGCCCGCCGCGCTGGCGGTGCCGCCGCTGTCGATCCGCCGCACCCGCGGCGAGTTGCCGAGCCGGGTGGCGGACGATTTCTTCTGGTTCGGGCGCTATCTCGAGCGGCTGGAGGGGACCGCGCGACTGTTGCGTGCGGTGATCCAGCGGCTGGCGCGGGTCAATCTCAGCCCGCGCGAGCTGGCCGATCTGCAGTTGCTGATCGATTGCCTCGCGCACAAGGGCGTGGTGGACGAGGAGTTGCGCCAGGTCATCAGCCTGAACCGGCTGACCGACACTCTGGTGGAATTGGGCAAGGAAGGCGGCTGGCTGGCGGGGCTGCTCGCCGGGCTGAACGCGCTGAAGGAGGGCCTCCGCGACCGGCTGACCGAGGAAATCTACGGCGTCGTTACCGAGGCGCTGCGCGACCTTTCGGGTTTGCTGCGCCAGGTGCCGAAGGCAACCGAGGCCAATGGTTTGGAGCGGCTGGCGACGGCGATGCATCGGGTGATCACGGTTTCGGCGACGATCGCGGGGCTCACCGCCGAGAACATGGTGCGTGGCGGCGGCCGATTGTTCGTCGATCTCGGGCGCCGGGTGGAGCGCGCTCAGACCATCGCGGCCGAAGTCGCCTACGTGCTGGAAAGCGGCGGCAAGGTTCAGGCCGGGCGAGTGGAGGCCGGGTTGCGGCTCGCGATCGAGCTCTGCGACAGCGTGATCACATATCGCAATCGCTACCTCACCGTGCTGCAGCCGGCGCCCGCGCTCGATCTGGTGCTGGCCGACGAGAGCAATCCCCGCGCGCTGGCCTATCAGCTTGCCGCGGCACGCGATCTGCTGATCGAGATCAGCGGTGGGGAGACCGCCGATCCGCTCGCCGCCGGCGCCGCGGCGCTGTTGCGCGAGGCCACCGGCGTGGTGGAAGACGTCGCGCATGCACTCGATCAGACCTTCGAGACCGCCAAATTGCCGCCTCGGCTGCACGCGATCGAGGACGGCGTGGCGGCGCTTTCGAACCGGATCACGCGGCAGTATTTCGCGCTCCTGAGCGAAGCGCAGTCGATCGGCATCGACGAAGCCCAAGAGCGCGAGCCGTTGGTGGGTGTGGCATGAAATATCGGGTCCGCCACATGATTGTTTTGGGTATGGCATGAAATATCGTGTCCGCCACATGATTGCATTGGGCGTGGCATGAAATATCGTGTCCACCACATGATTGTTTTGGGTATGGCATGAAATATCGTGTCCACCACATGATTGTTTTGGGTATGGCATGAAATATCGTGTCCGCCACACCACCCGTTACCGCTACAAATCGGCGGTCAATCTGGCTTCGCACATGCTGCATCTGCGCCCGCGGCCACTCGGGCACCAGATCGTGCGCGAGACCACGCTGCTGTCGCACCCAGCGCCAGTGCGCATCAGCGAGGCGCTCGACCATTTCGGCAACCGCACCACCTGGCTGTTTCTGGAAGTGCCGCACGAAAGCTTTTCGGTGACCGCCGAGTCTTCGATCGACGTCGCGTTTCCGGCGGCGCCGTTCCCCAGGGACACGCCCGCGTGGGAAAAAGTCGTCGCGGCGGCGCGTGCCGGTGGCGCCAACGCGCTGGCGGCGGAGTTCCAGTTCGAAAGCCCGATGTGCGTCACCGACCCCGGCGCCCGGGTCTATGTCGCGCAATCCTTTCCGGCCGGCCGGCCGGTGATGGAGGGCGCGCTCGAGTTGCTCGACCGCATGGCGAAGGACTTCACCTTCCGCTCCGGCGTGACCACGCTCGCGACTCCGATCGCCAAGGTGCTGGCGACGCGGGAGGGGGTGTGCCAGGATTTTTCCCATCTGATGATCAGCGGCCTGCGCGGCGTCGGGCTCCCGGCGCGCTACGTTTCGGGCTACATCCGCACTCGCCCGCCGCCGGGCCAGCTCCGTCGGCGTGGCTCGGATCAGTCGCACGCCTGGGTGTCGGTGTGGATGGGCAGCGAACACGGCTGGCTCGACATCGACCCGACCAACCGGCTGGTGGTCAAGGACGAGCACGTAGTGCTGGGCTGGGGCCGCGACTTCGGCGACGTGAGTCCGCTGCGCGGCGTGATCCTGGGCGGCGGCGCGCACACGCTGGACGTGAGCGTCGATCTGGAACCGATCGAGACGTGAGGAAGACGTCGCCCCGCTTGTGCGGCGATTCCACCAGCCCGAAAAGAAGTTGCCGCAGTTACCAGACTTTAGTAACAGCCGTGTTGGAGGTCTTCCGCCGTGGGTAAGAGCACATCCCTCAGCCTCGACGATCATTTCAGCGACTTCATCGAGTCTCAGGTGAGCGAGGGCCGCTACAGCAACGCGAGCGATGTGATGCGTGCGGGCTT
>Ga0302317_10003220_pt1 | contig 10846 bp, 8 predicted proteins | sample III_Palsa_N3_3_FD_200450 | JGI IMG/M metagenome (GOLD analysis project Ga0302317, IMG submission 200450) | Peat permafrost microbial communities from Stordalen Mire near Abisko, Sweden - III_Palsa_N3_3 | ecosystem: Environmental > Terrestrial > Soil > Palsa > Peat permafrost | place: Sweden...
ATCATCAGAACCTGCGGTACGGCCTCGCCCAGGGCGGAGCCGATGCGCAGGTAGTTGGGCGGAACCGGATTCAGCAGGATCGGCTTGCCGTCGCGGGCGCACTGCCCCACCAGCCCCTGCCCCGGCCTGAACTGCTGCGGCAGGTTGGCATGGCCCGAATAGCCGTAGCCGGCACGGAGGAACATTTGCTGCTGCGCATCGTCCCAGGCGAAGAAGGCGCCGTAGCCGGCGCGCAGCAGGTGGCACAGGCTGGTCAGCAGGAATTCGGCAAACTCGTCCACCGTACTGGCCGGCAGCAGGCCGGCGTTGATGTCCAGCAGATGTTCGCGCACCCAGCGCTCCCGATCCGCCGCGCTCTTGACGTTGCGAAAGCTTTCCAGACCGCGCGCGAGGGCGCCGATTTCGTCGAGCTGCCGGGTGTTCGGTACCTCGAAGACGGTGTCGCCGGCCACCAGCCGATCCATCAGTGTAGTGAGCCCGACAATGGGCTCGGTCACCTGCCGCCGGGTGTAGAGGATGGTCACGGCGCCGATCAGCAGGCCCAATCCCAGCATCACCACTACAAACAGCTTCAGATTACCGGCGTCGTGGTCCGATGTGCCGGTGCGGTCCTTCAGCAGGCCCAGCTCCTCCTGCACCGCATCCTGCAGCAGCCCATTGATCCTCTCGATCTGGGCATAGCCGTATTCGGACGATCCCGTCGCCGCGGATGAGTCGGTCTGACCGGCCTTGGCGCGGGCAACGATCGGCTGCGCGATCGTGCTGTACCAGCCGTTGATCATCGCCCCGATGCGGTCGAGCCGCTGCTGCTGCGAGGGATTGTCGACCGTGAGCTGCTTCAGGTCCTCGAAATCGCGGCCGAAATTCTGCCGGGCGATTTCATAGTTCGCCAGATAGGCCGGATCGCGCGTGGCCGTGGCCAGATCGATGCGCTGCTGCAGCATGTCGGCCTTCAGCTCGCTGAGGCGCGAGATCACGGTGTAAGTGTGCCGGACCCAGCCGCGGGAATTGGCCAGATCCTCGTTGTTCACGAACACGATCAGGCAGGTGAGGGTGAACATGACCAGCACCAGGCCATAGGCAAGCGCCAGCTTGGCCTGGATATTGAGATTGGCGAGGAAGGAACCGCCCGCTTTTGCCTCTGCTGAACTCATGAGATTCCGGATTGACCATGACCGTGACCGCCCTCCCCAACCACGGGCGCCATGACAATATAGCGCAGCATAGGAAGAGCCATGATGGGCACGGCGCTGCGGGCAGCACCTATAATCGCCCCAGGGCAGTGGCGTCCATTGCCGGCTTCCCCCAGAGGAGAATGAAGTGAGCATGCAGCGGCCCGCCCCCGGCTCCCCACCCATCCCGCCAGGCCTTGCCGTGAGCGGCGACCACCCAGGGCAACCGCGGGAGGCCGTGGGCGCCAGCTACCCTGAAGTCAGCATCGTCATTCCGGTGCACAACGAAAGCGGCGGGCTGGAGTTCCTGTTCGACACACTGCTGCCGATCGTGAGCGCCGCCACCGCCAGCTTCGAGATCCTGATGGTGAATGACGGCAGCAGCGACGACACGCTGCCGCGCCTGCTGCAGCTGCAGCGCTCGATGCCGCAGTTGCGCGTCATCGACCTGTCGCGCAACTTCGGCAAGGAGGCCGCGCTCACCGCGGGGCTGTGGCATTGCCGGGGGGCCTGCGCCATCACCCTGGATGCCGACCTGCAGGATCCGCCCGAACTGATCCCTCAGATGCTGGCCAAGTGGCGCGAAGGCTTTGAAACCGTGGTGGCGGTGCATGCCGACCGCGACACCGACACCTTCCTGCGCCGCAGCTCGGCGCGGGTGTTCTATTTCCTGCTCAACGCCGTGTCGGAAATGCGCTTCGTGCCCAATGCCGGCGACTTCCGTCTGCTCGACCGCGCCGTGATCGAAGCCTTCCTGGCCCTGCCCGAGCGCACCCGCTACAACAAGGGCCTGTTCGCCTGGGTCGGCTTCCGCCAGCATCTGATCGAACATCAGCGCCCGCTGCGCGCGGCGGGCGAAAGCAAATTCAACTACCGCCGTCTGCTCAGCCTGGCGGTCCAGGCGATTACTTCCTTCAGCTCATTTCCGTTGCGGCTATGGACCTATATCGGCATGGTCGTCGCCCTCATTTCCTTCTTTTACGGCAGCTTTATTTTGCTGCGCACCCTGATCCTCGGCACCGATGTGCCAGGTTATGCCTCGCTGATCGTGGCCGTGATGTTTTTCGGCGGCATCAATCTGCTCAGCATCGGGGTGCTGGGCGAGTACGTCGGAAGGATTTTCATGGAATCGAAGCAGCGGCCGCTGTATGTGGTGCGGCGGGTGCATGAGCCAGGGGCTGTTGCGGGTTCGGTTGGGCGCGAACTGCGCTGAGTGCTCACGACCCCCGCCTTTAATCCCCTCTCCCCTTGGTGGAGAGGGCTAGGGTGAGGGGTGGTTGCGGCGCACGCGGCTAGAACTGGATCCCCGCCTGCGCGAGGATGACGCAGGTGGAGGTTGGGGCTGTGCTTTTGATGTTGCTTTGCTTTGGCTTTTGACGTTCCCCCCGTTGTTTGCGCCGAGCACCGCAAAGCCGGAGCGACGTGGGCCCGCGCCTATTTGGCGCGGGGCGAGGCAGGATGCCGAAGCGTCCATCGTCAGGCCAGGGATGGCCTGTCGATGGACCCCGCTCCGGCTGCGGAGCGCAGGGCACCGGCCCATCGCGCTTCTTCTTTTGCGATGGGCCGGCGCAAACTCCGGGGGCGGCACTTTTGGTTACTTTTGGAGCTGTTGCCAAAAGTAACTCGCCGAAGGCGAAAAACTTCGCTAAGGCGTCAGGAGGATCCAGCATGCGCGCCAGCGCACGCCGCGCAGTTTCAGAGCGAGTAAGGTCAGATACTTCGCTGCGCTCGGGATGACAAGGGAGAGAGGCTGGTGCTAGTCCCTCGATACGCCCGCCAGGGCGGGCACTCGGGACGAACGGAGGTTTGGTCTTGGTCAGGTAGAAAAGCGCCCCTCACCCCTGCCCTCTCCCAACTTCGTGGGGAGAGGGGGAGTTGCGGGGCGCTCTATTGCAGCAATCAGATATGCAGCGCATGCCCCAACGCCGCCATCGAAGCCTCCGGCAAGGCCTCGCCCAGCGTCGGATGCGCATGTATGGTCCCGGCAATATCCTCCAGCCGCGCCCCCATCTCCAGCGCCAGCGCAAACTCTCCGGACAACTCGGAGACATGCGCGCCCACTGCCTGGATGCCGAGCACCAGGTGGTTGTCGGCGCGCGCCACGACGCGCACGAAGCCGCCGTCGGTGCCCGCTTCCATGCTCATGGCGCGCCCGCTCGCCGCGAACGGGAATAGGCCGATCTTCACCTGATGCCCGGCCGCCTTGGCCTGCTCCGGGCTGAAGCCGGCGCTGACGATTTCCGGCTCGGTGAAGCACACGGCGGGAATGCAGACCTGGTCGAAGCTGCGCTTATGGCCGGCGATGATCTCGGCCACCATCTCGCCCTGCTTCATGGCCTTGTGCGCCAGCATCGGCTCGCCCACCAGGTCGCCGATGGCCCAGACATTGCGCATCGAGGTGCGGCACTGGTCATCGACCTTGACGAAGGGACCAGCCAGATCGACGGCCATGTTTTCCAGTCCCCAGCCCTGGGCATTGGGGCGGCGGCCGACGGTGACGAGCAGCTTGTCGAAGGGAATTTCCTGGCTGCTGCCGTCGGCGGACTGGTATTGCAGGGTCGGGCTCTTGCCTTTCTTACCAAGCCCCGTGGTCATCGACTTGAGGTGCACGGTGACGCCGTTCTTCTTCAGCCAGCGCTCCACCGGACGGGTCAGCTCGGCGTCGTACAGCGGCAGGATGCGCTCCTGCGCTTCAACGACCGTGACCTCGCTACCAAGCTTGGCGAAGGCGATACCCAGTTCCAGGCCGATATAACCGGCGCCGACGATGGCCAGACGTTTGGGCAGCTCGTTCAGCGAGAGGGCTTCGGTGGAAGAGATGACATCGCCGCCGAAGGGCAGGCTTTTCAGTTCGGCCGGGATGGAGCCATTGGCGAGGATGACGTGCTCGGCCTTGATGGTCTGCGGACCTTCGGTGCTCACGACAGTGCAGGTCTTGGCATCGCTGAACACGGCGCGGCCGCTGACGGTGCGCACCTTGGCCTTGGCCAACAGGCCGGTGACGCCGCTGTTGAGCTTGCCGGTGATGCCGTCCTTCCACTTCACCGCCTGGCCCATGTCGAAACTGGCGGCGCCATCGAGCTTGATGCCAATGTTGCCGGCATGGCCCAGTTCATGGAATTTGCTCGCCGCGTGAATCAGGGCCTTGGAGGGAATGCAGCCGCGCAGCAGGCAGGTGCCGCCGAGGCGGTCTTCTTCCACCAGGGTGGTTTCCAGGCCGAGCTGGCCGGCGCGGATGGCCGCGATATAGCCGCCGGGGCCGCCGCCGATGACGAGAACCTTGGTGGTGATGGTCTTGCTCATGCTGCGAATTCCTGTTGTTCCCCTCTCCCTCCGGGAGAGGCGATTATCCCGTACTTGACACTTAATTGATAAGTGTTCATTTGCGGGTAGTCGCCTCTCTTTTAGGAGAGGTTGCTACCAATGTTCAAGAAGCAATGCGGATTAGCTCAGCCTGCGCTGACTACCTTTATATGGTTTTGGCTTTCGCATGCACTCATCGTCCATGCCGTTATGTTCCCGATAATTAGCATTCCAGATCGGCGGTGGTTCATTCTTACTCAAGTCATTAATGACTTTCATTTCCAAACAGAATTCAGTTCTGTGGCGGTCGGTCCCCTCGAAAATATCGTTATATTCGATCCAGCCATAAATGAACAAACGCAGTTCCCCGGTCTCAATTCTCACCCAATCTCTTTTCGGGAATTTTGGCCCATCAATCAAATGCACCATTCCAGGACCGACTACACCTTTGCCAGATTCTTCAAAATCGGGGCTGTCCGGAAAGTCAAAATCACTTGGCAGATATTCTTCTTTGGTGACTTTGTACCAAATATCTGCATCCATATTTTTTGTGTGCGTTTTTCCAGTATTGATGATTTCAATATCTACTTTCCACTCATTAATGATTGGTGGATCAACTTCGTAATTCCATCCAGCGCGCGCGGCAAAGCCTTTGACAGAGACAGAAGCCCGATTCGAGTAGACAGAATCAAGCTTCGATATGTTCAAGGCGATTTGCGTATCCCTGAGAGTGCGTCTCATCAGTCTCAGTTGGTACAAGAACAAAAATGCCTGAAATGCGGCAACGAACCACAAACCGAGAGTCAATTTTGTGTAAGTAGCAGCAGCATCAGCAGCTTTTACCGTTGCTTGATTTGCTTCTTTTTGGTAGTCGTAGGTTTTTGGGGGGCTTGCTTCGGGGTTGTTGACGTTGACTACAACCTGCCCGTTTTGAGGGGCAGCATAATCATTTGTGGATGCCTTACTTTCTGCTCCGCTATGGTTTTGGCGTGGTTCTGGGCGTGAATCCGCCAAAACGCCAAAGGCAATCAATGCTGCCGCCGCGATCCACACTCTCCGCATGGTTCTCTCCTATCGCCGAGTGCGCCTGCGCCCCCGCGCGTGTTGGTGCCTCAGCATCCTGCTACGGCTGCACCGAAAATGTCCGCATTCATGCGGTTGTTGTAGCGAAACTGGAACTCAGCCACGTAGAGCGGCAGGTACTTGGCAGAAACCTTGTGATAGGTGCCGACCACGCCGCGCTTAATCAGGCTCCAGAAGCCCTCTATGGTGTTCGTATGGACCGCACCAGCGACGTACTCGCCAGCGCTGTGCCGCACGACGCCGTGCGTGTATTCGCGGCCCAGGTGACGGTAGCCGCTGTGCTCGTCGGTGCTAATGAGGCTCACTTTGGTGGATACGGCCTCGCGGACGAAGCCGTGCAAAGTTTCCGTATCCGTGGCGGCGATCACGCGGGCGACGACGTTGCCTTTGCGCTGGACTGCGCCGATCACGGCAGTCTTGCCGGCGGTGCCATTCGGATGGCCGCCATCCGGGCCGCCACCGCGCTTGTCTTTGTGCCGGTTGCTGTTCTTTCCGCCGACGTAAGTTTCATCGACTTCCACGAAGCCCATCAACTGCTGAAACTCCACATCCATCAGCGCCGTGCGAATCTTGTGGCACATCATGTGCGCGGTCTTGTAGGAACCGAAACCCATGTAGCGCATCACTTGCAGGGCGCTGATCCCCTTCTTGCTGGTGAGCATCAGGTGGATGACGCGGAACCACTGGCGAAGCGGCTTATTGGTGTTCTCAAAAATCGTGTTCACCAGCACCGAGAAACGGTAGTTGGTGCGATCCGCCGAACAGTTGTTGCAGGTCCAGTGAAAAGGCTTGCTCGGGAGCGCGTGAACCTTCTCGTTAAGGCAGCGCGGGCAGCACACGCCATTGGGCCAGCGTTGCACCTGGAGGTAGGACTTACACGCATCGTCGGTCGGGAACTGCGCTTCAAACTGAGCGACCGTAAGCTGATGAATCTTGTGGTGAAGTGCCATGACGTGTTTACCTCTCAGACCGTGGAGGCATTATGCCAAGCCTGAAACGTAGTGTCAAGTACGGGATAATCGCCTCCGGGAGAGGGGCAGGGGTGAGGGGCACACTCTCAACGAATACAGCGACAGGTGAGAGAGTGCCCCTCACCCGCGCCTGCGGCGCGGCCTCTCCCGGTGGGAGAGGCGAACGTCACTCCATAAACAGCGTGGCGGGATTCTCAAACAGCCGCTTGAGGTGCTGGATGAACTCGGCCGCGTTCCAGCCATCGACGATGCGGTGATCGAAGGAGGAGGAGAGGTTCATCATCAGCCGCGTCACGATCTGGCCATTGCGCACCATCGGCCGCTCAACCATCTTGTTGACGCCGACGATGGCTACTTCCGGGGCGTTGATCACCGGGGTGGAGACGATGCCGCCCATCGGACCCAGGCTGCTGATGGTGATGCTGGAGCCGGACAGCTCCTCGCGGCTGGCCTTGCCGCTGCGCGCGGCCTCGGCCAGGCGCTTGATCTCGGCGGCGGCCTGCCACAGGTCCAGCGTCTCGGCGTGGCGGATCACCGGCACCACCAGGCCGTTCGGCGTCTGCGTGGCGATGCCGATGTGCAGGGCGGACGGGCGGTGCACGATGCCGGCCTCGTCGTCGAAGGTGCCGTTCACTTCGGGATGATCGGGCACGGCGCGCACCAGGGCGCGCGCCAGGAACGGCAGCAGGGTCAGCTTGGCTTGGTCGGGCCGGCGGTTGTCGTTGAGGTGATTGCGCAGCGCTTCCAGCTCGGTGACATCCACTTCCTCGACGTAGGCGAAGTGCGGGATGCGCTGCTTGGAGCGCTGCATCGCTTCGGCGATCTTGCGGCGCAGGCCGATGATTTTGATCTGCTCCACACCTTCGCGCTTCTGCCGCGCATTGGACGCCGCCGCGCCGCCAACCGGCTTGCGCGCGATGAAGGCGTCGAGATCGGCATGGGTGATATGGCCGGCGGGACCGCTGCCGGGGACGTAGGCAAGCTGGATGCCGAGGTCGCGGGCGCGCTGGCGCACGGCCGGGGTCGCCAGGGGTTTCTCGCCTTCGCCGCGCGGCACCAGGGGCACCGGGGCCGTGGCGGCGACTGGCTGTGGCGCCGGTGTTGAAGCCGGGGCGGGAACCGGAGCTGTTACCGGAGCGGGCGCTGTCGTCGGCTTCGCGGGCTTCTCTTTCGCAGCTGGCGCAGGCGCGGCGGGAGCGGCGGCGGGTTCTTCAGCCACACCCTCGCCCGCTATTTCCAGCACCACCATGACCGAGCCCACCGGCACGAAATCGCCGGGACTGCCTTTCAGCTCCATCACCTTGCCCGCATGCGGCGAAGGAATTTCCACCGCAGCCTTTTCAGTCAGCACGTCGACCAGGGGCTGGTCTTCCTTGACCGTGTCGCCGACGGCGACGCGCCAGGTGGCGATCTCGGCTTCGGTGATGCCTTCGCCGATATCCGGCAATTTGAATGTGAACTGGCCCATGTCAGGACTCCATCACCAGGGCCAGCGCCGCGCGCACGCGGTCGGGGCCGGGAAAGTATTGCCACTCGAAGGCGTGCGGGTACGGCGTGTCCCAGCCGGTGACGCGCTGCACCGGTCCTTCGAGATGATGGAAACAGTGTTCCATGACCAGGGCCATCAGCTCGGCGCCCAGGCCGGAGGTGCGGCTGGCCTCGTGCACGATGACGCAGCGGCCGGTCTTCTTCACCGAGGCCTCGATGGTCTCGACGTCGACCGGGAACAGGGTACGCAGGTCGATCACCTCCACGTCGAGGCCGGACTCGGCCACGGCGGCGAGCGAGACGTGGACCATGGTGCCGTAGGTGAGGATGGTGGCGGCACTGCCTTCGCGCACTACCGCGGCCTGGCCCAGCGGAATCTTGTAATAGCCCTCCGGCACCTCGCTCTGCGGGTACTTGGCCCAGGAGCTGAGCGGGCGGTCATGGTGGCCGTCGAAGGGGCCGTTGTAGATGCGCTTGGGCTCAAGGAAGATCACCGGATCGTCCTCTTCGATGGAACTGATCAGGAGACCCTTGGCGTCGTAGGGATTGGACGGCATCACCGTCTTCAGGCCGGAGACGTGGGTGAAGATCGACTCCGGGCTCTGGCTGTGGGTCTGGCCGCCGAAGATGCCGCCGCCGCAGGGCGTGCGCACCGTGATCGGCGCCCAGAACTCGCCGCCGGAACGGTAGCGCAGGCGCGAGGCCTCGGACACCAGCTGGTCGAACGCCGGCAGGATGTAGTCGGCGAACTGGATCTCCGCCACCGGGCGCAAGCCGTAGACGCCCATGCCGATGGCGGTGGCGATGATGCCGGCCTCGCAGATCGGCGTATCGAAGACGCGGGTGCGGCCGTGTTTTTGCTGCAGGCCGGCGGTGGCGCGGAATACGCCGCCGAAGTAACCGACGTCCTCGCCGAAGATCACCACATCCGGATCGCGCGCCAGCATCACGTCCATGGCGGAGTTGATGGCCTGAATCATGTTCATTGTTGCCATGGCTTAGTACCCCGCCTCCTGCCGTTGCTTGCGGAGGTGCCAGGGCATGTCCTTGAACACATCCTCGAACATGGTGCTGGGGCTGGCCGGCTGGGTGCCGAGCGTGCCGAGGCTTTCCGCTTCTTTCTGCGCGGCTTTCACATGCTCTTCCAGCTCGGTGACGAGGGCGGCGTGCTGCTCCTCGCTCCACTCGCCGATGTGGATCAGGTGCTGCTTGAGCCGCGCGATGGGATCGCCCAGCGGCCACTTCTCGGCCTCGTTCTCGGGGCGGTACTTGGAGGGATCGTCGCTGGTGGAATGCGCCGCGGCGCGATAGGTGAACAGCTCGATCAGGGTCGGGCCGTGATTGTCGCGGGCGCGCTGCGCGGCCCAGCGGGTGACGGCGTAGACGGCAAGGAAATCGTTGCCGTCGACGCGCAGGCCGGGCAGGCCGTAGCCCACGGCGCGCGCGGCGAAGGTGGTCTCGTCGCCGCCGGCGAAGCCCTGGTAAGAAGAAATGGCCCACTGGTTGTTGACCACGTTGAGCACCACCGGCGCGCGGTACACGGCGGCAAAGGTGAGGGCGTGGTGGAAGTCGCCCTCGGCGGTGGTGCCGTCGCCGACCCAGGCGGCGGCGATGCGCGTGTCGTGCTTGTAGGCCGAGGCCATGGCCCAGCCCACCGCCTGCGGAAACTGGGTGCCGAGGTTGCCGGAGATGGAGAAGAAGCCGACGTCGCGCACCGAGTACATGATCGGCAGCTGGCGGCCCTTGAGGCGGTCGCCGGTGTTGTTGTAGATCTGGCACATCAGGTCCAGCAAGGGCCAGTCGCGCGCCACCAGCAGGCCCTGCTGGCGATAGGTGGGAAACAGCATGTCCTTGGGATCGAGCGCGTAGGCCTGCGCCACCGACACTGCTTCCTCGCCGGTGCACTTGATGTAGAACGAGGTCTTGCCCTGACGCTGGGCGCGGATCATGCGCTCGTCGAAGGCGCGGGTCAGCAGCATGGCGCGCAGGCCCTTACGCAGGGTGTCGGCATCCAGATGGGGATTCCATTCGCCCACGGCGTTGCCGGACTCGTCCAGTACGCGCACCAGGTCGTAGGCGCAATCGCGCAGCTGCGCCGCCGGGGCGTCGATGGCCGGGCGCGGCTGGCTGCCGGCCTTGGGAATGACCAACTTGCTGAAATCGGGCGCATCGCCCGGCCGGGCGGTGGGCTCGGGGATGTGCAGGCTCAGCGGGCTCTGCGGCTTTTGGGGGGAACTGCCTTTGTTCATTCTCTCCTCCTTTGGTCCCGCTCGGCCGGCGGCAAGGCCGGGCGGGCGGGGCAGACAAGCCATGATGCGCGGACTCCGCCTGGAGTGCGCACGGGTTGCCGATTGTTCACTTCAGCATAAACCTTTCTGCGGGTATTTCTTCCTTGATTTTCCCGGCAAGCTGCGCATTGTTGGGATAATATCCCCGGTAAATGTCATATTGAGGAACAAATGTCCGAAACGCTCGACGCTCTCGATCTGCGCATCCTGGAACTGCTGCAGCAGGACGTGACCACGCCGGTCAACGATATGGCCGAACGGGTGGCTTCGTCCAAGTCGGTGGTGTGGCGCCGCGTCCAGCGCTTCCTCGACAGCGGCATCATCAAGCAGCGCGTGGCGGTGCTCGATACCAAGAAGGTGGGGCTGGGCGTGACGGTGTTCGCCCACGTCAAGATGGCGCGGCACGGCAAGAATGCGCTGCACAAGTTCGTGCAGGCGATCAACCGCCATCCCGAGGTGGTGGAGTGCCACACCCTGATGGGTGACGTGGATTTCCTGCTGAAGATCGTGGTGCGCGACGTGGATCGCTACCAGCAGTTCG
>Ga0302317_10003233_pt1 | contig 10824 bp, 9 predicted proteins | sample III_Palsa_N3_3_FD_200450 | JGI IMG/M metagenome (GOLD analysis project Ga0302317, IMG submission 200450) | Peat permafrost microbial communities from Stordalen Mire near Abisko, Sweden - III_Palsa_N3_3 | ecosystem: Environmental > Terrestrial > Soil > Palsa > Peat permafrost | place: Sweden...
GACCATCGCCTTCGGCATGGGTATCGACAAGCCCGACGTCCGCTTCGTCATCCACGCCGATCCGCCCGCCGCCATCGAGGCCTACTGGCAGGAAGTCGGCCGGGCGGGGCGCGATGGCGAGCCGGCCGAGGCGGTGACGCTCTACAGCGCCTCGGACCTGGCCTGGGCGCTGGAGCGCACCCGGCGGCGGGAGTTGCCCGAGGCCGTGGCTCAGGTCCAGGTTCGCAAGGCGCGGCAACTCTACGCGATGCTGGACGGCTTCGGCTGCCGGGCCGCCGCCGTGCGCCGCTATTTCGGCGAGACGGAGGTCGAACCGTGCGGCCGCTGCGACCGCTGCACGGATCGGCCTCTGGGGGTCGACGTGACCGAGGCGGCGCAAAAGGCGCTGTCGGCGGCGCATCGTCTTGGCGGCCGGTTCGGGCGCGGACGGCTGGTCGACCACCTGCTTGGCAAGACCCGGGACGTGCGGCCGCAGGAATCGGCGCTCTCCACCTGGGGGGTGGGCAAGGAGCTCACCGCCGCCGCCTGGCGTGATCTGATCGAGCAACTTCTCTTCGAAGGCCTATTGGCGGAGGAACCGAACGAAGGCCGCCCGCTGATCGGCCTGGCCAATGCGGCGGCCGCGCGCGCCGTCTTCCGCGGCGAACGGCGGGTGACCGCGCCGCGCGCGTCCCAAACCTCTGGCCGGTCGCGCGCCGCCCGAGCGAGTTCCGTCGAGGCCGCCCTGACCCAGCCGGAGGGCCACCTGTTCGAAGCCCTGCGGGCCTGGCGGCGCGCCGAGGCAGGCCGCCAGTCCGTGCCGCCCTATGTCATCTTCCACGATCGCACCCTGGCCGACATCGCCCGCAACCGGCCGACGGATCGCGTCGGCCTGGCGGCCATCGGCGGGGTCGGGGCCGGCAAGCTGGACCGCTACGGCGAGGCGGTGCTGGAGCTGGTGCGGAACGTGGCGTGAGACGCCCGACTGGGGGCTCAGAAATCCATCGCCGCTTTGAGGGCGGCAGGTCTCACACTCACCCGTCCGCGAGTTCGAGCCGCCGCTCGATACGATCGATCCGCGCCTGGGTTGAGGCAAGCGCGCCATCCTGGGTCACCTCAGACTGCATGAATGCATCCATGTGGCCCTTCAACGAGCGCATATCGGTCTTCACGTCGACCACGTTATCGGCCACGGCCGTGAGCTCGGCCTGCATCGCCTTCAACGTCTCAAGAAGCAACTCGTTGGTCACATTGTCAGCCATGGGCCATTTCCCATTGATGGGCTCACCTTAGCATACCGACTTCAACGTCGCGACTTGGCTCAGATATCCACAGCCGCGTCGAGGGCGTTCTCCTGGATGAATTCGCGGCGCGGATCGACCGCGTCGCCCATCAAGCGGGTGAACATCTCGTCGGCGTCGTCGGCGTGCTCGACCCTCACCTGCAGCAGGGTGCGGGCGTTGTGGTCGAGCGTCGTCTCCCAGAGCTGGTCGGGGTTCATCTCGCCGAGCCCCTTGTAGCGCTGCACGGTCAGGCCACGGCGAGCGGCGTCGAACACCGCCGCCACCAGATCGAGCGGTCCGCGGACCGTCTGACTGCGGTCGCGGCGGCGGAAGATCGCCGGGGCCGAGAAAGGCTCCGACAGTTTGGCGGCCCGCTCGGCGAGCCGCCGGGCGTCGGCCGCCGCCAAGGTGTTGCCGTCCAGCACGATATGTTCGCTGACGCCGCGCTTGGTGCGCTGGAAGCGATAGCCGCCGCCCAGGGCCGGCTCGCCGGACCAGGCGCCGTCGCCCTCCTCGGCGTAGAGGTCGAGCCGGCGGGCCGCCTCGGTGACGTCGTCGGAATTGCCCAGCAGACCGGCGAGCGCCGCCTGTTCGATGGCGAAGGCGGGCGCGCGCGCGGCCAGGCGCTCGATGTTGGCCTTGGCCGCCCGCGCCGTCTGGACGAGCGCGCCGAGATCGGCGCCGGCGATGCGCTCGCCGCTGGCCAGCTCCAGCTGGGCTCCGTCCAGGCCTTCGTCGACCAGGAATGCCTCCATCTCCGTGTCGTCCTTGAGGTAGCGGGAGGAGCGGCCTTTGCTGGCTTTGTAGAGGGGCGGCTGGGCGATGTAGAGGTAGCCGCGCTCGATCACCTCCGGCATCTGGCGGTAGAAGAAGGTGAGCAGCAGGGTGCGTATGTGGGCCCCGTCGACGTCGGCGTCGGTCATCACCACGATGCGGTGATAGCGGATCTTGTCGATGTCGAAGCCCTCGCGGTCGGCTGCGTTGCGGCCGATGCCGGCTCCGAGCGCGGTGATCAGGGTGCCGATCTGCTCGGAACTGAGCATCTTCTCGGCGCGCACTCGTTCGACGTTGAGGATCTTGCCCCGCAGAGGCAGCACGGCCTGGTTCTCGCGGTTGCGGGCCTGCTTGGCCGAACCGCCGGCGGAATCACCTTCGACCAGGAAAATCTCAGACTTGCCGGGATCCCGCTCCTGACAGTCGGCGAGCTTGCCGGGCAGGGAGGAGAACTCGAGCGCGTTCTTGCGGCGGGTGAGATCGCGCGCCTTGCGCGAGGCCTCGCGGGCCAGGGCCGCCTGCACGGCCTTGTCGACGACGATGCGCGCGTCGGCGGGATGCTCCTCGAACCATTGGCTGAGGGCGTCGCTCACCAGGCCCTCGACCGCCGGCCGCACCTCGGAGGAGACCAGCTTGTCCTTGGTCTGGGAGGAGAACTTGGGGTCCGGCAATTTTACCGACATGACGCAGGTCAGGCCTTCGCGGGCGTCCTCGCCGGTCACCTGGACCTTTTCCCGCTTGGCCGCGCCGGAACTCTCGACGTAGGCGGTGATCACGCGCGTCAACGCCCCGCGGAAGGCCGAGAGGTGTGTGCCGCCATCCCGCTGCGGGATGTTGTTGGTGAAGCACAGCATGGTCTCGTGATAGCTGTCGTTCCACCACAGCGAGAGATCGACCTCGACCTGCTCGCGCTTGCCGCGGATGACGATCGGGGCCTTGAGCAGGGGCGTCTTCGCCTTGTCCAGGTGGCGCACGAAGGCCTCGACGCCGCCCTCGTAATGCAGGGTCTCCTCGAACGGCTCGACGCCGCGCAGGTCGCGCAGGATGATGACGACGCCGGAGTTGAGGAAAGCCAGCTCGCGCAGGCGATGCTCCAGCGTCTTAAGATCGAAATCGATGTGCGCGAAGGTGGTCAGCGAGGGCAGGAAGGTGACCTCGGTGCCGGTCAGGAACGAACCGTCGGCGCGTAGCGGGGCGACGCCGGTGACAGCGAGCGGCGCGACCGTGTCGCCGCGCTCGAAGCGCATTTCATGGGTCTGGCCGCCGCGCCAGACCTTGAGTTGCAGCCAGTCGGAGAGGGCGTTGACCACCGAGACGCCCACCCCGTGCAGGCCGCCAGAGACCTTGTAGGAGTTCTGGTCGAATTTCCCGCCGGCATGCAGCTGGGTCATGATGACCTCAGCCGCCGAGACGCCTTCACCCTCGTGGATGTCGGTGGGGATGCCGCGGCCGTCGTCGCTGACCGCGCACGAGCCGTCGGCGTTGAGCGTCACCTCGACGTGGGAGGCGTAGCCGGCCAGGGCCTCGTCGATGGCGTTGTCGACCACCTCGTAGACCATGTGATGCAGGCCGGTGCCGTCATCGGTGTCGCCGATGTACATGCCCGGCCGTTTGCGCACGGCCTCGAGGCCCTTGAGGACCTTGATGGAATCGGCGCCGTAGTCGTCGCCGTTCGGTTGTGGGTCGATCGTCTCGTCCGTCATTCACGCGTCCATTGGGTCAAGGCGCGAGGCTTCCACCCGAACCGCCAGGGCGCGGCCTTTGAGGGATTCGAAGAGGGCCTCGTCCGTGCCCGTGAGAAAAGCCTGTAGCGACAGGGCCTCGATTTCATCGAAGAGGGCGGCCCGCCTCGAAGCGTCGAGATGCGCCGCCACCTCGTCCAGCAATAATATAGGATTCGGCGACGAAATGGCACGCGAAAGGCGCGCAGCCTGGGCGAGAATCAAATTGAGGATCAAGGCCTTCTGCTCGCCGGTCGAGCAGTCGGCCGCCGGCCGGCCGGAAGGCCGGCTCGCCACCGCCAGATCGGCGCGATGCGGCCCGGAGAGGGCCCGGCCCGCGGCTGCGTCCCGCGCCCGGCCGCGGGCCAGATCCTCGCGCAGCCTTATCTCGAGTTCGGCCTCGCCGACGGCCTCGCCCCACACATCCGAAAGGCGGAGGTCGGCGGCTGGGAAGGGGCCGTCGCCGCGGGCGTCGATCTCGGCGGCGAGGTCGGCGACGGTCGCGGCCCTGGCAATGGCGAGCCTGGCGCCGGCTGCGGCGGCGCGGGCCTCGAGGGCGTCCAGCCAGGCCCGGTCGGGGCGATCCTCGGCCAGCAGCCGCGTCCGCTCGCGCAGCGCATGCTCGTAAGCGGCGACGTTGGCGGCGTGGCCGGGGTGGGCTGAGAACACCAGGCGATCGAGGAACCGGCGGCGATCGCCCGCTGGACCGGCGAACAGGCGGTCATGGGCGGGCGTAAGCCACAGGGGTCGGAGGTGATCGGCCAAAGCCGAGACCGACACGCTCTCGCCGTCGCGCCGCGCCGCCCGCCGGCCGGCGTCGTCCATACCGGTCCCAAGGCGCACGGCCTCGTCGCCCGAGACCACCTCGGCCGATACGGCCCAGGCCAGCCCTTCCGTCACGCCGGGCTCTCGCCGTCCGACTTCGGAAAGCGCCGCGCCGCGTAGGCCGCGGCCCGGCGAAAGCAGGCTCACTGCCTCCAAGAGGTTGGTCTTGCCGGCGCCGTTGGGGCCGAACAGGAAACAGGTGCGCCCGTCCGCTTCGAGCGTCGCCTGCCGGTAGCTTCTGAAATCGGTGAGGGAGAGCCGCTGGATGCGCGCGCGCATCTAAGCCCTGAGCGGCATCAGCACGTACTGCACGCCGATGTCGGTGGGATCGAGCACCAGCACCGGATCGAGCAGGGGCGTGGCCGCCGCTCGGTCGGCGAAGCGGAACTCGGTGGTGTCGCCGCCAATCTGGCCGGTTACGTCCATGAGATAGCGGGCGTTAAAGCCGATCTCGAACGGCTCGCCGCCATAGTCGACCTCGACCTCTTCGGTGGCCTGGCCGGTCTCCATGTTGCGAACGGTGAGAAGCACCCGACCGGCCTCGACCGACAGCTTCACCGAGCGGCTCTTCTCCGAGGAGATGGTCGCCACCCGGTCGACGGCCTGAGCGAAGAGGCCGTTGTCGACCGTCATGACGCGGTGGTTCTCTTTCGGGATCACCCGCGTGTAGTCCGGGAACGAACCATCGATGACCTTGGAGGTCAGGGTGGCGCCGCCGAAGTCGAAGCGGATCTTCTGGGGGCTGAGTTGCAGCTCGACGGTTTCGCCGGCGTCCTCGAGCAGGCGGCGGACCTCCTGCACGGTCTTGCGCGGCACGATGACGCCGGCCGCCCCAGAGGCGCCTTCCGGGGCCGGCATCTCGGCCAGGGCCAGGCGGTGGCCGTCGGTGGCCACGGCGCGCAGCAGGGCGCGGCCGTCCTGGATCACCGAGTGCAGGTAGATGCCGGTCAGGTAATAGCGCGTCTCCTCGGTGGAGATGGCGAAGCGGGTCTTGTCGATCAGACGGATGAGTTCGCCGGTGTCGATGACGATCGGCGTCGACAGGCCCTCGGTGGGCATGACCGGGAAATCACCAGAAGGCAGCACCGGCAGATGCACCTTGTAGCGGCCCGCCACCACCGCGAGCCGAGGATCGGCGCCGGAGAATCCGAGTGAGACTTCCGCGCCCTCCGGCAGCTTGCGGACGATCTCATAAAGGGTGTGGGCCGGGGCGGTGATCTGGCCGGGATTTTCCACCTGGGCCGGCGCGGAGTCGGCGATCTCCATGTCGAGGTCGGTGGCCGAGAAGCCCAGGCGACCCTCGCCGGCCGCCAGCAGCACGTTGCCGAGGATCGGGATGGTGTTTCGCCGCTCGACGACGCTCTGCACGTGAGCCAGGGCCTTGAGCAGCGCGCCGCGTTCGATCGTCAGCTTCATCTCATCGTCCAGTGATCGCCGCCCGGCGCCCCCGGGGATTCGGCGGATTGCGAAAGGGTTCGCGACACTAGCGGATTTGTCGCCGCGAGGAAGAGGCGGCCCCGCTTTGCGGCGCGCCGCCGGCGCAGGCCGCGGTCAGAAACCGCCAGACAGGCTCATCGTCCATCCGGGCCACATTGAAGCGCAGGTAGGATCTGGCCGAACGGCTGACACTGAAGGCGTCGCCGGGGGCGAGCACGATGCCCTGGCCGACGGCTTGGCGGGCGAGCTCCGTAGCGTCGAGTCCGTCCGGCAGCCGGCACCACAACAAGGGGCCGGCCGGGGGCCGGATCCAGGGCTCGAGCCCAAGGTCCTCGAGACGGCGGATGGTATGGTCCATCGCCTTGGCGAGTCGCGCCCGCAGCCGCTCCATCGCCCGGCGATAGGCCGGCTCGATCAGGGCGGCGTGGGTGATCTCGCCGATCAAGGCGCTGCCGGTCATCCCGGTGGCGATCCGCAGGTCAGCGATCGCCGCCGCCCAGTCGGACCGCGCGACGATGTGCCCGCTGCGCACGGCATTGGACAGCACCTTGGAGTAGCCGCCGACTCGAATCACCCGCCGCAGGCCGTCGAAGGCGGCCAGGCGCGCCGAGGGCTGCCACTCGAACTCGGCGAAGATGTCGTCCTCAACGACGACGAGGTCGTGGCGCTCCGCCAAGGTGAGGACGCGGTGGGCCACAGCGGCCGAGAGGGCGGCGCCGGTCGGGTTATGCACAGCGGTGTTGGTCAGGTAGAGCCGCGGCCGATGCTCGACGAGCGCCGCCTCGAAGGCGGTCGTGTCCGGGCCGGCCGGCGTGTAGGGCACGCCCACCACCTTCACCCGATGCGCCCGCAGCAGAGCCAGGAAATTGAAATAGCAGGGGTCATCGACAATCACCGTGTCGCCTGGGCAGAGCAGAAAGCGCAGCACCAGGTCGATGGCCTGGGTGCAGGAGTCGGTGAGGACGACTTGATCGGGACTGGCCTCGACGCCCTGATCGAGGAGGCGGCGAACAATCAACCGCCTGAGGGATTCCGGACCGTGCGGCGGTGAGAGATCGTCGCAGCCGATTTCGGTGGCCGGAATGGCCTGGCGCATACCCTTGCGCAGGGCCTCGCTGGCCATCCAGCTGTCTGGCAGGCAGCCGGATCCTGGCGTGAGCACGCCCGGCCGCACGATCAGGGATTGGCGCAGCAGCCACAGAGGGTCGATCTGCTCGTCAAGCGGCGGGTCGATCTGGGCCAGAGCCAGCGGCGCCATCGGCGTGGCGACGAAGAATCCAGAGCCCGGACGGGAGCGGATCACGCCTTCGGCCGCGAGACGGTCATAGGCCTCGACCACTGTCGACTTGGAGTAGCCGCTGGCCTGGGCCATCGCCCGCACCGACGGCAGGCGCGCGCCGGGCGTCAGCGCTCGCCGTTCGATCCGCCCGCGAATGGCGCGCATCACCTCGGCGGTCCGTCCGCCGCCGGCGATCAGAGCCTCGCTCACTGTACCGCACTCCTGACCATGACAGTCATGACGTTAGTGGCATGACAGTTCGTTCAAATTGTACTGGACCGTACCTGTCCCGAGACTGGCGCGCCAGCGAAAAGGCGCGCCCAGGCGGCCGCCCGAATCGCCCGCCGAGCGAGACAGAAAGGCCTGAACTCATGACCAGCCATTTCTTCGCCGTCGTCGGCGCCGCGACGCTCCTTCTGGCCAGCGGAGCTCATCCGGTCGCCGCCCAGAGTTCAGCTGAAACGCCGAGCGTGACGGTGCGCGTCAACCCCGCCCCCGCCACGCCCGCCGGGGCCCGCGCCGAGCGCCGCCGCATCGAAACGGCGGTCATGGAGGTGTGCGGCGCTTCGCCCGCCAGCCTGCGGGAACAGCGGTTGGCCGTGCGCGGTTCAGCCTGTTACCGCCAGGCCCTGGACGGCGCGCTGCGGCAGATCGACAACCCGGCCATCGCCAGTCGCTGATTCACCTGCGAACCCGAGGAGCCCTGATGACCACCGCCAGCCGGCCGATCCGCTTCGTCGACGTGTTCGGCAGCGGTCCCCTCTCAGGCAATCCGCTGGCGGTGGTAGCCGACGCCGAGGGGATCGATGAGGCGACCATGCTGGCGGCGACCCGGTGGGTGAACCTGTCAGAGACCACCTTCCTTCTGCCACCGACGCATCCGGAGGCAGACTACCGGGTTCGGATCTTCACCCCGGCCCGGGAATTGCCATTCGCCGGCCATCCAACGCTCGGCACAGCCTGCGTTTGGCTGGCGGCCGGCGGTCGCCCCAGGGTGAGCGACCGGATCGTGCAGGAATGCGGGGCCGGACTGGTGCCGCTGCGCCAGGACGGCGAGCGGCTGGCCTTCGCCGCCCCGCCGCTTATCCGCTCCGGGCCGCCATCGGCCGCCGAGCTCGAGGAGGCTTGTGCGTTCCTGGGCCTGCCTCGCGACGCCGTGGTGGACGCCAGTTGGGTGGACAACGGCCCGGGGTGGTTGGGAATCATGCTCGGCTCCGCCGAGGCGGTGCTGGCGCTGCAGCCGGCGGCCGCGTGGCCGCGCCACATCGACGTCGGCGTCGTAGGTCCGCACCCATCCGGCTCGGAGACGGGGTTCGAGATCCGCGCCCTGTTCAGCGACCATACCGGCGCGGTGCGTGAGGATCCGGTGACCGGCAGCCTCAACGCCTCTCTGGCCCAATGGCTGTTCGACACGGGTCGCGCCCGTGGGTCCTACGTGGCCGCCCAGGGGACCCGCCTCGGCCGCGCCGGCCGCGTGTTCGTCAACCGCGACGAGGCCGGCGAGGTGTGGATCGGCGGCCAGACCCGCATCATCATCAGCGGGACGGTCGAAATCTGAGGATTCAGGCCTCGGCCGGACCGGTGGAATCCCGCGCGGCGACCACCACCATCGCCGGCCGGACATTGCGGCCGAAGAGTTCATAGCCGTCCTGAAGTACGGCGATCACCGCGCCGGGCGCGAACTCGGTGGAGGTCTGCTCAGTCACGGCTTGGTGCTGATGGGGGTCGAACTTCTCGCCGGGCGTCGGGGCGATGCGCTTCAAGCCATTGCGCTCAAAGGCGCTCATCAGTTCCTTCTGGGTCATCTCCATGCCGACCGCCAGGCTCTTGGCGAGGGGATCGCCGTCGTCCGCCGGCGCGTGGGCCAGGGCCCGCTGGAGATTGTCGGCCACGCCCAGGAGGTCGCGGGCGAACTTCTGGATAGCGTAGGCGCGGGAATCGTTGACCTCGCGCTCGGCGCGGCGGCGGGTGTTCTCGGCCTCGGCGGCGAAGCGCAGCGCCTGGTCCTTGAGCTGGGCGATCTCGCCCTTGAGCGCTTCGACTTCGTCCGCCTCGTTCTCGAGCACGGTGTCGTCGCCGGCGAAATTCTCGTCTGACATGGGCCCTCGTCTAATCTTCCATCAGTCTGCCGAGCGCCCGGGCGGTATAGTCCACCAGCGGGATCACCCGGGCGTAGTTCAGCCTGGCCGGACCGATAACGCCGATCGCGCCCAATAGCTTCTGCCGGCCCGACATATAGGGCGCCGCGATCAGGGCGGAACCCGACAACGAAAAAAGCTTGGTCTCGGCGCCGATGAAGATGCGTACGCCGGCCGCGCCGCGCACGCCGTCGAGGAGATCGATCAGCCGCTCCTTGCGTTCGAGGTCGTCGAACAGCATGCGCACGCGTTCGAGGTCGACGGCGGCCTCTGCCCCTTCCAGGAGGTTGGCGCGGCCGCGCACGATGAGGGTGCGCTCGGCCCCGTCGCCGCCCCAGGCGGCCAGACCGTCCTCGATCAGTCGGGCGGCGGCGGCGTCGAGGTCGCGGCGAGCCTGGCCCAGCTCTGCGGTCACCTCGGCCTTGGCTTCGGACAAGGTCCGGCCGCGCAGACGGGCGTTGAGGAAGTTGGAGGCCTCCAGCAGGGCCGAGGGGGTGAGGCCCAGCGCGTGGCGCATCAGGCGGTTTTCCACCTGGCCGTCCTCGAACACCATCACCGCCAGGGCCTGATCGGGCGCCAGGGCGACGAACTCGACGTGCTTGACGCCCGCCTCCCGCACCGGCGTCACAACCAGGCCCGCGCCGCCGGCTAACCCTGAGAGGATGGCGCTGGCTTCGTCGAGCAGTTCCTCGAACGAGCGGCCGCGCGCCGAAAGACGCGCTTCGATGTCGCGCCGGTCCGTCTCGCCGACGTCGCCCACCTCAAGCAGGCCGTCGACGAAGAGCCGCAGGCCGATGTGGGTGGGCTGGCGCCCCGCGCTGGCGTGGGCGGCGCCCAGGAGTCCGAGATCGGTGAGGTCCTGCATGGTATTGCGGATCGAGGCCGGCGACAGCCCCATGCCGCCGCGGGCGATGGTGCGCGAGCCCACCGCCTCGCCGGTCTCGAGATAGGACTCGACGATGCGCCGGAACACCTCGCGGGCGCGGGCGTCGAGCTCGGTGAGGCTCGGCCCACGGGAGGCCAGCGGATCGACGAAGGCGTTGGTCATGTCCGTGAGATTAGGATAAGCGCCGGCCCCTGTCGTGCAAGCGGCGCTCCATGGAGACGACATGAGACATTCCGGCCGGGTGGAAGGCGCCCTGCGTCCCGTCACGCTTGAGACCAAGGTCAACCGCTACGCCGAGGGCTCGTGCCTGGTCGCCTTCGGCCACACCCGGGTCTTGGTGACGGCCAGTCTCGAAGAAGGCGTGCCGCCGTTCCTGCGCGGTCGGGGGCGCGGATGGGTCACGGCCGAATACGGCATGCTGCCGCGCGCCACCCATACCCGCGGTCGGCGCGAGGCGGCCCAGGGCAAGCAGTCCGGCCGCACCCAGGAAATCCAGCGCCTC
>Ga0302317_10003234_pt1 | contig 10820 bp, 10 predicted proteins | sample III_Palsa_N3_3_FD_200450 | JGI IMG/M metagenome (GOLD analysis project Ga0302317, IMG submission 200450) | Peat permafrost microbial communities from Stordalen Mire near Abisko, Sweden - III_Palsa_N3_3 | ecosystem: Environmental > Terrestrial > Soil > Palsa > Peat permafrost | place: Sweden...
GCATCGAGGTCATGCGCGGCCATCTGGAAAGAGTCGGCCGCTTCACTCCCGAGCGCTCGCGCGGCGTCTTCCGCACTCATTTCGACGAACCCGGCCTGCGCCTGATCCTGGTCGGTGACGAGACCGCCGGCTGCGTCGGCTTCAGGGTCGGCCCCGAACACGTGATGCTCGACTCGTTCTATCTCGCCGCCCGCTTCCAGAACGGCGGTCTCGGTTCGGAGATCTTCCGCACCCTGCTCGCCGAGTCGGACGCGCTGGGCAAGCCGATGCGCCTCGAAGTGCTGAAGCAAAGCCCCGCCGACCGCTTCTATCTCCGCCACGGCTTCACCCCGATCGGCGAAGGCGAGCACGACGTGATGTTCGAACGGCTTGTCCCGAGGTGACTTTCTGCACTTCGGGCAGGTGGTTCAGGCAGGAGCGCGCGGGCGCTGCGCGAGGGTCGTCAGCACAGCTGCCGCGACAAAGATCGCCGGCGGGATCAGCCCGCGACCCAGCGGCACGTAGCCCGGCAGAACAACGACAAGGACCCATACGATGTCCGCCCATCCGACGACGATCAGGTTCAGCCAATAGCCCAGCCTGTCGTTGCGCCACACGCGCCACAGGGCCATTGCGATGGCAAACAGCGCAATCGAGAGCATGTAGGCCGCGAGCTGCAGCATGCGTCCCTGCGCGATGCCCGAGAGTGGAAGCGCCAGTACGTAGATCTGCCACGCTACGTAAACGTGGAAGACTCCCCAGGCGACATAGCAGGCGGCTCCAAGCCGCGCGTAGGTTTTCGTCATGCGCCCAATAAACGCCGAAGACGGCGATGGGCTTCGCACGCTGCGTCAAACCTGCGTGAGGACGACGTGTCCGGCTCGGGATCAGTCGCGCCGCAGCATGAACACCGCCTGTTCGCCCACCAGGTTGGCGAGCAGGGGCGGCAGGTTGATCGGCCGGCTGTTGCGGTTCAGCACGATCGAGCGTTCGACCGTCACTTTCATGTCGCGGCACAGCGCGCGGAAGTCGTCGATGCTGCAGAGATGGATGTTGGGCGTGTCGTACCACTTGTGCGGCAGCGACGGCGTCTCGGGCATGCGGCCGCCGAACACCAGGCGCAGGCGGACCTGCCAGTGCGCGAAGTTGGGGAACGACACGATGGCGCGCTTGCCGACCCGCAGCATCTGCTCGAGCACCGCGCGCGGCTCGCGCGTGGCCTGGAGCGTCTGGCTCAGGATCACGTAGTCGAACGCGCTGTCGGGATAGTCGCGCAGGTCGGTGTCGGCGTCGCCCTGGATGACCGACAGGCCGTTGGCCACGCAGGCGTTCACGCCGGCCTGGCTGAGTTCCATGCCGCGCGCGTCGACCCGCTTGAAGTCCACCAGATAGGCCAGCAGCGCGCCGTCGCCGCAGCCGACGTCGAGCGCGCGGCCGCCCGGCTCGACCATGTCGGCGATCAGCTGGAGATCGACGCGAATGGAACTGGGCTGGCTCATGATCCGTTCCTCAGGCCGCGCGCGCCCGCGGCGCCCTGCAGGAAGCCGCTGAGCGTGCGGAACATCTCGGGCTCGTCGAGCAGGAAGGCGTCGTGGCCCTTGTCGCTCGCGATCTCGACGAACGACACGTTGGCGGCCGCCGCATTGAGTGCATGCACGACCTCGCGGCTCTCGTGCGTCGGGAACAGCCAGTCCGACGTGAAGGACATCAGGCAGAAGCGCGTCGGCGAGCCCTTGAAGGCGTTGGCCAGCACGCCGCCGTGTGCTGCGGCGAGGTCGAAATAGTCCATGGCGCGCGTGATGTAGAGATAGGAGTTGGCGTCGAAGCGGTCGACGAAGGTCGAGCCCTGGTGGCGCAGATAGCTCTCGACCTGGAAATCCGCGTCGAAACCGAAGCCCAGCGCGTCGCGGTTCTGGAGCGCGCGGCCGAACTTCCTCTGCAGCGCCTGCTCCGAAAGATAGGTGATGTGCGCGGTCATGCGGGCGACCGCGAGTCCGCGCGCCGGCGCGGTGTCGTGCTGGCGGTAGTCGCCGCCCTTCCATTCCGGATCGGCCATGATCGCCTGGCGCCCGACCTCGTGGAACGCGATGTTCTGCGCGGAGTGGTGCGAGGCACAGGCGATCGGCACGGCCGAGAAGACGCGGCGCGGGTAGGTCGCGGCCCATTCCAGCACCTGCATGCCGCCCATCGAGCCGCCGATCACGCAGAACAGGTCGGGGATGCCGAGATGGTCGAGGAGCGCTGCCTGCGCGCGCACCATGTCGGCCACGGTCACGACGGGGAACCGCAGGCTCCAGGGCTGGCCGGTCGCGGGATCGCGCGCCAGCGGCCCGGTCGAGCCCATGCAATGGCCCAGCACGTTCACGCAGATGATGTAGTAGCGCGCCGGGTCGAGCACCTTGCCCGGTCCGACCAGGCTCTCCCACCAGCCTTCCTTGCCGGTGACGGGATGCCGCTCGGCGACGAACTGGTCGCAGGTGAGCGGATGGCAGATCAGCACGGCATTCGACTTGTCGGCGTTCAAGGTGCCGTAGGTCTGGTAGGCCATGCGGAACGGGCCGAGGTCGACGCCGCAGTCGAGCCGCATCGGCTGCTCCGTGCCCAAGATCGCGTGGCGGCACTGGGCGAGCGCCTTGCTTTCGGCATCGGTCAGGTCGTCGAACACGTCGTCGCTCCAAACGAAAAAGCCCCCGACCGTCGGTCGGGGGCTTTTTCAAAGCACACCGACCTTTTAGCGAGGATTAACGTGGCCGCAAGCCGGTCGGCTCAAATTCCACGGATGCAAAACTCTATAAGGGCGGGTCCCGCCTCGCGCAAGACTTTACGCAAGGCCGCCTAACGTGTATCGCCGCCCCTTCATGGATGCTCCCAATCTCGACGCCCTGCGGCAAGAAATCGACGCCATCGACGGTGACGTGCACGGCCTGATCAGGCGCCGCGCTGCGCTGGTCGGTCAAATCTCGGCCGCCAAGGCCCCCGGCAGCCTGGCCTTCCGGCCAGGCCGCGAGGCGCAGGTCCTGCGCAAACGGCTGGCCGCGCACGACGGCGCCTTCCCGCCCGCCGCGGTCTATCGCATGTGGCGTGAGATGATCAGCAGCTTCACCCTGATGCAGACGCCGGCGGTCAAGATCGCCGTCTGCCGCCCGGCCGACCAGCCCGGCTACTGGGACCTCGCCCGCGATCATTTCGGCTGCCAGATCCCGCTGGTCGCCCACGAGTCGCCCAACCAGGTGCTGGCCGCGGTGCGCGCCGACGCCGCCACCATCGGCGTCGTGCCGGCCCCGATCGAGGCCGACACCGCCCCGTGGTGGCCGCAGCTGGCAAGCGGCGAGACGACCCTGCCCAACGTGGTCGCCAAGCTGCCCTTCGTCGTCATGCCCAACGCCCGGGCGCGCGGCATTTCAGCCCTCGTGCTGGCCCGCGCCGAGCCCGAGGAAAGCGGCGACGATCACGCGCTGATCTCGCTCGAATCGCCCAACGGCATCAGCCGCAATCGCATCTCGACCGCCTTCGACAAGGTGGGCCTGCCGGGCTTCATCTCGGCGCTGGACCAGGTTGTGCGCGGCGTGCATCACTATCTCGTCGAGCTGCCGGGCGTGATCGCCGAGGGCGACCAGCGTCTGCGCGAGCTCGAGGTGGTCTTGGGGCTGGGGAACGGCAATGTCGCCGCGCTCGGCGCCTTCGCCGTACCGGCCGTCGTTCCGCGGCCCTGATCGTTTTCTAAACAGGAGACAGCCATGACGGCTCTGACGCCGCGTCCGGGCATCATGAAGATCGCGCCTTACGTTCCGGGCAAGGACTCGGTGGACGGCAAGGAGCCGATCGCCAAGCTCTCGTCGAACGAGAGCGCGCTCGGACCCTCGCCCAAGGCGATGGCGGCCTACACCAAGGCGGCGGCCGAGCTGCACCGCTATCCCGACGGCGGCGCGGAGAAGCTGCGCGCGGCGATCGGCCGGCGTTACGGCCTCGATCCAGCGCGCATCATCTGCGGCTGCGGCTCCGACGAACTGCTCAACCTGCTGATCCGCGCCTACTGCGGCCCGGGCGACGAGCTGGTCTACAGCCAGTACGGCTTCCTGATGTATCCGATCAACGCGCTGGGCGTGGGCGCCACGCCGATCGCGGCACCGGAGAAGGACTATCGCTGCGACGTCGACGCCATGCTCGCCAAGGTGACCGACAAGACGCGCATCGTGGCGATCGTCAATCCGAACAACCCGACCGGCACCTATCTCACCAAGGAAGAAGTGCGCAAGCTGCACGCCGCCCTGCCGAAGAACGTGCTGCTGATCATCGACGCGGCCTATGCCGAGTATGTCAGCCGCAACGACTACGAGTCGGGCGCGGGCCTGATCGACACCGCCGACAATATCGTCATGACGCGGACCTTCTCCAAGGTCTACGCGCTCGGTGCGCTGCGCGTCGGCTGGATGTACGGCCCGCCCGCCGTGGTCGACGTGATCGCCCGCCTGCGCCAGCCGTTCAACGTCAACGCCGCGGCCCAGGCTGCCGCCGTCGCGGCCCTGGAAGACATCGCCCACACCGATGCCAGCCGCACCAACAACGACATCTGGCTGCCCTGGTTCGCGGCCGAATGCACCAAGCTCGGCCTGAAGCCGCTGCCCAGCGTCGGCAACTTCCTCTCCGTGGGCTTCGGCTCCGGCGAACGCGCCGCCGCCGCCAACGACTGGCTGATGAACGACGGGCTGATCCCGCGCATGATCGCGGGCTACGGCCTGCCGGAGTTCCTGCGCATCACGATCGGCACGGAAAAGGAAATGAAGCTGGTGCAGGCCTCCCTCGCCCGCTTCGTCGCCCAGAACAAGTAAGGGCGCACGCATGAGCGGACCGATGTTCAACAAGATCGCGCTGATCGGCATCGGCCTGATCGGCGGCTCGATCGCGCTCGAAGCGCGCAAGCGTGGGCTGGCCAACTCGATCGTGGCCGCGACCCGCAAGCCCGAGACCGCCGATACAGCCAACAGACTGAAGCTCGTCGACCATTGCGGCACCGACCTCGCTGCCGCGGTCGAGGACGCCGACCTCGTCATCGTCTGCACGCCGGTCGGCGCCTGCGGCGCGGCAACGGAAGCCATCGCCGCGAAGCTGAAGCCCGGCTGCATCATTTCCGACGTGGGCTCGGTCAAGCAGACCGTGATCGCCGACATGCTGCCGCACATCCCGAAGGGCGTGCATTTCGTGCCGGCCCATCCGGTCGCCGGCACCGAGAACTCCGGCCCCGAGGCGGCCCTCCTCGATCTGTTCCAGGGCCGCTGGTGCATCCTGACGCCGCTGCCCGACAGCGATCCTGCCGCCGTCGACAAGCTCGAGACGTTCTGGAAGGCGCTGGGCAGCCTGGTCAACCGCATCGATCCGGCCGACCACGACCGCATCCTGGCCATCACCTCGCACCTGCCGCACCTGATCGCCTACACGATCGTGGGCACCGCGGACGATCTCGGCGGCCACCTCAACAGCGAAGTACTGAAGTACGCCGCCGGCGGCTTCCGCGACTTCACGCGCATCGCCGCCTCCGATCCGACGATGTGGCGCGACATCTTCCTCAACAACCGCGAGGCCGTGCTCGAGGTGATCCAGCGCTTCCAGGAAGACCTGTTCTACCTGCAGCGCGCCATCCGCTGGGGCGAGGGCGACAAGCTGTTCGATCTCTTCACGCGCACGCGCGACATCCGCCGCGCGCTGATCCACCTCAACCAGGCGTAGACGCACCCTCGTCACCCCGAGCGTAGCCGAGGGGCCTTTTCATATGGCTATCGCAAAGAAGAAGAGGTCCCTCCACTCCGGCGCGCTCAAGCCGCTTTCGCCGCCTTGGCGGCGAAACGGCGACGCGGCTGCGGTCGGGATGACGGACCGGCCGATATGGGTCTTCGCCTACGGCTCGCTGATGTGGAACCCGGGCTTCGCCGTGCGCGAGACGCAGCCGGCACGGCTGCACGGCTTCCATCGCGCCTTCTGCATCTACTCCGAGCACTATCGCGGCACGCCCGCGAAGCCCGGCCTGATCCTGGGGCTGCTGGCCGGCGGCTCGTGCCGCGGCCTCGCGCACCGCCTGCCGGCGGCGTCGTATGAAAAGGTGCGGAAGTATCTCTGGCAACGCGAGATCGAGAACGACGGCGTCTATGTCGAAGAGGTCCGCACGATCCATCTCGCCGACGGCCGCGCTGTGCCGTCGCTGGTATATCTCGCCGACCGTACGCATCGCCAGTTCGCGGGCAAGCTCCCGCTCGCGGCATCGGCCCGGCTGGTGCGCCAGGGCAAAGGCGCCACCGGCCGCAATATCGACTATGTCAGGAACACCGTGGCCCATCTCCGCGAGCTGGGCCTGCGCGATCGCACCCTCGAAGAGCTGGCGCGGCTTGCCGGGCCCTAGTGGCCGCCTTCTAGTGATGGTCGGAGAAGATCGCCTTCACGATGAAGCGCCATTCCTCGCGCGCCTGGTCGACCGTGAGACCGAGCCGCTCGCGCAGCACGATCCAGGTCTCGGGCGTCAGCGCGACGTTGAGCGCGTTCAGGGTGCGCTCGCGCTTTTCACCGGGCAGCGCCGACAGTTCCGGTCCGAAGGAGTCGGAGATTTGCTCGCGGTTGCCGGCGTAGACCTGCAGCAGCTTGGCGGCCGCTTCGGCCGAACGACGCTGCAGCGTCTGGAGGAACGTCCACATCGGGCGAACCGTCTCGTAGCGCTCGGCGCGCTGGTCGACGACGACGCCGATGCGCTGGTCGAGCGGCAGCTGACGATTGAGCTGGGGTGTCTCACCGAGCACCGAGGTCATCACGCGCCCGAGGACCGCGACGTAGAGTTCGGCGGTGTCGGCGAAATGCTGGAACACGGTTCGCGCCGAGACGCCGGCGAGTTTGGCGATGTCGCGCACGATCGGCGAGACTTCGCCATCCTGTGCGAGCGTGAGCGTGGAGGAGATGATGGCTTCGCGCGTGCGGGCCACGCGATCACCGCGAGCGGCATGCTGGGTGATCGTCTGCGCTTCAGTCGACTGCATTACGTCCATTGTCTCTACCCCTGCGAGCGGTCCCTCTTGACGCGGAGCCTTGCCCATTGCGTACGAGCGGTGACACGATTTCGAAGACCCTCATCATACGTAATGTAGACGACAAACGTGCACGCGACGAAGCGATATAAGTTTTTTCCGCGTAAGCTAGTCGTAAGCAACGAATTAAAAAGTAAGCTTTTTGTAAGGTAGGATGACCGCATGACAAAAAAGACCGTTTCCGCCGCCTCATTGGCCGCCCAGGCCATGGGCTGGATCGATCCCGTCACCAAGGCCGTCGTGCCCCCCATCCATATGGCGAGCACCTACCAGCGCGACGAGGACAATGGCTACAGTTCCGGCCGCATCTATGCCCGGGCGGACAACCCGACTTTCGACCAGGCGGAGGCGACACTCGCCGCGCTCGAGGGAGGCGCCAGGGCGATGGTGTTCTCCTCGGGCATGAGCGCCGCCACCGCCTGTTTCCTGGCGCTGGCGCCGGGCGATCATGTCGTGGTGCCGAAGGTCATGTACTGGTCCCTGCGCAACTGGCTGGCGACCTTCGCCACCAACTGGGGCCTCAAGGTCGAGTTCGTCGATGCCGACCGCACCGACGCGATCGCCGCCGCCGTGAGACCGGGTGCCACCAAGCTGGTCTGGCTCGAGACGCCGGCCAACCCGACCTGGGTGCTGAGCGACATCGCCGCGGCAGCCGAGATCGCGCACAGAGCCGGCGCGCTGCTGGGCGTCGACTCGACGGTCGCGAGTCCCGTGCTGACGCGGCCCCTCGAATTCGGCGCCGACATCGTCATGCACTCGGCGACCAAATACCTGAACGGCCATTCCGACATCATCGCCGGCGCCCTCGTCGGCGCGCGCGACGATGCGCATTGGGCGAAGCTGCGCGCCATCCGCGCCCAGCTCGGCACGATCCTCGGCCAGACCGAGGCGTGGCTGCTGATGCGCGGCATGCGCACGCTCTATCCGCGCGTCGCCTGGGCCTGCCGCTCGGCGCAGTCGCTCGCCGAAAAGTTCGCAGCGCATCCAATGGTGTCCGAGGTGCTCTATCCCGGCCTGCCGTCGTTCGCCGGACACGACATCGCCAAGAAACAGATGAGCGGCGGCTTCGGCGGCATGCTGTCGGTGCGCATCAAGGGCGGCGAGCGTGCTGCTGTCGCCACGGCCGCGCGGGTCGAGCTGTGGAAGCGCGCCACCTCGCTGGGCGGCGTCGAAAGCCTGATCGAGCATCGCGCCAGCATCGAGGGCCCCGGCACGCCCTGCCCGCCGGACCTGCTGCGCCTGTCCGTCGGCGTCGAGGACAGCGCCGACCTGTTCGAGGATCTCGACCAGGCGCTGAAGCGCGCGCACAACGCTTAGGGTTTGGCAGCCTTCACGCCGAACACCGACGCGAGCCCCGCGCCGATGCGCTCGTTCATCATCTCGATCGAGCCGTCGGTGTAGGCCGCGATCTTGGCGCCCGCGAGATGGCGCGCCAGCGGATACTCCGCCCGCAGGCCATTGGCGCCCATCGCCTGGATGCAGTCGGCGATGCGCCGCAGGGCCATGTCAGTGGCGAATTTCTTGGCATAGGCCGCAGGCATCACGGCATCGCCGCCGCCATCGATCAGGCGCGCCGCGCGATAGGTGAGAAGTCGCGCGGCCTCGAGGTCGGTCGCGGCGTCCGCGAGCTTCCAGCGCACGCCCTGATGGTCGATCACCGGCTGGCCGAAGCTTTTGCGCTGCTGGGTGTAGCGCACCGCCGTCTCGAGGCTCGCCTGCAGCATGCCGCAGCACATGGCGGCAACGTAAGTCCGCGCGCCGTTGATCCCGGCCAACGCGGCCTTGAAGCCTTCGCCCGGCGGCTTCAGCAACGCCTCGTCGGGCGCGAAATAGTCGACCAGATGGAAACCGCCGACACCGATCGCATGGCCGCCATGCAGCTCGAACGGACGATCGCGCCGAAAGCCCGGCCGCTCGGCCTCGATCGCGAAACAGGCGATGCCGCGATAGCCCTGCGCCTTGTCGGTCTGCGCATAGGCGATCGAAAGCCCCGCGACCGCGGCGTTGGTGATCCACGCCTTGGCACCGTTCAGCGTCCAGCCGCCGGGGGCGCGCACGGCCGTCATCTCCAGCCCACCGAAGTCGCTGCCGACGTTCGGTTCGCTGAGACCCGCGCAGCCGATCACCTCGCCCGCGATCAGGCGCGGCAGCAGACGCGCAACGTGCGCGGGCTGGCCGTCGCGGGCAAAGCGCGCGCAGGCGTTGTGATGGTTGATCAGCGCGAAGGCGAAGGCGAAATCGTAGCGGGCGATCTCCTCGAAGGCGCGCAGCTTGCAGGAAAAGGACAGGCCCTGCCCGCCGTGCTGCTTCGCGAGCTCGATCGTATTGAGACCGGCGTCGCACGCAGCCCGGATCGTCTCCAGCGGATAGTGCCGCTCCCATTCCCAGCGCGCGGCGTGGGGCGCCACATGCTCCTCGGCGAAGGCTTTGGCACGCGCCACGACCGCCGTTTCTTCAGGCGCCAGGAATTCATCCAGCATTCGCCTGAGATACACGAATGGACCCGCGACGCAACCGCAGGCTAGAATGGCCACGATGCGGGTGTAGCTCAGGGGTAGAGCGTCGGCTTCCCAAGCCGTAGGTCGCGGGTTCAAATCCCGTCGCCCGCTCCAATAACTTTCAGGCAGGAAACGACGTCACCATGGATTCCGTCGTTGCGATGGGCGATTTCGCTTCCGACGCGGCGGCATTCTCCGCCTACTGGGTGCAGGCCAATGCGCGGCTGCGCCGCCTGCCGCCCAAGGCCGAGCGCGATCCCGCCGCCACCGACATCGCCGAGATCATCAAGCAGGCCGCCCGCGACGCGCGCTTCGTCTTCCTGCGCCGCCACGCCCGGACGCTCTACGACCGGCTGACCGACAGTCGCCGCAAGTTCGTGCGGATCGAGAAACTGGTCTACGACGCGGCCGAGCTGGTGCCGGGCCTCGTGCCGAGCCGGGCCGAGGTCGCCGCCGAGGCCGCGCTGCGCCAGTCCGAGAAGGACGGCTGCGAGATCGACCAGGGCATCCTGTGCAACCAGATCCTGGCCGACCCCGAAGCGGGCATGCATCTCTGCCACGCCATGCTGCTGCCCCGGGAAGAATCGTCGGACGCGCTGGCCAAGTTCCTGCGCGACGGCCGGCTCGATCTCGGCGCGGCCAAGGTCGAGCGCCGCGGCAAGGCGGCGGTGCTCCTGCTCGCCAATCCGCGCTTCCTCAATTCCGAGGACAACGCGACCCAGATCGCGACCGAGATCGGCGCCGACGTCTGCATCCTCGACCCGCAGAGCAAGGTCGCCGTCCTGCGCGGCGACGTCGTGCCTGAGGGCAAGTACGCCGGCCGGCGCGTGTTCAACGCCGGCATCAACCTCACGCACCTCTACTACGGCAAGATCCCGTTCCTGTGGTTCCTGATCCGCGACCTGGGCTTCGTGAACAAGATGACGCGCGGGCTCGCACTCACCAAGGTGCCGCCGGACGAGGTCTCGGGCGATTCGATCGAGAAGATCTGGATCTCCGCGGTCGAGACCTTCGCGATCGGCGGCGGCTGCCAGATCCTGCTCGCCACCGACTTCAACATCGCCGCGCGCGACGCCTACATGACCCTGCCGGCACGCAAGGAAGGCATCATCCCGGCGATGGCGAACCTGCGGCTGGCACGTTTCGTCGGCGATCGGCTGGCGCGGCAGGCGATCATGTACGAGCGCCGCTTCGAGTGCGACTCGGTGGAGGGCCGGCTGATCTGCGACGAGGTCGTGGCGCCGGAAGACATCGAGAGCACGATCGACCAGGTGGCCGA
>Ga0302317_10003238_pt1 | contig 10815 bp, 9 predicted proteins | sample III_Palsa_N3_3_FD_200450 | JGI IMG/M metagenome (GOLD analysis project Ga0302317, IMG submission 200450) | Peat permafrost microbial communities from Stordalen Mire near Abisko, Sweden - III_Palsa_N3_3 | ecosystem: Environmental > Terrestrial > Soil > Palsa > Peat permafrost | place: Sweden...
CGCCGCGCCTCGCGCGGCCAAAAAACTCCTGCCCCATGGATACGATCCATATACGCGGTGCGCGCACGCATAACCTGAAGAATGTCTCGCTCGACCTGCCGCGCGACAAACTGATCGTCATCACCGGGCTGTCCGGCTCCGGCAAGTCCAGCCTGGCTTTCGACACGCTCTATGCCGAAGGCCAGCGGCGCTATGTCGAGTCGCTATCGGCCTATGCGCGGCAGTTCCTGTCGATGATGCAGAAGCCGGACGTGGACTCGATCGAGGGCCTGTCGCCGGCCATCTCGATCGAGCAGAAATCCACCTCGCACAATCCGCGCTCGACCGTCGGCACCGTCACCGAGATCTACGACTACCTGCGCCTGCTCTACGCCCGCGTCGGCACCGCCCGCTGCCCGGATCACGGTGTGACCCTGGAGGCGCAGAGCGTCAGCCAGATGGTCGACCACGTGCTGGCCCTGCCGGAAAACTCGGCCTGGATGCTGCTGGCGCCGGTGGTGCGTGAGCGCAAGGGCGAGCACGCCGAGTGGTTCGACCAGATGCGCCAACAGGGCTTCGTCCGCGCCCGCGTCGACGGCAAGGTCTACGAGCTGGACGAGGTGCCCACCCTCAACCGCAAGCTCAAGCACGATATCGACATCGTGGTGGACCGCTTCAAGGTGCGGCCGGATGCCAAGCAGCGCCTGGCCGAGTCCTTCGAAACCGCCCTGCGCCTGTCCGACGGCCTGGCCATGGTGGCGCCCCACGGCGAGGCCAAAGCCGCGGCGGCAAAGGAAGCGCCGAAGGACATCCCCTTCTCCGCCCGCATGGCCTGCCCGCATTGCGGCTATTCGCTGGAGGAGCTGGAGCCGCGCCTGTTCTCCTTCAACAGCCCCACCGGCGCCTGCTCCACTTGCGACGGCTTGGGCAGCCTGCAGGTGTTCGACGCCGAGCGGGTGGTGACGCATCCGGAAAACTCCCTGGCCGAGGGCGCCATCCGCGGCTGGGACAAGCGCAATCCCTACTACTGGGCGCTGATGTCCTCGCTGGCCAAGCACTACAAGTTCGCCACCGACAAGCCGTTCCAGGCGCTGCCGGAAAAGGCGCGCAAGATCGTGCTCTACGGCAGCGGCGAGGACCGGATTAATTTTGAGTATCCGGACGAGAACGGCCGCAAGGTGACGCGGGCCCACCGTTTCGAGGGCGTGCTGCCCAACCTGGAGCGCCGCTACAAGGAAACCGAGTCGCTGGCGGTGCGCGAGGAGCTGTCCAAATACCTGTCGGACAAGGCCTGTCCGGAGTGCGGCGGCGAGCGCCTCAACCGCGCCGCGCGCCACGTCTTCGTCGCCGAGCGCAGCCTGCCGCAGATCAGCGCCCTGTCGGTGCGCGATGCCGAAGCCTTCTTCCTGCAGATGAAGCTGCCCGGCCACAAGGGCGAGATCGCCGACAAGATCCTGAAAGAGATCTCCGCGCGCCTCGGCTTCCTCAACAACGTCGGCCTGGATTACCTGACCCTGTCGCGCTCGGCCGAGACCCTCTCCGGCGGCGAAGCCCAGCGCATCCGCCTGGCCTCGCAGATCGGCGCCGGCCTGGTCGGCGTGCTCTACGTGCTGGACGAGCCCAGCATCGGCCTGCACCAGCGCGACAACGAGCGCCTGCTCAAGACCTTGGTGCACCTGCGCGACCTCGGCAACACCGTCATCGTGGTCGAGCATGACGAGGAAGCGATCCGCGCCGCCGACCATGTGGTCGACATCGGCCCCGGCGCCGGCGTCCACGGCGGCCACGTCGTCGCCCAGGGCACACCCAGGCAGATCGAGCGCAATGCCCAGTCACTTACCGGCCAATACCTGTCCGGCGCGGTGGAAGTGGAAGTACCGAAAAAGCGCCATCCGCGCGATCCGGCCAAGTCCGTGACCCTGCACGGCGCCCGCGGCAACAACCTGCAGAACGTCACCGCCGAGATCCCGGTGGGCCTGCTCACCTGCGTCACCGGCGTTTCCGGCTCCGGCAAGTCCACCCTGATCAACGACACCCTGCTCGGCTACGCCGCCCGCGCCCTCAACAACGCCGGCACCCGCCACGCCGCCTGCGATTCGATCGAGGGCCTGGACCATCTGGACAAGGTCATCGACATCGACCAGTCGCCGATCGGCCGCACCCCGCGCTCCAATCCGGCGACTTATACCGGCCTGTTCACGCCGATCCGCGAGCTGTTCGCCCAGGTGCCGGAATCGCGCGCCCGCGGCTACGAGGCCGGCCGCTTCAGCTTCAACGTCAAGGGTGGCCGCTGCGAGACCTGCGAGGGCGACGGCCTGATCAAGGTGGAGATGCACTTCCTGCCGGATGTGTACGTCACCTGCGACACCTGCAAGGGCCGCCGCTACAACCGCGAGACCCTGGAAATCCGCTACAAGGGCAAGGGTATCGACGAAGTGCTGAACATGACGGTGGAAGAAGGCATGAGCTTCTTCAAGCCGGTGCCCGCCATCCGCCGCAAGCTGGAAACCCTGATGGACGTGGGCCTGAGCTACATCACCCTCGGCCAGAACGCGACCACCCTGTCCGGTGGCGAAGCCCAGCGCATCAAGCTGGCCAAGGAACTGTCCAGACGCGACACCGGCCAGACCCTCTACATCCTCGACGAGCCCACCACCGGCCTGCACTTCCACGACGTGGCGCAGCTGCTCAAGGTGCTGGAACGCCTGCGCGACGCCGGCAACACCATCGTGGTGATCGAGCACAATCTCGACGTGATCAAGCGCGCCGACTGGCTCATCGACCTCGGCCCCGAAGGCGGCAGCGGCGGCGGCCAGATCGTCGCCACCGGCACGCCGGAGGATGTGGCGAAGAATCCCAAGTCGCACACCGGGCGCTTCCTCAAGCCTTTGCTCAAAGCAAGCAAGTAGCCCCCAAGCCGCCGTTCCCCCTCTCCCCTTGGGGGAGAGGGCGGGGTGAGGGGTGCTTTTTGCACGAATAACACCGAACTCCGTTCGTCCCAAGCATGGTGGGGTGGTTGGCACCTCTGGAGTGCGACTTACTTTCTCGCGGAAGCTTCAGCGCGCGGGGAGAGATTACCCCTCACCCTGGCCCTCTCCCCCAAGGGGAGAGGGGACGTAGTGAAAGTAGGGTGGGTGGAGCGAAGCGCAACCCACCGCTGCGCCATTGCCGCCGCAATGGTGGGTTACGCCGCTGCGCGGATCCACCCACCCCTACTGTTCAGCTTCCGCTTGTCCCCCTCTCCCCACATGTGGGGAGAGGGCCGGGGTGAGGGGCGAGCCACCAGATGCGGTAGCTCGGGAAGCGCCGCGCGCAAGAATCCGGAAGATCGCCGTCACTATCAGCCGTAAATTGGGCCCCATCAAAACCGGAGCCCCGACATGCTGACCCTTCACGATTACCTGCCCTCGCAAAACGGCTACAAGGTGCGCCTGCTGCTCAACCATCTGGAGCGCCCCTACCGCACCAAACTAATCAGCATCTTCGAAGGCGAGGGCAAGACCCCCGGATTCCAGGCCCTCAACCCGGTGGGCGCCGTGCCGGTGCTGGAACTGGACGATGGCCGCACCCTGGCGGAATCCAACGCCATCCTGTTCTACCTGGCGGAGGGCACGCCGTATCTGCCGATGGGTTCCTGGCAGCGCGCCCAGGTGCTGCGCTGGATGTTCTTCGAGGAAGACTACGTGCAGAACGGCCTGGCCTCGCTGCGCCACTGGACCATGACCGGCAAGCTGGCGCGGCGCATGCCGGAAGTGATCGCGGCCAAGCGGGCCAACAGCCTCAAGACCCTGGGTATTCTGGAGCAGCGCCTTGCGGCGTATCCCTATCTCACCGACGCCGGCTACACCGTGGCGGACATGGCTATGTTCGCTTACGTCAGCCGGGCAGGGGAGGCGGACCTTGCGCTGGACGACTATCCGGGTGTCCGCGCCTGGATCGCCCGGGTGCGCGCCCAGCCCGGCTTCCTCGACGAAGTGCATCCGTATTCGATCGACCCGCATTCCAGCGGCGAGCTGCACTGAGTCGGGGGGGGGCAAAACATGAACGCGAGGGCCACAATGGCAACCATGAAGAACACCACCGGGACTATCGACTGGCCGCAAATCCTGATGGCGGTGTGCCGGAACATCGAGCGCGACGATGGCGAGGGCATGCCCAAGCTGACGCAGCTGGCTGCGCGCGCCGGCGTCAGCGCCTCGGAACTGCAGCGCCAGTTCACCCGCCGCCTCGGCGTCAGCCCCAAGGCCTATGCGCAGGCCTTGGCCCTGCACCGGCTGACGCAGAACCTGCGTCAGGACGGCACCGCGCTGGATGCGGTATTCAATGCCGGCTACGAGTCCAGCGCGACGGCCTATGCCAATGCCGGCGCGGCGCTGGGCGCGGCGCCGGGCCAGCTGCGCGGCGCGCTGGACCTCGGCTGGTGGATGGGCCTGTCAGACCTGGGCTGGATGCTGCTGGCGGCAACCGATCGCGGCATCTGCTGGCTGGCTTTCGGCGAGCAGCCCGGCGCGCTGCTGGAAGACCTGCGCGCCGCCTTCCCCAAGGCGCGGCTGCGCAACGACGAGGCGCGGCTCTACGGCTGGTTCGAACGGGTGCGCGATTTCGTGCTGCTGCCGCGCGAGGCCCTGGACCTGCCGCTGGACATCCAGGGCACCGCCTTCCAGTCGCGGGTATGGCGCGCGCTGCGCCAGATTCCGCTGGGCGAAACGGTGAGCTACGGCGGCCTCGCCGCCCAGATCGGCACGCCGACCGGCGCCCGCGCGGTGGCCTCCGCCTGCGCCAACAACCGCATCGCCATGCTGATCCCCTGTCACCGCGTGGTCGGCGGCGACGGACGCCTGGCCGGTTATCGTTGGGGCGTGGAGCGCAAGGCGGCGTTGTTGAAGCGCGAAGCCAAAGCCTCCGAATCGGTTTGAAGGCTGAAGCGGGGTTATAGTTGCCAAGCGCAAATCTGTTGACGAGAGAGACGACTCCGGCTCATCTCACTCGTTAAGATGGCGCGGTAGATCCATGGCGTCATGGAGTACCCGCAGGACTTCGATGACGTCACGGCCTCGATCCTTGCTGATTTTGAACAAGACAAGATGGCGGCCCTTACGACCCTTGCGTGCGACGTGGAAAGTGAATAATCCCTTGACGATGTCGTCGCGGCTTTTGACGCCGATGATGTCCGGGCCCTCGGCGAGTTCCGCCAAAGCCAACGTCAGGATGTCGGCGTACGCAAGCGCCTGTCTCTGACCAAACCGCTCGGCAGTCCATCGAACAATGCCGTGAAAATCGGCCTCGGCGGCTGCGGCGAGACGCACCGCCCACGGCTGTGTCACTGCGATTGTTTCCCTGCCTCAGCTTGCAGGATGGCTTCGTCGGTAATTGTTTTCAGGTAGCGGCTCAGTGCGAGTGGCGAATCGAAGCTGTGGAACCGTCCGGCCTCCATATCTTCGATACCGACTTGGGCCGCTTCCCGCAAAGCCCGCAGCCGGGCCTTGGCCTCCGCTTCCTGGGTTTCGACCAGCCGCAATCCCTCGCGCAGCACCTCGCTGGCATTCTGATAACGTCCGGATGTGACAAGCCGTTCGAGCAAGTCCGCCTGATGGTCAGTAAGGACGACGTTACGTGTCGGCATATTGATACCTGCGAAGCGATTCTTGATTGGCATAGTATGCCATAACACTTCGCCGCGCGGCCGTTACCTCGCTCTACTCAATCCCCAGCTTCTTGATCCGATAGCGCAGCGAGCGGAACGACATGCCCAGCAGCGCCGCCGCCTTGGTCTTGTTGTAGCGGGCCTTTTCCAGCGCCTCGCGGATGGCGCGGCGCTCGCGATCGCGGCATCTGCTGGCTGGCCTTCGGCGAGCAGCCGGGCTCGCTGCTGGAAGACCTGCGCGCCGCCTTCCCCAAGGCGCGGCTGCGCAACGACGAGGCGCGGTTGTATGGCTGGTTCGAGCGGGTGCGCGATTTCGTGCTGCTGCCGCGCGAGGCCCTGGACCTGCCGCTGGACATCCAGGGCACCGCCTTCCAGTCGCGGGTGTGGCGCGCCCTGCGCCAGATTCCGCTGGGCGAAACGGTGAGCTACGGCAGCCTCGCCGCGCAGATCGGCACGCCGACCGGCGCCCGCGCGGTGGCTTCCGCCTGCGTCAACAACCGCATTGCCATGCTCATCCCCTGTCACCGTGTGGTCGGCGGCGACGGGCACCTGGCCGGCTACCGCTGGGGCGTGGAGCGCAAGGCGGCGTTGCTGCAACGCGAAGCTGCGGCACCGCCGTCGGACTTCGCCGCATGATCTCAAAGGTTTTGCCAGAGGCTAGAACCGCTGGTCGTCGAGGAACGCTGCCGGTGTCAGCACCGGAATGCCGTGGTACGGGTGCATCACCAGAAGGTCGTTATCGCTGGCCACGATGACGTCCGCGGCGCAGGACAGAGCGAGTGCAAGGAACTTGTTGTCCTTGGGATCGCGGCAATCGCTCACCGCGCTCGTCACTTGGTGCAGCACTGTATGCCGGCGATACAGCTCCGCGAATGCGGTCCGTTCGGCGCGCTCCAGATAGCGGTCGAACTTGCTGCGGGACAACACTTCGGCCAGTTCGTCCAGCGTTTCGCCGGATACACAAATCTCATGACGCGCGAGAATTCGCTGGAACGTTCGCCGTGGTACGGATTCCGGTCGTAGCGCGGCGCTGACGAGCGTGCTGGTGTCCAGCACCACCCGCTTAACGAGCGCCATGTACCAGCTTGCTTACATCCTCGTCGGTCAGCTTGGTCACGGCGGGTTTGACTTTGGAAGCCGTGCGGGCGAAATATTCTTCAAAAGCAGCGACCGCGCGCTCGCGCTTGCGGCGAGCGTCCACCAGTTCCTCCATGTCTTCGGCGGAGAGCAGCACTGCCACGGTTCGTCCGCGGCGCGTGATGGTCACCGGCTCACGTTGCGCGGCGTCCAGCAGTTCACCGAAGCGGTTCTGGGCTTCAACGGAAGTCAGGGTTTTCATTGGCGGGACTCCGAACTAGCTAATTCGGCTATTTTAGCCGGTTCTCGGGTTTAACCCAAGTAGCCTGCACGCAATGACTGCGCTAGTGATTTCAGTCGGATACGGCGGAACTGCCGCGCCGATCTATTCGATCCCCAGCTTCTTGATCCGATAGCGCAGCGAGCGGAACGACATGCCCAGCAGCGCCGCCGCCTTGGTCTTGTTGTAGCGGGCCTTTTCCAGCGCCTCGCGGATGGCGCGGCGCTCGATCTCTTCCATCTGATCCTCGAAGGCGGGGCCGCCCTTGGCGGAGTCTCCCGCCGCGGCGGCGGGCGCCGCCACCTGCACCCCGACCTGTACCGCAGCCTGGCCATTGCCGGTTTCGCCGCGCAGCTGCAGCTCGCCGGCGGCGATGTGCTTGCCGTCGCTGAGGGTGACGGCGCGCTCCAGCACGTTCTCCAGCTCGCGCACGTTGCCGGGGAAGGCGTAGGCCTGCAGCCGGCGCAGCGCCTCCGCGGTCAGCTCGGGCGTGGCCGGCAGGCCGTTGCTCGCGGCCAGCCGCGCCAGGATCGCCTGCGCCAGCAGGGGGATGTCCTCGGCATGCTCGCGCAGCGGCGGGGTGCGGATTTCGATGACGTTGAGGCGGTAGTACAGGTCCTGGCGGAAGCTGCCCTGGGCCAGCAGCGTGCCCAGGTCCTTGTGGGTGGCGGAGATGACCCGCACGTTCACCGGAATCTCGGTTTCGCCGCCCACCGGCCGCACCGCGCGCTCCTGCAGGGCGCGCAGCAGCTTGACCTGCATGTGCAGCGGTAGGTCGCCGACCTCGTCGAGGAACAAGGTGCCGCCCTCGGCGGCCTGGAACAGGCCCACCTTGTCGCGGCTGGCGCCGGTGAAGCTGCCGCGCAGGTGGCCGAAGAATTCGCTTTCCATCAGCTCGGAGGGGATGGCGCCGCAGTTGACCGGCACGAACGGCGCCGCGCTGCGCGGGCTGCGCGCGTGGATCAGGCGCGCCACCAGCTCCTTGCCGGTGCCGGATTCGCCGGCGATGTGCACCGGCGCCTGGCTGCGCGCCAGCCGCTCGACCATGGCGCGCAGGTTGTCGATGCCGGGGGCCCGTCCGAGCAGGCCGCCGTCGTCCGCCGCCGGCGCGGCGGCCGGGTGGCGCAGCTTCAGCGCCGCGTCCACCAGCTTGCGCAGCGCCTGCAGGTCCACCGGCTTGGAGACGAAATCGAAGGCGCCGGCCTTGAGGCTTTCCACGGCGGCCTGGGCGTTGCCGTAGGCGGTGATCACCGCCACCGGCAGGCCCGGCTTCTCGCGCTGGATGTGCTGCAGGATGGCGATGCCGTCGCCGTCCGGCAGGCGCATGTCGGTGAAGCACAGGTCGAACTCGTGTTCGGCGAGCATCTGCCGCGCCTCGGCCACGGTGCTGGCGCCGTGCGTGCGCAGCCCCATGCGGGACAGGGTGATCTCCAGCAGTTCGCGGATATCGGCTTCGTCGTCGATGATGAGGGCGTGTGCCTTGGTCATGTTCCTTTGTCTTGAAGCGTTGCTGGGCGGTGAATCTAGGCGGCGAAGATCAGGCGGAAGCGCACGCCCTGCTCGCTCTGCAGCAGCAGCAGGCGCGCCTGATTGTATTCGCACAGCTCCCGCGCCAGATACAGGCCCAGCCCGGTGCCCTTGTGGGCGGTGGTGAAGAACGGCTCGAACACGCGCTCGCGCAGCTCGCCGGCGATGCCGCCGCCGTTGTCGGCCACGTCGAGATAGCTCTGTCCCAGCGCCGCCTGGCGTCCGCTGCCGAGCGTGATGTGCACCGCCTCGCCGCCGCGGGCGGCGCCGTGCTCGAAGCTGTTGTCCCACAGGTTGAGCAGGATCTGCTGCAGGTGATTGGGGTCGAAGCGCACGGTCAGGTCCGGCTCCACGCCCTCCAGGTCGATGTGGCAGGCGCGGTTGGGGTGGCCTTCGCGGTAGATGGCGACGGTCCGCTCGAGGAAGCCGCGCACGGCGATGCTGCTGGGGGTGGCGGCGTCGCGGCGCGACAGGTTGAGCACGTCGTTGACGATCTTGTCGATGCGCGTGCTGTGGCGCTGGATCATGTCGAGCAGGCGCCGGTCCTCCTGGTTCTGGTGCGGCGACTCGGCCAGCAGCTGGCCGGCGTGGTGGATCGCCGACAGCGGGTTGCGGATTTCGTGGGCGATGCTGGCGGAGAGCCGGCCCAGGGCCGCCAGCTTCATCTGCTGCGCCTGTTCGCGCAGGCGCAGGGCGTCGTCGAGCAGGATCAGCACCTGCTTGGCGGGGCCGCCGCCGAGGCTCATGAAGCGCGGCGCCACCTCGGCCGTGCTGGCCCATAGCGATACCGGTCCGGGCTCGCGGCCGGGCTGCTGCTGCCAGGTGTGCAGCGCCGCCGCCAGTTCCGGCACCTGCTCCGCCAGCGAGCTGCCCTCCGCCAACGGGCCGGTGCCGAGCAGGCGCTGCGCCGCGGCGTTGAGCAGGCGCACGCGCTGGTCGGCGTCCACCACCAGCACGCCGGTGGCCATGTTGTCGATGATGCGGTCGTTGAGCTGCGACAGGCTGGCGAAATCGCTGCCGACGCGCGCCGCCAGGGCCTCGCTGCGCCGTGCGCGCTGCGCCACGGTGCTGGCGGCGATGGAGGTGCCGAACAGGATCAGGCCGAGCAGACCCGCGCCGGACATGTTGCCCAGCGACTGGTCGGTCTCCGCCAGGCGGAAGATTTCCTCGCCGAACACGAACAGGGTGCCGATCGAGGCCAGCAGCAGCGCCATGCGCGTGCCCAGCACCGAGCTGCAGCCCACCGCCGGCGTCAGCAGCAGCACGCCCAGACCGCTGGCCAGGCCGTGGGCCTTGTACACCAGCAGGCAGATGCCGCAGGCGTCGACGAAGAAATGCATCATCGATTGGGTCATCAGGCCCGGCAGGCGCCAGCGCACCGCCGGCAGCAGCAGCACGGCGGCCGCGGCATAGACCAGGGTGGCGTTGAAGAAGGCGGCGCGGTCGATGCGCTCGAACATGAAGGGGCCGTAACCCTTCGAGCAAAGGATCATCAGGCCCGCCACCAGCAGCAGGCGGTAGTAGGACAGGGTGCGCAGCAGGCGCCAGTCTTCCGGCGTCACTTCCACGCCGGGGCCGGCCGCCGCCAGCTCCATCAGGGGTTTTTCTCGCAGCTGCGGCAGCGGCCGCGCTCGCTGAGCGAGTCGCGCGGCACGAAGGTGCCGCAGCGCAGGCAGCGCGCCATCATTTCGTATTGCTCCGGGGTGCCGCGCGGGCGCGGCTTGGTGGGGCTGCCGTCGCTGCCCCAGCTGCGCAGGACTTTGTAGACGAACCAGGCCAGCAGGCCCAGGATGACAAGGCGGAACGGGTTCATTGCAGACTCAGCGGGCTCGGGCGGCGTTTGCGGCGCGCCCGGCTCGCCGGGCGCTTTGTGACAGGGAAGTTTACCTGCCCTGTATCTGCCGCGGGCGAACCCTGTCGCCACGGCCAATGCACTTTACCCGCTGTTTTTTTGCCTGAGCGGCGCGTTTAGGGGAGAATGCCCGCCGCTCCAGCATTTCATTTTTCCAACCCTCCGAGGGACGCATGAACCTCCATGAATATCAGGCGAAGGAGATCTTCGCCCGTTACGGTATCCCCGTGCCCCAGGGCGCCCTCGCGGCCAGCCCGGAAGCGGCGCGCGCAGCCGCCAAGCAGATCGGCGGCGACAAATTTGTGGTCAAGGCCCAGGTGCATGCCGGCGGCCGCGGCAAGGTCGGCGGCGTCAAGCTGGTCGAGGGCTATGAAGCCGTCGAGGAAGCCGCCAAGAAGATGCTCGGCACCCGCCTGGTGACCAAGCAGACCGACGCCAAGGGCCTGCCGGTGAATT
>Ga0302317_10003241_pt1 | contig 10814 bp, 9 predicted proteins | sample III_Palsa_N3_3_FD_200450 | JGI IMG/M metagenome (GOLD analysis project Ga0302317, IMG submission 200450) | Peat permafrost microbial communities from Stordalen Mire near Abisko, Sweden - III_Palsa_N3_3 | ecosystem: Environmental > Terrestrial > Soil > Palsa > Peat permafrost | place: Sweden...
GCGCCCGCGCGCGCTGCGCTGATGTACGGATCGTGGGCCAGAACGCGCATGCCGAAGGCCTTCGCGCGCAGCGCGACGCTGCCGCCGATGCGGCCCAGGCCGACGATTCCCAGCGTCTTGCCGTACAGTTCGGTGCCGATGAGCCCCTTGCGGTCCCAGATCCCGTTGCGCAGCTGCTGCGCCGCGAGCGTCGTGCGCCGTGCCAGCGACAGCATCAGCGCGAACGTTTGCTCGGTCGCAGCGATCGTATTCGCGCCCGGCGTGTTGAGGACGATGATGCCGGCGTCGGTCGCGGCATCGACGTCGATCGCGTCGACGCCGACGCCGGCCCGGGCGACGACCGTCAGCCGCGGCCCGGCGGCGAGCAGTTCGCGGTCGACGCGCGTCTCCGACCGTACGATGAGACCGTCCGCGTCGGCCAGTGCGGCGACCAATTCGCTGCGCGAACGCCCGACCTGCGAGTCGACCTCGATCCCGGCGTCGCGCAGCACGGCCAGGCCCCCTTCGGCGAACGGTTCGGCGACCACGACGCGCGGCCGCGAGAGGCCGGAATGCGCCGTCGGGCGTACTTGCACGGGCTTGTTCCTTCGTTTTCGCACGCGCATCGCGGTTGCGATCGCATTCGCCGTCCCGCTGGTCGGACTGCTCGCCACGGTGCGGACATCGGTCGGATTTTGGGACACGGGCGATCTGCAGACCGTTGCGTGGATCGCGGGGATCCCCTATCCAACGGGCTTTCCGCTCTACGTCGTCGCCGGTTGGCTGTGGACGCACGTCATCCCGTTTGCCGCCGTCGCCGCGCGGCTCAATGCGCTCTCCGCGGTCGCGATCGCAGGCGGAGCGGCGGCGGTATGCGCGATCGCACTGCTGTGCGACGTCCCGGCGATGATCGCCGTCGCCGCCGCTTGGACGTTCGCGTTTTCCGCTCCGGTCTGGCTGCGCGCGAGCTACGCCGATGTCCATCCGCTGGGGTTTGCGCTCGCCTTCGCTGCGATCGTGTGCGCCGTACGCTGGGTGCAGCGCGGCGGACGCCGCGACCTCGTCGCCGCGATCGTCATCGCCGCGGTTGCCATCGGCGTCGACAACACGAGCGTGCTGATCCTCGCCGGCGGTGCGATCATCGCGCTCCAGCGCCGTTTGCCGCTGCGGACGTTCGCGACGGCCGCGGCCGCCGGACTCGTCATCGTCGTCGCCGCGTACGCGCTCTTGCCGCTGCGCAGCGCGCAGGTTACCGCAGCGCGGCTCGACCCCACCCTGTCGCTCGGGCTGCCGCCGGGGCGGCCGTTTTGGGACGACCACCATCCGTCGTCGCGCAAGGGCTTCCTAGCGCTCGTCGGCGGTACGGCGTTCGCGCCGGGCACGACGCTGCGCCGTCTGGGGTCGAGAAAATCGCTCGCGACGGGCGCGGCGCACTACGCGCCGCTCCTGAACGCCGACTTCCCGTTGGGACTTGCGCTCGCCGCGCCGCTCGGCCTCGCGCTGTGGGCGCGCCGCCAACCGTTGGTCGCGCTCGGTCTCGCCGTCGCCGGGGCCGTTCCCGCGCTCTTCGGCGCGACCTATCCGGTCGAAGCCGACCCCGAGCGGTATGCCTTCGCGCTCTACGCGGTGTGCGCGATCGGCCTCGCGTTCGCCGCGAGCGCGGCGGTGGGTCTTTTTCGCGACCGTTCACGGGTCTTCGCCGAAGCGGCTCTGGCGTTGGTACTGGTGGCCGTAACGGGAAACGACATTGCGCGTAGCGGCGAACTGTGGGCCGAGCGCGACGATCCCAGCGCCGCAGTCTGGGGGGAAGAGGTCGCGGAACTCACGCGCAGCGACGCCATCGTCGTCGCCCCCTGGCTCTACGCGACGCCGCTTGCGTACCGCGCGTACGTCGAGCATGCGTTCGGGTCACGCATCGTCGTCTGCGCGTGGTCCGATGACTACATCGCGTCGTACGCGCGCTGGTCGCGCATGCGGCAGCTCGTGATCGTGGCGGAAGAGCCGCCGCCGCCGGTCTGGGGCCATCAGATGCGCGTCCTCTCGGCAGGGTTCCCCGGCGTGTACGAGGTGTTGCCGTGAACGCGGTCCTGGTCGGACTGCTCGGCGCGTGCCTCGCGATGATCGTCGCGCACGGGCGCGCGAGCCCGTACGACAACTACGTGCTGCTCGCCGACGCGCTGGTGCACGGCCGGCTGTGGATCGATCCGGTGTGGCCCGGGCCCTCGATCGATGCCGTTCTCTTCGGCGGTCACCGCTACGTCGTCAACGACCCGGTGCCGGCGCTGTTGATCCTCCCGCAGGTGTTGCTGTTCGGCCTGCGCGCCAATCAAACGCTGCTGGCGTGCGTCCTGTGCGGCGTCGCCGTCGGCGCGGCATGGACGCTAATGGCGCGCCTGGGCGTGACGGCGCGCGTCGGCGTGTGGCTCGTCGTCTTTGCGCTAGCCGGAACGGACCTGCTGTGGTGCTCGATGCTCGGCGACGTGTGGTTCATCGCGCAGACGTCGGCGGTGGCGTTCCTCTTGCTCGCGTTGTGCGAGCTTGCCGGGCAGCGTCGCGGCTGGCTTGTCGCGCTATTCAGCGCGCTCGCACTCGGCTCGCGCTTCACGATCGTGATGGCGCTGCCCGTCCTCGCGTGGTGGGCGTGGGACGGCTTTCTGGAACGCGACCGCCGTCCGCGTTCGCTGCTCGCGTTCGCGGCGACGCTGGTCCCGTTCGTGCTGCTGTGGCTCGCGTACAACGAAGCGCGCTGGAACGTCCCTTGGGACGCCGGGCATACGATCTTCTATCATCAGGACCCGTACATGGGATCCGCGACCGGCTCGCCGTTTTCGCTCCGGAACGTGCACGACGAGCTCGAGGCGTTCTTCGTCGACGGACCGATCCTGCACCGGACGGCACCCTTCCTCGAGCCGGCCATCACCGGGACCGCGCTCTGGTTCACCAGCCCCGCGCTGCTGCTCGCGTTTTTCGCGCGCCGCCCGCTGCGACTCGTCGTCTCGTTGTGGGTGGCGACGCTGCTCGTCGCGGCGCCGTCCGTGCTCTACTACGCCAACGGCGGAGCGCAGTTCGGGATGCGGCATGCGCTCGATTTCGAGCCGTTTCTGTTGACCTTGATGGGATTGGCCGCGCGCGATGGCCTGGCTCTGATTTGGCGCATCCTGATCGGGTGGAGTGTGGCGGCCGGCACGTGGGGCTGCTGGTACTGGAACGCCATTTTGCGCGCTTCCTTCTGAGGGGTAGATTCCCAGCCGTCGTGGGTAGAGTGCTGACCGCAGCACACATCTGGAGGGGGCAAGGGATGGAAGAACGCAACGTGACGGTCGACCGCGATAACGCCGGGTCGCTCGCAGCCTTCAGCTTGGTTGCCGTCCTCGTCGTGGTCGCGCTGATCGGGCTCTTCGTGTGGCAGCCGTGGACGAGCAGCACGACGACGCAGCGCAGCGCAAACCAGACGGTGACCCAGCCCGGCACGAACGGTACGACGGGCTCGAGCGGCACCACAACGAACGGTTCATCGACGACGACCAGCGGCGGATCGCAGTAGCGTCGCAGCGGAGAAACGGGATGGGCCGTATCGAGGTGACGAAAGCACACTCCTGAAGAAGACGACGAAGCCGCTGGCCGAGTACGTTCGCAAACGCGACTTCTCGGTGACGCCGGAGCCCGCCGGACGCAAACGGAGCTCTTCCAAGCAGCTCCGTTTCGTCGTGCAAGAGCATCGCGCGACGCGGCTCCATTGGGACTTCCGGCTCGAAGCCGGCGGCGTGATGCCCTCGTGGGCCGTCACGCGCGGACCGACGCTGGTCCCGCTCGAGAAGCGGCTGGCAATGAAAACGGAAGATCATCCGCTCGACTACCAGACGTTCGAAGGCGTGATCCCGGCCGGGAATTACGGCGCCGGCGAAGTGATCGTGTGGGACAACGGCACCTACGAACTCGCCGAAGGGACCGATCCGGTCGCCGAGATCGCTAAGGGCAAGCTGAAGATCATCCTGCACGGAAAGAAGCTCAAGGGGCTCTTCACGCTGGTGAAGATCAAACCGCGCGAGGGCGAACGCGGCGACCCGTGGCTGCTCTTCAAAGACCACGACCAGTACCAAGATCCGAACTGGAAGATCGAAGAGCACGCCGAGAGCGTGAAGAGCGGGAAGACGCTCGCACAGCTCCAGGCTTCCCGCAAAGACGCGCCGATCTGGCAAAGCAATCGCGCCGCCGCGCCCGACGGTACCGCGATCAAGCGCGCCGCGCGCGCCCGGGCGGCACGCGCCGATCCGCTCCCGCGCGAGGTCAAACCGATGCTGACGACGCTCGTCGACGAGCCGTTCGACGACGAACGCTGGCTGTTCGAATTGAAGTGGGACGGGTATCGTGCGATCGCCGTCGTCGAGCGCGACGGCGTGACGCTGACCTCACGCAAGGGCAACGACCTGCTGCATCAATTCAAGGAGATGAGCGAACTGAACAAGGGGTTTCGTTCGATCCCGGTCGTCGTCGACGGCGAGCTCTGCGTCCTCGATAGCGACGGACGGCCCGACTTCCAGGCCTTGCAGGCGCGCGAGAAGCCGCTCCCCGGACGGAAGCGGCGCACGCCGTCGCCGGTGACGTTCGTCGTGTTCGATCTGCTCTATGCCGACGGCCGCGATCTGCGCGAGCGCCCGCTCGAAGAACGCAAGCAGCTGCTCGAAACGCTGATCGTCCCCGACCACGGCGTGATGTACTCCAAACACGTCATCACGACGGGGAAGGAGCTGTTCGCGCTCGCCGAGCGGCGCGGCCTGGAAGGGATCGTCGGCAAGGTCCGCACGTCACCGTATCGCTCGATACGTTCGCGCGAGTGGGTCAAGATCAAGACGCGCAAGCGCCAGGAATTCGTCATCGGCGGCTGGACCGAACCGCGCGGGAGCCGCAAGGGCTTCGGCGCCTTGCTGCTCGGTTATTACGACGGGGACGAGCTGCGTTACGCGGGGCACGTCGGCACCGGTTTCGATGCGGCCCGGCTGAAGGCGCTCAGCGCCCGCCTGGCATCGCTGGCGCGCAAGACCTCGCCCTTTGCGAATCCGCCCAAAACGAACACGCCGGCGCATTGGGTGAAACCCGAGCTCGTCGGAGAAGTCGCATTTGCGGAGTGGACGCGCGAGGGGATCCTGCGCCAGCCGGCGTTCATCGCGCTGCGCAGCGACAAAGACGCCAAGACCGTCGTGCGCGAGCGCGAGCAGCACGCGGACCCCGACGCATGACGCCGGCGACGCGTCCGCGCGGCAAGTCCGCTGCCGTCACCACGACCGTCGGCGGCCACGTGCTCTCGCTGACCAACGGCGACAAGGTCCTGTTTCCCAACGACGGCTACACGAAGGGCGATCTGATCGCGTACTATCGCGCCGTCGCCGGCGCCATTCTGCCGTACTTGCGCCACAATCCGCTGACGATGGAACGCTATCCCGACGGGATCGCGATGCCGCGCGGAATCTGGGAGAAACAGATGCCGCGCTTCACGCCGGAGTGGGTCCACCGCGTCACGACGACGCCGTCAACGGGCGCGCCGCGCGACGTGACCTTTCTGATCTGCGATGACGAAGCGACCCTGGTCTGGATTGCGAACCTCGCCGCGATCACGCTGCACATCTGGTTCTCGCACGTGCCCTCGCTCGATACGCCGGATCTGATCTTGTTCGACCTCGATCCCGGCGAGCGTTGTCCAATCGCACGGCTCGCGAAAGTCGCGCTGGCGTTCCGTGATGAACTCGCGGGCGTGGGGCTGAACGCGCTGGTGAAGACGACCGGCGGGATGGGGCTGCACGTCGTGGTCCCGCTCGAGCCCCGCTACGACTACGAGCAAGCCAAGGCGTTCGCCGAGCTGGTCGCGCGGCGGCTGTTTGCCGTGCTTCCCAAGGACACGACGCTCGAACGGGCCATCGCGCGCCGGCCCGACGACGTCGTCTATTTGGATTGGGTCCAGGTCGGCAAGGGCAAGACGTACGTCGCGCCGTTCAGTGTGCGGGCTCGGGACGGCGCCCCGGTGTCGATGCCGCTGGCGTGGGCCGAGGTCGAGGGGATGCGCCGCAAGCGGGCCCCCGAAACGACGGCCGAGATGCGCCGTTGGACGATCGCCAACGTCCCGGCACTGGTGGCGAAAGGCGGCGACCCCTGGCAGCGTGAGGGATGGAAACCGCAGCCGCTCGAAACCGCGTTGACACGCGCTCGCCCGCTGTGGGGGAAATGAAGGCTTGGCACACGCGATCTGGTCCGGTGCGATCAATTTTGGGCTGGTGACGATCCCGGTCAAACTCTACACGGCGGTGCGCACGGACGATCTGCGCTTCAACTTCCTGCACAAGCAGGACGGCGGGCGGATCTACAACGAGCGGCACTGTTCGATCGACGGTGAGAAGGTCGAGTACGGCGACCTCGTGCGCGGCTACGAGTACGAGAAGGGACGGTACGTCACCGTCACCGACGAGGACCTCAAAGCCGTGCGCCCGGAGGCAACGCAGTCGGTGCAGATCGTCGAGTTCGTCGAGCTCGATCAGATCAACCCGATGTACTTCGACACGCCCTACTATCTCGAGCCGGAGAAGAAGGGCCGCCACGCCTACGCGCTCCTGCGCGATGCCCTGATCGAGTCCGGCAAGGTCGCGATCGCCAGCGTCGTGATCCGTTCGCGCGAGCACCTCGCTGCCGTCAAGCCGAACGGCGCCGCACTCGTACTCGAGCTGATGCACTTCGCCGACGAGCTGGTCGACCAGGGCGCCTTCGACTTCCCGGCCCTCAACGAGAAAGTCGCCGATGCCGAGAAGAAAATCGCCAAGCTGCTCATCGACACGATGAGCGTCGAGACGTTCGAGCCCGAGCAGTTTCACGACAAGTATAAGGAAGACGTTTTGGCGATGATCGAGGCTCGCGCCAACGGCGAGGAGATCGAAGCGGCCGAAGTGCAGCGGCCGGTCGCCACCAACGTCGTCAACCTCATGGACGTCCTGCAGCGCTCGCTCGCGCAGTCGAAGTCGCGGCGCGGCGCGTCGGCCGCCGACGATGACGAAGCCGAACCGAAAAGCGCGAAGAAGGGCACCACCCGCAAGAAGACGCCCGCCGCCAAACCGAAGCGCAAGAAGTCAGCCGCGTGAAGCTGCAGCGCGTCGCGCTGGTCGCGGCGCTTGCGCTCACGATCGTCCCGGTCACGGCGAGCGCCGACGACCGGGATGACATGCTGGCGCTGGCGCAACGCATCGCCGGCCGCTACGGCCAGGCAACGGTGACGCTGCACGCCGTTCCACCGGGGTTTCCGGCGTCCGTTCCCCTTCCGCGTGCGTCGCTGCTCGGCAGCGTAGGCGCGAGGGGTGCGACCGCGAACGGCGGTCCACCCGCAGGCAGCCGCGGCATCCCCATTGTCGTTGGCGGCCCGCGCGGGCAAGACGCGTTTTCGGCAACGCTGTACTACACGGCAACGGATCGGACCGCAACCCTGAACTCGTATGAGGCGGCACTCGCGGCAGCGGGATGGCATAAACCAACCGGGCTGCTCGCGCGCATGAACGTGCCGCAGGGCGGCTTTGCTGCAACGCCACCGGCGTTCAATGCGTGGTGTCCCCCAGCGGCGCTTTCTGACGCAGTGCTCGTCATCGGGCAATCGCCAAGCGACGACCCCGTCGGGTTCGAAGTGGACCTCGCCGCCGGCGGCGGCGGGGCGGCGATGTTCTGCAGCGATGCGCCGCTGCCGCTGCCCGTACCGATCCCGGTGCCTGCTGCGCCGCTGCCCACGTTTTCTCCGCCGCCGGGCGTGACATTCACGGCATCCGGTCCGGCAACCGACGGCTCGACGACCGGCGCGCGCATCACCTCGACGCTCGGTATCGACGCGATTTTCGATGCGTTTGCCCGTCAAGTGCTCGCCGGAGGCTGGTCCGCCGGCCCGCGCTCGAGCGCGCCCGGGCTTCGCTCGCTGACCTTCACCAAGACCGTCGACGGTGTGCCGTACACAGCATTGCTGAGCATCTACGCACTGGACGCGACGCACTACACCGCGTTGGCCGACGTCAGCAATCACTGATTCTGCCACGTCCGAGGAACCCGCACGTGGCGAAAGGTAGTCGCGCGACATGAGTAGACATCGCATCGCAGCGATTCCGGCCGACGGTATCGGTCCCGAGGTCATCGGCGCGGGGCTGCGGGTGCTGGAGGCGCTGCAGCAGCTCGATCCGGAGCTGAAGCTCGACGTCAAGCATTTTCCGTGGGGCTCCGACTACTACCGCAAGCACGGCGTGATGATGCCGGACGACGGCCTCGCCGCGCTGCGCAATTACGACGCGATCTATTTCGGCGCGGTCGGCGACCCCGCCATCCCCGATCACATCACCCTGTGGGGTTTGCGGCTCGCCATCTGTCAAGGTTTCGATCAGTACGCCAACGTGCGTCCGACGCGGATCCTGCGCGGGCTCGAGAGCCCGCTGCGTAACTGCGCGCGCGAAGACCTCGACTGGATCATCGTGCGTGAGAACAGTGAGGGCGAGTACGCCGGGAACGGCGGCCGCACGCATCGCGGGCTGCCGATCGAAGTCGGCACGGAAGTCGCCATCTTCACCCGCGCCGGCGTCGAGCGGATCATGTGCTTTGCGTTCGAGCTCGCGCGCCAGCGCAAACGGCAGCATCTGACCGTCGTGACGAAATCCAATGCCCAGCGCCACGGGATGGTGCTGTGGGACGAGGTCGCCGCCTCGGTCGGGCGCGACTATCCCGACGTGAGCGTCGACCGCGAGCTGGTCGACGCCATGACCGTCCGCATGGTGACCAAACCGCGTTCGATCGACGTGGTGGTCGCGACGAATCTGCACGCCGACATTCTCAGCGATCTCGCCGCGGCGCTGGCCGGCAGCCTCGGCATCGCACCGACGGCGAACCTCGATCCCACCCGCAAGAACCCCTCGATGTTCGAGCCGATCCACGGTTCGGCGTTCGACATCACCGGCAAGGGCGTCGCGAACCCGATCGGCGCGTTTTGGAGCGCCGCGCTCATGCTCGAGCACCTCGGCGAACGCGCCAACGCGAAGCGTCTGCTCGAAGCGATCGAAACGGTCACCGCCGCCGGCGTGCGCAGCCCGGACCTCGGCGGGACGGCGCGCACCGACGAGGTGACCGATGCCGTCTGCCAAGCGCTCGCGGAGAGCGCCGTCGCCGTTCGCTGAGCGGTCCGCGCGCGCTTAGTCGGCCACGGCGGCGGGGGGCGCGGTGCCGCTGGTGCTGCGAGTCGGTTTGAGTAGGAACACCAGCGGTATCGAGAAGATGAACACGATGCCGCAGAGCCGGATCACGCCGTCGTACGAGATCACGGTCGCATTCAGCATCACCATGCTGTAGAGTCCCGTCGCGCTGCCGTGCAGGTCGTTCATGTACTGCTGCACGTTCGGATTGGCGAGGGTCACCGTCGAGGCGAGGTTGGCATACGCGGTATCTTGGTACCGCGTTTGGAGAAACTGCAGGATCGCGATGCCGAGCGAACCGCCGAGCTGCCGGATCAGCGTGTAGATGCCGGTGGCGTTGGCCATCTTCTCGCGCGAGACGGCGCTTAGCGTCGCGGTCGAGAGCGGCACGAACAGAAACCCCAGCGCGAAGCCTTGCAGCGTGCGCGGCCAGAAGATGTCCCAATTGCCCGAGTCTTGGTTGGTCACGCCCATCCACCAGCAGCCCGCGGCGAAGATGACCAGACCGACGGCGATCAGCAGCCTGCCGTCGATGCGCGCGACCAGACGCGAGGCGATGATCATGCTGACGGCGGTCGCGATCGCACCGGGGAGCAGCGCGAGTCCCGTTTGGGTCGCCGTAAAACCGAGCACGTTCTGCAGGAAGAGCGGGATGATCAACGCGGTGCCGTACAGTCCGAAGCCGCTGACGACGCCGATCAGGTTGCCGGCCGTAAAGGACCGGCTCTTGAACACTTGCAGATCGACCAGCGGAAAGCGCGCGCGCCATTCGCGTACGCAAAAGATCGTCAGCGTGACGACCGAGACGATCGTCAGGATCACGATCGTCGACGACGAGAACCAGTCCTCGCGCTGACCGCGCTCGAGGACGTACTGCACCGACGCGATTCCGGTGATCATCAGACCCAGACCAAGGACGTCGATCGGCGAGCGATCGCGCGTGTGATACGCCGAATCGCGAATGTAACGCAGCGTCATCAGGAACGCGGCGATCCCGATCGGGACGTTGATGTAGAAGATCAGCGGCCACGAGTAGTTGTCGACGATCACGCCGCCGAGCACGGGACCGAGCGCCGGACCCACCATCGCACCCATGCCGAAGATCGCCATCGCGCCGGCGCGGCGGTTCGGCGGATACGACTCGAAGAGGATCGCCTGCGCGGTCGGCTGCAGCGCGCCGCCGCCGATGCCTTGCAGGACGCGATAGAAGACCAACTGCCAGACGCTCGTCGCGGTGCCGCACAGCGCCGAGGCGAGCGTGAACAGGACGATGCACGTCGCGTAAAAGTTGCGGCGGCCGAAGCGCGCGGTCAGCCAGCCGTTGAGCGGCATCACGATCACGTTGGCGAGGATGTAGCCCGTCGCGACCCAGCCGATCTCGTCGACCGACGAGCCGAGGTTGCCGGCCATGTCGTTGAGGGCGACGTTGACGATCGAGGTGTCGATGATCGCCATCATCAGGCCGAGCATGACCGTCAGGGTGATCATGATCAGCGGCGGGTTGGCCCGCAGTTCGGCCCGCCGGGCGGCTGAAGTCAGGACCGGACTGCCGCCGGCGGCAAGGGACGCGCTCATGACGACCGCCCGCGGCGGTGTCTCGTGGTAGGTAAATCCGGCATGACGATTAAGTCATATTACCACAGA
>Ga0302317_10003247_pt1 | contig 10803 bp, 12 predicted proteins | sample III_Palsa_N3_3_FD_200450 | JGI IMG/M metagenome (GOLD analysis project Ga0302317, IMG submission 200450) | Peat permafrost microbial communities from Stordalen Mire near Abisko, Sweden - III_Palsa_N3_3 | ecosystem: Environmental > Terrestrial > Soil > Palsa > Peat permafrost | place: Sweden...
CGATAGAGCAGGCCCGTATCGAGGTGCGGCAGGCCGTAGTGCGCGGCCAGCCGACCCGCGATCGTCCCCTTGCCCGAAGCGGCGGTTCCATCCACGGCGATCACGAAATCCATGGGGCTTGATAAAGCGCTCGCCGGCAAACTCAACACCGGGCTGCGGCGGAGCAAACCGCTCGTGCGCAGGGCAGAAAAGAAGAGTTGTATGGCAAGCGGGTGCGCGCGCTCGACTGAAGTGCAGCCGCAATCCCCAGTGACGCAGGGGCATGATTCCAGCAACCTGACGGCATTTACTGTCGATAAACCATATTACGCGACAGACTGACGCAGTAATTCTCGCGTGAGGCTCTTCCATGCCGCAGCTCAGCTTCAAATCCTTGCCTTGGTCGCGTCCGCAACCGATGCCGACGGCCTCCACAGGCCGCAGCCTGTCGTTCTTGCTCGCCGAGAGCGTGGCCGCCATCCTTATCCCGCATCTCGTGGCTGCGCTCAAAGCCTATCCCGCGCGGGACCGGGCGCGGGTGCTGGCGGCCTATGGGATCGGCTGCTCGATCCTGGCCGACCTGATGTCGCAGAACGTCCGCATGACCGGCTGGCAGGACGCGGGGGTGCAGGCGATGCAGACCCTCATCGCCGGCTGCGACCCGGACGAGTTGCCCGCCATGCCCGTCCGCCCCGAAGAATCCGCCTGGCTGAAGCGCAATTTCGAGAACACGCCCGCCTATAACGAGGTCTGCCAGATGTTCGAGGCGGCGGTGAGCGAGATCCACCATAGCCGCCTGTCGGCCAAGGGTTCGATCAACACCAAGGCGGCCATGGCGCGGCTGGAGGCCATGACCATGAACGTGGCCGCCTTCGTCGACCTCGCGGCCTGATCTCATCCCGTCGGCGGCATCGCCTCGCTTACCTCCCGCGCGGTTTTGCTCTAAGCAGCGCCATATGAGCGAAACGCCTCCTTTTGCCGACAGGGCCAGCTTCGGGTTCAAGGACGTCGACCCCGCCGAGAAGCCCTCCCTTGTCCGGGGCGTGTTCGACAAGGTGGCGGGCCGCTACGACCTGATGAACGACCTGATGAGCGCAGGCGTGCACCGGGTGTGGAAGGACATGACCGCCGCGCGGCTCAATCCCCAGCCCGGCGAGACCATCGTCGATTGCGCCGGCGGCACCGGCGACATCGCCCGCCGCCTCGCCAAGCTCGCCCGTCAGGCCAAGGCGCGCCGGGGCGGGGACGACGCCGAAATCCTGATCATCGACTACAACGCGGAGATGATCGCCGCAGGGCGCGAGCGGGGGTTGGAGCCCGAAATCAGGTGGACGGTGGGCGACGCCCAGCGCCTGCCGCTGCCGGACCGCTCCGCCGACGCCTACGTCATCGCCTTCGGCATCCGCAACGTCACCGACATCCCCACGGCGCTGCGCGAAGCGCGCCGGGTGCTTAAGCCGGGCGGGCGGTTCCTCTGCCTGGAATTCTCCCAGCCCGCCGCCAAGGCGCTTCGCTCGGCTTACGACGCCTATTCCTTCGCCGTGATCCCCCGCATCGGCGAACTCGTGCTGAAGGACAAGGACAGCTACCAGTATCTCGTGGAGAGCATCCGCCGCTTCCCCGAGCAGCAGGCCTTCGCCGACATGATCGCCGAGGCCGGCTTTTCCCGTGCGGGCTACACCAACTTCACCGGCGGCGTCGCGGCGTTGCACCACGGCTGGGCGATCTAGTTTTGCCGAGCACGCTGTCCTCGGCGGCCCGTCTCGTTGGCGCGGGCTGGGTACTGATCCGCCACGACGCCCTGTCCCCCCGCGAGATCGATCCGCTCCTGCCGCCCTCAGCCCGCCTCGCCGCCCGGACCCTTCGTCTGTTCGCGTCGGGCAAGGCGCGCAGGGGACGCCCCGGCGAGCGGCTGGCGCGGGCGTTCGAACAGCTCGGCCCCGTGGCCATCAAGCTCGGCCAGCTTCTCTCGACCCGTGCGGACGTGTTCGGCGCGGAATTCGCCGCCGATCTCAGCCACCTGAAGGACGCCCTGCCGCCCTATCCGCTGGACGTGGCGATCGCTGAGGTGGAGCGCACGCTGGAACGGCCGATCCCCAGCCTCTACGCCAGCTTCGAGCCCGCTATCGCCGCCGCCTCCATCGCCCAAGCGCATCCCGCAACCCTTCTCGATGGGCGCAAGGTGGCGGTGAAGGTGCTGCGTCCCGGCATCGAGGCGCAGGTCGACCAGGACATCGGCGCCATGATCCTCGGCGCCCGCCTCGCCCATCGCCTGGCGCCCCTGTCCCGTCGCCTGCAGCCTGTAGCCTTCGTGTCCGCCGTCGCCCGCTCGCTTGAGCTGGAGCTCGATCTGCGGCTCGAGGCCGCCGGAGCTTCGGAACTCGGAGGGGTGATGGCCAAGGACGGCTACATGACCGCCCCGAAAGTGATCTGGGACGGGGTCGGCAAGCGGGCCCTCACCCTGGAATGGGCGACCGGCACGCCGCTGTCGTCACCCGCCGCCTTGACGCTGGAGGGGCTCGACCATCCGGCCCTGGCCAACACCCTGATCCGCGCCTTCCTCGCCCAGGCGCTGGACCACGGGGTCTTCCACGCCGACCTGCACGAGGGCAACCTGTTCGTCTCCGCCCCCGCCCAGATCGCGGCGGTGGACTACGGCATCGTCGGTCGGCTCGACCATGATCAACGGCGCTTCCTAGCGGAGATCCTCTGGGGGTTCCTGCGCCGCGACTACCACCGGGTGGCCGAGGTGCATATCGACGCCGGCTACGTGCCCGCCCGACACAGCATCGACGCCTTCGCGCAAGCCTTGCGGGCCGTGGGTGAGCCCATCTTCGGCCGCCCCGCGCGGGAGGTCTCCATGGGGCGCCTGCTCGGCCAGCTGTTCGAGATCACCGCTCTGTTCGAGATGAACCTTCGCCCCGAACTGGTGCTCCTGCAGAAGACCATGGCGTCGGTCGAGGGCGTGGCCCGCCGCATCGATCCCGACCACGACATCTGGGAGGCCGCCCGCCCCATCGTCGAGCGATGGATCGCGCGGGAGCTGTCGCCCATCGCGCAGGGCAAGCGCCTCGCTGAACGGGGCCTGCGTGCCGTGGAGGGCTTGGCCCGCTGGGCCGAGGCGTCGCCAGCGCCGCCGCAGACCATCGTGGTGGAGAAGTCCGCCGACGTCTGGACCGGCGTGGCCGTGGGGCTGGGGATCGGCGCGCTCATTTTAGCGCTGATGGCGCACCTCGGGCGCTGACCCCTCGGACCTACCCCAGAAACGGGTCGCGCATCAGGATGGTGTCTTCCCGCTGCGGGCTGGTGGAGAGCACGGCCACCGGGGCGCCGATCAGCTCCTCGATGCGGCGGACGTACTTCACCGCGGTGGCGGGCAGGTCCTTCCACGAGCGGGCGCCGTAGGTGGTCTCGGTCCAGCCTTCCATCTCCTCGTAGATGGGCGTGGCGGCGGCTTGGTCGGCCATGTTGGCGGGGAGGTGGTCGAGCACCCGGTCGCCCACCTGATAGCCGGTGCAGATCTTCAGCGTCTTCAGCCCGTCAAGGATGTCGAGCTTCATCAGGGCCACGCCGTGGATGCCGTTGATGGCCACGGTCTGACGCACCAGCACCGCGTCGAACCAGCCGCAGCGGCGGGCGCGGCCGGTGTTGACCCCGACCTCCTTGCCCACCACCGACAGGTGCTCGCCGATCTCGTCGAACAGTTCGGTGGGGAACGGCCCTTCGCCGACCCGCGTGGTGTAGGCCTTGACGATGCCGAGCACATAACCAACCGCGCTCGGCCCAAGGCCCGAACCCGCCGACGCCTGGCCCGCGGAGGTGTTGGAGGAGGTGACGAAGGGGTAGGTGCCGTGATCCACGTCCAGCAAGGCGCCCTGCGCCCCCTCGAACAGGATGCGCTTGCCGGCCTTCACTGCCTGGTCGAGCACACGCCAGGCGGGCTGGACGAAGGGGGCGATCTTCGGCGCGATGGCCAGGAGTTGGGCCTTCAGCTCGGCGGCGTCCACCGGCTCGAGACCGAGGCCGCGGCGGAGCGCATCATGGTGGGCCAGAAGGCGCGGCAGCTTCAGGTCGATGGCGGCGGGATCGGCGAGGTCGGCCACGCGGATGGCCCGGCGGCCCACCTTGTCCTCATAGGCGGGACCGATGCCGCGCCCGGTCGTGCCGATCTTGCCGGCGCCCGCCTCGCGCTCCCGCGCCTGATCGAGGTCGCGGTGCAGGGGCAAGATGAGCGCGGCGTTGTCGGCCAGCACGAGCAGTTCGGGTGTGATGGAGATGCCCTGCGCCTCGATGCGGGCGATCTCGTCCAGCAGATGCCAGGGGTCGACCACCACGCCGTTGCCGATCACCGACAGCTTGCCCTGGACCACGCCGGAGGGCAGGAGCGCAAGCTTGTAGACCTGGTTTCCGACCACGAGGGTGTGGCCCGCATTGTGGCCGCCCTGGAAGCGCACCACCACGTCCGCCCGGCTGGAGAGCCAGTCGACGATCTTACCCTTGCCCTCGTCGCCCCACTGGGCGCCGACCACCGCGACATTGGCCATCGGCGAACCCCTTTATGTCATGTGCGTGAACGCGCGGCCCTCCAATCAGGGCGGCGGGCTCAGGTCAAGGCGTTCCGGTGAATTGGCCGGTGAATTGGCCGGGCGCTTCGCCGGTTTTGCGCCCTAGTGGAAGTGGTAGTTCAGGCGCAGACCCACGTCGTCCAGTCCCTGGTTCTTGCCCTGGTGCAGGATCTGGCCGTTGGAGAGGTGCACGTAGGAGGCTTCCAGCGCCCACTTGGGATTGATGTTGTAGCCGACCGCCAGTTCCGGCTCGAACAGGTAGTGATCCCCGAAATCGATCCGCTCCTGATAAAGGTGCAGACGGGTCTGGTATTCGTCCGGCGTCAGGTTCGGCGCATTGGCCGGCGGCAGGCCCGCCTTGCCGGTGGTGTAGGCCAGCCCGATGCCCGGACGGATGTACCACTTCTTGGAGAACTGGACCCGCCAGTCGAGGCCGATGGCGGCGAAATCGGTGGAGTATTTGTCGTTGATCGACAGGATCACGTGCGCCTGTGGGCGGAACAGCCACCACGCCCAGTCGAGCCGGTTGGTGCGATAGCCGACCATGGTGTCGAAGCTGTCCTGCTCGCGGCCCGCGACGCCGAGTCCGTGACCGTACATGCCGCCGAACACGTCGTCCGCATGGGCGGCGCCGGCGCAAAGGGCGGTCGTCACGGCGAGGGCCGCCGCCATCGTCTTCAGAACGGTTTGCATGTATCCCCCAGCGCGATCAGAGCTATCCGCCATACCCGAACTCGCCATCGAAACAAACAGGCAAAAACCGGCCAAGCTTCAATGGCCCAGGCGGTAGATCAGCCGCACGCCCACGTCGTCCATTCCCGGGTTTTGCGGACCCGCCAGCTGGGCGTGACTGAGGTGGAGGTAATAGACCTCCGCCGCCCATCTGGGCGCGAGGCGATAGCCGGCGCTGAACTCCGGCTCGAACAGCACGCGTGAGCCGAGATCGAGATGGTCGGGCCGGCGCTGGTAGTCGTCGGCGTCGCCGTCCTGCACCGCGCCGCCGATAGCGGGCTGCACATAGAGCTTGTCGGTCAGGTGCAGGCGCCACGCGATCCCCGCCGCGCCGAAATCCACCCCGCCCGAGGTGTTTACCGACCCCATGGCGTAGAGGCGCAGGTCGCCCCAGCGGTTCAGGGAGACGATCGGATCGGACCGCACGCCGAACTGGATGTCCGCCCCATGCTCGTAGCAGCAGACGCTGATGCCGAGATTCAGGTCGTGAGCCGCCATGCCGGCGAAAACTTCCGCCGCGGACGCCGATCCGCTGAAAAGCGCGGCGCCGAGCATCGCTGACGCGGCCTTAATTAAGTGTCTCATGGTCAGGCTCCGGCTATGCGCAGGAGGCTAGCATGAACCTCGACGCTTGCGCCTGCGGCGTGGTCGCGCCATCTACGCGGTGAAGCCTAAGGACATCCCTGTGTTCATCCAGACCGAAGAGACCCCCAATCCCCTGACCCTGAAGTTCCTGCCGGGCCGCGACGTCGGCGGCGATCAGGCGCGAGAGTTCAGGAGCCCGGTGGAGGCCGAAGGCTCTCCCCTTGGCCGCGCCCTGTTCGACGTAGACGGGGTGACGCGGGTCTATTTCGGCTCGGACTTCGTCACCGTCACCAAGGCGGACGCGGTGAGCCTGGAATGGAAGCACATGAAGGCGCCGGTGCTGGCGGCCATCATGGACCACTACACATCCGGACAGGCGCTGTTCGACACAGGCCGGGAAACCGGCGGCGACGGCCATGATGACGACATCGTCTACGAGGGCGACACGGCCGCCATCGTCGCCGAGATCAAGGAATTGCTGGACACCCGCATTCGCCCCGCCGTGGCGCAGGACGGCGGCGACATCCTGTTCAACCGCTTCGAGGCCGATACCGGCGTGGTGTGGCTGCACATGCGCGGGGCCTGTTCGGGCTGCCCCTCGTCCGCCGCCACTCTGAAATCCGGGGTGGAGAACATGCTGAAGCACTATGTGCCCGAAGTGACGGCGGTCGAGCAGAGCCTTTAGCGCCGGACGCCAAGCGCCCTTCGTCAGCCCGCTTGCGGACATCGCCAATCTGGCACTATAACTGTTGCAGTTAATTTCTTGAGGTTTCCATGGCCGACGCCCTGACCGCCGCTGCGCTCGATCAACTGTTCAGGGGCGCCCGCTCCCGCAACGCCTGGAAGGAAGAACGCCTGCCGGACAGCACCTGGCATGACCTCTACGAGGTGATGAAGTACGGCCCCACCACGGCCAACACCAACCCTGCCCGCTTCGTCTTCGTCACCACGCCCGAGGGCAAGACCCGCATCGCCCCCTATCTGTCGGACACCAACCGCGCCAAGAGCCTGAGCGCGCCGGCCATCGCCATCGTCGCCCACGATCTGGACTTCGCCGAGAAGATTCCCCAGCTCTTCCCCCAGAACCCCGGCGCCAAGGCCTGGTTCGCCGATCCGGTGATGGCGCAGACCACCGCCTTCCGCTCGGGCACGCTGCAGGGCGCCTATCTGATCGTGGCGGCGCGGGCGCTCGGGCTCGACGCCGGTCCCATGTCAGGCTTCGACAATGCGGGCGTAGACCAGGAGTTCTTCGCCGGCACCAACATCAAGTCCAACTTTATCTGCACGCTAGGCCACGGGGTGGACGAAAGCTTCCCCCGCCTGCCCCGCCTGCCGTTCGACGAGGCCTGCCGGATCGTCTAAACGCCGGGATTGTGATCGTCCTCGCCCTCGATACCGCCCTGAACGCCACCTCCGTCGCCGTGCTCGACGGCGAGCGGGTGCTCGCCGCCCGGTCCGAGCCGATGGAGCGCGGTCATCAAGAGCGGGTGGCCGGGATCGTCCGGGATGCAGTGGCGGAGGCCGGGGTCGGCTTCGACAGGCTGGAGCGGATCGGCGTCACCGTCGGCCCGGGCTCCTTCACCGGCCTTCGCGTCGGGCTGGCGTTCGCCAAGGGCCTGGCGCTGGCCCTCGACATCCCCTGCATGGGCGTCGGCACGCTGGAGGCGCTGGCCGCCAGTGTCGGCGCGCCGGGCGTGGTCGGCGCTGTGGTGGATGCACGGCGGGGCCAGCTCTACGTCCAGTTTTTCCAGGAGGGCGAGCCGCTGGAGCCGCCGGCAGCCCTCACCGCCGCAGAGGCTAAGGCGCGACTGGATCGCCTCGGCGGTCCCGTGACGCTGGTCGGGTCGGGCGCCGGCCTCCTGGCCCTGTCGCCAAGCGTCACGATCGACCCTCGCCTATTCGCCGACCCTGTCGCCCTAGCCCGCCTGACCCTTCGCGCCGCCGAACCGATCCCCCGCCCCGAACCGCTCTACCTTCGCGCGCCGGACGCCAGGACCATCGCTGAACGCGCTGCTGCACTGTGACCCCCGTAGACGCAGAGGAGGCCGCCGCCCTGGCCGCCATCCACGCCGAGGCGTTCGATCATCCGTGGGACGCCGACGCCCTCTCGGACCTGCTGACCTCTAGCGGCGTCTTCGCCCTGGCGGATGCAAACCGGCGCGGCTTCGTCCTGATCCGCACGGTGGTGGACGAGGCCGAGGTGCTGACCATCGCCGTGAAGCGTGACGCCCGACGCCATGGCCTCGCCCGCCATCTGATGGACCAGGCGGCCCGGACCGCCGCGGATCGGGGCGCCGTCAGCCTGTTCCTGGAGGTCGCCGTGGACAATGACGCAGCCATCGCGCTTTACGCGGACCTCAGTTTCCAGAGCGCCGGACGGCGCACCGGATACTACGCCCGTCCCGGCGCGGCGGCGGTCGATGCGCTGGTGCTGAAAAAGCCGCTGCTCCCGACCGCTTAACAGGCTATGGGCTTACGCCTATATTGAGCGTGTTCAAGGAGCCCTGCGTGGACCGCATCGAAAACCTCTGTGTCGAAAAAGGTATGCGCATGACGGACCAGCGCCGGGTGGTGGCGCGCGTCCTCTCCACGAGCCAGGACCATCCCGACGTGGAGGAGCTCTATCGCCGCGCCCATCAAGTGGACCCGCACATCTCCATTGCCACCGTCTATCGCACCGTGCGTTTGTTCGAAGAGGCGGGGATCATCGCCCGCCACGATTTCCGTGACGGTCGCTCGCGTTACGAAGAGGCGCCCGACCACCACCACGACCACCTGATCGACATGAAGACCGGACAGGTGGTGGAGTTCATGGACGAGGAGATTGAACGTCTGCAGGCCGCCATCGCCAAGCGGCTTGGCTACAAGCTGGTGGACCACCGGCTGGAGCTCTACGGCGTGCCGATCGAGGAAGAGGCCACGGCTTGACCGATCAAGGGACCTCTGCGCCCACCAAGCGGCTGTTCATCAAGACCTACGGTTGTCAGATGAACGTCTATGACTCAGAGCGCATGGCCGACGTGCTGCGCCCGCTGGGCTACGCCATGACCGACAGCGCCGAGGGCGCGGATATGGTGGTGCTGAACACCTGCCATATCCGCGAGAAGGCGTCGGAGAAGCTCTATTCCGACCTCGGTCGGCTGAAGCCGTTGAAGGGCGCGGCGCCCGCCATGCAGGTGGTGGTGGCCGGCTGCGTCGCCCAGGCCGAGGGCGACGAGATCATGACCCGAGCGCCCGTGGTGGATTTCGTGGTGGGGCCCCAGTCCTATCACCGCCTGCCCGAACTGGTGGCTAGGAACGCCCGCGCCACCGGCGAGCGGCTGATGGCCGACTTCGCCCCCGAGGCGAAGTTCGACGCACTGCCCGACGCCCGCGCCGTCACCGGCCCCTCCGCCTTCCTCACCGTGCAGGAGGGCTGCGACAAGTTCTGCACCTTCTGCGTGGTGCCCTATACCCGCGGCGCGGAATACTCGCGCCCGCTGGACGCCATCCTGGCTGAAGCGCGGCGGCTGGCCGATCAGGGCGTGCGCGAAGTGGTGCTGCTGGGCCAGAACGTCAACGCCTACAACGGCCTGGACGCGTCCGGCACGCCCTCGACCTTGGCCCGGCTGGCCTATGCGCTGGCCGAGATCTCCGGCTTGGATCGCATCCGCTACACCACCAGCCATCCCCGCGACATGGGCGAGGACCTGATCGCCGCCCACGGCGCCCTCGCGGCCTTGATGCCCTACCTGCACCTTCCCGTTCAGTCGGGGTCCGACAAGGTGCTGAAGGCCATGAACCGGGCCCACACCGCCGAAAGCTACCTGCGCCTGATCGAACGCATCCGCGCCGCACGGCCGGACATGGCGCTGTCGGGCGACTTCATCGTCGGCTTCCCCGGCGAGAGCGAGACGGACTTCGAGGCGACCCTCGATCTCGTCCGCGCGGTCGGCTACGCCTCGGCCTACTCCTTCAAATACTCCAGGCGCCCCGGCACGCCCGCCTCCGCCATGCAGATGCAGATCGCCGAGGACGTGAAGACCGAGCGGCTGGCGCGCCTCAACGCCCTCCTCGACCAGTCGCAGGCGGATTTCAACGCCGCCACGGCGGGCCGCACCGTCCCCGTGCTGATCGAGCGGGAAGGTCGCAGGCCCGGCCAGATCGTCGGCCGCAGTCCCTATCTGCAGCCGGTCTGGACGATAGGCTCGCCCGCGCTGATCGGTCAGATCGTGGAGGTGAAGATCGAGACCGCCACGAAGGGCAGCCTGACTGGTGTTTTGGCCGGTGTGATGGCCGCTGCAACGCCCCTCATGGCGGAGACCGCCGCGTGAGTCCCGCCGCTGAAGCCTTCGTGCCGCTCTCCGACGACGCCGTCCGCGCCGTCTCCGGTCCCCACAGCCGCCACGCCGCCCTGATCGAGGACGCCTTCAAGGTAATGATGGAGACGCCGGGCGGCGGCGTGCGCCTCAGGGGTGACAACAAGAGCCGCGAGACCGCCCGCCGCGCCGTGGACCTGATCGCCCGCCGGGTCGAGACCGGGGCCGCGGTGGACGAGAGCGATGTGCGCGCCGCCATCTCCGCCGCCCGCTCCGGCGACGCCCCGACGCAGGGCTCGGCCCTTCCGCTCGGCCGCCGCGGCGTGATCGCCCCCAAGACGGCGGCCCAGGCGCGCTATCTGGAGGCGCTCGGCCAGTGCGAACTGGTGTTCGGTACAGGCCCCGCCGGCACCGGCAAGACCTTCATCGCCGTGGCCTATGGCGCATCCCTGCTGATGCGCGGCGAGGTGGACCGGCTGGTGGTCACCCGTCCGGCGGTGGAGGCGGGCGAGCGGCTCGGCTTCCTGCCCGGCGACCTGAACGAGAAGGTCGATCCCTACCTGGCCCCCATCTGGGAAGCGTTGTCGGACATCATGGGCGGCGAAGCCCTGCGCCGGCGCCGCGAGAAGGGCGAGATCGAGGTA
>Ga0302317_10003253_pt1 | contig 10795 bp, 8 predicted proteins | sample III_Palsa_N3_3_FD_200450 | JGI IMG/M metagenome (GOLD analysis project Ga0302317, IMG submission 200450) | Peat permafrost microbial communities from Stordalen Mire near Abisko, Sweden - III_Palsa_N3_3 | ecosystem: Environmental > Terrestrial > Soil > Palsa > Peat permafrost | place: Sweden...
GGCGCGGTAGGGCCTGCAATTGCGGCCAAAGGGCCTGGTGAAGTTGCAGTGTGACATCGGCGTCCTCGGCCGCATATTCGGTGGCGCGATCCACATCGACTTGGTTGAAGGTGATTTGCTTGGTGCCTTTGCCGCAGACCTCTTCGAACGTGATGGTCTTCAGTCCGAGATATTTCTGGACGGTGGAGTCCATGTCGTGACGCGTGACCACGCTGTTGAGCACATAGGACTCGAGCATGGAGTCGTAGCGCTGGCCGGCAATCGCAATGCCGTAGTTCTCGAGAATGTGGCAGTCGAACTTGAGGTGATGCCCGAGCTTGGGCTTCGACTCGTCCTCCAAGATGCCTTTCATCGCCGCGAGCACAGCGGTGCGATCCAGCTGATCGGGCGCACCCGGATAGTCGTGGCCCAGCGGTACGTAGGCGGCTTCGCCCGCCTCGACTGCGAATGACAGCCCCACGATTTGCGCGCGCAGGTAATCGAGACTGTCGGTCTCCGTGTCGAAAGAAATGACCGGGGCCGCCCGGAGTTTGGCCAGCCAGCGGTCCAGGGATTCCTGAGTCATCACCTTCTCGTAGTCGCGGCGTCGCGGCACTGCCGGCGCCGCGTCTTGCGCTCCCGCTATTGAGTCCCCGGACCCTGCCGGCGCCGCGGCCTCCGGCGAGCCTGGCGTGCCCGCGCCGTCGAGGGCGCGCAGCAGCGATCGCAATTCCAAGCGGGTATACAACTCGCGGAGCCGTGCGACATCCGGCGCTCCCGGTACGAGCGCGTCAGGACCGAGCGTGAGCGGCACAGAGGTGTGAATGGTGGCGAGCTTGCGTGACAGCTCCAGCGTCGGCAATTCGCCGCGCAAATTCTCTCCCACTTTACCGCCGACGGCCGCCGCATTCGCAATCAGGGCATCCAAGGTTTGATATTGATTGAGCCACTTCGCGGCCGTCTTGGGGCCCACTCCCGTCACGCCGGGGATGTTGTCCGAGCTGTCGCCGACCAGCGCCAGGTAGTCGATGATCTGCTCCGGAAAGACATCGAACTTCGCCTTCACGCCGTCGCGGTCGAGGCGCGTGTTGCTCATGGTGTTCACCAAGCCGACGTGCGCATCGACCAGCTGTGCCATGTCCTTGTCGCCGGTGGAAATGAGCACGCCATAGCCGAGTCCGGCAGCCTGTCTCGCGAGGGTTCCGATGACATCGTCAGCCTCGACGCCCGTGATGCGCAGCAGTGGCAAACCCATGGCTTCGACAGCATCCAGGAGAGGCTGCACTTGGGATCGCAGATCGTCCGGCATCGGCGGCCGGTGCGCCTTGTACTGCTCGAATAGATCGTCCCGGAAAGTTCGCCCGGACGCGTCGAACACGACGGCAACGCGCGTGGGAGATTCCTCTTTGATGAGCTTGGTCAGCATGTTGAGCACGCCGAGCACGGCTCCCGTCGGCACACCCTGCGAGTTCACCAGCGGAGGCAGGGCGTGAAAGGCGCGGTACAGGTAAGAGGAACCGTCGACCAGAAGTAGCTTGGGCGTAGTCATTGCGAAAAAATCCGTGAGCGCTTGGGCTTAAGGCTGCGGCGAGGAGGCGGCAACTCCCGCTGCCGGGGCTGTGCCGCCCGTTGTCGACGGCGTGGCGGTGGCCGGCGATTGCGTCGCGGGCGGCTGTGCACCCGGTGCCGGCGGTTGTGCCCCAGGCGCGGCAGGTTGCGCAGGCGCGGGCGCATGCTGCGCCGGTTTGCCGATGCCAATTTTTTTATGCGGATGTTGGGCGTCCGGAAGCATCAACGGCCCTTTTTGTCCGCAGCCCAGCATGGCGCCAAGGAGGCCGGCAACGATGAGCGGGAGTGTGATGCGCATCGCGTCAGTATAACGCGGGGCGCCGTCGGCGAGCGGGCATGCTCTCGCCGGGCGCCACTTGGAGTTTTTAACGTCTTATACTGGCTGCATGACACCATATCATTCGCCTCTCAAGCTCTCGGGTTTGCTGTTCACCCTCGGTCTGGGCGCCGGACTCCTTCTGTCCGCTTGCGCTCTTCCGGCGTCGTCCGCCAAGACTCCGGACGACACGGGCGATCCCGTCACCCGGGCGCTGCGCGACAAGGTGCAAACGGTCGTGGTGATTTACGCCGAGAATCGCGCCTTCGATAATTTGTACGGCAATTTTCCGGGTGCCAGCGGCCTGTCCGATCTCATGGATGCCGGGGGCTATCCGCTGCCGACGTATGTTCCACAGCGCGATCGCGACGGCTCGGTCATGCCGCGACTGCCGCCCACCTGGGGAGGCGTAACCGCTTCCGGCTACGAACCGGTGGTCACCCAGGCCGAGAGCGCTGGACTGCCCAATGCGCCTTTTTCCATCGAACGCGCGTTCACCGCGCAATCGAAGGTCACCTTGTCCACGGCCGCGGTGACGCGGGATTTGTATCACCGCTTCTACGAGCACCAGATGCAAATAAACGGCGGCACCAACGACGGCTATGCCGCGTGGTCCGACGCCGGCGGCCTGGCCATGGGTCATTATGACTACAGTCATTCGGCGTTGTTCGCCTTGGCCCGTCAGTACGTGCTGGCGGATCATTTCTTCCAAGGAGCGTTCGGCGGCTCCTTTTTGAATCACCAGTACCTGATTTGTGCCTGCGCGCCGGAATATCCGAATGCCGATACCGCGTCGGCCAAGCCCTCCATCACGGTGCTCGACACGTCGACGGGCGCGGCCGTGCCGCGCCTCAAAGTGGCGAAAAGCTCACCCGCCTCAGCTCTCGATGGGCCGCCGGTGTTCGTCAAGAGCGGCAACATTACGCCGTCGAATTATTTTGGGGACGGCAAGTTCTACGCGGTGAATACCATGCAGCCGGCGTACCAGCCCAGCGGCAATGCGCCTGCTCGCGACGATGCGACCGGACAATATGCGAACCCCGCGCGCTCGACCACCTTGCCCCCCCAGAGCGGTCCCACCATCGGCGATCGTCTAACGGCGAAGAACGTCCATTGGACCTGGTATGCGGGCTCTTGGGATGCAGCCGTGGTCGATGGTAAGCAGCCGGCGACCGTCCAGCGGCAGGTTATTTACGCCCCGGAGACGCCCGAGGGCAGCCCCGATTTCCAGCCGCATCATCAGCCCTTCAACTATTACTCGCGCTTCGATCCGCAGGCGCATGCCGACGAGCGTGCGCAGCATATGAAGGATTATCAGGCGTTGCTGGCCGACACCGCGGCAGGGCGTTTGCCGCCGGTGGTGTTCTACAAACCGCAGGGTAATTTCAATCAGCATGCAGGCTACGCGTCCATTGCCGATGGCGATCAACACATCGCGGATCTCGTCGCCAAACTACAAGCGAGTCCGCAGTGGGCTCACATGGTGATCGTGATTACCTATGATGAATTCGGCGGCGCCTGGGATCATGTCGCTCCGCCCAAAGGTGATCTGCTCGGTCCCGGGGCGCGCATTCCTGCGCTGGTAATTTCACCATTCGCCAAAATGGGAACGGTCGATCACACTCCCTACGATACGGCGTCCATTCAGCGGCTGTTGACTCGGCGTTTCGGGCTCGATGCGCTGCCGGGCGTGGTGGCGCGCGATCAGGGTCTGGCGGCCCATTCGGAACATCCCATGGGGGATCTCACCAACGCGCTGGCGCTCGACGCAAAGCACTGAGAGTGCGGCATGGGTGGCGCCGGCGAAACCGCCCGGCGCCACTCGTCTACCACGAACTACTGCTGCGCTGGGGCGGCCGGCTTCAGCGGCGGTGCGATCGCCTTGTGGGACTGAGGCATTACCGGCGAAGCGGCGCCGGCAGGCGGCCCGCCGGCCTTCACGCCAACCACTTCCACGTCGAATATCAGCAGCGAACCCGGGGGAATGCCGGGCTTCGGGGTGGTGTCGTAGCCAAGCTCCGGTGGGATGAAGAGCTGGTACTTGGAACCCGGCTTCATGAGCTGCAGGGCTTCCTGCCAGCCATGGATGACGCCGCCCACTCGAAAGGTCGCCGGCACACCGCGCGAGTACGAGCTATCGAATTCAGTGCCATCAACGAGCTTGCCGCGATATTGCACGGTGACTTCGTCCGTGGCCTGAATAGCCGGGGCCTTGGCATCTCCCGGCGCGAGCACCTTGTACTCCAAGCCGTCCTCGGTGGTCTTCACGCCTTTTTCATGGCCGTTGTGCTCCAAGAAGTCCTTGGCGGCCTGCTTGTTGTGGGCCACGTAATCGGTCATGGAGGCTTGAACGAACGCTTGCACTTGCTGTTGGTCGGTATGGTTCGTCTTTTTCCCCGCCAGGCCGTCCTTGATACCGCGGGCAATGGTCTCGGGGTCGACCTGGGTCGAAATTCCCACGGAATGCATTTGCTCGCCGAAGGTCAGGCCGAAGAGATAGCCGGCTTGATCTTTCACATCAGGGGGCACGCTGCTCGGCGCAGCTGGCGCCGCCGCAGGGGCGGGCACACCCACCGCGGCGGGGGCCGGTGCTCCGGTCGTAGGCGTTTGTGCCCCGGCAAGCGGGGCGAGGGCCATCACGGCGCAGAGGCCTGAGGCGCGGACCAATAATCGGTGAGTAGGATGTTTCATGGCGCGCACGATAGCCCAGACAATGTTGCAAATGCTAGCGGGTACCCACGGGGGGTATTTGGCCCCGCTTGATGACCGCCATGGTCAGTCGAGAGACACAAATGAGGTCCTGGGCCTCATTCACGATCTCGATGCCCCACACCTGCGTGCGACCGCCCTGATGAAATAGCCGCGCGGTGCCCGTGACCTGTCCACTCCGTGCCGAGCGTACATGGTTGGCGTTGATTTCCTGCCCCACGCAGACGTACTGCGTGGTATCGACGCACATGTTGGCCCCCGTGCTGCCCAGGGTCTCGGCCAGGACCACCGACGCCCCGCCGTGCAGAAGACCGAAGGGCTGCCAGGTACGGCTATCCACGGGCATGGTCCCGCGAATGAAGTCCTCGCCGATCTCCGTGAAGAGAATGCCGAGGTGGCGGACCAGGGTGGCTTCCGCGGTGCCGTTGACTTGCTCCAGCGTGAGCGGCGAGCGCCAAATGCTCACGGGGGGGCCTTCAGAGTGGCGGCCACTCGTTGGTAGGCTTCGCGAAAGGGCAGGTTCTCCGACGTCACGAGGGCATTCGCGGCGGCCGCGGCATGGATGCTCGGGTCCAATTTGATATTGGCGGCGTTGAAGCGCACGCCGGCCAAAGCGCTCGGCAGGATGTCCAAGGTTTGCAGACAGGAGTCGATGCCGCGGAACAACGGCGGTTTGATGAGCTGCAGATCGCGGTGATAGCCCGAGGTGAGTTTCTGCGTGATGCCCAGCACCTCATTGAGCGCCGCCTGCGCCACGGAACTGCGTCCCCGCATGAGCTCGAACACATCGGGGTTGCGCTTCTGCGGCATGATGGACGAGCCGGTGGTGAATTCGGCCGGCAAGCTGACGAAACGATATTCCTGGCTGTAGAACAGCAACAGGTCGGCCGCCAAGCGTCCCATATCCTGGGTGAGCAGTGTGATCTCGAAGAGGACTTGGGCTTCGGCCTTGCCTCGCGATAATTGCACGGCAGTCACCGGTTCATGCGTCACCTCGAACCCTAAGCGGTGGCGCGTGGCTTCGCGGCTGATATCGAGATTGGGCGTGCCGTAGCCGGCAGCGGACCCAAGAGGATTCTTGCCGATGCGGCGCTGTGCCTGCTGCAGGCCCGCGGCGTCATCGCGAATCTCGGCGGCGAACCCTCCCGCCCACCAGGCGACCGTGCTGGGCATGGCCTGTTGCATATGCGTGTAGCCCGGCAAAGCAATGGACCCATCCCGTGCCGCAAGCGAATCCAAAGCCTCGGCCACGGCGATGGCGCCGGCGTGCAGGGCCTGCGCAGCGTCGCGCAGGTACAGCCGCAGCGCGGCCAATACCTGGTCATTGCGTGAGCGGCCGGCATGCAGGCGTCCGCCGGTGGCGCCGATGCGCGCCGTCAGCAGATTCTCGATGGCCGTCTGACAATCCTCTTGCTCGAGGGTGATGCGCCACTTCCCTTGCGCATGCTCCTCGCCGATCACAATTAGAGCCTCGCGTAGCTGGGCAAGATCGGCGGGCGACACCAAGCCCTGTTCGCCGAGCATCTCCGCGTGGGCGATGGACGCCCGGACATCGTAGGCAACCAGCCGATTGTCGAGCAGGTAGTCGTCGCCGGCCGTGTAGGCCAGCACGCGTGCATCGAGCGGCGCGCCCTTGTCCCAGAGTCTGGTCATTGGCCGGTCGCCGCACCCTGCTGTTCCGCCGGGCTCAACACCTTGAGGTCCGCGACGACCAGCGTGCCGGTGCCTTCGTTGGTGAAAATCTCGGCCAGCAGGCTGTCGGAGGATTTGTAGGTAATGACGTGCACGCGCCGCACGCCGCCGCGGATGGCGTTCTCGATCGCCGTGGCCTTGGGCAGCATGCCGTCTTTCAAATGGCCGGCATCGCGCAGCTTGTTCAAGCCCTTGATGTCGGTGTAGGAAATCACCGTGCTGGGGTCCTCGACGCGCTCGAGAATGCCGGGGGCGCCGGTGCACAGCACCAGCTTTTCCGCCGACAGCGCCCCGCCGATGGCAGCGGCCACGGTATCGGCGTTGATGTTGAGCAAGGTGCCGTTCGAGTCCGCCGAGAGGGGGCTGACCACCGGCATCAGGCCGTTCTCCAAGAGCTTTTCGATGACGCCGACATTCACCGAATCGATGTCGCCGACGAAGCCGTAGTCCACGGTTTCGCTGGAACCCGGAGAGACCGGCACCGGCGCGCGCTTGTGGGCGCGAATAAGGCCGGCGTCCACACCCGAGAGTCCGATGGCTTCGATGCCGAGCTGCCGGCAGATGGCCAGAATGCGGGTGTTGATGAGCCCGTTCAGCACCATGGCCGTGACGTCGATGGATTTCTGGTCGGTGACGCGGCGGCCATTCACCATGCGCGTCTCTATGCCCAGCGTGGCCTGTACGCTATCCAGCTGCGGACCGCCGCCATGCACCAACACCGTCTTGATGCCCACCTGATGCAGGATGGCGACTTGTTCGATGAGCGCGCGCGTCGACGCCTCGTCGCTGAACACCGCCCCGCCCGCCTTGATGACGAATACCTTGTTCTTGTACATGCGGATATAAGGTGCGGCGCTCATGAGCGCGAGCACGGCAACGGAAGGATCGGGTCGACTCAACATCGGGTACTCCCAGGAAAAGCGGTTTAGGCCAACATGCGGTGCAGAACAGCCATTTGCACCGTCAAACGATTGAATGCCTCGCGCTTTACGACGGCGCGCGGCCCATCCAGTACTTCATCGGCGACGGCGACATTGCGACGTACCGGCAAACAATGCATCAACTTGGCGTCCGGCGCGGCATTCGCAAACCAGCGTTCGCGCACGCACCAATCGGAGAGTTCGGCGCGCAGCCGCGCGTCCGCTTCGACGTCGCCGTAGTATGTGGTGCTGCCCCATTCCTTGGCGTACACCACATCGGCGCCCTGGAGCGCCGCGGTGCGATCCGCGGTCTCGGTGACCGAGCCGCCGGACGCGGCCGCGGCCGCGCGTGCCTTGTCCATGATTTCCGGCGGCAGCGCGAAGCCTTCAGGCCGCGCCACGACCACGTCCATGCCGCGCATGGCGGCCATGTGCACAGTGGCGGACGGCACGGCCAGGTACAGGGGCTTGGGGTGATACACCCAGTTCAGCACGAACTTCGCGCGCTGCGGCACCCGCAGTTCGTCCAAGGTGCGCCAATCCGCCAACGCCTGGCAGGGATGATTCATGGCGGACTCTAGATTGATGAGCGGCTTGTCGCACAGCCCATCGATCATGCGGAACAGCGTCTCGTCGAGATCGCTGCGCAGATTCTTGCCTTCGGCGAAGGCGCGCACGCCCAAGGCATCGCAGTACGAGGCCAGCGCGGGAATGCCTTCGCGTATGTGCTCCGCGGCGGCGCCGTTCATGATGGCGTTCAAGCGCGTCTCGAGTTGCCAGGTGCCTTGGCCCGGGGTGATGACGAAGGACTGGCCGCCGAGCCGCGCCATGCCGGCTTGAAACGAAGCCAGTGTGCGCAGCGAGGGATTGAAAAACACCAAGCCCAATATCTTGCCGGCCAACGCCTGCGGTTGCGGTTTGTCCTGGAGTGACTGCGCGAGGGCCAGCAGATCGAGCACTTGATCTCGGCTGAAGTCGGCGAGGTCGAGAAAGCGGTTCATGCGGGTATCTTCGCGAGGGCGTCGCACAATCGGTCGACGTGGCCTTCGTTCAAAATGTATGCCGGCAAGAGGCGCAGCACATGCGGGTCGCCGCTGGTACCGGTGAGAATATTCATGTCCATGAGGGCCGCCTGCACTTCCTTCGCCGGACGCGAGGTCTTCAATCCCAAAAGAAAGCCGAGCCCTTGGGTGCCGGTTACGGGACCCACCATGCAATTCGAGCGGATGTACGTCGACACCTGACGTACGTTGGCCAACAAGGACTCGGATTCGATGGTGTCGATGACCGCTTCGGCCACCGCGCAAGCCATGGGCCCGCCGCCGAAGGTCGTGCCCATGTCGTCATACTTGAGCTTGTCGGCCACAGGCCGCGACAGCAGCAGCGCCGACACCGGAAAGCCGTTACCCAGTGCCTTGGCCGCGGTAATGATATCCGGGGTCACGCCATAGTAGTTGGCTGCAAAGGGCGCGCCGGTTCGGCCGACGCCGCATTGCACCTCGTCGAAAATCAACATCGCACCGACGTCGTCGCAGCGCTGACGCAGGGCCTGCAGCATGGGCTTGCCGATATCGTAGGCGCCGCCCACGCCTTGCACCGGCTCGACGATGACCGCAGCGGTATCCGAGTCCACGAATTGTTCCACCGCCGCGGGATTGTCGCGCGGCGCGAAGCTCACATCGAAGGGAGCGCGGGGGAAGCCATACCATTTACCCATGGCGCCCCAGGTCAACGCACCGGCCGCGGCGGTGCGGCCGTGAAAGCTTTGTTCCAACGCCACGGCCTTGGAGCGGCCCGTGATTTTGAAGGCCAGCTTGAGCGCGTTCTCGTTCGCCTCGGCGCCGCTGTTGATCCAGAACACGGTGTCGAACCCCAAGCCCACGAACTTGGACAGGCGTGCGGCCGCCCGCTCACGGATCACCATGGGCAGCGCATTGGTTTGAAACGCCATTTGCCGAGCCTGCGTGGACAGCGCGGCCAGCCAACGGGGATGACCGTAGCCCAACCCTGCGACGGCGTGGCCGCCATAGAAATCGAGAATCTTGCGACCGTCGCGGGAGTGCAGCCACACGCCGTCGCCATGAGCGACTTCGATCGGGTACTGCGCGAACACCTTTGCCAGGTGGCTCTTGAGCGGTTGGCTCACGGGAGTAAGGGATTGTGATGCTGCCATGATGGTTCTCGTTCTTAAGTCCAGCCTGGTGCCGGGGCGGTGAGCCCCGTGCCTTCGTCGAAACCCAGTAGCCGGTTCATCCACTGCATGCCGCCGCCGGCGGCGCCTTTGTTCAAATTGTCGAGCACCGACATGACGGCAATGGAGCTGCCGTTGGTGACCGCGCTCAAGTTCGCGTAGTTGCTGGTGGCAACATCCTTGACCCGCGGTGCCGTATCGATCACGCGGACGAAGGGGCAATCCTTGTAGAACGCCGCCAGTTCCTCGATGGCCTGTGCCGTGCTCACCGGCCGTTTCAGCGTCGCCTGGACGGTCACATGAATGCCGCGCGCGAAGGGCCCGGAATGCGGGACGAAATTGATTTCCGCGGTGACACCGCTGGCCGCCGCCGCGCAGGCGGTCATCTCGGGTACGTGCCGGTGGCTCAAGGCGCCGTAGCTGTACAGGTCGCTGTGTCGTCGCGGGTGATGGGTGCCTTCCACCGGGCGGCGTCCCGAGCCGGTGCTACCGGTAATGCCGGTGACGAACAGCCGTGGGTCGGCGAGTCCCAAGGTGAGCAAGGGCACGCTCGCCAGCAGTGTCGCGGTGGCGAAGCAGCCGGGATGCGCGACATGCGGCGTGACGGAAGTCTTCAGGTGCTCCGGAACGGCGCAGGTGAATTGTGATATGCGCGAGGGTGCGCCATGCGGGTGCTTGTAGACGGCTTCATAGGCGCCGGCGCTGGTGTAGCGCAGCCGGTCGACAATGGCCGCCGCCACGCCGTGGGGCGCTGCCGAGAAGAGCGCACAGCGCGGTGTTTCTCGCACAAGCGCGTCGATTTGATCGAGACTGCTGAACGTCAGGTCCGGATAGGCGCTGCGTAGGTGAGGAAAGGCTCCGGCCACCGAACCGCCCGGTTGGCTGTCGGACAAAATGGCGGCGGTGTGCAGGCGCGGATGCCCCGCTATCAAGCGCAACAGCTCGCCGGCCACATAGCCGGTGCCGCCCAGAACAATGGCGGGAATGGAATCGCTCACGCGCCCACGACCTTGGACTCACGCGCATTGGCGATACCGAGTTTCGCGATGAGGTAATCCCCGAGATCCGCGGGATTGCTGATGGCGTTGAAGGCCTCGACGTTCATTTGCTCCCGGATCATTTGCACGCCCACCATATTGTCGGTGGCGGGCCCGGTGACCGCCGCGGGTTCGATGCCGAAACGTTCGCGCAGCAGTTTCATGCCGCCCCAGGCGGCCACGGGGTCGTTGGCCGATAGCACCACGGCGGTGAGTGCCTTCTTGATGGCCGCGTCATAGAGAATGGACTGCACGCCGTACGTCCCCAACAGACCGTCGCCGAGCTCGAACACGATGACGTCAGGCTGGCCGCTGGCCATCTCGGTGAGCATGGTACGCGTCAGTGCCGGGCCGGATTTCTCCGTGGTCGTGACTATGCCTA
>Ga0302317_10003256_pt1 | contig 10791 bp, 7 predicted proteins | sample III_Palsa_N3_3_FD_200450 | JGI IMG/M metagenome (GOLD analysis project Ga0302317, IMG submission 200450) | Peat permafrost microbial communities from Stordalen Mire near Abisko, Sweden - III_Palsa_N3_3 | ecosystem: Environmental > Terrestrial > Soil > Palsa > Peat permafrost | place: Sweden...
AGGCACGAAATATTTAAGGATGTAGCCGTAACCGTGGCCGCCAAAACGCGTCAGCATGATCTTCATGAACACGTCCTGCGACATGAGGATCCTGTCGATAAATCCGGCATCGACCAGTGCCTTGATTGCGCGGGCGTTCTCTTCATCAGAGGGCGATTGCGCGTTTTCGTCGGCGTAGAAATACTCCATGCCGATCATGTCGTACTCAAGCCAAGCGCCGCGTTCAGCGAGTGAATGCTGGTACTCCACGTCCATATGGCTCGGGTTCATGTGGCACAGCACGGTGTGGTTCAGGTCGGCGCCTTCTTGCGCCACGATATCGAGCACGCGATGCCCGTGCCGGACCCAGCCGGGCAGATGCACCGAGATTGGCACATGCGTTGCCGCACTCGCTCGCGCGGCAGCGCGGAGCGACTTTTCCTCGTTGGCCGTGAAAGCGGCCGAGACGCCTATCTCGCCGATCATTCCGGCAACCACGTCGGGCTTTTCGATGGCGCCTCCAACGTCGGCAATCAGTTGAGCCGCCAGTTCGTCGATCGACTTGTGTTTCACATAGTCCGGATGCGACGCTTCGAGATAAAACCCCGTCGACATCACAATGTTCAAGCCGGTACGGCGTGAGATCCGTTGCAGCGCGGCAGGATCTCGTCCAATGCCGAGATTGGTCGGATCGACCACCGTATTGCCGCCCAGTTCGCGAAAGCGCATCAGCTCTTCAACGGCTACGTCGGCGTCGAACAACTGGCAGTTGTCACGGTTCATCAGCGGATTCATCCGCAGCGCACCTAGAATGCCGATATGAACCTTCTGCTCGCCGATGAACCGGTCGCTGCAGCAACTGGGCGGCACCCATTTTCCCGATGCATCCAGCAGGATATGCTCGTGCATCAGCGTTACCCCCATCTGCCCGACGGGGAGCGGTCCGAGGACGGTCATCACATGGCCGCTGCCAATGCCTATTGGCAACGGCGCGTCGCGGCGGAAGATCGAACTCATCGCTTAGCCTTTCTTGCGCCGTTGCGCGGAGAAGATGCGCGTATTGAGCCAGATCGCAAGCAGCATGATCGCGCCCTGGATGATCTGCGTATAGAACGGCGAAACGTTGATCAGGATCAGTCCGTTGCCGAGCACCGCGATGGTCAGCGCACCCAGCAAGGTGCCGAGAATGGTTCCCCTGCCGCCAAAGAGGTCAGTACTACCGAGCACGACCGCAGCGATCACGGCGAGTTCAAAACCAACACCCTGATTCGACGATCCGCTGCCGAGCCGCGCCGTCGTGATCAGTCCGGCGAGACCCGCTGCCGCGCCGCTGAGGACATAGACCTTCAGCGTGACGGCGCGCACATCGACGCCCGCGCGGCGTACACCTTCCGAGTTGGTGCCTATGCCGGTCACATAGCGTCCGAACCGCGTATGCCGTAGCGTGACCCATCCCGCAAGCAGCGTGGCGATCGCGATGACCGCGGGCGTTGGCACGCCCAGCAAACGCCCGCGGCCCAGTTCGACGAACCATCCGTTGTTTTCGATCGGCACTGAATAACCTTGCGTGATCAACAACGCGATACCGCGCACGACCGACAGTGTTCCCAAAGTCACAATGAACGCCGGCATTCCCGCAAACGCGATGAAGTAGCCATTGATTGCACCGATCAGCGCGCCAAGCGTGAGGCCACCGAGCAGCACGACGATACCCGGCGCGCCGGCTCGCAACGCGATAGCCGAGAGCGCGCCGACCAGCGCGAGCGTGGAGCCGATCGACAGGTCGATCCCCCCCGTCGTGATGACAAGCGTCATCGTCGTGGCGACGATCAGCAGTGGCGCGCTTTGACGGAGTACGTTAAGCAGGTTGCCGGCGGTGAGGAACGTGTGCGTCGTAAGCGTAAAGGCGAGGGCGCAGACAATGAAGAATGCTGCAATGCTCGCTACGCCTGCATTGCGGCCGAGCAAGTGCTTGAGCGACAGGCGCGGCGCCTTGGACTTGTTGTCGTGCATGGCGAGTTCCATGTCAATTCTCCGCAAGCGCACGGGCCGAGCGTGCGCTGAACTTATGGCCCACGATAAGATCGACGATTTCCTCCAGATTCGTCTCGCCGATCTTGCGGTCCGCGACGTTCTGGCCTTCGTACATCACGCTGATACGGTCGCACACCAGGAACAGGTCCTGCAGGCGGTGACTGATCAAGATCACGCTGACACCGCGCTCGCTGATCGTGTGCACGAGTTCCAGCACCGCTTCGACTTCGGCCACGGCAAGCGCAGCCGTGGGTTCATCCATGATCAACACTTTCGGGTCGAACGATACTGCCCGCGAAATCGCAATGGCCTGACGCTGACCGCCCGACAGGTTTTCGACGTCCAGTTTCGTGCTCGGGATGCGGATGCCGAGGTTGTTCAGCATCTCGCGAGCGTCGTGATGCATCTTGCGATGATCAAGCACCGGCACACCGCAGATGCGGCGCATCGGTTCCCGGCCGAGGAACAGGTTACCGGCTACATCGACGGTATTGCACAGCGACAAATCCTGATAAACCATTTCGATGTGATGCGTGCGAGCATCGCCCGGGTCCGAGAAGCTGACCCGCTTGCCGTCGATTTCGATACTGCCGCTGTCCGGTATCACCGCACCCGAGAGCACCTTCGAGACGGTCGACTTGCCCGCGCCGTTGTCGCCAACGAGCCCGAGCACTTCACCGGGCATCACGTGCAGGTCGACGCCGCGCAGCGACTGCACGGCGCCATAACTCTTGGTGATGTTCTCCATGCGCACGCGCGGCGTTGCAGCATCGGTTTGCATAACGTTCTCCGAGGAAGGCGAAAGCGGGCTCAGTGAAAGGGCTTACTTGAAGATGGCCCGGTATTTACCTACGTTCGCCTTGGTCACGATCGTCACCGGTACCGAGATGTTTTTCTGGACCGGCTGCTTGTTGATGAGCTTCATTGCGGCATTTACTGCGGCGTGGCCTTCGCCTTCCGGGTCCTGCTGAACCACTGCTGTCACGAAGCCCGCATCAATGCCTTTGATAGCCTGCGCGCTCAAGTCCCAACCAACAATCTTCACGCGGCCGGTTGCGTCCTGTGCCGAAGTCGCCGCAACGAGACCGATCAATGCAGGCTCACCGGTTGCATAGACGATCTGCAGATTTGGATTGGCGGAAATGAGGTTTTCAGCGGCAGTTTGCGCTTGATCCTGGACGTTTTGCCCATCGACGGTAGAGACGATCTTCGCCCCCGGCACCGTCGCGATGCCCGCCTTGAAGCCATCGAGGCGCACATTCTGAATGAACGAATTCAGCGCACCCACCACGCCAATGTTCGCGTTGCCGCCAAGATTTGTCTTGATGTAATTCGCCGTGTACTTGCCGATGTCTTCGCCGACTTTCTTGTTGTCCACGCCGACTTGCACCGAGTTGTCACCGTCGACGATAGCGTCGATGGTCACCACCGGAATGCCGGCTTTCTTGGCCTCCGTGATGGCGGGCTTGATGCCGTTCACATCAATGGCGACCACGAGAATGGCATCCACTTTCTGCTGGATATAGGTTTCGATCGCGTTGTTCTGCGCGCTCGGGTCGTTGTTCGAGTTGAAGATCTCCAGTTCGACGCCCGCCGCTTTTGCCGCTGCCTGGGCTCCCTGATCCATCTGGGTGAAGAACAGCGCTTCCTGGTTGATCTGCACCATGGCGATCTTCTTGCCTGCCGCCACTGCACTGCCTGCAATGGTAATCAAAGCGGCGCTCAACAAGACGGCGGTCATGCGGCGAAATTTAACTTCTGCGCTCATTGGAATCCCTTTCCTGGTTGATCCGGACGCGGCTCGCGCGCTCCATGAGCGCCCCCGCGGCCGATGATTAAAGAAGGACTTCATGGGCGCAACCGACATTGCGCCGCCCGCTTGTAAACCGGTTTATAAAAATTAATCCGCGAGTATTGGGCTGTCAATCGTTTCAAAAAAGATACGGGTAAATACGGAGGGGAAGCCGGACAGAAGCGGCTGCTAAACGGAGCGCGGCGGACCGACTGACGCGCGTTCGATCAACTTGACCGGCAGACGGCGTACGGTGGGCGGGGCCGTGGCTTGTCCGCTCAGCATCGCGACCAGCAAGGCGACGCCGGTCCGGCCAAGCTCGGCGGCCGACTGGCGCACTGTCGTGATCGGAGGCATCAGGAGGCTGGCGAATTCCATGTCGTCGAAGCCGACGATCGACATGTAGCCGGGCACGTCCAGCGCGCGCTCGCGCAAAGCATCGAGCAAGCCGACCGCGATGTAGTCGCTTGTGGCAAACAGGGCGGTGGGCGGTTGCGCGCACGCGATCAGGTCGGCACCCACGGCACGTCCGAAGCGGCGGTCGTAGGAGCCGTAACGGACGAGGTCGGCATCGAAGGGCACTTGTGCTTCGGCCAGCGCGCGGCGGTAACCTTCCAGCCTTTCCTGCACGGTGAACAGCGTTTCGGGACCGGTCACGTGCGCGATCCGCCGATGCCCCGCGTCAAGCAGATGGCGAGTCGCCAGATAGCTTCCTTCCACATTGTCGACGAACACCTTCGGCACGTCGGTACCCGGCACGTCCTCGTCGACCAGCACGATGTTGGCGCGCTCGCCGATCAGGCTGCGCAGCGAGCCGTCGTCCGGGCGATTGGTCGCGAAAATCAGGCCGTCGAGGTGGCGGGTATCGAGCCAGCGCAGATACAACGTCTCACGTTCAAGCTTGTTGCGCGTGATGCAGAGCGCGAGGCCATAGCCGCTTGCGGAGGCGGCTTCCTCCACGGCATCCGCGAGCTCCGCGAAGAACGGATTGGCGACCTCCGGCATGGCGAGGCCAATGGTCTCGCTGCTGCCGAGACTCAGGCGCCTGGCCAGACTGTTCTGGCGGTAGTTGAGTGCGACGACGGCGTCGTCCACGCGCTTGGCCGTGTCGGGCGGCAGCGCGAGGCTACCGTTCAGGTAACGCGAAACGGTTGCCTTCGATACATCCGCCAGTTCGGCGACATCGCGAATCGTGGGTACTTTTGCCACTTGAGGGGTCCCCGCTGGAGTGGAGCGTAGTGTAACGCGGGGGATTTTGTCGCAGGCGGGGGCAGACTTTGTGGAGGGCTTTGGGCCTAAAAAATCCCCATCGCTCCTTCGACACTACGCACCATGGACAACAGGCGCGGCCCGACGTCGCGCTCCAACTGTCCGTCCTTGAGCAGGTAAGAAGGCACGCCGCAGTTGAACACGAGAATCTCGCCGTCGGCCGCTGGCCTCATTGGCACCGCCACGGCGTGCACTTCGCGACGCAGATCGCCGTACGACACGCAAAAGCCGCGCTCGTGAAAATAGTCGATGCTCTGCAGCACGCGTTTCCCGAAGGTGTTCCATTCATCGGGCGTCTTGACCGAGATCTCATTCAATAGCGCCTCGCGCCGTTCGCCCGGCAGCGCCGCGAGAAGGGCACGGCCCATGGCGGTGCGAACAATCGGATAGCTCAAGCCGATGTCCGCGGGCAATCCAAGCGGCGTGCTGCTGCGGCTACTTTCCAGATACACCACATTCAGCCGGTCGCGCATGCCGAGCGACACCGACCCGCGGATATGGTCCGCCAGTTCTTTCATTGAGGGTCGCGCGATCTGCCGCACGGCGAGACTCGCGAGCAGCGGATAGCCAAGCGACAACACGGCCGAGCCGAGCTGGAACTTGTTGTTCATCCGGTTCACGCGCAGGTAGCCGAGCCTCGTCAACGTGTACGTGAACCGCGAAATCGTGGCCTTGGTCATGCCGGTGCGCGCGGCGAGCTCAGCGTTGCCGAGCTGCGAATCGCGCGGCGTGAAGGTATGCAATATGTCGAGGCCGCGCGCCAGCGTAGTGGCGAATTGCCGGTCGCCGTCGAATTCATCGGGAACATAGCGCGCCTTCGAATCCAGATAATCGCTCGCGATCGTTGCCGTTTCCGGCGTATTTTTGCGTTCCATTGCGCCTCCTCTAATAACCCCATTTTGCTCCCCGTGTTCCGCATATCCAAACTCTGTTCAGCATAGTCGAACACTTAGCGCCTTTTCGTTCGGAAAGTTCGATAGTAAAGCCATAAACCGGACACATGACGGAGACAGCAATGAGCAGACAAATTCTTGAATTCGACGCTGAGTTCGATGCACTACTCGCCGACGTAACGCGTTTCGTACGGGAGGAGGCGATTCCACGCGAGAACGAGATCGAGCAGGCGGACCAGGTCCCCGCAGATCTTGACGATCGGATGCGCGGACTCGGCTACTTTGGCTGGAGCATTCCGCGCGATTTCGGCGGCGCGGGCCTTTCGACGGAACAACTTGTTCGCGGTGCGTTCGTGCTCTCACAAGCGTCGGTAGCGTTTCGAGCGCGCGTCGGAACGAACACGGGCATCGGTTCCGAAGCGCTTGTCGCGGACGGCACGGACGACCAGAAGCAGCGTTACCTGCCGCTCCTCGCATCGGGCGCGATGACCGGCGCGTTCGCGCTGACCGAGCCGGACGCCGGGTCGGACGCGACCGCGCTACAGACAACCGCTCGGCGCGACGGCGACCACTATGTACTCGACGGCAGCAAGTGCTTCATCACCAACGCGCCCATTGCCGACCTCTTTACGGTCATGGCCCGCACCGATGCGTCGATCCCGGGGGCGGCTGGCATCTCTGCGTTCCTGGTCGAGCGCGGCATGCCCGGCCTCTCGACGGGCGAGCCGTATCAGAAGATGGGGCAGGCCGGCTCTCCCGTCGGCGACGTGCATTTCAACGCGTGCCGGGTGCCGGTGGCGAACCTGATCGGAGCAAAGGAAGGGCAGGGATTTCGCACGACGATGAAGGTGCTGAACAAGCAGCGCATCCACTTGGCCGCCCTGTGCACAGGGCCCGCTATTCGCATGCTCGACGAAGCGGTTGCTTATACGTCCACTCGCGAGCAGTTCGGCAAGCCAGTCTCGGACTTCCAGCTCGTGCAGGCTTTGATCGCCGAATGCCAGACGGAGATCTACGCCGCTCGCTCGATGATTCTCGACACCGCACGCAAACGCGATGCCGGCGAGGACGTCGCGCTGGAGGCGTCGATGTGCAAGATGTTCGCCTCCGAAATGTGCGGGCGGGTCGCGGATCGGGCCGTGCAGATGCTCGGCGGACGAGGCTATCTCGCAGGCAATGCCGTGGAACGGTTCTATCGCGATGTCCGCGCATTTCGCATCTACGAAGGCACCACGCAGATCCATCAGTTGAACATCGCGAAGATTACGTTGCGGCGCGCGGCACAGGCGAAAGAAGCACTGGCTGAAAAAGCGCAGGCGAAGGACAGCGTCGGCACGACCGCTGCGCGTGCCGCATGAGCGCCGCCATGAAGTTACCTCGCGCGCTCGACATCGACCGGCTGGTCAGTCCGCGTTCGATCGCGATCATCGGTGCATCGAACGATTCTAAATCGATCAGCGGCCAACCGATGCGCTTTCTCATGCAACACGGCTATCAAGGCGCGCTGTATCCGGTGAACCCCAAATACGCTGAAATCGCAGGGGTTGCGTGCTACGCAAGCATCGAAAGCCTGCCCACGAAGCCCGATCTCGCGCTGATCCTCGTCGCCGCGCGGCGCGTGCCGGACATGTTGCGCCAGTGCGGCGAGAAGGGTATCCGCTATGCAATCGTCTACAGCTCGGGCTTCGCGGAAGCGGGCGTTGCCGGGGCTGCGCTGCAGCGTGAATGCGCGGCGATTGCGAACGCTTTTGGCCTTCGCATCATCGGACCGAATTGCCAGGGTCTCGTCAGCACGAACACTGGCGTCTATGCAGGCTTCGGCGCGCCGTTCGGCGTCAATTACCGGCCCGGGGGGCTCTCACTGATCTCGCAGAGCGGCGGGTTCGGCTGCGCGCTATTGCTCATGGCCGACGAGCTCGGCATCGGCTTGCGGCATTTCATCACGACCGGCAACGAAGCCGACGTGAGCCTGCTCGACCTCGTCGACGCCTGCATCGACGACGCGCAAACGTCGCTGATCGCTACGTACATCGAAGGGTTGAAGGATGCACGGCGGCTCGTCGATGTCGCGACCCGGGCGCTCGATGCCGGCAAGCCGCTGTTAGCGTGGAAGGTCGGCAATACCACCGATGGCGCCAAGGCGGCCGCGTCGCACACGGCGAATCTCGGCGGCGCTTCGACGCTGTATCGCACGGCATTCCGTCAGACGGGCGTGATCGAAGTAACCGACGTGGCCGATCTCGGCGACTACGCGAAGGCGTTCGAGGCGAAACGCTTGCCCGGCGGCAACCGGATCGCCGTCGTCACGCTCTCGGGCGGCGCCGGCATCCTGATCACCGATACGTGCAGCGAACGGGGCATGACGCTTGCGCCGTTGTCTGCGCAGACGCTCGCCGCGCTCGAGCCGATCGTGCCGTCGTTCGCGTCGCTGAATAATCCCGTTGACCTGACCGCCGGCATCCTCGCCGAGCCAAAGATATTTGCCGATGCCTTGCAGATCATCGCTGACGATCCGGGCATCGACTCGATCGCGATCATGGCGGCGGCTGCGAGCGGCGAGGTCGCGCTCGCGATGGCCGAGGCGATCGTGCGTGTCTATCGTTCGACCGACAAACCGATGATGCTCGCCTGGAATGCACGCCGCGACATGGCGAGCAAAGCGTACGACGTGATCGAGCAGAGCGGCGTGCCGCTCTATGCAACGCCCGTGCGCTGTGGGCGCGCTTTCGCTGTGCTGTCGAACTATGCACAGGCACGCCGCGCGCGGGAGATGGCACGACTCGCACCGGCGCCTTTGCGTCGTCATGTCAGGCAAGCGCATGCGTTGCTCGCCGAGAATCCGGGCGATCTCACTGAGCACGCGGCGCAGGCGCTCCTCGCGCACTATGGCATCGATACTCCGAAGGGCGCGCTCGCGCAGAACCGCGAGGAAGCGCGATCGATCGCTCGGTCGATCGGCTTTCCGCTTGTCATCAAGGTCCAGTCGCCCGATATCCCGCACAAGACCGAAGCGGGCGCGGTGCGCGTCGGCATTCGCGATGAGGCGATGCTGGCGGACGCGTTCGATGAAGTCGTCGCGAACGCGCGGAGCCATGTTCCCGGCGCGAGGATCGACGGCGTGCTCGTGCAGGAAGAGATTCGCGACGCGGTGGAGATGATCGTCGGCGTCGAGAACGATCCGTCGTTCGGACCCGCCGTGATGTGCGGACTCGGCGGGATCTACGCCGAGGCGCTGAAGGACGTGGCGTGGCGCCTCGCGCCGGTCTCGCACGCCGACGCGCATGCGATGATCCGCGAACTGCGTGCGTACGCAATACTCAACGGCGCGCGCGGCAAGCCACCGGGCGATATCGACGCGCTTGCGGACGCAATTGTTGCCATGTCCGCGATGGCACTCGACCTTGCGCCGGGTCTGAAGGAGTTCGACATCAATCCACTGTTCGTTCTGCCTGCAGGCAAGGGCGTGCGCGCGGGCGATGCGCTTGCGCGCTGCCTGCCGCAACTCGCGGCGGCAAGCAGCGAGGCACATGAAAGCGAGCATTGCGCTCAGGCTGTCGTCGACGGATAGTGTCGCTGAGCTTGCACGGCCGCTTTGAAACCGGGCGTCGAAGGCACACCGCGACGCCCATGTCAGTTCGCATTCTTCGCGAGACCCTCATGCACAGCCATCCGCAAACCGGCGCAGCGACCTCGGGCGACACTACGCCTGACGAAGTCGATCGCACTTATCGCAAGGTGTTTTTCCGGCTGATTCCGCTGCTGTTTCTCTGCTACGTGATCAGCTATATCGACCGTGTGAACATCAGCTTCGCCAAGCTGCAGTTCATGCACGACCTCGGTTTTTCCGAGTCGACGTACGGCCTGGGCGCTGGCCTCTTCTTTATCGGCTACGTGCTTTTCGAGGTGCCGAGCAATCTCTGGATGCAACGCGTCGGCGCGCGCCGAACGCTTCTGCGCATCATGTTTGCGTGGGGACTCGCGTCAAGCCTGATGATGTTCGTTCGCACACCGACGCAGTTCTACGCCATGCGGTTTCTGCTGGGCGTCACCGAAGCGGGCTTTTTCCCGGGGATCATCTTCTACCTGAGCTGCTGGTTTCCCGGCGCCCGGCGCGCACGCGTAACCGCGTTCCTGATGATGGCCACCGCCGTGGCGGGAATTATCGGGGGCCCGATGTCGGGTTTCATCATGACGCGGCTAGCCGGCGTCGGTGGTTTGCCCGGCTGGCAGTGGCTCTTCCTGCTGGAAGGCGTGCCCGCTGTCACGCTAGGCATCTTCGCTTTCTTCTATCTCGGCGATTCGCCCGCGGAGGTTCGCTGGCTCAGCGACCGCGAGAAAGCGTTGATATCGCGTGAACTCCTTGCCGACGAACAGTCGAAGCACTCCGGCCACCTCGACGGACTGCGTGGCGCGCTCGCCAATCCGCGCGTCTATCTCGCGGCTATCGTCTACTTCGCCGTGATGATGCCGTTCAATGCGATCGGCTTCTGGGCACCGACGATTATTCGTGATCTGGGCGTTGCCAACGTGCTGGATGTCGGGTTGCTGTCGGCGCTGGTGTTCATCGCGGCGGCGATCGGGACATACGTTGTTGGAGCGAGTTCCGACCGGATGATGGAGCGCCGCTGGCATGTGGCGGGCAGCGCTGCAGCGACGGCAGCTGCCTTTGCGCTGTTGCCTGCAGCCGGCCACAACGTCACGATCGGCGTGTGTCTGCTTGCACTGGCGGCAGCGGCGTCGTACGGTTGTTTCGTCGTGTTCTGGACGATACCCCAGACGTTCCTGCCACGCTCGTCGGCGGCGGGCGGCATTGCGATGATCACG
>Ga0302317_10003258_pt1 | contig 10782 bp, 9 predicted proteins | sample III_Palsa_N3_3_FD_200450 | JGI IMG/M metagenome (GOLD analysis project Ga0302317, IMG submission 200450) | Peat permafrost microbial communities from Stordalen Mire near Abisko, Sweden - III_Palsa_N3_3 | ecosystem: Environmental > Terrestrial > Soil > Palsa > Peat permafrost | place: Sweden...
CGGATTCGAACCGCCGACCACCTGGTTCGAAGCCAGGTGCTCTATCCAGCTGAGCTACGGGCGCGGAGTGGTGGATTATAGGCGGAAGCGATCCGTCCAGGGCTCTGGCTGGCTCGAGGCTCTCAACCGACCCCCCCAGGAACATGCCACTGAGCTGGCCGCAGCCATAGAACCGGCGGCGCGGTACTATTACATCTGGACTACTTTACGCGGACTGGCTGTGACTCAACTGGACCCAAATGCTGCTGAACGACTGATTGGTGAGCATCTTGCGTGCCTGCCGATCGAGTCCCTGCCCGTCGCCCAATGCGCCGGCGCAGTGCTGCGTGAAAATGTCTACGCCGAGCGCGACCAGCCTCCGTTTGATCGGGTCTCGATGGACGGCATTGCGGTCCATTCCAATGCCGGTCTCCAGCAGTTCCGGGTCCAGGCCATGCAGGGTGCCGGTGCGCCACCTCTGACCCTCGCAGCGCCGGATCAGTGCATCGAGGTCATGACCGGAGCGGTGCTGCCGCTGGGGTGCGATGTCGTCATCCCAGTTGAGCAGGTGACATTTAAGGAGGGCATCGCAAGTATTGAGTCCGCCGCGTTGCTAACCGCCGGCAAGCACATTCACCGGCGCGCCAGTGACCAGCATCAGGGCGCGCTGCTGCTCGCCACCGGAACCGTACTTCACGCCCCAGAGATTGCGGTGGCGGCCGCGGCCGGCATGGCGCGGTTGCGGGTCAGCGGGCAACCGGCGATCATTTTGGTGTCCACCGGCGATGAACTGGTCGAGCCCGGCGATCCAATCGCTCCCCACCAGATCCGCCGCTCCAACGCCTATGGACTCGCCGCGGCATTGCGCGAGCGCGGCTTCCTGCGCGTGGCTGATGATCACCTGCCCGATGATCTGCCCCTGCTGCGCGAGCGGCTGCGCTTGCACCTGCGTACGCATGAAGTGTTGATTCTCTCAGGCGGCGTGTCCAAGGGACGCTTCGATTATGTGCCGCAGGTGCTCGAGGAGCTGGGCGTTCACTGCGTGTTACATGGCGTCGCACAGCGCCCGGGTCGCCCGATGTGGTTCGGCACCACCACCGAGGGCCGCTCCGTGTTTGCGCTGCCGGGCAATCCGGTCTCGACACTCGTGTGCCTGTCCCGTTATGTCCTGCCAGCGCTTTACGCCGCGATGGGCGTTCGCACCGAGCAGTCCGAACGCATCGCGTTGGCTGCCCCGATGGAGTGGACCCCGGCGCTGACCGGGTTTGTGCCGGTGCGCGTCAGCCACGATGGCTGGGGCCGGCCGTGGGCGACACCAAATCCGACCAATGGCTCCGGGGATTTCACTGCGCTCGCCCTCACCGACGGCTTCATTGAGCTACCGCCTGGGCCAGCGAGTTTTGCCAAAGGCTTCGTTACGCGTCTGTATCGCTGGTAACCCGATGGCCACTGAATCCACAACCAGCACCGCACAGAGCACGGGAGGGCCGCGTGACCGCCTGGATCGCCCATTGCGGGATCTGCGCATTTCGGTCACCGATCGGTGCAACTTCCGCTGTCCCTACTGCATGCCGCGCGAGCGCTACGATGAGCATTATCAGTTTCTGAAGACTGCCGAGCGTCTCGGGTTCGAGGAAGTCGTGCGGCTGACCCGGCTGTTCGTCGCGCTCGGCGTGCGTAAGCTTCGCATCACCGGGGGCGAGCCGTTATTGCGCCCGGCACTTGCCGATCTGGTCGGGGACCTGAGCAGCCTGCGAGGTGTGGATGACATTGCGCTGACCACCAACGGCATGCTGCTCGCCCAGCACGCGGTTGAATTGCGGGCCGCGGGTTTGCAGCGCGTGACAGTCAGTCTCGATAGTCTGGATCCGGCAGTGTTTGCCCGCATGGCAGGCGGCCTGGGCAGCCCGCAGGAAGTACTCGCCGGCATCGATGCTGCCCAGCGTGCCGGGCTCGGCCCGATCAAGGTCAATGCGGTCGTGCAGCGCGGCATCAACGATCATACGGTCCTTGATCTGATCGAGCATTTTCGGGGCACGGGCATCGTTGTGCGTCTGATTGAATACATGGACGTGGGCAATCGCAATGACTGGAAACCTGAGGAAGTCGTGCCCTCCAGGGAGCTGATCGAGCGCATTGGCGCGCGCTGGCCGCTGCTGGCGGCAGCGGCCCAATACCGCGGTGAAGTCGCCCGGCGCTATGTATTCCAGGATGGGGGCGGTGAAATCGGACTGATCTCCTCGGTCACGCAGCCCTTCTGCGGCGATTGCAGTCGCGCCCGGCTGTCCTCGGATGGCCGGCTCTATGGCTGCCTGTTCGCCACAGAAGGCATGGATTTACGCGGACCGCTGCGCGCCGGGCAGACCGATGAGGAGTTGCTGGCCCTGATTCGCAGCTTCTGGGAGCGGCGCGCCGACCGCTACAGCGAGCAGCGCGTGACGCTGCACTCGCGGGCCATACCGCGAGTTGAAATGAATCACGTCGGCGGCTGACCATGGCGGCCAAGTCACGCACACCCAGGCGCCGCGCGCTTACCCATGTGGATGCCAAGCAGCGCCCGACCATGGTCAATGTCGGCGCCAAGCTCGTTACACATCGGATCGCCGAGGCCGAGGCGCGCGTGCTGGTGTCGGCGGAAGTCGCACGCGTGCTGAGGCGTCAGCGGCTGCGCACAGCGAAAGGTGCAGTGATCGATACGGCGATTCTCGCTGCGGTCATGGCAGTCAAGCGCACCGCGGAAATCATTCCGTTCTGTCACCCACTACCGATCGAGCATTGTTCGGTGAGGATTACACGGCCGAGTGCGCGGGAACTGCGCATCGTCTGCCGGGTCGAAACCCACCACAAGACCGGTGTTGAGATGGAAGCCCTGACCGGCGCCACCGTTGCGGCGCTGACGATCTACGACATGTGCAAAGCCTTGTCCCACCAGATCCGCATCAGCGGCGTCCGCCTCCTCCACAAGTCCGGTGGCAAGCATCGCGTGGGCAGCGCGCGGAGCCGCCGATGAGCGCTCCACTGCAGGGACTGGTGCTCGCCGGCGGGCACAGCCGACGCATGGCTCGTGACAAGGCGGGCCTCGAGTATGCGGGCCGATCGCAACTGGCACGGGCGATGGCACTGCTGGCGCCGCTGGTGCCTAAGAGCTTCGTGTCAGTGCGATCTGATCAGCTTGTCGATCCAGAGCGCGCGCGCTATCCGTGTATCGCCGATCTGCAACCGGATCTGGGCCCGATCAGCGGCATACATGCGGCGCTCCATGCCGACCCGGACTGCGCGTGGCTGGTGCTCGCCTGCGACCTGCCCTTTCTCGACAGCGCCACACTGCAACACCTGATTGCCGAGCGCGCACCTGAGAAAATCGCCACTGCCTTCCTGAGCGACTTCGATGGCAAGCCCGAGCCCGTCTGCGCCATCTATGAGCCTGCTGCGCGTGCGGCGGTGGATGCCTGGATCGCATCCGGTCAGCGCTGCCCGCGAGCGCTGCTGGGTCAATCGGAGGTCAAGCTGCTGCAGGCTCGCTCGGGTGGCACACTCGCCAATATCAACACCAGCGAAGAATACCTGCAGGCGCGTGCGCAACTCGCACCGCCGCGCGCCACGGCCGCAGCCCGTAGGGTACGTGTACAGTACTTTGCCATCCTGCGCGAGCAGGCCGGGCGCGCCGAGGAGGCGCTCGAGACTTCGGCGCAGACCGCACTTGAGTTGTACGAGGAGCTGCGAGTCCGCCACGGCCTGAAACTCGCACCCGAGCAGCTGCGGGTCGCCATCAATGAGGAATTTGGCGAATGGTCTCAGCCGCTGGCAAGCGGGGATACCATCGTCTTTCTGCCACCGGTGGCCGGCGGATGAACGAGTTTCGACTCAGCGTGGAACCCTTCAGTGGCGAGAGCCTGCGAGCGCTGCTTGCGGATCCCGCCTGCGGCGGCTTCGTCAGCTTTGAAGGCTGGGTGCGCGATCACAACGAAGGTCAGCGCGTGAGCGCACTGGAGTACGAGGCCTTCGCACCGCTGGCGCGACGCGAGGGCGAACGGATTCTCATCGAGGCGCAAGAACGCTTCGGTGTCCGCCACGCGCTGTGCGTGCATCGCATTGGTGCTCTCAAGCTTGGCGAGCTGGCGGTGTATGTGGCTGTCAGCGCAGCGCACCGGGACGAGGCGTTCCGGGCCTGTCGCTACATCATCGATGAAGTGAAGCATCGCGTCCCGATCTGGAAGAAAGAGCACTACGTGAATGGCGATTCGGGATGGGTCAACTGCGAGCGCTGTGCCGCAGCTGTAGCGGCCGCCCCGGGAATCGCAGCCAGCAGCGCCTCACATCGGCACGGGCACGATCACTGAGTTTCCAGGCGGCGCCTCTTGCCCGGCAGCCGCCGCTTACCCGGGCCGCACCTGACCGGTGCCGTGCACCACGTATTTGTAGCTGGTCAGCTGCTCCACACCAACCGGGCCGCGCGCATGAAAACGGTCGGTGGAAATACCAATCTCGGCGCCCATGCCGAATTCACCGCCATCGGCAAATTGAGTCGAGGCATTGTGCAGCACAATGGCGCTGTCCACACGCGTCAGGAAGCGCGCCGCCCGCGCCTCATCGGCCGTTACGATGGCTTCGGTATGCGCCGAGCCATAGCGCGCAATGTGCGCGATGGCGGCATCCACTCCATCGACGATGCGCACTGCGATGATCGCCTCGAGATATTCGGTGTACCAGTCCTCTTCAGTGGCCGGACGCACCCGCGGATCGACCGCCTGTGCGGTCTCATCGCCGCGCACTTCGCAGCCGGCGGCCAGCAGATCGGCGATCAACGGTGCCAGATGTGTGCTGATGCAGGCGCGATCCACCAGCAGTGTCTCGGCCGCGCCGCAGATGCCCGTGCGCCGAAGCTTGGCGTTAAGGACCACGCTTCGTGCCATCGCCAGATCCGCGCCACGATCCACATAAACATGGCAATTGCCCTCGAGGTGGCCGATCACCGGGATGCGCGCCTCGGCCTGCACACGTGCCACCAGGCTCTTGCCACCGCGCGGAACCAGCACATCCAGGTACTGGCTCATGCCACTGAGCATCTCACCGACCGCGGCGCGGTCGCTCGTGGGCACCAGCTGGATGCACGAGGCCGGCAGCCCGGCCGCCACCAGCCCAGCCAGCAGGCACTCGTGAATTGCGGCACTTGAGTGCCGGCTCTCCGAGCCGCCGCGCAGTATCACGGCGTTGCCAGATTTCAGGCACAGCGCGCCCGCATCCGCGGTCACGTTCGGACGGCTCTCGTAAATGATGCCGATGACACCCAGTGGCACGCGCACGCGCTCGATCCGAAGTCCGTTGGGTCGCGTCCACGAGGCCATCACGCTACCCACCGGATCGGCCAGCGCCGCCACCTCCTCGAGCCCGCGGGCCATCGCGCCGATGCGACTGTCATCGAGACGCAGCCGATCCAGGAGCGCGCTGCTCAGGCCCTGGGCGGCCTCAATATCCTGCCCGTTGGCTTCGAGTATCGCGCCGCGCCGCGCCCGAATCGCCGCTGCGGCAGCGCCGAGCGCCTGGTTCTTCTGGGCAGTGCTCGCAAGCGCCAGCACGCCGGCAGCTTCCACCGCCGCAGCGCCCAGCTGCTGCATCAGCGCGTGCACCTCGGCCTTCGGAGGCTGGATCTCGCTTCGGGAGGCGGCGTTCATCAATTGTCTTTCAGTGTTCCTCAATGGAAGGCGTTTGCCCGAGCGCTTCGTTGCCCTCCGGCTCCTGCATCAGTATGACCAGATCATCGCGATGAATCAGCTCCTCGCGCCCGTGAAAGCCCAGGATCGGGGCGATCTCGGCGCTGCGCCGGCCCAGGATGCGTGCGGTGTCGGCATCTGAATAGGCGGCAATGCCGCGCGCCACCTCTGTGCCATCGGCGGTGAGCACGCCAACCGTATCACCTGACTCGAAGCGCCCCAGCGTCCCGGTGACACCCGCCGGCAGCAGGCTTTTGCCCGAGCGCAGTGCGCGCAGCGCGCCCTCATCGATGTGCACCGCGCCCGCCGGGCGCAGCGTGCCCGCAATCCACTGTTTGCGGGCCGCCACCGGCGTGGAGGCCGGCATGAACCAGGTGCAGCGGCCGCCGGACTCGATCGGCTTGAGCGGGTGCCGGCGATGGCCACTCGCAATGCACATATGGCAGCCCGCGCCCACCGCGATCTTCGCGGCAGCAATCTTGGTGGTCATGCCACCGCTGCCGACATCCGAATTGGATCGGCCGGCCATCGCCTCGATCTGCGGCGTAATCCGCAGCACCCGTTCGATGAACTGCGCCTGCGGGTCGCGATTTGGATCTGCCGTGTACAGGCCATCCACATCCGAGAGCAGGATCAGGCAATCGGCGCTGACCATCTGCGCGACCCGTGCCGCCAGCCGATCGTTATCGCCATAGCGGATCTCCGCGGTGGCCACGGTATCGTTCTCGTTGATGACCGGGATCGAGCCCAGTGCGAGCAGCGTTTCGAGTGTGGCCCGGGCATTGAGATAGCGGGTGCGCTGTTCGCTGTCTTCCAGCGTCAGCAGCACCTGGGCCACGGTCACATCGTGGGCTTCGAGCAATTCCTTGTAGGCGTGGGCAAGTCGGATCTGCCCCACCGCGGCCGCCGCCTGGCTTTCCTCGAGACGCAGCGGCCCCGGCGCGAGGCCCAGATGGCGCCGGCCCAGCGCGATCGCACCGGAGGAGACCAGCACCAGCTGCTGGCCCCGACGACGCAGTCTCAGCAGATCCTCGATCAGCGACTCGAGCCAGGCCCGGTTCAGGCGCCCGCTCTTGCCATCGACCAGCAGAGCCGAGCCGACCTTGATGACGATGCGGCGGGCCTGGCGCAGCGGATTCGAGGCAGAGGCTTCAGTGGTCTTGCGGGCCGGCATACCCGCAGTTTAACTGCCGAGTCGCGCCGGCGTCAGTGGCCGGTGTGCCTCGCGCACTCATGGCCTGGCTCGGCTCACGAGCGGCCGACATGGCGCTCCTTTTGCAAGTGTGGGTTTGCATAAGCTGCCAGTTCACGCCACAACCCGGCGCAGCAGCCTTGGCAGGGGTCGGTCCGCACTTTCTCTTGCCTAAGACGATTGCCTGCCCGCCACGTGGGCCCTAATATCTTGCGGCGTCTGTGCCCTCGCTCTTGCGGGCGGGCACCTCAACCTGTCTGCTCGAGGATTGACAAGCTGTGGCTAGAGAATACGAACCGGTCGTCGGTCAGTGGTACGAGAATATCGACGAGAACGAGAGTTTTCGCGTCCTGTCGGTCGATGAGGATGCCGAGCTGATCGAGCTCGAGTATCTGGATGGCGATATCGAGGAGATCGATGTCGATACCTGGGCCGAGTTCGATCTGGAGAAGATTGAGCAACCCGAGGGCTGGTCAGGCGAACCGATCGGCGCCGAGGAGGAGGAAGAAGAAGAAGACGAAGAGGAGGATGAGGAGGACTGGGACGAGGATGAGGACGAGGATGAAGATGAGGACGACGAAGACTGGGATGAGGATGAGGCCGGGGACGAAAACTATTGACGGCTTGCGTACCGGCCGGCTCTGGCCGCACATCGCCCGCTCTTGATCCGGATCTGTTCAGTCGCTGAGCTCCGCACGCCGGATGCCTTGGCGCTAGTATCACTGGCATGAGCAACCCTACCGAAAGCTGGTATCACGAGCGCGAGTCGGCCTGGCTGTACCGCGTAGTCGCCGCACGCGAGAGCGACCCGGCGCACCGTCAGCTGTTCGAAACACTCGCTGCCGCCGCCGAGGAACAAGCCGAACATTGGGTACGGCTCGGCGCCACCGGGGCATTCCGCCCGAGCGTGCGGGCGCGCATCGTCGCGGCCCTGGTGCGACGCCTCGGCCCGCGCTCGCTCAAGTCCGTGTTGATCGCAATGAAACTGCGTGGCCTGTCGGTCTACAGCGCCGAGCGTCCACGCCTTGAACATGAAATGCCGACCTCCGTCCAGGATGTCGGGCGTCGCCACCGCGGTGTCAGTGGCGGCAATAATCTGCGGGCGGCAGTGTTCGGTGTCAGCGATGGCCTGGTTTCCAACACCAGCCTGATCCTTGGTGTCTTTGGCGCCGGTGCCGCCGGCCGCTACATCCTGATGAGCGGCTTGGCCGGGCTGCTGGCCGGATCACTGTCCATGGCCGCTGGCGAGTACCTCTCGGTCCGCTCGCAGCGGGAAATGTACGAGTACCAGATCGGCCTCGAGCGCGATGAACTGGAGGAGTATCCCGAGGAGGAAGCTGAGGAACTCGCGCTGATCTATCAGGCGCGCGGTCTCGGACTCGAGCAGGCCCGAGCACTGGCGCACAGCCTGATGGCCAACCCGGAGCACGCGCTCAACACCCTGGCACGGGAGGAGCTTGGGCTGAATCCAGACGAATTGGGCTCCCCTTGGTCAGCCGCCGCATTTTCCTTCGTCTCGTTCTTCTCCGGCGCCCTGCTGCCGCTGCTGCCATTCCTCCTGCCCTTGGGCCGCTCACTGGCCGTGCAGCTGTCATGCCTTGTCGCCCTGGCGAGCCTGTTTGGGGTGGGCCTCGCGCTCAGCCTGTTCAATGGCCGCAGCGCCCTGCGCGGCGCGTTGCGCATGACGCTGATCGGCACGGCCGCAGCAGCCTGCACGTGGCTGGTCGGGCACCTGGCCGGCGTGGTGCTGGGCTGAGCTCTGGGGTTGCCGTGAGGCCGTGAATTCGGTTTAACATAATCTAATACAGATCTTGAATTTCCACCCTCCGGGCTCATTCTTTCTCTGGCGCGGACTGTGGCGCCGTGCGTGGCGGAACGGGCCCGAAGTGCCGCGGTCCAAACCCGCATCGGCTCCAAAGAAATGATTTCATTGCATATCTGGTACCTCCCATGAAGCGAATCTTCCTGTTTGTACTGACCAATTTCGCAATCATCGCGGTCCTGACGATCCTGGCCCAGGTGTTGGGTCTGGACCGCTGGCTTGCGGCCCATGGCCAGGGCTTGGGGCCGCTACTGGTGCTCTCCTCCCTGTTCGGCTTTGGCGGCGCCTTTATCTCACTGCTCATCTCCAAGTGGATGGCCAAGCGCGCGATGGGCGTCCGCGTCATCGAGCAACCCAGTACCGATTCGGAGCACTGGCTGGTCGGCACGGTGCGCAAGCTCGCCGAGCAGGCCGGCATCGGCATGCCCGAAGTCGGTGTCTTTGATTCCCCGCAGCCCAACGCCTTTGCGACTGGCGCGCGGCGCGATCACGCCCTGGTTGCGGTCAGCACCGGGCTGCTGCGTTCGATGAGCCAGGAGGAGATCACCGCGGTACTCGGGCATGAGATCACCCACGTGGCCAATGGCGACATGATTACGATGACGCTGATCTCAGGGGTCGTGAACACCTTTGTCATCCTGCTCTCGCGCGTGATCGGCAGCCTCGTCGATCGGGCCCTGTCGCGCGACGGCGAGCGCGGCGGCGGGATCGGCTATTTCGTCAGTGTGTTCGTCGCGCAGATGGTGCTCGGCTTCTTTGCCAACATGATCGTCATGTGGTTCTCGCGCCGCCGCGAATTCCGCGCCGACGCCGGCGGCGGCAAGCTCGCGGGGAACCGCTCGATGATCGCAGCGCTCGAGCGCCTGCGCGCGGCGCACGGTGGCCCACTGCCGCAGCAGCTGGCGGCCTTTGGCATTTCCGGCGGCGAGGGCAGCGGTTTTCAGCGTCTGTTCATGAGCCACCCGCCGCTGGAAGAGCGCATCGCCGCCCTCCAGGCCCAGGGCTGATCTAGACCGCTTTCTAGATTCCTCCCAGGTGTCCGGTCCCGGGCAACCTGGGGGGCAGCCTGCCGCCCACGCCCCCCTTCGGCCCGGGCTCAAAGTCGGGCAGTTCGCGAGCGAACGCACGAAGCCGCGCATCCAAGCGACCGCGGCCACCGTATAACCCACCAGTGCTACGGTGTGACCTACAAGGACCCCTGATGGACAAGCCCGGCTCGCAACGGTCGTTCCGGCTGCTGAGCACCCTCGCGCGCTGGTTCGACAGTGGCCCCGGCAGCGCCCCGGCGGTTGTCGAAGGCCTCGCTGATCAGATCGATTGGCTGCGGACGCTGCCATTCATGCTGGTGCACCTAGCCTGCCTGGCGGTGTTCCTCGTCGGCGTGAGTCCGGTGGCGCTGCTGGCCGGCTTGATAGCCTACCTGGTGCGCATGTTTGCCATTACGGGCTTCTATCACCGCTACTTCTCGCACCGCTCCTTCAAGACCTCGCGTGCCGGACAGTTCATCTTTGGCCTGCTGGGCGCAGCGGCGGTCCAGCGCGGGCCGGTCTGGTGGGCGGCGCATCACCGCCACCACCATGCCCATTCGGATGCACCCTCGGATCTGCACTCACCGCGCCAGCACGGCTTCTGGCGCTCACATCTCGGCTGGTTTCTGACCCTCAAGGGATTCGCCCCCGACTTCCGGTTGGTCAAGGACCTGCGCAAGTTCCCGGAGCTGCGCTGGCTCGATCGCTTTGATATCGCGGTGCCGGTGCTGCTCGGCGCGCTGATGTTCGCACTGGGCAAGACGCTGCAGCATGTGGCCCCGCAGCTGCACACCAGCGGCGCGCAGATGCTGGTGTGGGGATTCTTCGTCTCGACCGTGGTGTGCTGGCACGCCACCTACACGATCAACTCACTGTCCCATGTGATCGGACGCCAGCGTTATCGCACCGGTGATGGCAGCCGCAATAACTGGCTGCTGGCGATCCTGACCCTCGGTGAGGGCTGGCATAACAATCATCATCACTACCCTTCCTCCGCGCGCCAGGGCTTCTACTGGTGGGAGTACGATCTGACCTTCTACGTCCTGAAGC
>Ga0302317_10003265_pt1 | contig 10758 bp, 9 predicted proteins | sample III_Palsa_N3_3_FD_200450 | JGI IMG/M metagenome (GOLD analysis project Ga0302317, IMG submission 200450) | Peat permafrost microbial communities from Stordalen Mire near Abisko, Sweden - III_Palsa_N3_3 | ecosystem: Environmental > Terrestrial > Soil > Palsa > Peat permafrost | place: Sweden...
GGCAGCGCGAAGATAAGCCTGCTGTTGCGAGGATCGTTGCGCTGGATATGGGCCAGCCTGTGCGCATGCAGCGCAACGACTGCAGGGTGCTGACGTTTTTTGTACCCGGCGAACTCGTGCAGGAAGTATTTCCCGATCCGGAAGCCATCCACTGCCGCGCGCTTTCCGGTGCGGCGCCGCTCGCGGGGATGATCGTCAGGCACGTGGCGGCGCTCGCCCAGAACATCGGCAGCATGAGTGCCGGCGAAGCGGACAGCGCCATACGCGCGGGAGCCCAACTGCTCGTTGCGGGGTTTGGCAAGGACGCGGGGCTGAGCGGCAATGCTCGCGCGGCGGCCCGCTCAGTCATGTTCGATGAGGCGCGGCGCTATATCAAGTCGCATCTTTACGAAGAAACGCTTTCGCCCGAGAGCGTGCTCGGCGCGCTGCCGTTTCCGCGCCGGAGCCTGTATCGCCTGTTTGAACATGAGGGCGGTCTGAGCGCCTATATCCGTCATCTCCGGCTGCGCAGCGCGGCTGAAGATCTGACGCGCTACCCGCACGCGACCGTGACGGAGATTGCCTACGGTGTGGGTTTTAAAAGCGCTTCGGATTTTACGCGGGCATTCCGGCGGGCCTTCGATATGGCGCCGCAGGACTTCCGGGCTTTGGCTGCAGAGACGGCTTAGGCACGGCCAGCTGCCGCACGTAATTGTTACCTTTAGAACTGTCGATCATTCGCCTTCAGGCACATTCGACCTGGCGGATGAAGCCCCGTCGCGATCCGCGCCAGCCTTGTCCAGCAAGGCGCGCAGCAATCGGCATGTGCCGTTGTGATGACGCCCAGGCCCATGTTAAAGTCCATTGCGCCGTTGAGCAGTTGGTCTGGGCGCGAGCAAAACGACATTGTCGGCGCGTTGCGCCGTCAACTGATCATCGACTGGGGACACTGTATGGAAACGCTTGGCGGAACGCGTCTCGCTCGACTCTTCAATGAACGACAAAACGAGTTGCTCGGCGAATGGGTGCCGCAGCAGTATGCAATTGCGTCGCGCCGCGGCGGTGTTACCGAAGTGCAATTGCGTGACCAGTTTGTGCAGTTCGTTGCCGTCGTCTGTGCGGCACTTGAATCGTCAGACCGCGTGGACTTCAAGACTCGAGGGTGGGACGAAGTGCGCGGCTTTCTCGCGGATGTTTCGACGCAGCGCGCGCGACAAGGCTTTACGCCTGTCGAAACAGCAATGTTCGTGTTCTCCCTGAAGGAACCGCTGTTCGCCCGCTTGCGTGTCGAACTCGCGGCCGACCCTGCCACTCTCGCCGAGCTCACCTGGACTATCAGCACGTTGTTCGATGCGATGGGCCTCTACACCACAGAAGTCTTCCAGACCAGCCGCGAGCAGGTCATCGTGCGTCAGCAGCAGGAACTGCTCGAACTGTCGACGCCGGTCGTGCAGTTGTGGGACGGGATTCTGGCGTTGCCGCTGATCGGTACGCTCGATTCCGCGCGCACCCAGGTCGTGATGGAAAGCCTGCTGCAAAAGATCGTCGATACGGGCGCGGCTATCGCTGTCATCGACATCACCGGCGTGCCGACAGTCGACACCCTCGTTGCGCAGCATCTGCTCAAGACCGTGGCCGCCGCCCGGCTGATGGGCGCGGATTGCATCATCAGCGGCATCCGTCCGCAGATCGCACAGACCATCGTTCACCTCGGGGTGAATCTGCAGAACGTCATCACCAAGGCTACCCTCGCGGACGCATTCGTCGTGGCGCTGAGCCGTACGGGCAAGTCGGTCTCGGGCGCGGGTGCGCATGGCGAAGCGCCCGGCGCACCCGGTCCGTTGCGCGGCAACCAGTTCGCCGGCGACTGACGCCGGCTCACGCGGGTTCAACCGGACCACGACAATGGAACGCATTCCGATTCTGCGGATGGGCAAACTTCTGCTTGTCACCATTCAGGTCGACATGCACGATCGTCTCGCCATGACGCTGCAGGACGATTTGACAAGCCGCATCGTCAAAGATCGAGCCAAAGGCGTGCTGATCGATATTTCGTCGCTCGATGTGGTGGACTCGTTCATCGGCCGGATGATCGGCGACACGGCCGCGATGGCCCGTGTGCTCGACGCTGAAACCGTAGTGGTCGGCATGCAGCCTTCTGTCGCGATCACGCTGGTCGAACTCGGACTGGCGCTCCCCGGCGTGCGTACCGCGCTGAACGTCGAAAAAGGCATGGCGCTCCTGACCGGTACGTCACCGCTTTGAGCACGATCCCCGGCAAGACAATCGAGCCTAGCCCTCTATCCTCCATGCCCAGCGACGACAAGACTGCGGGCCCGGTAGGCGCTGACGGTCAGCCTCCTGACGAGATCATGCCGATTCGCTCCGATGAACAGATCGTGCGGTTGCGGCGTCTCGTGCGCGAAAAGGCGGTGGCCCACGGTTTTTCGCTGATCGATCAGACGAAATTTGTGACCGCGGCCAGCGAACTCGCGCGCAATACGCTGATATATGGCGGGGGAGGCGACGTACACTTATACACGTTGCGACGTAACGGCCGTGTTGGCCTGAGGCTCGAGTTCATCGACAACGGACCTGGCATCGCAGACCTGGCGCGTGCGTTGTCCGACGGCTATACCACCGGCAACGGTCTGGGTTTGGGCCTGGGCGGCGCCAAGCGGCTGTGCGATGAGTTCGAGATCCGTTCGGCGCCAGGCGAAGGTACACATATTTCGGTGACCAAATGGAAACCGTTTTGAATGGGCTGAGCGTGACCCAACGGCAGTTCGAGATCGGCGATCCTAGCTCGATTTCGTTTGCGCGGCGTGGCATCAATGAAGTGGCGTATAACGTCGGCTTTAACGACACGGTGCTCGGCAAGCTGGCGATCATCGTGACCGAGTGCGCGACCAATCAGATCAAACATGCGCAACGCGGCGAACTGCTGGTGCGCTCGATTGTCCGGGAGAGCGAATCCGGCTCGCCGCGGCCTGTCCGTTACGGCGTCGAACTGCTCGCGATCGACAACGGCCCTGGCATCCTCGATCTGCACGCCTGTTTTGTCGACGGTTACACGACGGCCGGCAGTCCCGGCAACGGCATGGGTGCGATTCAACGGCTGAGCGACGAGCTCGACATCTGGAGCGCGCCAGGCCGCGGTACGGCACTGCGTATCGTGATGTGGGCCGAGGAGGCCGACGCGAGCGTGCCAGAGAATCCATCGCCGATTGTGTACGGCGCGATCAATCTGCCGCTGCGCGGCGAGACGCTGTGCGGCGACGCGTGGACGTGCGGCTACGCGGACGGCGAATTCCAGGTGCTGGTTGTCGACGGCCTGGGGCACGGCCCGCTTGCGAACACAGCAGCGCTCGCCGCTACGGAGACGTTTGCGCGGCGCGGCGGCGCGAGCGTGACAGAGATTGTCGCGGCGTCGCATGAAGCGCTGCGGCCAACGCGCGGCGCCGCGCTCGGCGTCGCGAGCATCCCGGCGCCCGAGGCGGGAGAAGATGCCGGCGGCAGCGCACGCTTTTGCGGCGTGGGCAATATTGCGGCGAGCGTGTGGACGTCGTCGAGTCATCGCCATCTGGTGTCGCATGCGGGCATCGTGGGTCATCAGATGCGCAAGACCCAGGAGTTTCAGGTCGACTGGCCTCATGACGGAATACTGATTCTCCATTCCGATGGCCTCGCAACGCGCTGGGACCTGGGCCACTACCCGGGTCTGGCGCAGCATCATCCCGCGTTGATTGCGGCGGTACTCTATCGCGACTTCACGCGCGGTCGCGACGACGTGACGGTGTTTGTCGCGCGCGCGCGGCGCAGCGGGGACGCATGATGGCCGAGTCGCTGCAAGTTCTTCCGCTCGACAGCGAACTCTCAGTGGTCGCCGCACGCCGGCGTGCCCGCGAACTCAGCGAAGCGCTCGCTTTCACAAAGCATGATCAGATCCGCATCGCAACCTCCGTGCTCGAGGTTGCACGGGTCGTATTCCTCGCGACCTCCGGCGGCCGTGCCGAATTTTTGCTTGAGAGGGCGGATCAACCGCCAGGTCTGTTGATCCGTCTGGTGGCGCCTTCAACGTCTGTCGCAAAGCTGCTAGAAAGGCCGGCCGGCGCCGAACACACCGACAGCGGCGAGGTTCCGGGTCCGCTCGGGGTACTCGCGGCTCAACGGCTGATGGATGCGTGTTCGATCGACGACGTGGCAGGCGACGCCATCGTCACGCTGGTGAAACACCTGTCGGCACAGGCGCCGCTCGCTGTCGATAAAGGTGCTGCAGTGCTCGCCCAGCAAACCGTTACGCCGGGCGCAGGAGGTTCGTTCGACGAAATGCAGTGGCAAAGTCGCGAGCTGGCTGCGGCGCTCGATGAACTGCAGGAACGTCAGGAAGAACTCACGCGGCTCACCCGCGAACTGGAAGACACCAATCGCGGCGTGGTCGCGCTCTACGCGGAACTGGACGAGCGCGCAGACCATCTGCGCCGCGCCGACGACGCCAAGTCGCGCTTCCTGTCGAACATGAGTCACGAGTTCCGTTCGCCGCTGTATTCCATCCGCGCGCTGTCGAAACTGCTGATGGATCGCACCGACGGCGAATTGACGGACGAGCAGGCCAAACAGGTTCGCTTCATCCGCAAGGCGGCAGAAGAGCTCTCCGAGACCGTCGACGACCTGCTCGATCTCGCCAAGATCGAAGCGGGCAAAGTCGAATTGCGCCCGGCCGAGTTCGAGGTCGCTAATCTCTTTTCGGCGTTGCGTGGCATGCTACGCCCGCTCTTGCCGACGGCGGACGTCGAACTGGTGTTCGAGCCGTGCGACGAGATTCCACCGGTCTACACCGACGAAGGCAAGGTTTCGCAGATTCTCCGCAATTTTGTATCCAATGCATTAAAGTTTACCGAGCACGGCGAAGTCCGTGTGCGGGCGCAATACGACGCTGACCAGCAGTTGTTGACGTTCGCGGTTTCGGATACGGGCATCGGAATTGCTCCTGAGCATCAGCAAAGCATTTTCGAAGAATTCGAGCAGGTGGAAAACCGGCTGCAGACCTATGTAAAAGGCACCGGGCTCGGACTTCCGCTGTGTAGCAAGCTCTGCAAGCTGTTGGGCGGCACGGTGGGTGTGGTGAGCGAGTTCGGCAACGGCTCGACTTTCACGGCGACCATTCCGGCGTATCTACCGCAGATCGCCGGGCAGGAGTCTCGTCCGTCTCTCGCTAGCGATGCCGATACCGGGCGCGATATGGTGCTCTTTGTGTCGACCAGTCTGAATGACCGGCTGCGTTATGAGGCGTCCTTGCACAACACGCGCTACCGGTCTGCCACCGCGGCCACCGTGCGGGAAGCCAGGTCGACGCTGGCGATGACGGCAGCGTGTGCCGTGCTGATCGATATGGAATCCGGACGCGAAGACGGTTGGTCCTGGTTAGGCGAATTGCGCGAGCATGACTCGCTTCTAAGCCGGGTCGAAGGCGCGGTGAGAGCGGCCAGCGACTCACGCAAACGGCACGTGCCGGTGATTGTTTTGAGCGATGTGGACCAGCGTGGCCGCGCCGAGTCTCTTGGCGCAGACGCTTTTTTTATCAAGCCGCTGTCGGGCAACGAACTGCTCACTTCGCTGGACGCGATGTTGAGCGCCCCATGACCGATCCACGGACAAGTATCTTCCATGAATGACGCGACCGCCAACCTGATACTGAACGTCGACGACAACGACGGCGCCCGCTATGCGAAGAGTCGAATCCTCTCACGTGCCGGCTTCGAAGTGATCGAGGCCGCCAATGGCACGCAGGCCCTTGAGCTTGCGCGGGCCTCACTGCCCGACCTGATTCTGCTCGACGTCAAGCTGCCGGACATCAACGGCTTCGAGGTATGCCGGCAGATCAAGGCCTCTCCAGAGACGGCGGCCATTCTGGTGCTGCAGACCTCCGCTGCTGCGGTGCAGAGTATCGACCGGATCAGAGGGCTCGATGGAGGCGCGGACAGCTACCTGGTTGAGCCGATCGAACCCGCCGAACTCATCGCGCACGTGCGCGCGCTGCTGCGCGTGCGTCGCGCGGAGGGTGCCTTGCGCGAAAGCGAGGAGCGCTTTCGGCAGATGGCGGAAAACATCGACGACGTGTTCTGGATGCTCGACCCGGCGACGGATCAGTTGCTTTACGTCAGTCCTGCTTATCATCATTTGTGGGGAGACTCGGCGATCCTGCCACAGCCAGGACCGGCGCACTGGGCAGGCAGCGTTCACCCGGAGGACGAAGCCACGGTCGAGGCGGCGTACCGGGCGCTTGCCAGCGGTACGCCGTACGAGGTCGAATACCGGATCGTGCGTCCCAACGGTACGGCACGCTGGGTCGCCGAGCGCGCCTTTCCGGTGCGCGATTCGCGTGACTCGATCTATCGGCTAGCCGGTATCGTCAACGATATCTCCGAGCGCAAGGCCAACGAAATGGTGTTGCGTGACGCGGATCGACGCAAGGACGAGTTTCTCGCCATGCTCGCGCATGAGTTGCGCAATCCGCTTGCCCCGATCCGCAACGCGATTGAGTTGCTCGATCCGAGCCGCGCGCCCACCACACAGAATTTCGAAACGATGCGCGAGGTGATCGGACGCCAGGTGAGGCATCTGAGCCGGCTCGTCGACGACCTGCTCGATGTGGCGCGTATCACGCAGGGCAAAATCACGCTACGCCAGGAGAACGTCAGTCTTGTCGCAGCGATCGAAGCGGCCATCGAAACCGTCGCGCCTGCGCTAACCAAAAAAGCGCATACGCTGAGAACCGAGATGCCGGACGACTCGGTGTACATCGTCGGCGATGGCGTACGGATTGCGCAGGTGCTCGGCAACATCCTCTCGAACGCGGTGAAATATACGCCGCAAGAAGGCGAAATTCTGGTCGACGTGCACGAGTCGGATGAAGACGTGCAAATTACCGTTCGCGATAACGGGGTTGGGATGAGTGCTGAGACGATCCCGCATATCTTCGATCTGTTCGTGCAATCGCAGAACTCGCTGGAACGCTCTGAGGGTGGCCTCGGTATCGGCCTGCCTTTGGCGCGCACGCTGGTGGAATTGCACGGCGGCCAGATCCAGGCATTCTCGGCTGGCGCCGGGCAGGGCAGCGAGTTCGTGGTGCGCTTGCCGCTCACTCGCCGCGTGCAGTCGGGGCAACCGGCGGTGCCGGACGAGCCCGTCGCGGCATTACCCGTCGAACCAGGTACAGGACCGGCGTTGCGCCTGCTACTGGTGGACGACAGCGTGGACGCGGCGACTCTTCTGTCGATGGTTCTCGAAGCGGACGGCTACGACGTACGCATTGCGCACGAGTCAACGCAGGCGCTGGAAATCGCGGCGCGGTTCAAGCCTGAGGTTGTCTTGCTGGATCTGGGCCTGCCGGGTATGGACGGCTTTCAGCTCGCACAGGAAATGCGCAAGCTGGATAGCACCGCCAGCGCGCTGTTAGTGGCCGTCACCGGTTACGGTCAGGCGGGCGACCGTCAGCGATCCCACGACGCGGGTTTCGACTATCACCTGGTCAAACCGGTGGCAGTGGACGAGATCCACCGTGTGATCGAGACTCGCTTCCCTAAGACCTCGAGTCTGTCCGGAAGCGGAGTGTCGGAGGCCTAAGCATTCGTTCTTGCGAACGCTATTGGATTTTCGCGGGACGTCGCGCTGCGGCTGGCCGGTTATTAATCTGGGTCGGTTCGCGCCAGTTCGGCTCGAGTCCCATGAACTTGTCGAAGAACGCGATGGCAAGGCCGGGCTCCTCGATCATGTTCTCGCGAAACGATTGCCATACCGCCGGGTGGGAGATCGCGTCGGACGCTTGCACTTCCACCGCGCACTGTTCGCGCAGGGTGGCTTTGAGCGTGCCGATGCAAAAGTGGGTCAGCACGTAACCGGTCGGCCACCAGTCGGCGATGTTCCCCGGCGACGGCCGCAACTGCGTCGACGCGTCTTTCTTCAGGTGAATCGCTTTCTCGCGCAGCAAATCTCGCAGCAGCACGCCGAACACGAACTGGAAGTAGTCCTGTTCGTTCTGACGGCGATAGTCTGCACTGCGCTCGACGACATCGATCCACGCAAAAAACGCTGTGGTGAAATTCCGGTCATCGATTTCGACCGGCAACGCGTGCCGTTCGCGGTACTCGTCGCAGCACCGTTGCAAAAGCTGGCGGCATAACGTGAGCTTCTGCACACGCTTCCACGTCGCTATTTCCTGTCCTTCGATGCTACAGATCGGTTGGCTCATTCGCACAACTCCTCGCAGACACGCAGCGCCAGCCTCAACAAAGATGGGCGATCGCGTACTCGATTTCGTGACTCAACGCATGCAGCGGTTCGGGGCCCTTGAGTGCCTGCTTGAACGCTGTTTCGCGCGCACCCACTACGTCGGAGAAAAATCGCACTGCCGCATCGGGTTCGGTAGGGATGCCTGAAGTACAGGTGTCCTTCGCGAGCGACACTAACGACAGCATCAGGAACACATAGGCGTTCGGTTCGGTGACGAGCCACCACGGTGCATTGACATCCGGTAGGACTTCGAAGCGGGTGCTGCGGATCGGTTGCGTATCGAGCAGCGACAACACGAGCTGTGCGCATGCGAGGCATAGCGCGCTGCGCGAGGACATCGCACGGGCCGCTTGCGGCGCCGACAACGCCGCGCCCATGCGTTCGAGCGTCGTGCAGATGCGGTGCTCGAAAATCAGCACGTCGGTTGCGCCGCTTTGCATGATCATCCGCTTTGCCGCCGCGTAATACGACATCGAAAATTTGCGCAGCGTCTTTGCCGGGCCACTGGCCATCTCGAGGTAAGTCGTGAGCGGTTCCAGCAGAACCGGCGATTTCCAGTGATCCTGCAGGGTCGGTACAGCGTGACCCGCAAACGATTCGGCGGTTTCGATCAGGCCGTCCGCAAGATGAGCGACCGATTCCAGCGATAGATGGGGGGACGGTTTGAGCGGTGTCGCGGAAGACGCGAGCGGCGCCACGGGCCGGTCGCTTCTGAGCGGTCCGGGCACATTGCGTGCCGCGTAACGCAGTTGACGTGCACAATCGCGCAGCGCGAGCCCGAGCTGGTTGATGTCGCGGCTGAGATGCTGCGGCAAGGGCGATTTTGACTCCATGGGCGTCTCAATGTTGCAACATTTGAAGTTAAGATAGCACAAGTGTTCAGTGCGTAGATTGCCTTTTTTCATCATAGGAGCCGAGGTTGCAGAAAGCGAGTGTTGCCCCGGAAAGCGTCGAGAACGACGAACAGAATCCCGCGCGGCGTCTGCGTTTGCGGGCCGCGTGGATGTATTTCGTCGAGGAAATGACCCAGAACGAAATCGCCCTGAAGCTGGGAGTGGGGCGCGTGACCGTTGTGCGCCTGCTGGCGGCTGCGCGCGAGCGCAACGAAGTGAAGATCACGATCGGCGATCGGCTGGCGGAGTGCGTCGAGGCAGAGCGTCTGCTCGAAGGCCGCTTCGGCATCGACGAGGCGATCGTCGTGCCGCTCTCGGCGCGCGGCGCCGACGCAACCGGTCCGATCGCAGCGGCGACTGGCGCCTATGTGTCGTCGCTGGTGCGCGCCGACATGCGGATTGGCGTGGCCTGGGGCCGGACCCTGGTCAGCTCGCTCGCCTTCATGAGCGAGCGCACGGTGGAGAATGTCTCCGTGGTGTCGCTGCTCGGCGGCATCATGAAAGCGCGCAAGTTCAACCCGGCTGAATTCGCCTGGCGTTTTGCTTCGTTGTTTCAGGCGGATTGCTATCTGATGACCGCACCGCTGGTGGTGGATAGTGCGGCCACGCGTCAGACCCTGATCGAACGCTGCGGCCTTGGTGATATTTTCGAACTCGCGAAGGCGCTTGACGCGGTCGTGCTCGGCGCCGCGGGCATGGGGGCGGATGCGACGGCGCACGTGTCGAAATTTATCTCCAACGCCGACCGGGCGTCGCTGCTGAAGGCCGGTGCAGTGGGCGACGTGCTGTTCAACTTCTTCGATGCCGGCGGCAAGCTGGTCGATCATCCGATCAATGAACGCGTGATGTCGGTGCCGCTCGATATCATCAAGAAGGTGCCCGTACGCGTGATGGCCGCGGGCGGGGCCAGCAAGGTGCCGGCGCTCGCGGCCGCGTTGAAGATTATCAAGCCGACCGTCCTTATCACGGACGAGTACACCGCGAAAGACGTGCTCAAACTTGCCGGTCCCGGCTGAGTAGCACGTCCCCGAAAACGGTGGGGGTGGCGTGCGCTGATTGACCTGCGCGCGCCACCTGACCGGCATCTACCCAAATTTCTCCTCCCTTCGCATTAATCAGCGCGCGCTTGCGCATGCGTGCGCTCGTTCGTTTTCCTCTGAACTTTCAGGCTCCAGATAAACCTTGGACGTCGCCATCGGCGCGTCGTAGGCACGCGTCCGCGTACGGGTAAATACCGAGCCTGAAAACGCGGTTCGGGCAAAATTCGATCTTGTCCCTTGCGTGAACAAAGTGCTATTCTGAAATACAGAAGTTCTGTTCGATTTAGGAACGAGTAAGCGCCTGCCGATCCGTCTTCGCGCGTTCGTGCGCTGAATTTCAGGAGCAATGCCCATGCATAACATCACTCCCAGTGGCCTCGCGGCCGACCTCGAAAAGCGTGCCGCCTCCGGACGTCCGATTCGCATTGGTCTGATTGGCAGCGGCGAGATGGGCACGGATATCGTGACCCAGGTGCGGCAGATGCACGGCCTGGCAATCGGCGCGATCGCCGATCTGCGGCCCGAGGCTGCGCGCGCCGCCGTGCGTGTCGCCA
>Ga0302317_10003268_pt1 | contig 10751 bp, 11 predicted proteins | sample III_Palsa_N3_3_FD_200450 | JGI IMG/M metagenome (GOLD analysis project Ga0302317, IMG submission 200450) | Peat permafrost microbial communities from Stordalen Mire near Abisko, Sweden - III_Palsa_N3_3 | ecosystem: Environmental > Terrestrial > Soil > Palsa > Peat permafrost | place: Sweden...
TCCGGCGCCGGCGACGGCGGGGCCGGCGGCATGCGCGCCTGCAGGCGCTCAAACCAGGGGGTGAAGACGCGGTAACGCTCGCCCGAGCCGGTTCGGATCGCCCTCGGATCGGCGAGCTGTGCGCCGCGATACAATTGCAGCGGGACTCGAACTGAGAGCTCATCTTCGACGCGCCGCCACCAGGGCTCGTAGTGGCGAAGCGCATGGACCGATGTCGCCCCCGTCTCGGCAGCCAGGGTCGCCAGCACGTCGGCCGCCGGACCGCGACGCAGGACGAGCGGGGCGCCCAGCTCCGCCAGCCGGTGCTTGAGGGCGGCGAGACTGTGGTGCAGCCACCAGCGCTGAGCGGCGCCCATTCGCTCTTCGCCGGGCGTCTCGTCGTCGAGCACGTAAACCGGGACGACCGCACCAGCGGCGGCGCGCAGGGCGGCCTGATCGGCCACGCGCAAATCCTGACGAAACCAGACGATGTGAATCGGCGGCTCCGGCGCCGAGCGGGCAGACCTGCTCACGGAGCCGAAAATCCAATCGAGGGCGCCATGCGTAAAAGGCGAGGAGGATCAACGTGAGGCGACGCGACGTATTGCTCGGAGGACTGGCCGCCGTGACCGCGGGCGCGCCGGCCATCGCCGCCGCCTACCCCAAGACACTGGCCTTCGCCGCTTACCGCAACGGCGCACATATCGGCGAGCAGCGGATGTCGTTCGAGGCTGCGGATGAACAGCTCGCCGTGCGAACCGAGGCGGAGTTCTCGATCAAGATCGGGCCCGTGGTTCTCTTCCGGTATCGTCACGCGGCGCTCGAACGCTGGCGCGCGGGTCGCTTCGACAGTCTCGAGACCCATACCGACTCCGGCGGCAAACGCGAGAGCGTGGTCGCTACCCGCACCGCTTCGGGCGTGGTCATCGCTACGCCATCCCACGGGCCCGCGTCCGCACCCGCCGGCGCCCTGCCCTTCACGCACTGGAACATGGCGATCGCCCGGGCCCCGTTGTTCAATCCGCAGACAGGCGCCTTGCTGCGTCAGACCGTCCGCCAACTGGGCCCGAGCCTCATAAGCCTTGCCGACGGCCGCCAGCTTCAGGCCCAGCATGTCAGCTTCTCGGGCGACGCGTCGATCGACGATTGGTATGACGCTGAGGGGGTGTGGACTGCATTGCGTGGGCGCCTGGTCGATGGTTCGACGCTCGAATACCGGCGACTCTGAGATCCCGCGTCCGGAGGGCGTCATCGGCGCCGCTCTCAACGCCAGCCCAATCGCCTGGAGGCAAAATCAGTAACCCAGGCCCCGGCGCCCCCGGCCAGGGCGCTCGCGAAGGCGCCCCAGACTAAATCGCAGACGGTGACGCGCGTCGACCAGACCTGCAGGGTCGCTTGGTTCGTCAGGTCGTAGGCGGCGTAGGCGACAAGCCCAAAGCCTGCGCCTCGCGCGAAAGCCTGCCGCCAGTCGCCGGCGTCAAGCGCAGGCAAGGCGACGAAGGCCGCCAGTCCGCCGATGTAGATGAAATAGAACAAGGCGGCCGGCAGGCCGCGCACCTTGTCGGCGAGCAGAGAGCCGATTTCCGGCCGATAGAGGTTCGGGCCTGCGAAACTCAGCCAGGCAAAATCTAGCGCTCCGAAAGCCAGCGCGATCGCGACATAGCAAACGAGGTAGCGTGCCATGGTCACAGGACCGCGCGGCGCAGCCGATAGTGGCTGACCCCCCACACCTCGCCGCCGGCGTGGCCGAACAGACCCGAGGTCGCCAGGAAGAACAGCCGCCAGCGGCGGGTCCAAAGCCTAGCCTGGGCGCCATATGCGCCTTCGAGCACGGGTTCCAAAACGCGCCTGTTCGCCTCAAAATTGTTCAACCAGCGTTCCGCCGTCAGTCGATAGTGGCGTCCGCTCCAGCGCCAGCTGTCCTCAACCTCGAAAAGATCGTCGAACCGGCGGATCAGCTCGTGACTGGGCATCAAGCCACCGGTGAAGAAATGCTGGGCAATCCAGTCGCTAGGGTCGGCGGCGTCGAAGCGATAGGACGCGTTCCGATGGGTGAAGACGTGTAGGAACAGACGACCGCTCGGCCGCAGCCACCCGCGCGCATTGCGCAGCAGGGCGCGCCAGTTGGCCATGTGTTCGAACATCTCCACCGAAACGACGCGATCGAAGGTGTCGGAACTCTCGAAGCTGTTGGCGTCGGCGGTGATCACCCGCACGTTCGTGAGACCGAGCTCGGCCGCCCTCTGCCTAATATGCAGTCGCTGCGTGCGTGAGTTCGAGACGGCCGTGATCCGGGCCCGAGGATACTGCTCCGCCATCCACAAGGTCAGGGAGCCCCAGCCGCAACCCAGCTCGAGGATATCCTGGCCGTCGGCAAGGTCGGCATGGGCGCAAGTCTCAGCGAGCGCCAAATCCTCGGCGTCGGCGAGCCCGATGCGATCATTGGGGAACAGGCAGCAGGAATATTTGAGACGCGGGCCGAGCACGCGCTGGAAAAACTCAACAGGAACCTCGTAGTGCTGAGCGTTGGCTGCGGCCGTGAATTCGGCGATCGGCCGCGCCGACATTTCGCGGGCGAAGCTTGCGTCGGCGTCAGGAGCCAAGTGCGCCAGCCGCCTGCGCGCCGCGCCAACGAACAGTCCGACGCCCACGCGTCGCAGGACGTCCGGAACCGGCGCTTCCTCGGCTACCCGGATGGCCATCGGCGCCCAGTGGCTCATCGTGTTCCATGCTCCATTCTGGGCGGTAGAGGGATGAAGCGGCTGGTGCGCGCCCAGCTGGCGCAGAAAGCCTCGCCGTTCAGCAGGACAGTCATATCCGGGCGAAAGACTGGAAGACGCGCCCCAGGAGGCCGCGCATGACGAGCGGCGCGTCGGTGGATGCGATGGTCACGCAGGACTCATCGTCGTCGACCACGGGACTGTGCTCGATAGCCTCGTCGGTGGCGATGAAATCGCCGAGCAGATAGCGATCGGCGGAGTCCGAAAAACCGCCGTGCAGGACGCAGGTAAACTCACATCCCTGGTGAGTGTGCCGTGGCAGGACCATGCCGCGATCGATGCGCAGCATGTAGACCAGTTCGCGCGAGCGCCGGTCGGTGTTCACCGGCGTCATCCACACCCCAGGGGCCATCCAGCGGCGGCGCCCGACGCTGAGGCCGTCGAGCCCATGCGGGAGAACGGCGGCGTCAGGGGACCGGGCCGGACGGCGCGGCCGGGACGATGGATGTGGGCGATCGAGGGCGGCCAGGGTGCGTTCCAGCGCGCCCGTCGAAAGCTCGGCCGCCGGTTCAGCCTCGAGCAAGGCGCCGGCCAGACCCTCGAAGAAGCGGATCTCCGCACGGCAATCGGGGCAATAAGCCAGGTGGGCGCGGACGACGAGGGCGGCGCCGGGACGCAGCGTCCCGGCGGCGCTAGCCGCCAGCAGGTCTTCAGAGGGATGGTGTCTGGGAGTCATGCGTCACCTTCGAGCGAGGCGCGAAGCCGTTGCAGGGCCAGGCGAATGCGGGACTTCACGGTGCCGAGTGGCAGGCGCAGCGCCTGGGCGATCTCGGCGTGCGGGCGATCGTGGAAGAAGGACATGCGCAGCACCTCGGGCGGCAAGTCCGCGAGGGCCGAGCGGACGTTCGCCTCCTGTTGCCGCTCCGCCGCCAGACCTTCTGGGGTGGGAGGCGACTCGGGCGCATCGCTGAGGTCCGGCTGATAGGCGTCGGCGTGGCGGTCACGTCGGGCGGCGTCCAGGCGCAGATTGCGGGCGATGCGAAAGATCCATGTGGCCGCCGAAGCGCGGCAGGGATCAAAGAGTTCGGCCTTGCGCCAGACGGCGACCATGGCCTCCTGGACGAGCTCTTCCGCCTCGGCGGGTCTCGCCCCCTGCCGCATCAGATAGCTCTTCAATCGTGGCGCGAAAGACTCGAAGAGTGTGGTGAAGGCGGCGCGGTCGCGCTCGATCGCAATCAGCAGAATGAGGTCATCCGGGCCGCGGGTCATGGTTGCGGTCGCGCCGCCCACGACGATGGGCGCGGGCCCTGCCGACGTCGTCTCATTCCGTGCGGTCGCCCCATGCATGCCCCTGATACGGCGGATCCGGTCGAACGGATCACCACGATCGGTCTTTTCGGCCTGATCCAAGCAAAGCTGCGGCCCGTATGCAAAGCCGAGAACGGAACAGGGCGGAGCAAACATGTCGACGGGGTCAAGCAGCAAGAAGATCGCCGTTGTCGGGTCCGGCATATCCGGACTCTCCGCCGCATGGCTGCTCGCCAGCAGCCATGAAGTCACCCTCTACGAGGCCTCACGCCGACTAGGCGGTCACACCCACACCGTCGAGGCGCAGGTGGGCGATGTCCTTACGCCGGTCGACCTGGGCTTCATCGTCTACAACGAGGTCACCTACCCCAATCTGACGGCGCTGTTCGCTCACCTGGGCGTGCAGACCCGCGCCACGGACATGTCGTTTGGCGTGTCGTTGGACGACGGAGCAATCGAATATGGCGGCGTGGGCCTGGCGCCACTCCTGGGACGGCCCCGCAACCTGTTCAGCCCCCGGTTCTGGTCGATGCTGAGCGATCTCTGGCGCTTTTATCGTTCGGCCCCGGCTGACCTTCCGAAGCTGGACGATGACCTGACCTTGGGCGCCTACCTTACCCTGCAGGGCTATGGCTTCGCCTTCCAAGAGGACCATCTCCTGCCCCAGGCCGCCGCAATCTGGTCGGCGCCGGTCGATTGCATCCGCGAGTTCCCGGCCGTGGCCTTCATCCGTTTCTTCGAGAACCACGGCCTGCTCAAGCTGGCTGGACGACCGATCTGGCGTACGGTTACGGGCGGCAGCAGCTCCTACGTCGCCCCGCTTCTCGCCCCAATCGCAGACCGGGTCCGCAATGGAGCGACGGTGCGTTCAATCCGCCGCGAAGGGGACGGAGTCTGGGTGACGGACTCTCAGGGGATCAGCGAACGCTATGACGACGTGGTCATCGCGACCCACGCGGACGAAGCCCTGGCGATGCTGGCGCGGCCGACGCTCCGTGAGCGGACGACGCTCGGCGCCTTCCGCTACACCGCCAATACCGCTGTCCTGCATACTGACGTACGGCTGATGCCCCGCCGGCGGGCCGTGTGGTCGTCGTGGAACTACCTGGGCGCGCGACCCTCTGACGGCCGCCGCGACGTCTGCGTGACCTACTGGATGAACCGGTTGCAGGGGCTCAAGACCCCGCGACCACTGCTCGTCACCGTCAATCCGATCACGCCGCCTGACCCTTCGCAGGTGCTGCGACGGGAAGAGTTTTCCCACCCGCTATTCGATGGGCCCGCCATCGGCGCCCAACGCCAGCTCTGGGACCTCCAGGGCGCCGGCGGCGTCTGGTTCTGCGGGGCTCATTTCGGGGCCGGCTTCCACGAGGATGGTCTGCAAGCCGGTCTGGCGGTCGCCGAGGCGATCGGCGGGGTACGACGGCCCTGGAAGGTGGCCTCGGAATCCGGCCGGATTCTCAGTACGCCCGTCCCCGTCGAGACGGCGATCGCCGCGTGAGCGCGCGTGCCTCAGCGCTCTATCGCGGGCTGGTCGTCCACACGCGCGTTCGCCCGCGTGAGCACAGGTTGCGAAAACGGATCCCGATGCTCCTCATCGATTTAGACGAGTTGGCCGAACTCGACCGCGAGCTCAGACTCTTTGCGGTAGATCGGTTCGCGCCGCTTTCGCTCGAGGCCACGCACCACCTCACTGGAGACGCCACACCGCTCAAGGCGCAGGTAGAGAGCCGCCTGGCTTATGCCGGAATCCGCGCCGGCGGCGCGGTGCGCCTCCTGTGCATGCCGGCAGTGTTCGGCGCCGTCTTCAACCCGCTCAGCGTCTACTTCTGCCACCGGCCAAACGGGGAACTCGCGGCCGTGCTTTACGAGGTCAACAATACCTTCGGCGGCCGACATTGTTACGTCCTGCCGGCGCCAGAGGGTGCGCAAGGCGGCGTGATACAGGCCTGCGACAAGGCCTTTCACGTCTCGCCGTTCATGGACCTCGACCTCCGCTACGAGTTCCAGCTCGCGCCGCCGGGCGAAGCAGCCTTCATCGGCATCCGGGTCGCCGACCACACCGGCATCGTGATGACGGCCGCCTTCGCCGGCATGCGCGAGCCGCTGTCCGACAGGAGCCTGTTCAAGGTGCTCTTGAGCCATCCCGTCCTCTGGCTCGAAGTGCTGGGCGCTATCCACTGGCAGGCCCTGCGCCTGTGGTTCAAAGGTCTGCGGCCGCCTGCCCCCGAGCGTGGCCAGGACGTCACGCTCTCGGCGTGAAGACTTCAGGGCCGCCGTGCGTGCTGGCCGTCTTGCAGCCAAGTCGGCCACGTGGATTGCCAAGTGGCCGCTAGAGGTGGCGCGTCTCGGCCGGAGACTCGCCCCAGTTATTGTTCAGCCCGTCGTAGAAGGTGACAGGCGCCGACATCAATTCATCGATATCTACGCCATCCAGGCAAGCGACGTTGAGGTTGTAATACTTACTGCCGCTCATGTTCGGCGTATCAACCCATTCAAAAGGCCGCACGCCACAATTCCGGCAGAAGAGATGGTGCGCGACGGGGTTGGCGCCCTGATAGTCGGTTAGCTCGGACTGGCCGGCGATCAGACGAAACACTTCAGGCGCGGCGTCGACCGACCACAACCGCATCTTTGTACAGATTGTACAGTTGCATTTGCCGGTCCCGGCGCTGATGTCCACGTCGGCTTCGAAGCGGACCGCGCCGCAATGGCAACTGCCGGTGTACGTCTTCAGCACGTAACGATCTCCCCAACTGTTCGAGGTTTAAGGCGCCCATCCGCCCCGACCAGCGCCTCATCCCCTCGGCGTAGCAGAGTCGGAGCCGTCCTCGGCCAGCTTGGCCTTCGACTCGTTGGCGGCCGAACCAAAGATTCCCTTGGCCATCAGCGAGGTCTCCAGGTCGCGGCGGCGCTGGAAGACCTCGGCCCGCGCGCCGTGGGCGTGGACGCTGTCTGGCGCCGCTTGAACGGCCAGCTCCGCCAGATGACAGGCGAGACGAATATCTGCATCGGCCAGCTGCAAGGCCCGATTGGCCAGCCTGTCGGGGCCGCCGGCCAGGGACGCCAGCTCGGCCGCCAGCGCCGTCTCACGGGCCGGTTTCAGGTTGGCAGGGTTGCCGTCATACCAGCCGCCATAGAGCCGCCAGATGTTGCGAACCACGAACTCTGGCTCGTCGTAGAGCGGCCGCAGCCAGGGCCGCGCTAGAGTGTCCGGATCGACGAAGACCTCATGGACGATTTCGTTCAGGCGCGCGCCGGCGTTCATCATGGCAAGGGTGTCGGCCACCAGTTTTTCGAGCACTTCGGCCACGTCGGTCAAAACCTTGTCGATCCGCGCCTGTCCGGCGATCGGGAGGCCGTGGGCCGGCAGGAAGAGGTCTGCCCCCTGAGCCGCCATGGCCCGCATCGCGCCGGCCCACTCCAGTGGGTAGCGCTGGGCTTTCTGCGGATTGCCGGCGTTCGGGAAATTCCAGATGAAGAAGTCGCCGGCGCAAATCGCCTTGCGCGCAGGGATCCAGGCCCAGGTGTGATCGTCGGTCTCACCGCGGGCGTGGCGCAGATGAACGTCGAGGCCGCCGACCTCGAGGTCGAGCGCGTGGGCGTAGGTGGTGTCCGGTCGGGGCGTGGCGGCTGGGAGGAACCGGGCCTCGCCGCCGATCGAATAGCCGGCGCGGATGAACTGGCCGAACTGGCGGGCGTTGATGACGCGGTTGTAGCCGTCGGTCATTTCGTAACGGTCGAAGCGCTTGGGGACATTCTCGTGGCCGGCGAACCGCGGCCGCGGATCGCTGCGCCCCTCGGCGTCCGCCACGAAGGCGCCTGCCCCGCCAACGTGGTCGACGTGCCCGTGGGTGTAGACCACGGTGTTGAAGCGGTCCTTCGGCCGCCAGCGACGCACCGCCTCGACCACCAGTCCGCCGCCGGCCGGCCCTGAGGTGTCGAAGGCGACGAGGCCGTCATCGGTCTCGAACAACACGCAGTGCGAGAAGGCCTCCACCATGGCCACGCCGTCGGCGATCTCCGACAACTGGTGGTTGATGCGATTGAGGGGACCAAGTTCAGGCGGCGCCAGACCCTCGTCGATCACCCTGGCGGACATCGCCAACAGGTCGGCCATGCGTTCCTCCCTCCGGGACTTGATTGTCCCCTGTTGTGGGCCCGCGAGTGTGGCTGCAGCAAGAGGAGGGTCAGATCTCGAAGAGATCCTGGGCAAGGTAGCGGCCCCCGGCCACGCCGCCCGGACAGGCGAACAGACCGCCGCCAATGTGGGTCACGAATTGGTTCAGCATGTCGAACTTGGACATGCGGTCGAAGAGCTTGATGAACCCGGTGCGAGGATCGCGCTGGTAGCAGATGAACAGCAATCCCGCGTCCAGCTCCATCCCCTGGCGCCAGGGCGGCCAGCGCTCGGCGACAAAGCTGAGGCCATTGTCATAGGAGTAGGAGCGGCGGAGGATCTGGGCGCCATCGTTGGTCTGGGGCGCAGCCAGGCGCACGTGCGAATTCTCGGCGATCAACGGATTGCCGTCGGCGTCGTTGGCGTCGAGATCGAGCGGGGTGAATTCGCCCTTGGCGCCGATGGGCGCGCCATCGGCCTTGCGGCGCCCCATGGTCTGCTCCTGGAAGGCCAGCTTCATCCGATCCCAGTGCTCCAGGGCGATCCTGGCCGGTCGCGCGACCATATAGGTCCCGCCGCGCATCCACGCGCCGCCCTCGTCGCCGACCCAGACGAACTTATCCATGTCCGCCGCCGCGACGTTGATGGTGCCGTCCTTGAAACCCATCAGGTTGCGGGGTGTCGCCTTCGGATCGGCGCCACGTGAGAGGAAGCCCGCCTGCGCCCAGCGCAGCTTGGCCACACCGTCGGCGAGGCGCGCCAACTGGCGCACGGCATGGAAGGCAACCTGCGGATCGTCGGCGCAAGCCTGGACGCAAAGATCGCCGCCGGTGCGCGCCTCGACCAGCTGGTCGCCGACAAATTTCGGCAGGTCGACGAACGCAGGAGGCCGCCGCGCTGACAGGCCAAATCGGTCGACCCCGTCCTTGGCGAACAGACCCGGGCCAAAGCCGAAGGTCAGAGTCAGGCGGCTGGCGGAAAGATCGCGCGCCTCCCCGGTGTCGGTCGGCGGACTGGCCGGATCGTCAGGCGGCCCAACCAGCATGGACCCGGCCGCGAGCGCTGCGCTGGCCTGCGTCCACGTGCGCATCAGGGCGGCGATGTCCTCGCGCTTTTCGGCCATGATGTCGAAGGTGGCGAAATTGACGTGGGCTTGCTGTGGCGTCGCCACCCCGGCCTGATGGGAGCCGTGGAACGCGAGCATGCTCGCGGATTCGGCGTTCGCCACTGCCGCCGCCGGATGCACGGCCACCGCCGCGCCGGCCAGTCCAACCGCTCCGGTCAGGAACCCACGGCGCGAGGCGACGAGTTTGTCGTCCGGGTTCATCGCGAGGCGCGCATCAAACTGTTTACGTCGTCCATGACGTAATAAAAGCCGGTCTTGTCCGGGGTCATGGCGATGCCGAAGAGGTCGCCGTTGCCAGGCGGCGACTGGGCTTGGTCGTTGTTGATCCACTGAGCATAGACCTGCTTGCCGGCCGCAGGGTCGACCTCGACCAGGCGTCCGTCCTTGCCATTGCAGACCAGCAGGTGTCCTTCCGGCGACCACGCCATGGCGAGCGGCCAGGACAGCAGCCCGTTGCTGGTCACGGGTTTGCCCGTACCCGCGCTGTCGGTCCTGGCGGCGGCGTTGGGGATGGCTGTAATGAGGTTGTCGAGACCATCTGTGACATAGAGCGTGCCGTCCGGCGCCAGGGCGAGGCCCGTGGGACCTAGCAGGAAATTGTCCCGGTCGGCGCGGGCGGAAAATCCATCGCCGACGACCGTCTGGCTCACCAGGACCGGGGGCTTGCCCTCCGCGATCGCGATCTCGAGCCGAAGAACCGTGGCCTTGTGGATCACCACCGGCAAGTGGGTGGCGGGGTCGATGACGTCGGGGCTAGGCAGACCGAAGCCGGCCATGCTGATGAACAGCGTCGCCCTGGCGCCTTCGTCCAACACCGCCATGTCCCCCCACGGATCGTTGATTGTGGCCCCAGACCAGGCGGCGACCACGACGCCGTTCGGGTCCAGGACCAGGACGCAACCGTCGCCCTTGGTCGCTGTCGTGCCGTCCTTGCTAGGGGTGCTGCCGACGATCACCCAACCGCTCTTGAGCATGGCCATGGCCGTGCTCAGGCCGACCCCGCCCGGGCACTGAGCGAGACCCTGGGGAACTTTGGCGAAGAGGTAGGTCTGCCTGGTCGAAGGCCGATAGCCCACGATGGTCGTCCCCGTGCCCTGGAGGTTGGAGACATCATTGAAGTTGTCGACCAACACGTCGTCCGCCTGCACCTTGCCGGCGCTCACCGGGGCCACGACGACCGCATAGGGGTTGAGGTCGCCGTTGTCGGTTACCGTAGAGGTGAGAGTCGAGTGCTTGTGGATGGTCTCGAGGAAGCCCTGAGGGGCCGCCGCCGCGCCGGTCGCGATCAGCGCGCCGGCCGCAATGGCCGCTGTCAGGCTTGTCGCTCGTGTTCTCTTCATCATGGCTTTCGGACCCCGCTAGAAGAGCACGTTGGTGCGCACGCCGATCACCAGCTCGTCGCCTGCGCGCGTGGACGGCGAATTCGGGTTTAGGACGCCGCCCCCGGGATTGAAGACGTACTGGATGTCCGGCTGGATCTGCCACCAGGGGTGAATCT
>Ga0302317_10003275_pt1 | contig 10735 bp, 9 predicted proteins | sample III_Palsa_N3_3_FD_200450 | JGI IMG/M metagenome (GOLD analysis project Ga0302317, IMG submission 200450) | Peat permafrost microbial communities from Stordalen Mire near Abisko, Sweden - III_Palsa_N3_3 | ecosystem: Environmental > Terrestrial > Soil > Palsa > Peat permafrost | place: Sweden...
CATGCAGGTCGACCTCGACGTCGTTGTAGCGGGCCGAGGCGGTCACGGACAGGCGCGAGGTCAGGTCCAGGGTGTCGGTAAAGAAGATTGCGCTGTCGGCGTCGGTGATGTCGACCTTTACCGGCGTATTGTCGCCCGGCTCGTCGACTGCCACGCCGGGGCCGATGAAGACCCGGGTCACGGCGGCCAGGCCGCCGATGTAGGAGATGGCGCTGAAGTCGGTCGAGGCGCCGTCGAAGCTCGCCCCCAGGACGCCGTGGTTGGACAGGCCCAGCAGGCTGGCGGTGCTGACGACTTGCGCCGACGCGCCATAGGACCGGGTCTTGGTGAGCTGCTCGTCCAGTTCGGAATAGGAGAAGGGGTTCGGACCGAGGAAGGCCGGGATGGTCGCGCCGCCGAGGGTGGTGCTGTAGCCGCTGTCATCGCAAAGCAGCCCCGAGCCGTCGTTGCATGGCGTGTCGTTGGCGGCGTTGCCATTCTCCACGGCCTGGCGGAACGCGCTGTAGTAGGCCTCGGCGTCCAGCGACAGGTTGGCGCCCAGCTTGAAATCGCCGGTGAGCGTCGCGCCCCAGTCGTTATTCTGGATGGCGTTGGGCGCGGTGAACTGGGCTCTGGGATCGACGGCCAGCAGCTCGACCGGCGCCGTGCCGGGTCCATTCAAAGCGGTGTTGGCCCAACGGCCGCTCAGGTGGACCTCGCCGGCCTCGCCCCGCCAGCCGAGGTCGCCATAGACATTGCTGATGTCGGAGGACTGCAGATCGCGCCAGCCGTCCTGGTGGAGGGAGTCGGCGGCGATGTAGAGGGCGGTGTTTCCGTAGGACGCCCCGTATTGGAACTCGCCTTCCCGCGCGCCGAACGAGCCGCCGGAAAGGTCGGCCTCGGCGCCGTGATAGTTAAAGCCGGTCTTGAGATTGAGGTTGAGCGCCCCGCCCAAGGCGTTCAGGCCGAACACCGGATTGGAGTCCTCCAGGGTCATTCGCTGGATGGCGATGTTCGGGATCAGGTCCCAGTTCACCGTATCGCCGAAGGCCTGGTTGAAGCGGACGCCGTCGACATAGACCGCCAGCCCCTGCGACACGCCCTGCAGCGGCGAGGCCTCGAAGCCGTGGTAGAACAGGGTCGGCTGATAGGGGTTGCCGGCGGCGGAATCCAGGTTCACCGCGCCAACCTGCTCGTTCAGCGAGCGCAGGGCGTCGGGCGTGCCCGCCGAGGCGATGTCGGCGCTGGTCAGCACCTGCACCAGGCCCGGCGACTTGTCGCGATCCACGCCGGAGCCGGGCAGCGGCGTCGGCGCAACGACGATCACCTCGGAAACGGCGGAGGGTGTTGTCTGGGCCAGGACCGGAACGCCAAGCGCAAGCGCGGCCAGCGCCGGCGCGCCTGCCAGTGCTCCCCGCCAGATCGCGTTCAACCCGTTCCTCATGCAGCCTCCACCCATTGCCGTGGCCTTGCCGGACAATAGTGGCGCCGGGGAGGCGTTTGGATGTCAGCCTGGCAAACGAACGACCGCCCGCAGGCCGCCCAGCGGGCTCTTGTCCAACGTCAGGTCGCCGCCCAGGGCGCGGGCGGCGTCGCGGGCGATGGCCAGGCCAAGGCCCACGCCCTTCTCATTCTGGTTGCGGGCCTCGTCCAGGCGGCCGAAGGGCTTGAACGCATCCTCGTAGCGATCCGGCGGAATGCCGGGGCCGTTGTCGTCGATGAACACCTCGACGCCGCCGGACGGCCGCGTGCGGGCGGTGACCTCGACACGCTCGGCGTGGGCGGCGGCGTTCATGATCAGGTTGGACAGGGCGCGTTTGAAGGTGTTCGGGCGCAGGTTGGCGACCAGACCCGGCTCGACCCTTACCGCGACCACCGCGCCGGTGCGGGTGGCCGCCTGGGCGACGGCCTTGATCAGCTCGGGCAGGGCGGTGGGCTCGGCGGCCTCGCCGCTCTCGCCCCTGGCGAAGGCGAGGTATTCGTCGATCATATGCTCCATCTCGGCCAGGTCGCGCTTCATCTCCTGGATGCGCGGGGTGGGCTCGGCCAGGGCGAGCTCCAGCTTCAGCCGGGTCAGGGGGGTGCGCAGGTCGTGGCTGACGGAGGCAAGCAGGGCGGTGCGCTGGTCGATGTGCCGCTGGATGCGCTCCTTCATGGCGATGAAGGCGTAGGCGGCCTTGCGGACCTCAGTGGCGCCGTGGGGCTTGAACGACAGCACGTCGCCGCCGCGGCCGAACGCCTCGGCCGCCTCCGCCAGCCGCTCGATGGCGCGGACCTGATTGCGGATGAACACCAGGGCGACCCCCATCAGCAGCAGGGTTACAAGGGTCAGCCAGACGATGAACTGGTAGCCCAGCCGCGCCATGGCGCGGTCGCGCGGCGCGATCACCGTCATGACGCCCTCTTTCAGCGCGATGCGGATGTCGACGTAGTTGGTGACGCGAGTGGTGTCGAACCAGAAGGGCTCCTTGAGCCGGCTGGCGAGGGCCTGGCTGAGCGGCGGGTCCAGGCGGGCGAACATCGAGGAGGTCTTGGGGATCGGCAGGACTCTGCCAGGTTCCAGCGTTATGGATATTCGCAGCGTCCGCTGCGCCCGCTCGGTCAGCAGGGCGAGGTTGGCCGGGGTGGGATCGGCCTCATAGGTTTCCGCCACCCAGGCGATGTCGCCGGCCAGGCTCTGCGACAGGCGGACGGTCTGCGAGCGCCATTGGTTGTCGAAGAAGACCCAGCTGACCGCCAGCTGCATCAGCACCACCGGCAGGACGAAGATCAGCAGGGTGCGGCCGAACAGCGATTGCGGCAGCCAGCGCTTGATCGCCCGCGGCCAGAGCAGGCGCGTGACGGCGAACAACGACCTTGAGCGCCGCCTTTCCATCAGTCGGGCGCCATCAGTCTGGCGCCAGCATGTAGCCGACGCCGCGCACCGTCTGCAGATAGCGGGGCGCCTTGGGGTCCGGCTCGATCTTGCGGCGCAGGCGCGTCACCTGCACGTCCACCGCGCGGCCGGAGGGGTCGGCGGTCTCGCGCGCCAGGTCCAGCCGGTCGACCGGAGCATGGGTGTTGGCGGCCAGGCGGCGCAGCAGCACGGTCTCGGCTTCGGTGAGCCGCACCGGCTCGCCGCCCCGGCTGAGCTCGCCCCGATCAAGGTCGAACCGGCAGGCGCCCAGCTCCAGCACCCGCGCCCCGCCGGGCCTGGCGCCCGCGCGGCGCAGGATGGCCTCGATGCGCAGCAGCAGCTCCTGGGGCTCGAACGGCTTGGCCAGATAGTCGTCCGCGCCCAGGGTCAGGCCGGTGATGCGGTCCTCCGATGAGTCCCGCGCCGTCAGCATCAGCACCGGCGTCTGCCGCGAGGGGCCGGCCTCGCGCACCCATCTGGCCAGGGAAAAGCCGTCCTCGCCGGGCATCATCACGTCGAACACCAAAAGGTCGAAATCCAGCGTGCCGAGCAGGCGGCGGGCCGAGGCCGCGTCCGCCGCGCCGGTGACCCGGAACCCCGAGCGGGTGAGATATTCCTTCAGCAGGCCCCGGATGCGGTCGTCGTCATCGACCACCAGAAGGTGGCGTTCGCGGGGCGGGGCGTGGGTCCCGATGCTCAAGCGTTTGCGTCCCCATTCTGCGTCGGGCCGTGCGCGTTCACATGAGCGCGGTTGTGGTATAGCGCTGCCAAACCCCGCCCCCTATCCGCCCGCCAGTAATCCGGGCGTGAGCGAAACGAGGATTTTCGCCGATGACTCTCGTGCCCTTCGACGACCGTGACGGCTGGATCTGGATGGATGGGGTGTTCGTGCCCTGGCGGGACGCCAAGATCCATGTGCTGACCCACGCCCTGCACTACGCCTCGGCGGTGTTCGAGGGCGAGCGCATGTACGGCGGCGAAATCTTCAAGCTGACCGAACATTCCCAGCGCCTGCACCGCTCAGCCGAGATCCTGGATTTCAAGATCCCCTTCAGCGTGGCCGAGATCGATCAGGCCTGCAAGGACGCCTGCGCCAAGAACGGCCTTTCGGACTGTTACCTGCGGCCGATTTCGTGGCGCGGGGCCGAGCAGATCGGCGTCGCCGCCCCGGATTCCAAGATCCACACCGCCATCGCGGTGTGGGAATGGCCCAGCTATTTCAACCCGGAGGAAAAAGCCCGCGGCATCCGCCTGACCCACGCCAAATACCGCCGCCCGTCGCCGGAGACCGCGCCGACCGCGTCCAAGGCGGTGGGCCTCTACATGATCTGCACCATCTCCAAGCACGCCGCCGAGCGTGAGGGCTATGCCGACGCCCTGATGCTGGACTGGCGCGGCTATGTGGCCGAATCCACCGGCGCCAACATCTTCCTGGTCCGCGACGGCGTGATCCACACCCCCATCCCCGACTGCTTCCTGGACGGGATCACCCGGCGCACGGTGATCCAGCTGGCCAAGGACAAGGGCTTCGAGGTGGTGGAACGGCACATTCCCGCCGAGGAGCTTGGGACGTTTTCGGAGGTGTTCCTCTGCGGGACGGCGGCGGAGGTGACCCCGGTCGCCGAGATCGGCGAGCACCGGTACAAGCCGGGGAATCTGTCGCTGTCGCTGATGGATGACTATGCGAAGCTGGTGAGGGGGGCGTTGGTGGGGGGGTAGGGGGCAGTTAGCAAACTGTCACCGAAATTCCCGAAATTCGTGCGCAATCCAGTGCTTAGATCAGCCTGCGCAACTTCAGGGTCATGTTGATCGTCTGATCGCCTCGTGCGATCCGCAAGCGGTGGCTCCTGCCCGCCTGCCGGAATAATTCCTGGATCGACTGCAGCGAAAATGCAGACGCCGCGTCGCCGTCGATCGCAACGATACGGTCGCCTTCGCGCAATCCTGCTTCCTCGGCCGGCGAGCCCGCCAACACGGCGTGAACGCGGAACGTGTCGGCACCCTCTCCCTCCGCCAGCAACATCACCCCGCTCATGTCGTATTCGAAGGGCTCCGCGAACCGGGCGTTCTTCTCGAGGATCATCTGGCTGTGCGTCTCGTCGAGAATGACCCGGAAGCGGCGCAGGAACTCCCCGCCGACAATCCCGTCGAATTCGCTCAGGGACAGCATGCCGGTCTTGTATTGCGAAAGACCCGCGATCACGTTGTTGAGGGTGAGGCCACCGACGGCGACCGATGGCAAACGCGTCAACACAAGCGTGGTGTCCTTGATCGAAAGGCCGCTGCCGATAACCGCCGTCACTGTATGTTTCTGTGAGGCCAGCAGGTCATGCGCTTGGACGAACGGCGTATTGATGGTGAGCGCGAGGCGCACGCCCGTATCGACGATGAAATGGCCAACAGCGCCCTTTCCGTCAGGTGACGTCAGCGACAGATCAGCCAAGTACAGATTGGCGCCATTATCAGCTTCCAAGGCTGTCAGCTTTACGCGTTCGCCTGACCCCTCGTAGTGAAAGCTTTTCGGGTCGTAGAGACTGAGCGTCCGAGCGGCATAGTCGATGACGACGACAAAATTTCGAATGAAGCCATAAGTCAGGACGCCATCCAGCGGGTGTCCGTCCGACGATGCGAAATTGAGCGACTGCGGCTCAAGCGTCTGGGAATGCACGGTGACGCCTGCGAGCGCGACGGTCACCGATTGCTGCGGCTGTGACGCTCTCTTTGGATCGATGAGCAAATCGGTCTCAGCCGCGCCGCTGTCGAACAGGAACCAGAGCGGCGCGCCGTCGTTCACCCGGACGCGGACATAGATGTGGTTGCCCGCCAACTCGAACGGAATATTCTTCGCGTCTCGACCATTGTCGAAGACGAACGGGGCCGGCGCAGTCTGCGCGCGCGCTGGCAGCCCAGCCAGGAGAAGGCCCGCGATCAGCCCGAGAAATCCAAACCTGATCATCAGAACCCTCATCATCCCAAGGCGACGAGCGACATGGCTGAATCAAGCCCTCCAGCCTCGCCAAATTTCTGGAATCCCACGGGATTTCGGTGACGATTTCGGTGAAAGTCCACCTATTTTCGCGCCTACCCGAAAGGCACTTACCCACAGTGGAACGCGTGGCGCTAATTAATAAACTGTCACCGAAATCAGTTGTCGCTCGCTGACTACGTAGATTTCCAGGCGTGGCTTACTGACGTTGGATTTCGATAGTGAGCGCGCTGCGCAGACCCTCAGGGTCGGCTTTGGTGGCCCGTAGCAGTTAGCGGGCGGGGTAATTCGGGGACAATTTATCTGCGCCCCAGCCTTCGCGTCGCGCATAGGGGAACACTTAACCTGTCCCCGTTTTGCCCGCGCAGGCCTCTCCAGATAGTCTGATTCCAGGAACTCAGGGCCGCCGGCGCGACCCCTCATCCGGCCCTCCGGGGATGGTCTTCTCCCCCAAGATGGAGAGGGGGTTTGTGACGGTGGGGAACATTTCGCTTGACATTTGCAGAAATGTTCTCCATATGTCCGAATGATCGACCCCGCCCCCAACTTCACCGAAGAGGACGACGCCGCCGCTGCGCCCGCATGGGCGCGGCTCAGCATGACGTAAAATTATGGAGCCCACAAAACCACGTCATCCTGAGCCGGACGCGAAGCGGCCGTGTCGAAGGACGCACCGGTCGATGTCCCGTCGTCGCCAGGTCGCCGCGCTGGCGCTCTGGGTAATTACGGTGACAGTTTACTCATCTCGCACCCGTGCAGCCGGGGACGCGTTGGCGCGCGAGATAAGTAAACTGTCACCGTAATTCCAGCGTAGCGGCGAGGCCGGCTGATCTACTGCGTACGCGTCTTGACTATCCAATCGTCGGTCGCCGTCACCGTCAGGGGTTGTTTGCCATCGAGGGTGACATTGACGGTCGGGTTGGCGGGCGTGATGTCCGTGCTGACCGGCGGCGTTGACCCGGACACGGCCACATGGGCGCGCTTCACGCCGGCGGGGAGCGACACCGTGATCGTGTAGTTTCCGGCGGACGGGATATTGCCGCCAGCGAAGGTGACGGTGCCCGCGCCGTCCGTCGGTCGCGGCGCCGAACAATCGGGCGCGTGGCCGCCGCCTTGGCTTGTTCGCGCCGCACAACCGCCGCCGGGGTTCTTGCCCAGCTTGACATCGATGCCCTTGAGCGGAGCGCCGGCGATCGCGGCCGTGCTGGCGACGAGCAAGCCAAGGGTGAGAACGCTGGTGATGATGAATGGTCTGGTCATCGAATACCCTCCCAAATTGATTTCAGTGAAATACGGTGACCGTTAACCGGCCGCCATACAAACATGCAGATCTGTTTGGATCGTATGGGGGACAGGATAACCTGTCACCTCGACTCCCTGCGGGCTTTTGGCGCCGCCTTGCTCCGTTGACGCGCCGAAAGACCTAGGTTCGGACGCCGTGGCCGATGAGCCTGGGCGGAACCATCAGGCTGGTGATTGTCACGTCCGAAAAACCTTCGAACACGACATCGCGGAAGGCGCTGGGGCTGAAGCGATAGTAGTCGTCAGGCGCGGTGTGATACCTGTACGTCACGGCGCACTTTTCCCACTCCAAATCCGCCTGGCCTTGCCATGGACTTTTCAGACCCAGCGCCTGCGTGCTGGTCTCCATCGTGAAACCGGGCCCGCCAATGACCGCAACGCCGCCGGGACGCAGCACGCGTCTCACCTCGGCGCAGGTCTTCCAGAAGAATGGATCGTGTTCAATCGTGGCGTTTGTGAGAACGCAGTCGAAGTGCCCATCGGCGAACATCGGCATGTCATTGCTGTTGCAGGCGATGATGGGGAAACCGTCGAAGCTGACATCGCCCTCGATGTTGACCCCGATACGTTCGCAGCCCCTCAAGGCCGGCAGCGTCAGCAGGCTCTTATCGGAGGGAATGGCTCCGATCTCGAGCACCCGCCCACCAACGTCCATTCGGCTCAATATGTCGCGAAAAGCGTTGAAGATGGTTGGGTGCAAGGCGACAGCTCACAGGTCAGCCCCGGCGACAAAGGGACAAGAGCACCTGTCACGCTGGTTCGGCCGGGGGTCAAGCCCGACGATGACGAGATTTGCCGGCATGGCGCCCCGGCCCGGGCGTCGCTAGATATGGGCTTGGCCGCATCCGGGGCGGCCAAGCCTCCACCGCCTTTGTCAGGACCGCCGTGCCGCCGATCATTTCCGTCACCGGGCTAACCAAGACCTATGCCTCGGGCTTTCACGCGCTGAAGGGGGTCGACCTGGCGATCCAGCCGGGGGAGATTTTCGCCCTGCTCGGGCCCAATGGGGCTGGCAAGACGACGCTGATCAACATCGTCTGCGGAATCGCCAAGGCGACCTCGGGGCGGGTGATCGCCGACGGGCATGACATTGCGACAGACTATCGCGCCGCCCGCTCGAAGATCGGCCTGGTGCCGCAGGAGCTGAGCACCGACGCCTTCGAGAGCGTCTGGGCCACGGTGAGCTTCAGCCGGGGGCTGTTCGGCAAGGCGCCGAACAAGGCCCATGTCGAGCGGGTGCTGCGCGACCTTTCCCTGTGGGACAAGAAGGACGCCAAGATCAAGGACCTGTCCGGCGGCATGAAGCGGCGGGTGATGATCGCCAAGGCGCTGAGCCATGAGCCGCGCATCCTGTTTCTGGACGAGCCCACCGCGGGCGTCGATGTCGAGCTGCGCCGCGACATGTGGGCGATGGTCCGCAAGCTGCGCGAGAGCGGCGTGACCATCATCCTGACCACCCACTACATCGAAGAGGCCGAGGAGATGGCCGACCGGATCGGGGTGATCAACAACGGCGAGATCATCCTGGTCGAGGACAAGGCGGTGCTGATGGAGAAGCTGGGCAAGCGGCAGCTGACCATCCAGCTGCAGGCTCCGCTGGCGGCCATCCCCGCGGCCCTGGCCAGCGACCAGCTGACGCTCTCGGCGGACGGCAGCGAGCTGATCTATTCCTTCGACGCCCAGCACGAGGGCACGGGCATCGCCGGCCTGATGCGGCAGCTCGCGGGCGCCGGCGTGGACTTCAAGGATCTGCAGACCCAGCAGAGTTCGCTGGAAGACATCTTTGTCAGCCTGGTGAGGGCGCCGTCATGAACCTCCCAATGAACATCTATGCGGTCCGCGCCATCTATATGTTCGAGCTGGCGCGCTGGTTCAGGACCCTGACCCAGTCGATCCTGGCGCCGGTGATTTCCACATCGCTCTATTTCGTCGTGTTCGGCTCGGCGATCGGCTCGCGCATGCATGCGGTGGGCGGGGTCAGCTACGCGGCCTTCATCGTGCCCGGCCTGATGATGATGTCGGTGCTGACCGAGAGCCTGTCCAACGCCTCGTTCGGCATCTACATGCCCAAGTGGGCGGGCACCATCTACGAGCTGCTGTCGGCGCCGGTGTCCTGGATCGAGGCCCTGCTGGGCTATGTCGGCGCGGCGGCGACCAAGTCGGTGCTGCTGGGGCTGCTGATCCTGGTGACGGCGCGATTGTTCGTGCCGTTCCAGATCGTCCATCCGGTGGTGATGGCGGCCTTCCTGGTGCTGACGGCGGTGACCTTCAGCCTGTTCGGCTTCATCATCGGCGTCTGGGCTGACGACTTTCAGAAGCTGCAGATCATTCCGGTGCTGATCATCACCCCGTTGACCTTCTTGGGCGGCAGCTTCTATTCCATCTCCATGCTGCCGCCGCTCTGGCAAAAAGTGACCCTGTTCAATCCGGTGGTCTATCTGGTCAGCGGCTTCCGCTGGAGCTTCTACGGCGCCTCGGACGTGAGTGTCGGCGTCAGCCTGGGCATGACCCTGGTCTTCCTGGCCGGCTGCCTCGGCGTGGTCTGGTGGATCTTCAAGACCGGCTACCGGCTGCGGGTCTGACCGGGGAGACTGATCGCATTGACACTTAACGATAGCCCTTCAGCCTTCAGCCGGATCGGCATCGTCTCCGGCGTGCCCGATGAGTTGTCGGCGTTCCGACCGGATCTGCCCCGCGATGACGTTGCCTCGGGCGCCCTGGCGGTCCAGCGGATCAGGCTTGGCGACCGTGACCTGTTCCTGGCCTGCGCGGGGATCGGCAAGGTGGCCGCAGCGACGGCGGCGGCGAGCCTGCACGCGGCGTTCGGGGTCGAGCTGTTGATGGTCATCGGCACGGCCGCCAAGATCGGCGCGCTGGAGGGTCACGTCTTCAACATCACCGAGGCGTTCCAGGGCGATTTCGGCGCCCAGCGGGCGGAGGGCCTAGTCCACTACACCGCGGGAAGCTGGCCGATCGGCGAGGCGGACGTGCAGGCGTTCACGGCGTTGCGGGTTCCGGGGCTCGATCTGCCCGTGGCCCGCATCGCCACCAGCGACCTGTTCATCGAACACGCCCCCCATGCGGCCGGCCTGGCCGAGCGGCTGGGCGTTCATCTGATCGACATGGAGACCGCCGCCGTGGCGCAGACCGCCGCCATCCTCGGCCTGCCCTGGCTGGCGATCAAGGCGACCACCGACGCCGCCGACGAAAGCAGCGCTGCGGCCTTCGTCGACAACCTCCACGCCGCCGCCGCCGCCTCCGCCCGGGCGGCGGAGCGGGCGATCTCGCGGCTCCGACCCGCCTAGTCGTCCGCGTCCCAGTGCTCGGTGATCGCGCCGTTCTCGACCCGGAACTGGTCGAAGCTCAGGTGATGGCGTGGCTGGCCCTGGGGATCGGTCCAGGTCTGGCGAACATAGACAACCACCAGGTCGCCGCCGGCCACGATGTTCAGGATCTCGCGCTTGTAGTCCGGTGGCGGGGCCTGGCGGAACCCTTCGCCAAAGTCCTTCATGAAGCCGGCGCGCTTCGGCGCCACGTGGGGATTGTGCTGGATGTAGTCGGCGCTGAGATAG
>Ga0302317_10003281_pt1 | contig 10721 bp, 13 predicted proteins | sample III_Palsa_N3_3_FD_200450 | JGI IMG/M metagenome (GOLD analysis project Ga0302317, IMG submission 200450) | Peat permafrost microbial communities from Stordalen Mire near Abisko, Sweden - III_Palsa_N3_3 | ecosystem: Environmental > Terrestrial > Soil > Palsa > Peat permafrost | place: Sweden...
TTGATGTATTCGAACTTGCCGATCGGCTTCTTGGACACCCGGCCGACCACGCCGGCTTCCTCGATCGCCTCACAGGCCGCCGCGCCGTGCGGCGGCAGGCCCTTCATCGGCCAACCCTTGGGGATGACCCAGCGGCGCGTCTCCCGCGAGGTCAGCAGCAGAATCTCCAGGCCATGGCGGTCGCGATAGGGCAGGGCGGCGAACTGCCGGCCCGGCTCCTGCATCGACGCTATCGCGTGCTTTTTGCGAATCTGCTTCATCGTTAATAGCTTAGCACTAAAGTCCTTACCGGAAAATTAGGACGTGAACGGACGAATACAAGGCCCTGACGCGTGTAGGCCTAGTGGCCCCGGATAACAAGCGGGTCGAAGGTCGCAACGATGAATTGCCCGACACGAGCGTCTATGAGGCGCCTGCGCCCGATTTCGCCTTGTTAAGGACGATGCTAGGAAGGCTCAGTCCCGCCGTGCTGGAACGCCCATGATCCGCCTGAACCGCCGCATCGCCACCGCCGCCCTGCTGTGCCTGGGCCTCGCCGCCTCCGGCCCCCTGCGCGCCGCGCAGCCGGTGGTGCGGCCGGACGACATGAGCCTGGGCTCGCCAACCGCGCTGGTGACGGTGATCGAATACGCCTCGGCCAGCTGCCCGCACTGCGCGCGGTTCAACAACGAGGTCTTCCCGGCGTTCAAGGCCAAATACATCGACACCGGACAGGTGCGGTATGTTTTTCGGGAATATCTTACCGAGCCGGTCGACGTGGCCGCGGCGGCGTTCATGATGGCGCGCTGCGCGGGAAACGGAAAATACTTCAAGGTGTTAGGCGAAGTCTTCCGGGACCAGGAAAAGATGTACCAGACCGGCGACGTGCGCGGGGTGCTGCTGAAGATCGGCGAGGACAACGGTCTGACCGAGGCGCAGTACATGGCCTGCCTGACGGACGCCAAGGCCAAGGACGCCTTGTTCAAGAAGGCCGACGGCTACTACCACAACGATCACATCGACAGCACGCCGACCTTCCTCATCGGCGGCCAGAAGCTGGAGGGGGAAAAGTCGCTGGCCGAGCTGGACGCGGCGATCGCCAAGGCGCGGCAGGGGAAATAGCGGCTTTACAAAGCCGGCTCTTCCCCGCGAAGGCGGTAAGTTTGGGCGCCCGGTTGATCACCCAATCTCTAAAACACACTGTTCCCCCGGCCTTGTGCCGGGGGCCCAATGAGCGCGAAGCCTCGCAGGTTCACCCAGGCCTATCCGCCGCTGCGTCATTCCAACCGCTTGCGCACAATGAATCCCCGCCACAAGGGCGGGGAGACGGGGTGCTTTTAGCTCCTAACCTACCGCCTATGCGCCTTCGCGGGGATGAGCGCCTCAATTACTGCCCCGCGTCGGCCACCTGCACGCCGGCGCCGCCATCGGTCGGGGGGCAGCCGCTGAAGTCGCCGACCTTGGTCACGGTCAGGGTGCGCAGGTTGAGCGAGGCCATTGCCCGCATCGAGGCCGCGCCCGGGCCGGTGAAGAGGTCGATCCGCTGGCCCTTTATCGCGCCGCCGACGTCGGAGGCGTACCAGTAGCCGTCATGCAGACCGCCGCCGGGCAGGGGCATGCCGACCGTCTCCTTGATGAAGATGATCGACCGGCGCGACACGATCGCCGGATCCACCGCCACGGTCCGCATCGCCGCCACCGGGCAGCCGAGCGAGTCGTGGGCCTTCATGCCGCCACCGCCGTGATAGAGCGTGGCCTTGAGGGCCCAGTCAGACGCGTTTTCCTCTTCCGATCGCAGGGCGGCCGTAATCGCGTCGCCCATCGGGTCGTAGGCGGCAATTGGGGCGGGAGTCCGGGCCGGGACCGGTTGCGGGATTTGGGCTTGGGCGCCAAGGGCCGAGGCCGAAAGCGCCAGCGCGGCGAGGCAGTTCAGGATACGCTTCATCAGCGCCCCCCCTTACGGTTGCTCGTCTCGGCGCGAAGTCCTACAGGGCGGGGCGAGGGGGTCAACCCGTGTTCGACTCGTCGCGGCGTTTGGTTCCAGTTTTGCCGCAATATTCTCCAGCCACGGCCGGGCCGTAAGATGCAAGCTGTAACCGATGGAAAATAAAACAGATTTCGAAAGGGCGACCGTCCATGAAGATGCAGATCTACGGCGACTCGATCTCGGGAAATTGTTTGAAGGTGAAGTGGACGGCGGACCATATCGGCCTGGCCTATGACTGGATCGAGACCAGCGTCATCGCCCGCGCGACTCGCACCGACGCGTTTCTCGCGCTCAATCCGGTGGGGCAGGTGCCGTTCGTCATCCTGCCCAGCGGCAAGCCGCTGGCGGAGTCCAACGCCATCATCCTGCACCTGGCGGAAGACACCTCGCTGATCCCGCACGACAGCTATGACCGCGCCCGCATGCTGCAATGGCTGTTCTGGGAGCAGTACAGCCACGAGCCCTATGTGGCGGTGGCGCGGTTTCAGGTGAAGTTCCTCGGCAAGCCCGTGTCCGAGTTGGAGGCGCGGCTGATCGATCGCGGCAATGCGGCGCTGGCCCGGCTCGAGGCGGCGACGCAGGCGGGCGAATTCCTGGTCGGCGGCCGGCTCAGTCTCGCGGATGTCGCGCTGGTCGCCTATACCCGATGGGCCGAGGACGGCGGATTCGACCTGCACGCCTATCCCGCCGTGCGCGGCTGGATCGGCCGGGTCGAGGGGGCGCTCAGGATCGCCGACTGAGCAGGGATTTTGGAGTCGGGAGTTTCGTGATGACCCACGCTGTTCGTCGGGTGGCGGCCACGGGCTTGGCGGTGGCGCTGCTGACCTGCGCCCCGCAGGCGTTCGGCTGGGGCGCGACCGGCCACCGGATCATCGGGGTGCTGGGCGAGAAGACGCTGCCCGCCGACCTGCCGGCCTTCCTCCATACTCCCGAGGCGATCGAGATCGTCGGCGAAATGGCCCGCGAGCCGGACCGGTTCAAAGGCTCTGGCCTGACCCACGATTCGGCCCGCGATCCCGGCCACTTCACCGATGTTGACGACGACGGCAAAATCCTTGGCGGCCCGGCGCTGGACGCGCTGCCGCCGACGCGGGAAGGCTATGACACAGCCCTGCGCGCGATAGACACCGCCGAGCACAAGGCCGGCTCGGTGACCGAGTACAAGGCCGGCTATCTGCCCTACAGCATCGTCGAGGGCTGGCAGCACCTGGTGAAGGACTTCGCCTACTGGCGGATTCTGAAGGCGGCCATTCCACTGGAGAAGAACGCCGACCACAAGGCCTGGCTGGTGCGGGACTTAAAGCGGCGCGAGCGGACCACCCTCAACGACATCGGCTACTGGGCCCATTTCATCGGCGACGGCAGCCAGCCGATGCATGTGTCCGAGCACTACAACGGCTGGGGCAACTTCCCCAATCCCAACGGCTATACCCAGGACAAGGTGCACGGGCCGTTCGAGGGCGCCTTCGTGCGGCAGAACCTCACCGTGGCGACGGTGGCGTCGGTATTGCCGCCGCCCGCCTATTGCGCGGCGCCGATCGAGGTCTGCACGGCGCGATATCTGGAAGCCACCGAGGCGTCGGTGATCCCCTTTTATGAACTTCAGAAAGCCGGCGGCTTTGCCGGGTCCGATGCGCGCGGGGTGGCCTTCGCCAACGCGCGCGTCGCCGCCGGCGCGGCCGAACTGCGCGACCTGACGATCAAGGCCTGGGCGGCCAGCGCCCACGCCTCGGCGGGCTATCCGGCGATCACCGTGGACCAGGCGCTGGCCGGTGTGGACGCCTATGGGCCGCTGTACGCCGAGGACTGATCAGAGGCGCCACGCCGCCGATGGCGGCCCCGCCAGGTCGCCCAGCGCCGGGCCGATCAGGCTCCAGGGTTCGATGAAGTAGCGAGTGAACAGCCGCTTCGGCTCGGTGGCGAAGCGGTAGAGCCATTCAAGGCCGATCCGGCCGGTCCAACGCGGCGGGGTCGCCACGACGCCGGCCTCATAGTCGAAGGCCGCGCCGACGGAGAAGGTCACGCACGGACCCAGGCGGCGATGGTGGCGGGCGATCCAGCGCTCCTGGCGCGGCATGCCCATGCCGACGAACAACACGTCCGGCCGCGCGGCGCGAACCTCGGCCAGCACGCCGGCGTCGGCCACCGGATCTTCCATGTCGAAGTAGCCGTCGCGAACCTCGAGCTGCACCGACGGCCAGCGCTCACGAACGGCCTGTGCGCCCTTGGCCGCCACCCCCGGTGCGCCGCCGAGGTAGAAGACGCGCCAGTTCTGTTCGCAGGCCGTGCGCCAGAACAGTTCGCGCCAGTCCAGATAGGTCGCCCGGTGCTCGCGCCCGATGGCGCGGCCCAGCAGCTTGCCCCAGGCGATCAGCGGGGTGGAGTCGGCCTCCACCAGATCGGCCATGGCGTAGAAGGCGGCCATCTCTGCGTCCCGGCGCACCAGATAGAGGCTGTGAAGATTGTGGTTGGCGACGATGGCGCGCTGGCCGGCGATCACGCACTCGGCGGTATAGGCCATCACCGCCTCGGCGGTGACTGCATCGACATCGCCGCCGAGCAGGCGGATGCGCGGCGTTTGCCACAGGATGGGGGAGAGCGGGTTCTGGGCCATCATGCCGCCATTATGACCAGCCGCATTTAAGTCGACATTGCCGGAAATGGTTAAGGCTATGCTTTGGCGCCATATGGCGTTCCGTGCGTTCTGTACTCGCAACAACCTCTGCTAGGATCGCGGCTTGACCCATCCTGCTCTTGAGTCTCGCCAGGAACACCGCCGCGCGCCATGAACAATCCGGCCGATTTCAGCCTGACCTACGATCAGGGCGGGCGGACCGCGACCCTGACCGGCGACTGGACGGCGGTGGATCTGGGTGACGCCGGCGCGCGCCTGCTGCAGGAGATGCGCCACGAACGAGGGTTTGCCCTGGACCTCAACCAGATCGGCCGCTGCGACACAGCCGGCGCCTACGCGATCGTCCGGGCCAGCGAGGCCAGGATCGCCCCGGGCGGCCTGAAAGCGCCCAAGCGCACGGCGCGGCTGCTGGAGCTGGTCGAGCATGCCTTGAAGGCCGAGCCGGTGCCGGAGCCGGCGGTGCGGCCGGTGGAAGACCTGTTCTCCCGCCTGGGCGGCGGCCTGCACAATGTCGGCCGCGACGCCTACGACACCATGGCCTTCTTCGGCCATCTGATCGTGGTGATCGGTCGGGTGTTCGCCGATCCCAGGCGAATTCGCTGGGCGCCGATTTTCAGCCTGGCCGAGCGAGCGGGGATCGACGCCATTCCGATCGTCGCCATCACCACCTTCTTCATCGGCGCGGTGATCGGCTTTCTCGGCGCCAACGAGCTGTCGCAGTTCGGCGCCCAGGTGTTCGCGGTCGAACTGATCGGGGTGGCGGTGATGCGCGAGTTCAACATCGTCATCACCGCGGTGCTGCTGGCTGGCCGCTCGGCATCGGCTTTCGCCGCCGAGATCGGCTCGATGAAGATGAACCAGGAAATCGACGCCATGCGGGTGATGGGGGTCGATCCGTTCGAGGCCCTGGTCCTGCCGCGGTTCCTGGCGCTCTTGGTCACCATCCCGCTGCTGACCTTCGTGGCGACGCTCGCCGGTCTGGCGGGCGGCCTGGTGGTCAGTTGGCTGGTGCTTGATCTCAGCCCCAACTTCTTCCTGCAGCGGATCGTCGAGAACGTCAGTGTCTCCAACTTCTGGATCGCCATGATCAAGGCGCCGGTGATGGCCGTGGTGATCGCCGGCATCGGCTGCCGGCAGGGCATGGAGGTGGGCGGCGATGTGCTGTCGCTTGGCCGCCGCGTGACCTCGGCGGTGGTGCACGCCATCTTCTCCATCATTCTGATCGATGCGCTGTTCGCGCTGCTGTTCATGGAGCTCAAGCTGTGAGCGACCAGGAAAACACTGTCGAGGACGACGAAGTCGACGACCGCGCCCCGCCGATCGAGGTGAAGGGGCTGGTCTCGCGCTATGGCGAGCATTTGATCCACGATGGCCTGAATCTGCGCGTCAGGCGCGGCGAAGTGCTGGGCGTGGTCGGCGGCTCGGGCGCCGGCAAGACGGTGCTGCTCAACACCCTGATCGGATTGAAGGTCCCCGATGGCGGGGTGGTGAAAATCTTCGGCCAGGACCTGGATCTGGCGAGCAACGCCAAATGGGACGCCATCGAGCGCAGCTGGGGCGTGCTGTTCCAACGCGGCGCCCTGTTCTCCAACCTGACGGTGAAGGAAAATGTGTCCGCGCCGATGCAGGAGCACACCAGCCTGCCCAAGCGGCTGATCTCCGACCTGGCCGAGCTGAAGATCGCCCTGGTCGGCCTGCCGCCAGACGCCGGGGCGCTGAAACCCTCGGAACTGTCGGGCGGCATGATCAAGCGGGCCAGCCTGGCGCGGGCGCTGGCGCTGGACCCGCAACTGCTGTTCCTGGACGAGCCTACGTCCGGCCTGGACCCGATCTCGGCGGGCGCCTTCGACGAGTTGATCGCCGACCTGTCCGCCAGCCTGAACCTGACCGTGTTCATGATCACCCACGACCTGGACAGCCTCTACGCCATCTGTGACCGGGTCGCGGTGATCGCCGACAAGAAGGTGGTGGCCGTCGGTACGGTCGCCCAGCTAGAGAAATCCAACCATCCCTGGATCAAGGAGTACTTCCTTGGTCCGCGCGGCCGCGCGGCGATCCGATCGCCGGTTCCCGCTGGAGTGCAACCCTGATGGAAAGAAACGCCAACTACGCTCTGGTGGGCTTCATCTCCCTGGGCCTGTTTGTCGGTCTGGTGGTGTTCGTGGTCTGGCTGGCCCGGATCTCCTTCTCCGACACCTACACCACCTATCAGGTGGTGTTCATGGGGCCGATCAGCGGCCTGTCGGATGGCGGCGAGGTGCATTTCAACGGCATCAAGGTCGGCGAGGTGAGCAAGATCGGCCTGGACAAGGACGACCCCCGCAAGGTGGTCGCGGTGGTGCGGGTCACCTCCGACGTGCCGATCCGCACCGACAGCTATGCGACGCTGGAGCCACTGGGCATCACCGGCGTCACCTATGTGCAGATCACCGCCGGGACCAACGCCATGAAGCTGCTGAAGGATGTGACGCCGGCGGGGCAGGTGCCGATCATCAGCAGCCGCGCCAGCGCCCTTTCGGGCCTGTTGGAGGGCGGCGGCACGGTGCTGAACGCGGCGGTGGAGTCGCTCAACCGGGTCAACCGGATCCTGTCGGACAGCAACATCAAGAGTTTCACCGCGACGCTCAACAACGTCCAGGACGTCACGGCGGAAATCCGCAAACGGAAAGAGCTGATCGCCGACGCCGATCAGAGCATCAAGGACATCGACCAGACCGCGCAGAGCATCAAACAGCTCAGCGACTCCAGCAACGAGCTGGTCAATACGGACGGCAAGCGGACCCTGAAGGAGGCCTCCGAGGCGGCTGAGCAGATCAAGCAAGCCGCCGCCGACGCGCGCGCCATGGTGGCCAAGCTGCAAGGGCCGACCACCGACTTCGCCAACAACGGCCTGCCGCAACTGACGGCGGCCGTGGCCTCGCTGCAAAAGGCGGCCGATTCCCTGAACCGGCTGGCGATCGATGCGCAGGACAGCCCGCAAGGCCTGCTGGACAAGCCCAAACCCCGCGAAGTGGAGGTGAAGCCGTGAAGATAGCCCGACTGCTCGCGGCGTCCGCCGCCCTGTCGTTGAGCCTGGGCCTTGGGGGCTGCGTGACGCTGTTTCCCAAGACCAAGCCGGCGCAGCTCTACAGTTTCGGCGGCGACATCGGTCGTCCAACGCCCACGCCCGCCGTGGTTCAGACCTCGCCGGTCGGCACCCTGCGCATGACGCTGGATTTCACCCGGCCGGCGGACCGCGAGCAGATGCTGACCACCACCGGCGATACCGACGCCTATATCGCCGAGGCTCGCTGGATCGCCCCGGCGTCGGTGCTGTTCGAGGAAGCCACGGAACGCGCCTTCGAGACCGCCAGCCCGCCGATCCGCCTGCTGCAGCGCGCCGACAACGGCATAGCCACGTTGAACCTGCGGATCGATGTGCAGACCTTCGAGACCGACTATCAGGCGGGCGGGCGCGGTGATCCGACCGTGGTGGTGCGTATCCGAACTCTGCTCACCCGCACCGCCGATCATGGCCCGCCGCTGGAAGGCCATTTCGAGAGCCGAAAGCCGGCCGGCGAGAACCGTGTCGGCCACATCGTCCAGGCCTATGACGCGGCGACGGCCGACGTGCTGAAGCAGGTTGTGGACTGGACGACGGAGCACGCGGGGTAGGGGCAGACCTTAGATCACCGCGCCCTCAATTTCCGGGACGAGCACATTTGGGGTGGCCTAGTTGGCAATCCCCGCCAGCCGTTTCGCCGCCGTCAGCGTATTGCCCAGCAGGCACGCGATAGTCATGGGGCCGACGCCTCGGGGGACGGGGGTGATGCAGCCGGCGACAGCGACGGCTTCGTCGAAGGCGACGTCTCCGACCACCACCATCTTGCCGGCGGCTCTGGCCTTGGGCTTGCGGGAGAGGATGCGGTTCATGCCGACGTCGATCACCGCCGCGCCGGGCTTGATCCAGTCGCCGCGCACCATCTCGGCCCGCCCCACGGCCGCGATCAGGATGTCGGCCTGGCGCGCCACGGCGGGAAGGTCGCGGGTGCGCGAATGAGCGATGGTCACGGTGCAGTCGGCCTGCAGTAAGAGCTGGGCGATGGGCTTGCCGACCAGGTTGGAGCGGCCGATCACCACGGCGTTCATCCCGCGCAGCGACCCGACCGCGTCCTCCAGCAGCATCATGCAGCCCACCGGGGTGCAGGGACGCAGGCCTTGCTGACCGGTAGCGAGGCGTCCTGCGCTGATGGGGCTGAGGCCGTCGACGTCCTTGTCGGGATTGATCGCAGACTGGATCGCCAGCGGGTCGATGTGCGCCGGCACCGGGAACTGGACCAGGATGCCGTGGATGGCCGGATCGACGTTCAGGTCGCCGACGACCTTCAGCAGCTCCGCCTGGCTGGTTTCGGCGGGCATGCGGATCGTTACCGAATGCATGCCGATTTCCAATGTCTGGACGCCCTTGTTGTGGACGTAAATCTGGCTGGCCGGGTCCTCGCCGACCAGCACCACGGCGAGGCCCGGTTGAAGGTTGTGATCGCGCTTGAGGCTCGCAACCTCCTCCGCGATGCGCCCGCGCAGGCCCTCGGCGAAGGCTTGGCCGTCAATGATGCGGGCTTCGGTCAAGGCAGCGCTCCGTGGCTTGGCGGCGATGGCGCTCCCTATGACCTAGATTCGGCGGGTTGCAAGCGTCGTTGCGGCGTCAGACCGCCTTCCTGAAGATGGTGAGACCCAGCGCGAGCAGGACCACGAAGATCAGGATGGCGACGAAGAACAGCAGCTTGGCGACCGCGAACGAAGCGCCGGCGACGCCGGTGAAGCCCAGGACGCCAGCGATCACGCCGACGACGAGGAAGATCAAAGCCCATTTGATCATGTGAATTTCTCCCATGCGCCGACCACCGGCGCCTGGGAACAGCAACGCTTACTGAAGCTTAGCGTTCCCCGAGCGCGGCGGCCGCGCGGGCCAGGTCGGTGACGCGCGCCCAGTCGCCGGACGCCACGGCCTCGGCCGGCGCGACCCAGCCGCCGCCGACGCAGACCACGTTGGGCAGGGCGAGATAGTCCGGCGCGGACTTGGCTGTAATCCCGCCGGTGGGGCAGAAGCGGACATCGCTAAACGGACCGTACAGCGCCTTCAGCGCCGGCGCGCCGCCGGAGGTCTCGGCGGGGAAGAATTTGAAGTGGCCTAAGCCCGCGTCCAGGCCGCGCATGAGTTCGCCGGCCGTCGCCACGCCGGGCAGGAAGGCGAGGGGGCTGTCGGCCGCGACCTTGATCAAGGGGTCGGTCAGGCCGGGGCTGACGATGAACTGTGCGCCGGCCTTGGCGGCTCGGTCCCAGTCTCGGGCGTTCAGCACCGTGCCGGCGCCGGTCACCGCATTGGCAACCTCACGCGCTATCAACTCGATCGCCTCGATCGCCGCCGGCGTGCGCAAGGTGATCTCCAGCACCTTCAGGCCGCCGGCGACCAGGGCGCGGGCCAGCGGAACCGCGTCGCTGGCCTTCTCGATGGTCAGCACCGGAATGACCGGACAGAGCGCCATCACCTCCGAGGTTTTCAGCATCTCTAGGTCTACTCGTCGTGCCAGCTGTGGCCGCTGCGCTCGATCAGGCCGAACGCGCCGGCGGGCCCCCAGGATCCTGCCGGGTAGGGCAGCGGCTTGACGTGGTGACTCGTCCAGCTCTCGACGATGGCGTCGATCCAGACCCAGGCGGCCTCCGCCTCGTCGCGGCGCACGAACAGGGTCTGGTTGTTCTTGATGGCTTCCAGGATCAGCCGCTCATAGGCGATCCGCCGGCGCGGCGCCTGTTTCTTGAAGGCGTCGGTGAGGCTGAGGTTGAGATCCACCGGCTGCAGCTGCACGCCCTCCAGGCTCGGCGTCTTGTTCATCAGCGACAGCGAGATTTCCTCCTCCGGCTGAAGACGGATGATCAACCGGTTGGCCACCAGGCTGTCGCCGGCGAAGATGGAATGCGGCACGGCGCGGAACTGGATGACGATCTCCGAGCTTTTGCTGGCCAGCCGCTTGCCGGTGCGCAGGTAGAAGGGCACGCCCGCCCAGCGCCAGTTGTCGATGTTGACCTGCAGGGCGACGAAGGTCTCGGTGTCGCTGGCCGCGCCGCCGTCCTCGTCAAGAT
>Ga0302317_10003294_pt1 | contig 10701 bp, 9 predicted proteins | sample III_Palsa_N3_3_FD_200450 | JGI IMG/M metagenome (GOLD analysis project Ga0302317, IMG submission 200450) | Peat permafrost microbial communities from Stordalen Mire near Abisko, Sweden - III_Palsa_N3_3 | ecosystem: Environmental > Terrestrial > Soil > Palsa > Peat permafrost | place: Sweden...
GTCTCGGCAACGACTGGACGAACGTGCGCGCGCTGGGCTCCTACATCAAGGGCACCAACGGCAAGAGCCAGGGCGTCGTGCCCTTCCTCAAGGTCGTCAACGACACGGCCGTCGCCGTCAACCAGGGCGGCAAGCGCAAGGGCGCAGTCTGCGCGTACCTCGAGACCTGGCACCTGGACATCGAGGAGTTCCTCGAGCTGCGCAAGAACACCGGCGACGACCGTCGCCGCACCCACGACATGAACACGGCGAACTGGATTCCCGACCTGTTCATGCGCCGCGTGATGGAAGGCGCCGACTGGACGCTGTTCTCGCCGTCCACCTGCCCCGACCTGCACGACCTGGTGGGCCTGGAGTTCGAGAAGGCCTACACCGCCTACGAAGCCAAGGCCGACCGCGGCGAGATCAAGCTGTTCAAGCGCGTGCCGGCCAAGGACATGTGGCGCCGCATGCTCTCGATGCTGTTCGAGACGGGCCACCCGTGGATCACGTTCAAGGACGCCTGCAACGTGCGCTCGCCGCAGCAGCACGTGGGCGTCGTGCACTCGTCCAACCTGTGCACCGAGATCACGCTGAACACGAGCGAGACGGAGATCGCCGTCTGCAACCTGGGTTCGGTCAACCTCTCGCAGCATCTGATCGCCACCGACGACGGCGTGATGACCATCGACCACACCAAGTTGCAGAAGACCGTGCGCACCGCGATGCGCATGCTCGACAACGTGATCGACATCAATTACTACGCGGTCAAGAAGGCGCGTGACTCGAACCTGCGCCATCGCCCGGTGGGCCTGGGCATCATGGGCTTCCAGGATTGCCTGTACCAACTGCGCACGCCGTACGCGAGCCAGGCTGCCGTCGAATTTGCCGACCGCTCGATGGAAGCTGTCTGCTTTTACGCGTACTCCGCGTCGACCGAGCTCGCCGCCGAACGCGGCCGCTACTCGACGTTCAAGGGCTCGCTGTGGGACAAGGGCATCCTGCCGCTGGACTCGATCGACCTGCTCGTGAAGAACCGCGGCGGCTACGTCGAGGTGGATCGTTCGTCGACGCTGGACTGGGATTCGCTGCGCGCCAAGATCGCCCAGCACGGCATGCGCAATTCCAACTGCGTCGCCATCGCTCCCACCGCCACGATCTCCAACATCATCGGCGTGGACGCATCGATCGAACCCTGCTTCGGCAACCTGTCGGTGAAGTCCAACCTGTCGGGCGAGTTCACGGTCGTCAACGAGTACCTGGTGCGCGACCTGAAGCGCCTGGGCCTGTGGGACTCCGTGATGCTGATGGACCTGAAGCACTACAACGGCTCGCTGCGCGCCGTCGATCGCGTGCCGGAAGAACTGAAGGCGCTGTACGCCACCGCGTTCGAAGTCGATGCCACGTGGCTGGTCGAAGCCGGCGCACGTCGCCAGAAGTGGATCGACCAGGCGCAGTCGCTCAACATCTATCTGTCGGGCGCCTCGGGCAAGAAGCTCGACGAGACCTACAAGCTGGCGTGGCTGCGTGGCCTGAAGACCACGTACTACCTGCGCACGATGGGCGCGACGCACGCGGAGAAGAGCACCGTCGATCGCAAGCAGCTCAACTCGGTGCCGTCGTCGCAAGGCGGCGGACTGTCCGCGATGGACGCGGTCGCGGCGCAGGCACAAGCCATGCTGAGTGCAACTCCGGCCACCGACATCAAGTTCTGCGGCGTGGACGACCCGACCTGCGAAGCGTGCCAGTGACGCTGCGCGACACGCGAGCCCATCACGTGCAATGCATGTGATGCCTCGCTGAAAGCGAACACGACAACGCGCATGCATCAACACTCACGCGCTCATGCGACGCACTCGACTCCGAGTGCGATGTGCATGCGTCGTGAGCGCGATCACGTTGCGTCGCAATGCGATGAAGCTCATGCCGAGAAGTGCGCTTCTTCGATGCGAAGCCGCAACAACGAGAGCGGCGCGAAGTCAATAAGTGCTTGGTGTTTCAACACAACACTCCGATAATTCAGAGCCATAGGAAGCACACACATGCTGGTCTGGGAAGACGACCTCCGGTCTCCACAAAGTTCTCTGCCGCCGACGTCCACCGCATTCGATCGCGATGGACGGATGGCCTCTCCGTCGCTCCGTGAAGTGCAGTCTGCTCCGGTGTTGACGCAAGCCGTCGACGCGCGCGCAGTGCCGCATTCCGAGCCACAAGTGTCGCCTGCGATCTCCATCGCATCGACGCATGCGGTGAAGTCCGCACGCCGCGTCACGGCCGCCGAGAAGCGCATCATCAACGGCCAGACCGACGTCAATCAGTTGGTGCCGTTCAAGTACAAGTGGGCGTGGGAGAAGTACCTCGCCACGTGCGCGAACCACTGGATGCCGCAAGAGGTGAACATGTCGCGCGACATCGCGCTTTGGAAGGACCCGAACGGTCTGACCGAAGACGAGCGCCGCATCATCAAGCGCAACCTCGGCTTCTTCGTGACGGCCGATTCGCTCGCCGCGAACAACATCGTGCTCGGCACGTATCGCCACATCACCGCCCCCGAGTGCCGCCAGTTCCTGCTGCGCCAGGCGTTCGAGGAAGCGATCCACACGCACGCGTACCAGTACATCGTCGAATCCCTCGGGCTCGACGAGAGCGAGATCTTCAACGCGTACAACGAAGTCGATTCGATCCGCGACAAGGACCAGTTCCTGATCCCGTTCATCGAAGCGATCATGGATCCGAACTTCCACACGGGCACGCCCGAGACCGATCGCACGCTGCTGCGCAGCCTGATCGTGTTCGCGTGCCTGATGGAAGGGCTGTTCTTCTACGTCGGCTTCACGCAGATCCTGTCGATGGGTCGCCAGAACAAGATGACGGGCGCTGCCGAGCAGTACCAGTACATCCTGCGCGACGAGTCGATGCACTGCAACTTCGGCATCGACCTGATCAACCAGGTCAAGCTCGAGAATCCGCATCTGTGGACGGCCGAGTTCAAGGAAGAGATCAAGGGTCTCTTCATGAAGGCCGTCGAGCTCGAATACCGCTACGCGGAAGACACCATGCCGCGTGGCGTGCTCGGTCTGAACGCGTCGATGTTCAAGGGCTACCTGCGCTACATCGCCAATCGGCGCGCGCAGCAGATCGGCCTCGAAGCGCTGTTCCCGAACGAGGAAAACCCGTTCCCGTGGATGAGCGAAATGATCGACCTGAAGAAGGAACGCAACTTTTTTGAAACCCGCGTCATCGAGTACCAATCCGGTGGCGCACTGTCCTGGGACTGATCGTTCCGGCCCACACGAGGTGGGCGCGATCGGTTAACAGGACGCTGTAGAGAGATCAAGATTCGCGGAGCCAGAAGAATCGCCGTCAGATGTGATTCGCTGGCACCGCAACCCAGTTCATCGTCATGCAAACCACCTGCTGCCTTCGTGCGGTGGGCAAGGCAAGCGGACGATGAATGCCGCACCGGTTTTTTGGGGCGGCGTTTCATGCAACTTGATCAAGGAGATTGAAATGGCAACTGCAAAGAAACCGGTCGCGAAGAAGGCGGCTCCGGCAAAGAAGGCTCCGGCCAAGAAGGCAGCACCGGCCAAGAAGGCCGCTGCGAAGAAGGCTCCGGCCAAGAAGGCGGCTCCGGCCAAGAAGGCGGCACCGGCCAAGAAGGCTGTCGCCAAGAAGGCACCGGCCAAGAAGGCGGCACCGGCGAAGAAGGCAGCACCGGCCAAGAAGGCCGCTGCGAAGAAGGCGCCGGCCAAGAAGGCGGCACCGGCCAAGAAGGCTGCGGCCAAGAAGGCTGCGCCTGCGAAGAAGGCCGCCGCCAAGGCGCCTGCGAAGAAGGCTGCTGCCAAGGCGCCTGCGAAGAAGGCTGCTGCCAAGGCGCCTGCGAAGAAGGCGGCCGCCAAGGCGCCTGCGAAGAAGGCCGCTGCGAAAAAGGCGGCGCCCGCGGCGCCCGCTGCGCCTGCCCCGGCTCCTGCGCCGGCTGCGAAGACCGCTCTGAGCCCGGCAGCTGCCTGGCCCTTCCCCACGGGCAACAAGCCCTAAGGAACGCGTTCTCTTCGAACTGGAAGCCCGGCCTCGGCCGGGCTTTTTCTTGGCGGGGTCAGGTCTTGCCTTTTGCCTCGGCACCTGCCTGAGGCAAAAGGCAAGACCTGACCCCGTTGTGGAGATCCGCGATGACGCCACCGGACGCACTGCCGTGCCTGTCGACCCGCGGCGACGGCGTGCTGCTCCAGCTGAGCGTGATGCCCAACGCGAAGCGCACCGAAGTCGATGGGCTGCATGACGGCGCATTGCGCGTGCGGCTGGCCGCGCCGCCGATCGACGGACGAGCGAACGAGGCGCTGGTCGCGTGGCTCGCGAAATCGCTGGGCGTGCCCAAGCGCGATGTCGAGGTCTTGCGTGGCGAGTCGAGTCGGCGCAAGCAGGTGCTTGTCGCCGTCACCCACGCCGCCGCCGCCGCGTGGCTCAGGGGCGTGCTGAACGACGCGGGCGGATAGCCGCCGACGTCAGAGGCCCAGCGCGGCCTTGTCGACCGGATGGTTCTGGCCACCGCGATACGCGATCTTCACCGCGCCGATCCTGTTGCCCAGCTTGACGCAATCGACCAGCGGCCAGCCCAGCTCGAGGCCGTACAGCAGCGCGCCGCGGAAGGCATCGCCGCAGCCGGTCGGGTCCAGCACCTCGGTGGCGACGACGCCCGGCACGTGCGTGCGAACGCCTTGTTCCCACACCTCGCAGCCCTGGTCGCCGAGCGTCACGATCACGCCCTTCAGGTGCGACGTGGACAGTTCCGCGAGGCTCAGGCCGGTGCGGTCGGCGAGCATCTTCGCCTCGTAGTCGTTGACCGTGACCCAGCTCGCCTGGGCGATGAAGGCGCGCAGGTCGGCGCCGTCGAACATCGGCAGGCCCTGGCCCGGATCGAACACGAACGGGATCTTCGCAGCTGCCAGATCGTTGGCGCGACGGATCATCGCGTCGCGGCCATCGGGGCCGATGATCGCGAGCTTGATGTCGCTGCGCGCCGGCAGGCCCGTCTCGTGCGCCTGCATCATCGCGCCCGGGTGGAACGCGGTGATCTGGTTGTTCGACGAGTCCGTGATGATGATGGCCTGCGCGGTGTAGTTGTCGCTCGCCACATAGACGCTGTCGGTCGAGATGCCCAGCTTCTTCAGGTGCGCCAGGTACTCGGAGCCGTCGTTGCCAAGTGCCGCCAGTACCACCGGCTCGCCGCCCAGCAGCTTCAGCGTGTAGGCGATGTTGCCGGCACAGCCGCCGAACTCGCGGCGCAGCGTGGGCACCAGGAACGACACGTTCAGGATGTGCAACTGCTCCGGCAGGATCTGGTCGGCGAAGCGGCCCGGGAAGACGGTGATGGTGTCGAACGCGAGGGAACCGCAGACAAGGATGGCCATGAGGGCGCTTTCGAAGATCGAGTGAAGGGCGGAGTTCGGATGCACGGGGCACCCGCGCACCGCCTCAGGGATAGAAGAGGTCGGCCTGGAAGCCGCTGGCCGCGAGCGTGCCGACCTGGAGCCGCGCGTGCACGTGCAACTCGCCTTCGGCGGGTAGCGCGGCCTGGCGGATGCCGAGCTGGTCCGGCGTGAGAACCTTGCGTGCCACGATCTCGCCGTTCAGATCCATGAACGTCACGTCGAACGAAGGCATGCGCACCTCGTGATCGGCGCGGTTGTGCAGGTCGGCGGAGAACAGCAGCACGTGCTCGGTGTCGGTGCGTGTGAGCGAGCTGCCGTCGAGCGCCAGACTGGCGATGGCGCGCGGGGCCTCGATCTTGCAGTCGACCTGCTCGCACACCCATTCCCAGGCCGGCAGCGTGGCGGGCCAGCGGGCGGCCAGCGTGTCGCGTTGCGGCCAGGCGACCTGGCCGACGGCCGCCGCGATCAACAGCAGCAACGTGACGCCCAGCACAGCGCGCACCCAGGGCCTGCGCCAGCGCGCGCCGCTCCTGGCCTCGCGCAGGAAGCGCGGATCCTTGCTCCGGTCGATGAGGGCCACCTCGGTGGAAGTGGTCGTCGCTGCCGGCGTGCGCTTGCTCTTGCGGGTCGGCGGCCAATCGCCGGCGCCTTCCGGAAGCATCGACGCGAGCGTTGGCGGCCCGGCGCGGGAGTCGTCGTCGGCATCGTCGGCCGGCAGGTTGGGCATCGTCAAGCCGACGACTTCGGGTGACGGCTCGCGTGCCACCACGGTCCCTGGCTCGGCTGGTTCGGGAGCGGGAGGCGGTGCCGCGAAGGTCGAGGCCAGTTCGCTCGCGCTGGGCGGCGCATCGACCGGCGCCGGCGGTGCGGCGATGGGCGTGACGAGCGGCGTCTCAGCGCGCACAGGGACCGGTGCGGGGGGCGGCACTGGCAGGGGCGGAACCGGCGCTTCGATGGCGGGGGACGGTGTGGCAACGAACGGGGGCGCCGAGAAGGCCGAGGGCGTGGGGGCCGGCACCGGCACCGGCGGCGACTGCCAGCTCGGCGCGACGTGCTGGGCCAGTGCGCTGCCGAACGGGGCAGGTGCGGGCGCGGAGGTGGGCGGATAGGCCGAGGGAATCGGGCTCGGCACCGCAGTTTGTGCGCGTGCCGACTCCTCGGCCAGTCGGGCCGCGAAGCGCGGCGCGATCGTGCCGCGCGTGGCGACCGACGCGATCGGGCTGGGCGGCGCTGGACGGCTGGCGGGTGTGAAGCCGGTGTAGCCCGGACGCATGGCGGGCGCGGGGGGCGGCAAGTCCGCCGGGCCGAACGCCGACGGCGTGGCCGGCACGGATTGCGGAGTCGGGGCCGTGGGCGGCGGCTCGGGTGGTCGCGCGGAAATGGCGATTGGCGACGGCGCGGGAGCGGGCGGCGTCGACATGGGAATGGGGGCGCTCGCGCGCGCATCCGCGAACACGCGCGTGGGCGCGGGCACGGCGGGGCTGCGCGTGGCGGCACGGCGGGCGGCGATGGCCGGGTCGCTGTCCAGGTCGAACAACGCCTCGATGCCGTGGAACACCTCGTGGCACTGGCCGCAGCGCACCCAGCCTTCGGAGACCTTGAGCTGATCCTGCACGACACGAAAGATCGTGCCGCAGGCGGGGCAGCGGGTGGCGAGGCTCATGGCCGAATCATACGACGCGAAGAGGGTGATTCCGGGGCGGGCGAACCACGATCAGATACCCCATGGGGTACAAGAAATCGCGATTCGCCAGGCGGGTCAGGCCGGCTTGCGCCCCGTCATCAGGATCCAGCCGTCCACCGTATTGCTGACTTCCAGCGCGATCCAGGGCGCGTACGCCGCCTTCAGCTCATCGGCCTGGCGGTCGAGGATGCCGGCGAGCACCAGGTGGCCGCCGGGCGCGACGTGTCCGCACAGCAGCGGCGCGAGCATCTTCAGCGGGGTCGCGAGGATGTTGGCCAGCACCAGCGGGTACTGGCCGGCCGCCATGTCCGGGGCGCCGGAGCGCAGCGTCACGTCGTTGTCGGCCGCGTTCTGCGCGGTGGTGGTGATGGCCGCGGGGTCGATGTCCACGGCGTCGATGGTCGCGCCGCCATGCAGCGCGGCGCCGATCGCCAGGATGCCCGAGCCGCAGCCGTAGTCCAGCACGCGCCGGCCGGTGATTTCGGCCTCGTGCGCGGCGATCCAGCCCAGGCACATGCGCGTGGTGGGGTGCGTGCCGGTGCCGAACGCCATGCCCGGGTCGAGCCGGATCACGCGCGTCGCGGCCGCGGGCGGTTGGTGCCAGGTGGGCACGATCCAGAACTCGGGCGTGATCTCCACCGGATCGAACTGCGACTGCGTGAGGCGCACCCAATCCTGCTCGGTGACCTCATGCAGCGCGGTCACGCTGACGCTGGAGCCCGCAATGGTGGCCCAGTCCTGCGCCAGCAGCAGCGTCGCGGCCTCGCTCGCCGCGTCCTCGGTCTCGAACAGCACCTTCAGCGTGGAGCGTTGCCAGCCCGCGCTGGGCGGCGGCATGCCGGGCTCGCCGAACAGCGCGTGTTCGGCGTCGGTGTCGGCATCGGAGTCTTCCACCGACACCGACAGCGCGTCCAGCTCTTCCATCAACGCGTCGGACACCGACTCCACGAGGGACTCGGGGGCCTGCAATACCAGCTCGAACATCAGCGGGTGTGCTGGGCCAGCCAGCCTTCCAGGTAATGGATGCTGGTGCCGCCTTCGATGAACTTGGCGTCGACCATCAGCTCGCGGTGCAGCGGGATGTTGGTCTGGATGCCCTCGACCACCGTCTCCTGCAAGGCCACGCGCATGCGTGCCAGCGCCTGGTCGCGCGTGTCGCCGTGCACGATGATCTTGCCGACCATCGAGTCGTAGTTCGGCGGCACGTAGTAGTTCGTGTAGATGTGCGAGTCGACGCGCACGCCCGGGCCGCCCGGCGGGTGCCACATCGTGATGCGGCCCGGCGACGGCGTGAACTTGTACGGATCCTCGGCGTTGATGCGCACCTCGATCGAGTGGCCGCGCATCTGGATCTGGCGTTGCGTGAACGGCAGCGGCTCGTTGGCCGCGACCTTGATCTGCATCTGCACGATGTCGACGCCGGTCACCATTTCCGTCACCGGATGTTCCACCTGCACGCGGGTGTTCATCTCGATGAAGTAGAACTCGCCGTCCTCGAAGAGGAACTCGAACGTGCCGGCGCCGCGGTAGCCGATGCGCTTGCAGGCGGCGGCGCAGCGCTCGCCGATCTTCTCGATCACGCGACGCGGAATGCCTGGCGCCGGCGCTTCCTCGATGATCTTCTGATGGCGGCGCTGCATCGAGCAGTCGCGCTCGCCCAGCCAGACCGCGTTCTTGTGCTGGTCGGCCATGACCTGGATCTCGATGTGCCTCGGATGCTCGAGGAACTTCTCCATGTACACGGCGGGATTGTTGAACGCCGCGCCGGCTTCGGAGCGGGTCATCTGCACCGCGTTGACGAGCGCCGCCTCGGTGTGGACGACGCGCATGCCGCGTCCGCCGCCACCGCCGGCCGCCTTGATGATCACCGGATAGCCGACCGCACGCGCGATGCGGATCAATTCCTTCGGATCTTCCGGCAGCACGCCTTCGGAGCCCGGCACGCACGGCACGCCGGCCTTGATCATGGCCTGCTTGGCCGAGACCTTGTCGCCCATCAGGCGGATGGATTCGGGCGTCGGGCCGATGAACGTGAAGCCGCTCTTCTCGACGCGTTCGGCGAAGTCGGCGTTCTCGGACAGGAAGCCGTAGCCCGGGTGGATCGCCTCGGCGTCGGTCACCTCGGCCGTCGAGATGATCGCCGGCATGTTGAGGTAGCTCTGCATCGAGTTGGCCGGCCCGATGCACACGGCCTCGTCGGCGAGCTTGACGTACTTGGCGTCGCGGTCCGCCTCGGAGTAGACGACCACCGACTGGATGCCCATCTCGCGGCAGGCTCGCTGAATCCGCAGGGCGATCTCGCCCCGATTCGCGATCAGTATCTTCTTGAACATGTCTCTGGTCCGCTTATTCGACGATGAACAGCGGTTGTCCGTACTCGACGGCCTGGCCGTTCTCGACCAGGATCTTGCTGATCGTGCCGGACATGTCGGCCTCGATCTCGTTCATGATCTTCATCGCCTCGATGATGCAGATCGGGTCGCCTTCCTTGATGGGGGCGCCCACTTCGGCGAACGGCTTCGAGCCCGGGCTGGCCGAGCGGTAGAACGTGCCCACCATCGGCGACTTGACCACGTGGCCCGTCGGCACCGGGGGCGCTTCGGCCACCGGGGCGGCGGCTTCGCCGGCCGGGGCGGCCTGCTGCTGCGGCTGCTGCATCATCATCTGCCCGGCGGGCTGCATCATCATCGTCGTCGGAACGCCGTAGCCGGCCTTGACGATGCGAACCTTGCCTTCGGCTTCGGTAATTTCGAGTTCGGAGATGTTGGACTCCGAAACGAGGTCGACCAAGGTCTTGAGCTTGCGCATGTCCATGATGGAACAGTCTCCTGAAATGATTTGCTGTGGACGGCGCTTGTGGCGCCGGGACGCTGGGCGAGCTAGCTGCGCGCGGGAGCGCGAGCAAGGGCGAACTTCAGCGCCAGGGAGTAGCCCTGCGCGCCGAGGCCCACGATCACGCCTTCGGCCAGGTCGGAAAAATAGGAATGATGCCGGAACGGCTCGCGACGATGGATGTTCGACAGATGCACTTCGACGAACGGGATGGCCACCGCGGCGAACGCGTCGCGCAACGCGACGCTGGTGTGCGTGAAGGCGCCCGGATTGATCACGATGAAGTCGGTGCCGTCGGTTCGAGCCGCGTGAACGCGGTCGATCAGCACGCCTTCGTGGTTGCTTTGCAGGCTCTGGACGCTGGAACCGGCTTCTTTCGCAATCTGCGTCAATTCGCGGTCAATGTCCGGCAACGTGACACTTCCATACACTGCCGGCTCGCGCGTGCCGAGCAGGTTCAGGTTGGGGCCGTGAAGCACGAGGACGTTCATGCGATGCGCGAAACGGCGGCAGGGCCGGTTGTGTCAGTTCGAAAGAAGCGGACTTTACGCTGAGTTGCGTGCCGTTCGCGCCACTAAGCGAGAATTTACCCTAAAAAGAGTGCTTGACAACCGATGCCGCGCTTGGCTACGCGGATGACGACTCGATGGCGCATTTCGAGCCCGAAAGAGGGCACGACCACGCCGGTTGTTGCGAGTTGGTTCAGGAAACGCGCACCCATTGAGCCAGTTCGGCCGCGTTCGTGGCACCGAACTTGTGTTGGGCGAGTTGCTGCGA
>Ga0302317_10003296_pt1 | contig 10693 bp, 3 predicted proteins | sample III_Palsa_N3_3_FD_200450 | JGI IMG/M metagenome (GOLD analysis project Ga0302317, IMG submission 200450) | Peat permafrost microbial communities from Stordalen Mire near Abisko, Sweden - III_Palsa_N3_3 | ecosystem: Environmental > Terrestrial > Soil > Palsa > Peat permafrost | place: Sweden...
CAAGGGCGATCTCGCCAGCTGCAAGCCCGGCCGCATCCTCGGCCACGAGGGCGTCGGCGTCGTCGACAGCGTCGGGCCGGCCGTTACGGCGTTCAAAGCCGGCGACCGCGTACTGATCTCCTGCGTCAGCGCCTGCGGCAAATGTGAATACTGCCGCAAGGGCATGTTCTCCCATTGCACGACGGGCGGCTGGATCCTCGGCAACACCATTGACGGCACCCAGGCGGAGTTCGTCCGCACGCCCCACGCCGACACCAGCCTCTATCCCATCCCCGAGGGCGCCGACGAAGAGGCGCTGGTGATGCTGAGCGACATCCTGCCGACCGGCTTCGAATGTGGCGTGCTCAACGGCAAGGTTCAGCCCGGCTGCACCCTGGCCATCGTTGGCTCGGGACCGATCGGCTTGGCGGCGCTGCTTACCGCCCAGTTCTATTCGCCAGCCGAGATCATCATGATCGACCTGGACGACAACCGCCTGGAGGTCGCCAAGCGGTTCGGCGCGACCCAGACCATCAACAGCACTGATGGCAAGGCGGTCGAGGCGCTGATGAAGCTGACCCACAACAAGGGTGTGGACACCGCCATCGAGGCGGTCGGCATCCCGGCCACCTTCGAGATGTGCGAGCAGATTATCGCGCCCGGCGGCGTCATCGCCAATATCGGCGTGCACGGCGTGCAGGTCGCGCTTCATTTGGAGCGGCTTTGGGACCGCAACATCAGCATCACCACCCGTCTGGTCGATACGGCCTCGACGCCGATGCTGCTCGACGTGCTTGGCGCCCACAAGATCGATCCGACACTGCTGATCACCCACCGCTTCAAGTTCGACGACATCCTCGAGGCTTACGAAACCTTCGGCAACGCGGCCAAGACCAAGGCGCTGAAGGTGCTCATCGAAGCCTGACGCGGCGCACGATCCCCTCGGGGGGCTCCCGACGGACGACAGTGAAAGAAACAACACCATGACCTACCAGAGCCTTAGTCCCTTTGACGGCAAACTGATCAAGGGGTTCGAAGACATTAGAGGGCAGCGCGATATTTGTTAGCTGAACAACGCTAAGGTCGAACGTAACTAGGACTCGGGCGTCAGGCGGCGCCTCGCACCCGGCGACCGGGTGTCAGCGGGCGTGGCGGCCGACACGGCGGTCATGGCGCCTTCCCCCAGAAGAGCCGTTGAGGCGCGCCACTCGGTATCGCGCTGCGGGCGCCAAAATGAGGGCGCCCGCAATGCCGCCCGCCGCCGTCAAACACAGCGTCTGCCAGTTTGCATGTTGCAGGAACCACGGTCCGGCTGCGGCGCCGAGCGCGCTAGGGCGTGTCGAGCCAGCGGTCGAACAGACCCTGCAGATCGGCGTCAATCACGGCGGTGGGATCAAGCACGCTCGCCGCCCGCACCTCGCTGGGAGTGACGCCGAACTCGCGCCGGAACACGCGGCTGAAGTGGGCCTGGCTGCTGAAGCCCCAGTGTTCGGCGACCTCGGCGATGCTGTGGCTATCCTTGCCATTGAGCAGGGCGGTGTAGGTCTTGGCCAGCCTGCGCCGCTGGATGTGGGCGGCCACGCCGCCCATGGGGGCGAACAGGCGATAGAGCCGGCTGCGTGAGACGCCAACTGTGCGGCTGATCTCATCGGCCGAGAGTGCGCCGGTCAGGTGCTGGTCGATATAGCTTCGGATCTTCTGGATCAGGGCGGAGTCTGATGGGCGGCCGGCGTCATCGACCGCGAGGCCGCTGCTGACGATGCAGCCGACCAGGACGTCGCGCATCACCCGGCTGAGCGGCGTGGCCTGATCCACAGTCAGATTGGGGAGGCGGTTTATCAAGGCGTCGGTGAAGCCGGTGAACACCCCGGCGACAGGCCCGCGCAGGATCATGCCATGCAAAGGAAACCGCCCCAGAGCTTCGTCCAGCAGAACGTGGGGAATCAGAATGACCACCGAGTGGGACGCGCTGCATACCGCCTCCATCGAGCCGGCCATGTTGAATATGCAGACTTCGCCGACGTCCAGCCGATCGTCGCGGCCATTGAACCGTCCGACCCAGGATCCGTCACCGACATAAGCCACCACTATATTATCGAGCCCGTCCGCATCGGCTCGCTTGCGGCTTCGCACCATGCGCACAGGATCAAGCTTCTGGATCGTGAACAACACGCCTCCGAGCTGAAAGGCCTGGGCGGTGGCCTCGAACCCCGGTCCCGGTCCGAGGGCCTCGGCATCGAAGCCGGCCAACAAGACCGACCAGGCGGCTAACTGTTGCTCGGGCGGCAGATCAAGGTTTGAAAACTGGAAGACCGGCAAGGCCGACGATGTCATCACTGAACTTCGGGTGCTGGGGGTACGGACGCGCTCGTCAGCTACAACCTCCGTGACAATCCTGCGCCTTGATTGTCCCGGCGTCCCAGTTGTTGTCCGGGTGTCCCTATTACAGCGCGCTAGCCATCTACTGGTTTTTCAAGCTCCGACACAATGTTTAACGCTCCATTGGGTTGGGATAGGCGGCGAATGCCTCCGTCCGTCCGGTGTTCAATCCGTGGGGGGCGAGCCAGGACGGTGTTCCGGCGATGCGACGCAGAGGCTTGGGTGGGACAACTTAAGGTAAACATCATGACTGCGCGGCGCACCGCCGCCCTGCTCGCCGGCGTCTCGCTCATCAGCCTGATCGCCGGCTTCACAGCCGGACCGGCGCTCGCCCAGACCAACACCGCAACGGGCGTCAACGCCGGAATCAACGTCACCGGCAGCGGCAACCAGGCCAGCGGTCAGAACGCAGGCCAATTCGTCACCGGCTTGGACAATCAGGCGTCGGGCCACAACAGCGGGATCACAACTGTTTTGTCTTCCCACTCAATTTGGGAGCAGACGCTTCCTGCGATCCCTCCCATCCCTGCCATAGCCGGTTGCGCACTCGGTTCGCCACAAGGAGGGAGACGGGAACGATCAAGGATTATTGGCGGCGAGGTCGCCCGTTTGCGCGATATTGGGGCGCCGGGGCATGAGTAACCGTCCTTCGCGCGCGCGCCGGATCGCGAATGCGCCGATCTTCGGTCTGACGCTTGGGGTGTTGATCGGGCTCGCCGGGGCCGCGAGCGCCGCGCCGGCCCTGCCCACGGGCGGGGTGGTCAAGGCGGGATCGGCGGTCATCACCGCCTCGTCACCCTCCTACCTCACCATCAACCAGTCCTCGACCGACGCCGTCATCAACTGGCCGGCGTTTTCCATCGCCGAGGGCGGGACGGTCCAGTTCAACAACGGATCGGGTGCGACGCTCAACCGGGTCACCGGAAGCTCGATCTCAAACATCAATGGCCTGCTGTCGGCCACCGGCAGCGTCTATCTGATCAACCCCAACGGGGTGATCATCGGCAAGACCGGGGTGGCGAACACCGGCGGGACCTTCGTCGCCTCCACCCAGGATCTGTCCAACGCCAACTTCATGAGCGGCGGCGCGCTGACCTTCTCAGGGTCCAGCAACGCCCAGGTGCTCAATCTCGGCAAGATCGGCTCGCTGGGCGGCGATGTGGCCCTGATCGGCTCCATGGTGGAGAACGACGGCCAGATCACCGCCGCCAAGGGCGATGTCGGCCTGGCCGCCGGCTATCAGGTCACCCTCGCGGATGCGACCCAGAGCGACGGCAAGTTCCAGGTTCTGGTGGGCGGGTCGGGGACATCGGCCACCAACAGGGGCGCCATCGAAGCGGCCGAGGTAGAACTGCGCGCCAACGGCGGGAATGTGCTGGCCCTAGCCGGCAACACGGCCTCGGTGATCGAGGCTACCGGCGTTTCCAATAACGACGGCAAGGTGCTGCTGATCGCGGACGGCGGCGCGGTTACGGCCACGGGGACCATCGCGGCGAAGACCTCGAGCGGCGCGGGCGGCCAGGTGGAGACCTCGGGCGCCAGCGTCGATTTCACCGGCGTGACGGTGAAGGCCGGCCAATGGCTGATCGACCCCACCGACCTTACCGTGAACTCCGGAGCGGCGGCGACCATCGACAACAGCCTGGCCGCCGGGACCAGCGTTACCCTTCAGACCACCGCGTCGAGCTCCAGCGGCCCCGGAGTCGCCAATAGCAGCGGCTCTGGCGACATCATCGTCGCCGCGCCGATCGCCTGGTCCACCACCGCGACGCTGACCCTGGACGCCTACCACTCTATCGCCATCGACGCGCCGATCACGGTCTCGGGCGCGGGCGGGGTCGTGCTGACCACCAACGACGGCGGCACGGGCGGCGACTACGGCTTCGGCCTGACCAGCAAAGGTTTCTCCGGCAGTCTTTCGTTCACGGGAGCGGAGGGTGGCGGGCAGAGCCTGACCATCAACGGGCAGGCCTATACGCTGCTCTACGAGCTGGCCGAGCCCGGCAGCACCGGCCCTGATAGCGGCGCCGACGACATCGCCGGCATCGACGCCAACACCGCCGCCGGTGGAGATGCGGGTTTCTACGCCTTGGCGAACAACTTCATCGGGACCGGAACCACCTTCACCGGCGCCCTGGCCGGCGCGGGCGTCAACACCTTCACCGGCGTGTTCACCGGCCTCGGCCACACCATCACCGGCCTGACCATCAACGACACGATCAACAACGTTGATGATGGCTTGTTCGGCCAACAGAGCGGCGGCGCGATACGCGCCATCGGCCTCGTCGGTGGGTCGGTCTCGTCGAACGGAGGCTTTGTCGGCGGGTTGGTGGGCAGCCAACAGGGCGGCGCGATCACCGACGCCTACGCCACCGGCGCGGTCTCGGGGGCCTATTACCTCGGCGGTCTGGTGGGGGCTCAATACTCTGGCTCCATCACCGACGCCTACGCCACCGGCGCGGTCTCGGGGAACGGCTACGCCGGCGGGCTGGTGGGAGCTCAATTTAGCGGCGCGGTTACTGACTCCTACGCCACCGGCGCGGTGTCCGGACGCGACAATGCGGTCGGCGGGCTGGCGGGCTATGCCGACGGCACGATCACCGACGCCGACGCCACTGGCGCGGTCTCCGGGACGGGCTACGTCGGCGGGCTGGTGGGCTTCCAATACGCCGGCTCGATCACCGACGCCTACGCCACCGGCGCGGTGTCAGGGAGTAACTCCGTCGGCGGTCTGGTCGGCTCTTCAAACAGCGCCACGATCACTGAGGCCTATTGGGACACCCAGACCACCGGCCAGTCCGGGAGTTCCGGTGGGACCGGCCTGACGACGGCGCAACTTCAGAGCGGCGCGGCGGTGTTCAGCGACGCGTCCTTCAGCGGAGGGACGAACGGACTCTATCCCTACCTGATCAACTTCTTCCCGAACGGCATCCAGCCGGCTTCCGGATTCGCCTATACCAACGCGGGCGCGACGCCGAACGCTTCCGGCGCCAACGGAGCCGTGCCGGTGTCGCTGACCGTGGCGGGGACCGCCGAGGGATCGGCCGACACCGGCGCCAACGGCTACTACTATTTCGCCCTGCCGGCGGGGACGATCAACACCACCACCGGTTCGTCGGTGCTGGCCTCCACCGCCGCCAACGTCTCGACCGGATCGGTCGACGCCGCCAGCTTCACCCAGGCCACCGGCTCGGTGAGCGGGCTCAACGTCTATGGCGGCGATCTGCTCTATGCGACCCATGCGCTGCTCTATTCGACCTCGGGCTATGGCGCGGCGCAGACGACCTTATCCGGTTACTCCGCCACTAACCCCGCCTTCCTGTCGTCGCTGACCCCGGGGGTCCTGGCCGAGGGCTCCAGCTTCACCCTCGACACCGCGCTCGACCTCACGTCCAGCTTGGCGGTCTACACCAACGCCACCGGCGCGGACCTGACCGTCGTCGCGCCGATCACCCTTGCAGGCGCGAACAGCCTGACGTTGGGCGCGGCGCAGCAATTGGCGATCGACGCGCCGATCACGGTCACCGGCGCGGGCGTGGTCGACCTGGCCTACAACACAGCCACGCCGACAAATCTTAGCTTCGGCCTGATCGGGTCGGGCTTCAGCGGCAGCCTGTCCTTCACCAACACCGAGGGCGGCGGCCAGAGCCTGACCATCAACGGGCAGGCCTACACGCTGCTCTACCGGCTGGCCGAGACCGGCAGCACCGGCCCCGACTCAGGGACCGATGACATCGCCGGCATCGACGCCGTCTTCAACGACGATAGTGGCTACTACGCCTTGGCGAACAATCTCATCGGGACTGGGACCACCTTCACCGGCGCCCTGGCCGGCGCCGGCGGCAACACCTTCATCGGCGTGTTCACCGGCCTCGGCCACACCATCACCGGCCTGACGATCAACGACACGAGCGGCAACAGTGATGATGGCTTGTTCGGCCTACAGAGCGGCGGTGCGATCCGCGACATCGGCCTTGTCGGCGGATCGGTTTCGGGGGGCGGCGACGACGTCGGCGGGCTGGTGGGCAATCAAAACGGCGGCGCGATCACCGACGCCTACACCACCGGCGCGGTCTCCGGACGCGGCTACGGCGTCGGCGGTCTAGTGGGTTACCAGGGCGGCGGCGGCTCCATTACCGACGCCTACGCCACCGGCGCGGTCTCGGGGAACGGAGAAGTTGGCGGGCTGGAAGGCTATAACAACGGCACAATCACCGACGCCTACGCCACCGGCGCAGTCTCCGGCGGCAGCCATGTCGGCGGTCTGGTGGGCGATCAGCAGGGCGGCGCGATCACCGACGCCTACGCCACCGGCGCGGTCTCGGGGGCCGGCGTCTACGTCGGCGGCCTGGTAGGCTATGGCTACAACGTCACAATCACCGACACCTACGCAACTGGCGCGGTCTCGGGGAACGGCGTCTACGTCGGCGGGCTGGTGGGCAATCAAATCAGCGCCACGATCACCGACGGCTACTGGGACACCCAGACCACCGGCCAGTCCGGGAGTTCGGGCGGTGGGACCGGCCTGACCACGGCGCAGCTGCAGAGCGGCTCGGCAAGTCTGGACGCATCCTTCAGCGGCGGGACGAACGGCCTCTATCCCTACCTGACCAACTTCTACCCGACCGGCGTGCAGGCGGTGTCTGGCGTGGCCTACACCGACGCCGTCAACAGACCGAACGCCTCGGGCGCCAACGGGGTGGTGACGGTGGGATTGACCGTCGGCGGCTCGGCCGAAGGCTCGGCCGCCACAGGCGCCAATGGCTACTACTATGTGCTGCTGCCGGCCGGGACGATCAACACGACTAGCGGCTCGTCCGTGCTGGCCTACACCACCGCCAACAACGCCACCGGATCGGTCGACGCCGCCACGCTGCAGACCAGCGCGACGGGCTCGCTATCGGGCTTCAACCTCGATGGCGGATGGCTGGTGGAGACCGCCGGCTCGAGCATCGGGTCGCTGTCGGCCCTGGATGCGGCCTACGCCACGGCGGCGGCCGGTACGCCGGCGGCCAGCTTCGCCCTGGTCAACCAGCAGATCACCACGGCGGCGACGAGCTTCAACCTCGATACGGCCACCAGCCTGACCGGGACCCTGGCGCTGGCGTCCGACGGCGCGGTGACCCAGTCGGCGGCGATCGATGCAGGCGCGCTGTCGCTTGGCGGTAGCGGCGGATATGGGCTGAACAACACCGGCAATCAGATCACCACCCTGGCGGCGAACGCGGGCGCGGTGAGCGTCACCAACGCCGCCGGCCTGACCATCGGGTCGGTTACGGACGCCACCGGCGCCTCGACCGTCGGCGTCACCTCGACCGGCGCGGTGAACGTAGCGGCCGCTGGCGCTCTGACGATCGCTTCGGGAGCCTCCGTGTCGGCCGGGTCGGGCGATGATGTGACGCTGAGCGCGACGGGCGCCTTCACCAACGACGCCGGGGCATCGGCGGTGACGGTGTCTGGCGGCGGCCGCTGGCTGATCTATTCGGCCAACCCGACCGGTGATGTGTTCGGCGACCTCAATAGCGGCGCCACCGCGGTGTGGGACACAGCCGCCGGCGGCAGCGTCGGTGTGTCGGGCGACCGGTATGTGTTCGCCTACCAGCCTACTCTGACGGTCACCACCCAGAACGCCAGCAAGACCTATGGGACCAACGACGGCGCCGCGCTGCAAAGCGCCTATGCCATCAGCGGCCTGCAGGCGGGCGTCAGCGGGGCCTATCTGGCCGACACGGCGAGCGCGGTCTATTCCGGCGCGCCGACGATCAGCTCGTCCGGCTCCGGCGCGGATGCGAACGCCAGCGTCGTCAATGGCGGGAACTATGGGATCAGCGCCGCCGCCGGAACGCTCAACGTGGGCGACGGCTATGCTGTGGCCTTCGCCAACACCGGGCAGTTGACCGTCAACCCGCTGGCGGTGACCCTTTCCGGCAGCCAAGTCTACAATGCCGGCGTCACGGCCGAGGGCGCCAACCTGACGGTGATCAATGCGGTGAACGGCGGCGCCGCAGTGACCGTGGGCGGAACCGCGACCATGGCGGGGGCCTCGGCAGGCCCTGAAAGCCTAGCGAACCTGTCGAGCCTGACGCTTAGCAGCGGCGATTACACGGTGGCCGGCGGTTCCGGGTCGGTGACCGTCACCCCTGAAGCCATCACCATCACCGCGTCCACAAACTCGAAGACCTATGACTCGACGATCGCCGCGTCGGCCACACCCACCGTCACCAGCGGCACGCTGTATGATGCGGGCGGGTCGACGCTGGCGGAGACCTACACCACCGCCAACGCCGGCACGGGCCTGACGCTGCTCCCCACCGCGTCGATCCCCGGTGCGTCGAACTACACGGTGACGCTGGCCTCGGTGAACACCGGCGTGATCACCCCCGAAGCCATCACCATCACGGCCGGTGCGAACTCCAAGACCTACGACTCCACCACCAGCGCGTCGGTGACCCCGACGGTGACCAGCGGCATACTGTATGATGCGGGCGGGTCGACCCTGGCGGAGGCCTACACCACCGCCAACGCCGGCACGGGCCTGACGCTGGTCCCTACCGCGTCGATCCCGGACGCCTCGAACTACACCGTGACCTTGGCTTCGGTGAACACCGGCGCGATCGGTCCCGAGGCGATCACCATTACGGCGTCCACCAACTCGAAGACCTACGACACCACGACGTCAGCTTCAGCGGCTCCGACCGTCACCAGCGGTACGCTGTACGACGCCAGCAGCTCGACCCTAGCCGAGAGCTATACCACCGCCAACGCGGGCACGGGCTTGACCCTGGTTCCGACCGCATCCATTCCGGATGACTCAAACTACACAGTGACGCTAGCGTCCACGAACACCGGCGTGATTACACCGGAAGCCATCACCATTACGGCGGCCACGAACTCGAAGACCTATGACTCGACAAGCTCGGCCAGCGTGGCGCCGGCAGTGACTAGCGGAACACTCTACGACGCCAGCAGCTCGACCTTGGCCGAGGCCTACACCACAGCCAATGCCGGAACCGGCCTGACCCTGGTTCCAACCGCGTCGATCCCGGACGCGTTCAATTACACGGTGACCCTGGCGGCGGTGAACACCGGGGTGATCATCCCGGAAGCGATCACGATCACGGCTGCCACGAACTCTAAGACCTATGACGGGACCACCTCCGCCACGGCGACGCCGATGGTGACCAGCGGCACACTGTATGACGCCGGCAGTTCGACCCTGGCCGAGACCTACGCCAGCGCCAACATCGGAACCGAGCTGACTTTGACCCCGACAGCGTCGATCCCAGACGCCTCGAACTACACGGTGACCCTGGCCTCGGTGAACACCGGCGCGATCACGCCCGCGCCAATTAGAATTACCGTCTATCCGCCGCCTCCGACCTATCAACCGGCGGGGCAGGGCGCCCAGCAGTCCTGGAACTCGTCACTGGGCTGGGCGCCGTACCAGTGGAGCTTCGCCCACGACACCGACCCGCCATCGATCGGTATCGGGGAAGGCGCGGGGACACCCCCGTCCGGCCCGGATTGCCCCGCCGACTGCAATGCGCCAGCCTACAGCAATTGGCATGTCTCTCCGCAAATCGTGTTCGTGTCGGGTCTGTGATGCGATTGAGGACGACGATCATGAGCCAAACAACCAAGTTCACGGCCGTAAGCACGGCCGCGATCGCCGCCATCCTTGGCTTCGCTCACCCCGCGCTTGGCCAAGTGGTCGAGCGGCACGAGGCGCCGGGCCTGCAACAGGCGCCGGCGCCGCCGGTCGCGACGCCGGAGCCGCCCGCGAACCAGGACACCACGCCCCTGGGGGCCAACCTCACCTCCGTCGTGCTGCTGAAGGCCGACGCGCCGGCGGCGGGCTCAGCTTCGGAAGCCGCGGCGCAGATGCCGCTGCCGGACGCGCCCAACCGCGCCGCGCTTGATCGCAAGCTGGCTCGGTTCGACGGCCAGCCGCTCAGCCGGGCGCTGATCGCGCGGATCGAGGCGGTGGTGGTCGACCATTATCGCCAAGCCGGCCGGCCTTTCGTCGCCGTCAAGCTGCCGCCGCAGGATGCAACCCAAGGCGTGCTTCGACTGGTGGTGGTGGAGTTCAGGCTAGGCCGCAAGACCGCCCAAAGCGCATCGCCCGCGGTCGATCGCTCCATCGAGGCCGGCGTGCGCGCCTCGGCAGGAGACCGGATCGACGCGCCCGAGTTGCAGCAGGATCTCGACTGGCTGAACCACAGCCCGTTCCGATCCGTGACCGCCGTCTTCTCCCCGGGCCAGGACCTGGGCGTCACCAACCTCGATCTGCAAGCCCGGGCCGGCAAGCCATGGCAGGCCTTCGTCGGCTACGACA
>Ga0302317_10003302_pt1 | contig 10686 bp, 10 predicted proteins | sample III_Palsa_N3_3_FD_200450 | JGI IMG/M metagenome (GOLD analysis project Ga0302317, IMG submission 200450) | Peat permafrost microbial communities from Stordalen Mire near Abisko, Sweden - III_Palsa_N3_3 | ecosystem: Environmental > Terrestrial > Soil > Palsa > Peat permafrost | place: Sweden...
CACGGTGATGTGGCTCTTGTCCATGTGCGCAACGACGGCACCGGTGATGGTGTCGCGGCCGAGCTTCTCCAGCACCGGCTCCTCGGAAATCAGCATCGTCACCGACGCGCCCTGCGGGTCGTAGTCTTGGCGGGCGATGTTGAGGATATTGGCGCCGATGATCTCGGCCACATCGGTAAGGATCTGGGTCAGGCGATCGGCGTCGTACTGATCGTCGATGTACTCGATGTAGTTGCTGCGCTGTTCTTCGGACACCGCATAGCAGATGTCGTAGATGTTGAAGCTCAACGCCTTGGTCAGGTTGTTGAAGCCCTGCAGGCGAAGACGGGGGAGTGGTTTAACCAAGGCGACTCTCCATGGCGTTATGAGGCCAGCAGTGGAGGCGGGTTAGCGACAAGGGTCCCCGCTGAATGGTGTGACGCGCAGGCAGCAACCTTCCGCGATCGTTGTGACCGGCGTGCGACAACGTAACGTTGCCCTCGCCGAAAGACCGCGGAGTATGCGGTAAAACGCGAAAAAACTGAACCTGCGGCAAGGTGCTCAGGTTTGCCATAATGCAGGCCAACAGGGGCGGCAACGACGACTGATTCGGCGGTCAGCCTTGGCTGCCGCCGGCATGAAACCATCTGCGGGGATGATAGTGGCGCAACTCAAATACCAGCTGCAGCAAGCGTTTGAACGTTCTCAGGCACCGCTCAACTTCGCGCCGGACCCTGCTTCGATGGAGCGATTTCTTGCGCTTTGCCATCGCCGCCGCTACCCGGGCAAGACCGCCATCATCCGTCCAGGTGACCCGGCCAATACGCTTTACTACGTCATCGACGGCTCGCTCGCTGTGTGCACCGAGGACGAACAGGGCCGCGAACTGATCCTGGCGTATATCAGCCGTGGCCAGTTCATCGGCGAAATGGGCCTGTTCGTGGAGCAGGCCCAGCGCGAATCGATGGTTCGCACGCGCACACCGTGCGAGATGGCCGAGATCAGCTACGAGCGACTGTTCCAGCTGATGGAAACCTCGCTGCGCGAGGAATGCCCGAAGATCCTCTTCGCCATCGGCTCGCAGCTCACCACCCGACTGCTGCGCACCTCGCGCCAAGTCAGCCGCATGGCCTTCATGGACGTGACCAACCGGATTTCGCGCACGTTGCTGGACCTCTGCCAGGAGCCGGACTCCATGACCCATCCGGACGGCACGCAGATCCGCATCTCGCGTCAGGAAGTCAGCCGTATCGTCGGCTGCTCGCGCGAGATGGTCGGCCGGGTGCTGAAGCAGCTGGAAGAGCAGCGCATGATCGACGTGTCCGGCAAGACCATTGTGGTGCGCGGCACGCGCTGAGCCGCGGTCAGTCGTCGGTCGCTTCTCGCGCCGGCGACTGATAAATCATGTACACGTCCGCGCGCTGGTAGTGCAAACGGGCACGCGCAGCCGGCTGCATCACGAAGCCGGCTTTTTCGTACATGCGCAAGGCGTTGGTCAGCCGGCTGCTGGATTCGAGAAACAGCCGCTGGCCGTCTCGCCGATGAAACTCGGCAATCGCCGCATCGAGCAGGCGCCTCCCCGCGCCGTGTCCGCGAAAGCTCTGGTCCACGCCCATCTTGGTGAGCTCGTACACGCCGGGCGACTCGTGCCGCAGTGCACAGGTGCCGATGATGTTTTCACCGAGCTGCGCAAAGAAGATCGCGCCGCCGGATTGCAGCACCTGCGTTTCCGGCTCGGTAAGCACCAGGCGATCGAGATCCTCGATGTGGAAATGTTTCTCCAGCCACTGCGCGTTGACCCGGTAGAAGTGTTCGCGCAGCGCCGGCTCGAAGGGCACGATCTGCAGCGATGCCAACTCGCCCTGTCGTTCGTTTGCATGCAAAGAATGCATCGCGCTTAGAACCACTCGACGCGTTTCACACTGCGGCCCAGCGCCTTCTCGATTTTCTTGCACAGCTTGGGCGTGCCGTTGACCAGCACCGCTTCGGCCGCCGGCTTCAGCATCGGGATATCGTGCGATGAATCGCTATAAGCCACGCGCCAGGCCTGCAGGCCGTGCGACGACAGCGCCTGCAGCTTGCGCTTGCCCACGTTGTGCGACTTCACCCGCATGCCCAGCGAACTGGGCCGCAGCTGCGAGGCGAGCACCTCGATATCGGTCAGGCCTAGCTCCCGCAAAATACTGCTGACCAGCGTGTGCTCGCAGCCGGTGACCACAACCACCCGGTCGCCCGCAGCCTGATGCCGGCGCAGCGCGAGCAGGCCATCGCGACAGAACAGCTTGGGCCGACGCACCAGCTGGGCGGCGAAGGCTTTGGCTGCCGCGATGTAGCGCGGCTCGCTGACGCCGAGCAGGCCGATGTGCACTAGCGTGCGCACCGGCCAGCGCCACGACACCATCAGCCCAAGCAGCAGCCACGGCACGGTCGGCAGCACCAGCAGCTTGCGCAGCAGCGAATGCTTGTAGCGATCGCGCATGAAAAGGCCGAACGAATCGGCGTGAATCAGCACCCCGTCAAAGTCGAACAGCACCACGCGTGACACCTTGGCGTCGATGATGGTCGGTTCGCCCGGCATCGCAGCGGTCGTCGCAGCTGGATCGAGCTCGATGGGTTTGGCAGCGAACGCCGCCTCGTCCGGCATCGCTTCATGCGGCAATGGCGCGGTCACGGCGTACCGAACAATCGCCGCAGTTCGCTGCCCGGATTTTCGGCACGCATGAACGCCTCGCCGACCAAAAACGCCTGGATGCCGCCCTCGCGCAGGCGCGCAACGTCTTCCGGCGTGTGGATGCCCGACTCGGCGACCAGCACGCGGTCGTATTCGATCAGATCCTGCAGTGCCAGCGAAGTCTCCAGCGAGGTCTCGAAGCTGCGCAGGTTGCGATTGTTGACGCCGATCAGCGGTACCGGCACGGCCATCGCGCGCTCAAGTTCCTCTTCATCGTGCACTTCGCACAGCACGTCCAGATCCAGCTCGGCGGCCAGCAGGGACAGCTGCAGCAGCACGTCGTCGTCCAGCGCGGAAACGATCAGCAGCACGCAGTCCGCGCCGATCGCGCGGGCCTCGTACACTTGATAGGGGTCGATGATGAAATCCTTGCGCAGCACCGGCAGCGCGCACGCGCCCAGCGCCTGCTGCAGAAACGCCTCGCTGCCCTGGAAGAAATCCGCATCGGTCAGCACCGAAAGGCAGGCGGCGCCGGCTTCCTCGTAGCTTCGCGCGATCGCTGCGGGATCGAACTCGGCGCGGATCACGCCCTTGCTCGGGCTGGCCTTTTTCACTTCAGCGATCACCGCCGGAAGACCGGCGGCGATCTTTGCCTCGATTGCGGCGGCAAATCCGCGCGTGTCGGGCATATCCTTGACGCGGGCGATCAGCTCGTCCATCGGCATTTTCGCTTTGCGCTCGGCGACTTCTTCGGCTTTGCGCGCAAGAATGCGATTGAGAATGTCGGTCATGGCATGTCTCTGATTGGAACAACGTGGGTATTTGAATCGGGCAAGCGGCGCATGCTGCAGTATCGCCGCTTCGCCTCATGCAAGCACGCGCCAGGGCGATCCGTCGCGCGCTAACTTTACGCGCTTGTCGCCAGCCGGCGTGTTGCTGCGACGAACGCGCCCATTTTGTCATGCGCCGCGCCGCTGGCAATGGTGGAGCGCGCCAGTTCGATGCCGTCGTCGATCGAGTCGACCACGCTGGCGGCGTAAAGCGCCGCGCCGGCATTCAGGCAGACGATGTCGTGCGGCACGCCGCGACGGCCCTGCAAGGCCTCGAGCAACATCGCTTTCGATTCTTCAACATTTTCCACCCGCAGATTGCGGCTGGAGGCCATGGCAAAGCCGAAGTCTTCGGGCTCGATTTCGTACTCGCGCACCACGCCGTCGCGCAGCTCGCCCACCAGTGTGGTGGCGCCCAGCGAAATTTCGTCCATGCCGTCGCGGCCCCAGACCACCAGAGCGTTACGCGCGCCCAGCGCCTGCAGTACGCGCACCTGGATGCCGACGAGATCGGGATGGAACACGCCCATCAGGATATTGGGCGCATCCGCCGGATTGGTCAGCGGGCCGAGGATATTGAACAGCGTGCGCACGCCCATCTCACGCCGCGCCGGCGCAACGACCTTCATCGCCGGATGATGGTTCGGCGCGAACATGAAGCCGATGGCAGTTTCTTTCATGCACTGCGCGACCTGCGCCGGCATGAGGTCGATCGACGCACCGAGCGCCTCCAGCACGTCCGCACTGCCAGACTTCGACGACACGCTGCGGCCGCCGTGCTTGGCCACGCGCGCCCCGGCGGCAGCGGCCACGAACATCGATGCGGTGGAAATATTGAAGCTCGACGCGCCATCCCCGCCGGTACCCACGATATCCAGCAGGTGGCTGGTATTGCCCTCGATCAGCACCTTGGCCGAAAGCTCGCGCATGACCCGCGCCGCGCCGGTGATTTCACCGATGGTTTCCTTCTTGACGCGCAGGCCGGTCATGATCGCCGCGGTCATCAGCGGACTGACCTCGCCGCCCATGATCTGGCGCATCAGCGAGATCATCTCGTCATGGAAAATCTCGCGATGCTCGATCGTACGCTGCAGAGCTTCCTGCGGCGTGATCGTGATCTCGCGATGCGGGATTTCGCGCTGCAACCCGCTCATGCGGCGAGCTTCAGCGGCTGACCGAGAAAATTGCGCAGCAAATCGTGGCCGTGCTGGGTCAGGATCGACTCCGGATGAAACTGCACGCCTTCCACGGGCAGCGTCTTGTGGCGCAGGCCCATGATCTCGTCGATCGAACCGTCCGCGTGTTCCGTCCAGGCGGTGACTTCGAGGCAATCGGGCAGCGAGTGCTGCTCGACCACCAGCGAATGGTAGCGCGTCGCCTCGAACGGATCGGGCAAGCCGGCAAACACGCCCTGGCCGCGATGGCGCACCGGCGAGGTCTTGCCATGCATGATCTGCTTGGCCCGAATGACCTTGCCGCCAAACGCCTGCCCGATCGCCTGATGACCCAGGCACACGCCGAAGACCGGAATCTGGCCAGCCAGCTCGCGCAGCACGTCCAGCGAGACCCCCGCGTCGTCTGGCGTGCCCGGACCGGGCGAAATCATAATATGCGAAGGCTTCAGTGCACGAATTCCGGCCACGTCCAACGCATCGTTGCGCACCACCTTCACCTGCTGCCCCAGCTCACCGAGATACTGCACGAGGTTGAAGGTAAAGCTGTCGTAGTTGTCGATCATCAAAAGCATGATGGGGCGGCCGCTGCCAGCAGGATAAAGTGCGCCAATAATAGCGCAGCCCCAGGGCTCACAGCCGACGCCCGATACTCCGATCCGTTCATTCCCAGGCAGTTCCCATGCGCAATCTGATCCTGATCCTCGGCGATCAGCTCGACCGAGAATCCAACGCCCTGGAGGACTTCGATCCGAAGCGCGATGCGCTGTGGATGGCCGAATGCGCCGGTGAGGCCACGCACGTGTGGTCACACCAGGCGCGCATCGGTATTTTTCTCGCATCCATGCGGCACTTTCGTGACGACATGCGCGCGCGCGACTGGCCGCTGCACTATCGGGCGCTGGGCGAGCACACGCATGCGCAACTGGATGACGTGCTGCGCGAAGACTTGCGCAAGCTGAAACCTGAACGCGTAGTGCTGGTGCGCCCCGGCGAGTGGCGTGTTCGTGAAGCGCTGCGCACGGTGGCCAGGGACGAAGGCGTCGAATACGCCGAGCGTCCCGACCGCCATTTCTTCATCGAACCGGAGGAGTTCGCCGAGTGGGTCGGCGCGCGCCGCGAGATTCGCATGGAGCATTTCTATCGGTGGATGCGACGGCGCTTCGACGTACTGATGGATAACGACAAGCCAACGGGCGGAAACTGGAATTACGACCACGACAACCGCAAGAGCTTTGGCAAGAAAGGTCCGGGCATGCTGCTCGCACCCAAGCGTTTCGCCCCGGACGCGATCACCCGTGAAGTACTCGATCTCGTGGCCGAGCGCTTCGGCGATCACCCCGGCAGCCTGGAGGCTTTCCACTGGCCGGTCACGCCGAAACAGGCCAAGCAGGCGCTGAAGGATTTCATCGATCATCGCCTGGCCGCCTTCGGCCAGTGGCAGGACGCGATGTGGAGCGGCGAACCGTGGCTGTATCACGCACGACTGTCCACGGCGCTGAACCTCAAGCTGCTCGACCCGCGCGAGGTGGTGCAGGCTGCTGTCAACGCCCTCAAGAGCGGACGCGCCGAACTGGCCGCGGTGGAAGGTTTCGTGCGGCAGGTGCTGGGCTGGCGCGAATTCATCCGCGGCATGTACTGGCGCGACATGCCGAAGCTGCTGCAGGGCAATGCGCTGAAGGCGCATGCGCCGCTGCCCACTTTTTACTGGACCGGCGACACCGACATGAACTGCCTGCGCGAAGCGCTGGGGCAGACGCTGCAGCACGGCTATGCGCATCACATTCAGCGGCTGATGGTCACCGGCAATTTCGCGCTGATGCTGGGCGTGGAGCCGGCGCAGATCCACGCGTGGTATCTGGCCATCTACGTCGACGCGGTGGAATGGGTCGAGGCACCCAACGTGATGGGGATGAGCCAGTTTGCCGACGGCGGCAAGATGGTATCCAAGCCGTACTGCTCGTCCGGTCGCTATATCCAGCGCATGAGCAACTACTGCGACGACTGCCGTTTCAAACCCGATAAAGCCGTCGGCGACGATGCCTGCCCGTTCACCACGCTGTACTGGGATTTTCTCGACCGTCACCAGACGCGTTTCGCCCATCACCCGCGCGCCGCACTGCAGTGGAAGTCGCTGGAGCGGTTGAGCGAGGATGAGCGCAAGGCCATTCGCGCTCAGGCGCGCGCGTTGCGCAAGCAGCTGGCGAAAGCGGAGTGATCGCGAGTCAGTGACTCGCTGGCGCCGGAAACGCCAGCACCTGCTCGGTGTAGGTTTCGATTACCGCGCTGAACGGCCGATTGTCGGCCGCGTATAAAACGGCGCGATGCTGCAGCACGTGATGCGGAATCGACAACGCGCCCTGGCCGGCAGGCCACGCTTTATCGCTCGTCTCCCAGCCCGCGGGTAATGGCGACCACAGCAACGTTGCGTCGAGTGTCTGACGACGAAAATGCAGCGGCAGCACGACGCGCCCGAAGGGCGTATCCGTGTGGTCGAGCTGCTCGTTCATCGCGGCTGTGAGGCGCGAGGGCACGTACCAGTTATCGGCTTCGGAAAGCACATGCGAGCCGCAGCGCAGAAGCACGCGGCGATAGCGCACCGGCTCGTTCGGTCCGATCGCCAGGCGCGTGCGCAGATCGTCAGGCAGCGGCTTGTCGTCATCGTTGACGCGCTGTGCGCTGACCTTGACCGGCTCGGCCATGTGGTGCGCGCCGCACCATCGCTCCATCGTCAGCGTGGCACTGTCGTGGCTGAGCAGATCGGCATTGAAGGTCTGCAGCAGCGCCAGCGCCTCCAACCGGCCTAGCGGGGTATCCGGCCATGACGGCGCGGCACCTTGCGCCGTAGCTCCGTCGATCAGGACGCACAGCATGAGGCCAGCGATCGCTGGCGACGCGCTCCGATGCTCCATCACAAGCCTTTCGCCGCCTGCGCCACCGCGCGAAACAGCGCACGGCCCTTGCTCATGGTTTCTTCCCACTCGGCGGCGGGGTCGGAGTCGTAGACGATGCCCGCGCCGGCCTGCACGTGCAGGCGGCCGTTCTGGATCACCGCGGTGCGGATCGCGATGGCGGTGTCGGCGTCGCCCCACCAGCCGATCCAGCCGATCGCGCCGGCGTAGATATTGCGCTTGTACGGCTCCAGCTCCTGGATGATTTCCAGCGCGCGGATCTTCGGCGCGCCGCTGAGCGTACCTGCCGGGAACGTCGCCTTGAGGACGTCCATGTAACTCAGCCCGGGACGCGCCTTGCCCTGCACCTGCGAGACGATATGCATGACGTGCGAGTAGCGCTCGATCGCGAACGACTCGCTGACTTCCACGCTGCCGGTTTCGCTGATGCGGCCGATGTCGTTGCGTCCCAGATCGATCAGCATCACGTGTTCGGCGCGCTCTTTCGGATCGGCCAGCAGCTCGGCTTCCAGGGCAACATCTTCCGCCTCGGTCGCACCGCGCTTGCGCGTGCCGGCGAGCGGACGCACGACGACCTTGCCGTCCTTCAAGCGCGCCAGAATTTCCGGCGACGAGCCGACGATCTGCGTATCGCCCAGATCGACGAAGTACATGTAAGGCGACGGGTTGAGCGCGCGCAGCGCGCGATAGACGTCGATCGGGCGCGCATTGAAACCCACGCTCAATCGCTGCGACGGCACCACCTGAAAAATATCGCCGGCGCGGATGTATTCCTTCGCCCGCTCGACCATCGCCTCGAACTCTTCGCGGGTGAACGACGAGGTGAAATCGCTCTCGTCCACCAGCTCGACCGACTGCGTCGGCGATGGATACGAAGCGCCGCCCTGACGCAGGCGGTAGACCAGCGCATCCAGCCGCCGCTGCGCATTGGCATAGGCCTGCGGCTGTGCCGGGTCAGCATGCACGATGAGATACAGGCGGCCCTTGAGGTTGTCAAACACCGCGACTTCTTCGGCCAGCATCAGCAACACGTCGGCCGTGCCCAGCTCGTCGGCGCGATCCCACTGCGCCAGCCGCGGCTCGATGTAGCCAATCGTCTCGAAACCGAAATAGCCGACCAGACCGCCGCTGAAAGCGGGCAGCTCGGGCAGCTGCGGCACGTCGTACTGCTTGCGCAGCACTTCGATTTCCGCCAGCGGATCGGCGACGTGGCGGCGCTCGGTCACCTCGCCCGAATCTTCGACTTCGAGTTCGTGCACACGCAGTCGATACACGCGTTTGGCCGGCAGGCCGATGATCGAATAGCGGCCCCACGTCGCCCCGCCCTCGACCGACTCGAACAGAAACGTATAGCGGCCGTCGGCCAGCTTCAGATACACCGACAGCGGCGTATCGAGATCGGAAAACACCTCACGCACCAGCGGAATGCGCGTATGGCCCTTGGCCACCAGCGCGTCGAATTCGTCTCGGGAAATCACAAGCGGCTCTGACTCAAGGAAAGCGGCTGCTCAAGATAGCAGGCTGCGGGCAGCCAGGCACGGCGTCAGCCCACGCTCGACAGCTTTGCAGTGCGCATCTACTCTTCGACACGGACGGCAGGGGAGATGCATCGCCGTTCACCGCGGGCCCGCTCGCCGGACCCGCTTGCCGACCAAGGCATACAGCTCACTTCACGAAGACAGGGGACGCCGCGTGACCATTGACGACCAGATATGGATAGCCCAGAACGGCGAAAAGTACGGCCCGTATCCCGAGGCGACTGTCCATCAGTGGCTGTCGGAAGGAAAGTTCGCTCCGGACGCGCTGGCATGGCGCGAGGGCATACCCGACTGGGTCCCGCTAGGCGGCATGTTTTCGAGCACCTCAGGTAGGCATCCACCGCCGCCGCCCGGCGTTCGATCCTCCAGTCATGCTTACGCTAGTGAATCGTTCTCCGCTAACCAGTACGCGCCAAGCGACGCTATTTACGTGCAACGCGCGGAACTGCCCACACCACCGTCGCTGCATTGGGGCATGGTTCTGCTGCTGGACGTAGTAACGTTTGGTATTTTTGGCTTTGTCTGGGGATTCATTCAAGCCAACTGGATTCGGAACATTGATACCGAAAGTAAGGCCACGTTGTTACTGGCAATGGCCCTCGCCTGCTTTCTCATCGGTGAACCTCTCTATTTGACCAGCATTTTCAAGCCAAATCCTAGCATCGCTCAGTGGGGCGCACTTGCTGGACTACTCTTACTGGCACGCTGGATCCTTTACTTGGTGGCCTGTTTTTCCATGGCAGGATCAATGGAGCGCCGGCTAAAGAGCACGGGGCTGCCACTCAGGGTCGGCCGCATCACTTTGTTCTTTTTTACAATTTCTTACCTGCAAGCACAGCTGAGTTGGCTGACGCGCTGGAAGAAAACCGGACAGACCTCGCCCCCTGCTTCGAAGGGAACATTGTGGGCTGTCTTCTTTCTATTTCCCTTTCTGATTGGAATATTGGCAGCTATTGCCATTCCGGCCTACCAGGATTATCTCGTTCGTGCGCAGGTCGCTGAAGGTGATGTCCTCGCCAGCGGAGCAAAGACAGCTTTCGCGGAGTACTACGCCAATCATCACGCCCTGCCTCCGGACAATACTGCAGCAGGCCTTGATCCCAGCGCATCGATCGCCGGAAGATATGTTTCCAGCGTGAACGTCGCTGGCGGAGTCGTTACGGTCGCCTTCGACACTCCTACAGCGAACAGCACCATCAGATACCAGACGCTGGTCTTTGAGCCCACCATTTCAGGTGGAAAAATCAGCTGGGGCTGCCGCAAATACAGCACGGTGCCAGAAAAGGACTTCCCGCCGTCTTGTAAAAAATAGAGAAGCGCGTAGACATAGAAGCCGGCTCAACTAACGCATAGCGCGCTGCGAACAAAAATCACTAGCCACCCAAACGCTGCCTCGACATGCCGTGCAGCTGCAGGGCAAACGCCACGCCGCTGCCATCGTCGAGATTGCGCGCCATGGCGACGCCATGGTGGCGCTCGGCCACCAGCCGCACCACATAAAGACCCAGCCCCAGATGCGGCACGTCGCCCGGTGTGGCCTTGTCGCGCAGGCTGACCAGAGTATCGAACAGGCGACCCTGCATG
>Ga0302317_10003303_pt1 | contig 10685 bp, 7 predicted proteins | sample III_Palsa_N3_3_FD_200450 | JGI IMG/M metagenome (GOLD analysis project Ga0302317, IMG submission 200450) | Peat permafrost microbial communities from Stordalen Mire near Abisko, Sweden - III_Palsa_N3_3 | ecosystem: Environmental > Terrestrial > Soil > Palsa > Peat permafrost | place: Sweden...
CGCAGCGGGATGGCCGCCGCGGCAAAACGCGGCGACAAGCAGGCCGAAAAAGAGATGGCCGTGTTCGTGCGTCGACTGGAAAAACCAAAGCCGCCGGAACGTTAGAGCGATCGGATGATCGGCGACCTTGAGGCGATTACCGACGCACTGCGTTCAACCGTTTTCCTTGTCATACGGACTCGGACGATCGTCCGCCGAGTAGCGCTTGTACTGCCATTGATATTGCGCAAAGGCCAATTCGACGCAGTTCTGCACGCCCCGATTTAACGCCGCGCAGGCGACGGCAAGATTGGCGTCCGTAATCGCCCCCGGCGCGGGCAGCAGCTGCACGCGATATCCCGCGCCGTTCGTCAGCCGCTCGGCAAAAGCAAACAGCACTGTCGCCCCGGTCCGTGCCGCCAATCGTGGCAGCAGAACCATGGTCAGCGCATCGCGGCCGAAGAACGGCGCGAACCCGCCTTCGCCAGCGCGCGGCTTCTGGTCCGGCAGAATACCTACCGTGTGGCCCGCAGCAAGCCGCTTGTACAGCGTACGCACGCCCGCACCGTCGGCACGCACCTGCTCGGGCGCCAGCGCGCCGCGCACCTTGCGCAGCAGGCCTTCCAACGCCGTCACGCGCGGCGGCCGATACAGAATAGCCATTGGGGTCTTGCGGCACAGCCAGTAGTTGAGCAGCTCCCAGCAGCCCAGATGCGGTGCGGCGATGATCACGCCTTTGCCGGTGGCCAACGCCGCGTCGAGCAAGGCCTCACCGCGTACTTCGCGAATCAGCTCGAGCGCGCGCTCCGCGCCGCCTCCCCAGATTTTTGCCAGTTCGACCACCGACTTGCCGCTCTCGATCATCACCTCGCGCAGCAGGGCCGACTGTGCAGCGTCATCCAGCTCCGGCCGCACGATGCGCAGATTCACCGCGGTGTTCTGCACCGTGCGGTTGTTGCCTTTCAGCACCAGTCGGCCCAGCCCACCGCCAATACTGTGCAATGCGCGCAGAGGCAGTTGGCCGATCAGGCGCAGGAGGAAGTAAACGAGGATCATGTCGGCACGCATCCGCACAGTTTACGGGAGCGCGTTCCGTCTGACCTCGGAAAAGACGGCGGTAAGCGCGAGCTTTCACCAATCTCCAGGCAGCTTTAAGCTCGAAGCACTTTTCATCAGCCTGCCGTCATGATTGCCCTGATCCAGCGCGTCCACTCCGCCCGCGTCGACGTAGGCGATGAACTCGTCGGCCGCATCGATGCGGGACTTCTTGCCCTGGTCGCCGTGCAGCCGGACGATGGCGAAGCCCAAGCCCAGCGAATGCTGGAGCGGCTGCTGGGCTATCGCGTCTTCGCCGACGACACCGGCCGGATGAATCGCTCGCTCAAGGAGACCGGCGGCGGCCTGCTGCTGGTCAGTCAGTTCACCCTGGCGGCCGACACCCGCTCCGGCATGCGCCCCAGCTTCACCCGCGCGGCGCCGCCTGAACACGGCCTACGCTGGTTCGACCGCCTGGTCGAACTGGCCAAAGTGGCGCATCCCGGGGTGGAAACCGGCCGCTTCGGTGCCCATATGATGGTGCAGTTGGTCAACGACGGACCGGTCACCTTCTGGCTCGACACGAACTAGGCGCACCGACACGACGCAGCCTTTCAAAGTAGGTTCCAAAGTGGTTATCTGGCGCGATTTTTGCCTAGCCAAATCCTTGTTCGTATTAATTTTTTTTCACTTGAAACCTGGTCAAAAAAGCAGCACATCGTTATAATGTCCGGTTCTTGAACCCCGCGGCGGTCGGTTAATGAATAGCAAAGCTCCCCACGAGCAACAGTCTGAAATCAAAGCGCTCATCTCCAAAGGTTTGGAGCAGGGCTATTTGACGTACGCGGAAATCAACGATCACCTGCCCGACGACATCGTCGATCCGGAGCAGATCGAAGACATCATGGCGGTGCTCAAAGGCGTCGGCATCGAAGTGCACGACGCCGCTCCGGACGCGGATCCGCTGGCCGACAAGGCCGGCAGCAGCACCGACGACGAAGCTGCCGCCGAAGAGGCCGTGGCGCTGCTTTCCGCCGTCGACGCCGAAGTGGGCCGCACCACCGATCCCGTGCGCATGTACATGCGCGAGATGGGTACGGTCGAGCTGCTGACGCGCGAGGGCGAAATCGCCATCGCCAAGCGCATCGAGGAAGGCCTCGGCCAGGTCCAGACCGCGCTGGCCAGCTTTCCGCTGACCATCGAGCTGCTGCTGGAAGAGTACGACCAGCATCTGGACGGCAAGCGCCGCCTCAGCGAAATTCTGGCCGGCTTCCTCGATCTGGAAGAAGCCGCCGATCTCGCCCGCAAGGAGAAGGAGGCCGCTGCGCTGCTGCTGCCCGAGCCCGATCCGGCCGACGAGGCCGAAGTCGACGACGACGAAACGACCGCCGTGGACGAGGAAGAGGCTGGCCCGACTGGCCCCGATCCGGAAGAAGTGAAGCGTCGCATGGAGCTGCTGCGCGACTACTACGGCAAGTTCCAGAAGGCCGCGCCCAAAGCCGCCAGCATCACCGACAAGAAGATCGTCAAGCTGCGCGATCAGATGGCCGAGGAGTTCCTCAAGCTCAAGCTGCCGTCGGCACTGATCGATGGTTTCGTGCGCAAGCTGCGCGAAGTAGTCAACGACATCCGTCACCACGAGCGCGTGCTGATGGACATCTTCGTCAAGCAGGTGAAGATGCCCAAGGCCGAGTTCATCAAGACCTTCCCCAGCAACGAGGGCAACCTCGAGTGGGCCGCCGAACTGGGCCGCAAGCGCCAGAAGTGGTCGCCGAACATCAAGAACTTCCGCGACACCATTGACGCGGAGCAGGAGAAGCTCGCCACCATCGAGCGCAAGCTGTTCCTGCCGCTGATCGACATCAAGGACATCAACCGCGCCATGGCCAGCGGTGAGGCGAAAGCCCGTCGCGCCAAGAAGGAGATGGTCGAGGCCAACCTGCGCCTGGTCATCTCCATCGCCAAGAAGTACACCAACCGCGGCCTGCAATTCCTCGACCTGATCCAAGAAGGCAATATCGGCCTGATGAAGGCGGTAGACAAGTTCGAATACCGTCGCGGCTACAAGTTCTCGACTTATGCGACGTGGTGGATCCGTCAGGCGATCACGCGTTCGATCGCCGACCAGGCCCGCACCATTCGTATTCCGGTGCACATGATCGAGACGATCAACAAGCTCAACCGCATTTCCCGCCAGATGCTCCAGCAGTTCGGTCGCGAGGCCACGCCGGAAGAACTGGCCAAGGAAATGGAGATGCCCGAGGACAAGATCCGCAAGGTGCTGAAGATCGCCAAAGAGCCAATTTCGATGGAAACCCCGATCGGCGACGACGAGGATTCCCATCTGGGCGACTTCATCGAGGACAGCAACGCCAGCTCACCGATCGATTCGGCCACCGAAACCGGACTGATGGAAACCGTGCGCGATGTGCTCGCCGGCCTGACTCCGCGCGAGGCCAAGGTGCTACGCATGCGCTTTGGCATCGACATGAACACCGATCACACGCTGGAAGAGGTCGGCAAGCAGTTCGATGTCACCCGCGAGCGCATCCGCCAGATCGAAGCAAAGGCCCTGCGCAAGCTGCGTCATCCGAGCCGTTCGGAACAGCTGCGCTCGTTCCTCGACGTCGAGTAAAGCAGCCACGACCGCCTGAAAGCAAGACGCCCGCATTGCGGGCGTTTTTGTTTCTGTCGGGTCAATGCCGAACGGGGTGATGTACCACGTGGCGCCGCGGTGGCGGACGATGATGCACCACGCGGTGATGCACCGGACGGTGATGCACGACGTGGTGGACGGGGTGTACGACCTGCGCCATCGCGGGTGCCCCCACCAACGCGCCAAGAGCGATCAAACCGGCAATCAGTAAACGCTTCATAGATTCCTCAAACTCCATTCGTTGAACATGGATCCGGCCATGCGCCTTCGGCCTTGCGGCCAACGATCGATAATAGCGTTTTGCGATGTGCAGATAACGTCCCCTCCGTGACGCAAGGCGTCACCCGCCCATCGTCGTTTCCATCCGCATTGGTTACACTTGCTACCCCGCACAGGGGCCTATAGCTCAATGGTTAGAGCAGAGGACTCATAATCCTTTGGTTCGAGGTTCGAGTCCTCGTGGGCCCACCACCCGCCGCCCATTCCGCAACAGTACCCGCGAGTGGCGAGCTACGGTCCCGTTTGGCGTACGGCTGGCCGGTACAGGCGAAACCTCCGGCCATCAAGAAAGTACCGGTTTGTCACGAGCGCTCAGCTCAACCGAGCGTTCTGAAGCCACGCCCCGCATCGCTCAAACACTTTCCCGCGCCATCCACGGAATGCCGGTCATGCTCGCATGATTCTTGCTAGTCCACTGATGCTATCTCGCGCGCCCTACCCCGATGATCAAAAGGATGCCTCAGCGATACATTTTTTCCGCGGTCGCGTTGCTGCTGCTCGCCGCGCTGTTGGCGCTTTACTGGCCGGTCATGCGAGCCGACTTTGCATGGGATGAGTTGCTGGATTCCCTGACCACCATTTCGGCGCGCAATGCCGACCCATGGCGGACGCTACTGATCGGGCAGACAAACGGCTTCGCGACGTATTTCCGGCCGCTGGTGATGGCGCTTTTCAGTCTGGAACTGCACGTATTTGCCTACCAGCCGGGGCCGATGCATGCGGTTTCTCTGGCCATTCACGCGCTGAATGTAGTTCTGGTCGGGCTACTGGCGATGCGTTTGTCGGAAGTGATTTCGGGCCGCGTTTCCTGGCGAACCGCGCTTCTGCCGATGCTTATCTACGCCGTGCATCCGTTGCTGATTGAGCCGGTGTCGTGGATCGGATGTCAGTACGACCTAACGATGACGACGTTCACCCTGCTCGCTCTGCTGGCTAACGTGACGCTGCATAGACCCCGGCTGCAAGCCGTCGCGGTTTCCGCGTGCTTTTTTCTGGCGGCGTGCTGCAAGGAATCGGCCGTTTCCTTTCCCCTGATTTTGTTGGCAGTGGACTGGCTGTTGGCCGACAGCGCTGCCGAAAAGCCGGTGGCTCTGCGCTTGCGCAACCTGATCCGTACGCATGCCCCCGTATACGGCGGCGTGCTGCTGGCCGGCGCCGCCTATCTCGCCCTTCGGCATCATTATCTCGGGCACTTGGTCCAGGCGACGGAAGGGCGCGCCCTGGGTGCGCTCGGGCGCGTTCAGGAGGTCAGCTACCTGCTCGTGCATTACCTGCGCATGCTGTTGTGGCCCATGACGGGGCTCAACCCGATTCACCCGGTTGACGTTGATCAATTTCGCGCACTGACCGTGGCGGGCGTAGCCACCGACGTCACGGCTTTGGGACTGGTAGGCGCGGCCATCGTGCTGACGCTTCGGCATCAGGCCGTGGGGACACTGCTGCTGGTCGTGATGTTTTCGCTGCTGCCGGTGCTGCACATCGTGCCGGTGAAGTTTGATGCGAGCCTGTATCACGAACGCTACGCGATGACCGCCCTGGCCCTGGCATGCTGCCTGCTTCCTTCGTTTATCGCGCAAACGGCGCATTTGTTGCGGGGGTTGGCGCTGGTCCGGATCGCAGCCTTCGGCGCGCTTGCTCTATGGCTATTCGCTTCGCTCGCCAATGTCCGCGCGACCGTGCCGCTTTGGTCATCGGACGTGATGCGATGGCAGTGGGCCTATCTCGAATATCCGGATTCCACGCAGGCACAGGAGAGTCTGCTGAGTGCCTATATCGATCATCAAGACTACGGTGCCGCTCGCGGCATGGTCGAGGAAGTGCTGACGCACAAATCTCCATGTCTCATATGCGTGGTACATGCGGCCGAAGAGGCCTTGGCAACGAACCAGTCCGCCCTCGCGGGCCTATTGCTGGATCGGCTGGATTCATCGGGTTTGCCTCGAAACCGCGAAGTAGCCGAAAGTTATCTCGGCATTCGCAAGCGTATCGCCAGCGACCGGGGCGACTCGCTCGCGTTGCTAGTATCCTTCGGGCCGCCGATGGTCGCTTCGACACCGTACACGTCAAATGCCACTCGTGGCATATCTGCCGCAGCACCGCATGGTGCGGCAATACCCGTTTCTGCGGACGCGCTGCTCGCATTTGCGCGAGCTCAGCACGCCGGTCGCCACGCCCAAGATTCTATTTTTGCCGCGTCGCCCTTGCTGGTAGCTGGTACCAGTATCCTTGCGCTGTGAATCCTGGCCGCTGCCTCGCAATCGCTAGAGAGCAGACGCACAGCTCGCAGCATTAACGTTACTCGGTCGCAGCGTGAATCAGTCAGTCGCGCGATTCCAGCGCACGGTTGATCTTCAACGCAACCAGCGTGCAGGCGGCGCCGGATATCAGATAGACGCTGACCGCGGCGAGCCCGAATTTGACCGACAGGCTCAGCGCAACCAGCGGCGCGAAAGCGGCGCCGATCAGCCAGGCGAAATCGGACGTGAGGGCCGCGCCGGTGTAGCGGAAACGGGCAAGAAAGTTGGCCGTAACGGTGCCGGAAGCCTGGCCATAGGACACGCCAAGCAGCGCAAAGCCGATCAGGATGAACGCATCTTGCGCAGCCGTGCCACCGCCGAGCAGCCAAGGCGCGAACAGCGCGAAGATGCCGATCAGCACGGCCAGTGTACCCAGCGTGTTGCGGCGGCCAAACCGGTCGGCCAGCAAGCCGGACGCGATCGTGCCCAGCACAGCCAAGCCGCCGCCAATGATCTGCACGACCAGCACACTGTCGAGCGTCTGGGTCGAATTGAGCGCGATCCACGACAGCGGAAACACCGTGACAAGATGGAACAACGCGTAGCTCGCCAGAGCCGCAAAAGCACCGATGAAGAGGTTGTAACCCTGCGCTCTCAGCATTTCGGTAATGCCGATCGGCTCCAGATTGCCCTCTTCCAGCAACTGCGTGTATTCATCCGTCAGCACCAGCCGCAGCCGCGCAAACAGCGCCACCACGTTGATCGCAAATGCCACGAAGAACGGATAGCGCCAGCCCCAGTCCATGAAATCGTCATTGGAGAGGTTGCCGTGCAGGAAGAGGAACAGCGCGCCGGCGATCATGAATCCAATTGGCGCGCCAAGCTGGCCCAACATCGAGTACCAGCCGCGTTTTGCAGCCGGTGCGTTGAGCGCCAGCAGGGACGGCAAACCGTCCCACGAGCCCCCGAGGGCAAAACCCTGCAGAAGTCGGAAAAACGCCAGCAAGACGATAGCTCCGCCGCCGAGCACGCTGTAGCTGGGCAGGAAGGCCATGCCCACCGTCGAGGTGCCGAGCAGGAACAGCGCCAGGGTAAGCTTGAATCCACGCCCCATGCGTCGCTGTATCTCCATGAACAGCGTGGTGCCGATGGGACGCGCGATGAACGCCATGGCGAAAATCGCGAACGACATCAGCGTACCGTCGAGACGACTGGCAAACGGGAAAAAAACCGACGGAAAAACCATCACCGAGGCGATGCCAAACACGAAGAAGTCGAAGTTCTCCGAGGTGCGGCCGATCACGACGCCAACAGCGATTTCACCAGGCGCGACCTTGGAGTGGCCTGCAGGAACATCACCGGCATCGTAGTCCGCGATATGTGCGGATGGCTCGGGGTGCGGCTGGATAATGCTCGACATCGGCTTGCTCGGTTCGGGACGTATGTTGCGACAGCGATATACTACGCTCGTTGCAAAGCATCGCATTCAAGCTGTAGCGCCGCCATAGGACAAAGTGTCCTATTCCTGCATTGCAGCAACGAGTGTACCTTTTTACGTATCCCCAGACGCGTTTCCCCTCTCGCAATGCCCTTCAAAAACTACCTCCGCGGCCTGCTTCTGCTCCCTGCTCTCGCGTTGCTGGCAGGCTGTAACGCCGTACTGCTGCATCCCGAAGGCGACATTGCGCTGCAGCAGCGGGATTTGATCATCATTTCTCTGGGGCTGATGCTGCTGATCGTCATCCCGGTGATCGTACTGACCTTGGTGTTCGCCTGGCGCTACCGGGCGAGAAACAAGGATGCCTCTTACGACCCTGAATGGCATCACTCGACCATGCTCGAGCTGGTGGTGTGGTCGGCCCCGCTACTGATCATCATTGCGTTGGGCGCACTGACCTGGGTAAGCACCCACAAGCTCGATCCCTATCGTTCGCTGGATCGCATTTCTGTGGACAGACCGACCTCGGTAGACGTCAAGCCGCTTACGGTGGAAGTGGTGGCGCTGGACTGGAAGTGGCTTTTTTTCTATCCCGAACAGGGCATTGCCACGGTCAACGAGCTGGCAGCGCCGGTAGATCGGCCGATCCAGTTCAAGATCACTGCCAGCACCGTGATGAACTCGTTCTTCATCCCAGCGCTGGCTGGCCAGATCTACGCGATGCCGGGTATGGAAACGAAGCTCGGCGCGGTGATCAACAAGGTGGGCGTGTATGACGGCTTTTCCGCAAATTTCAGCGGCGACGGGTTCTCCGGCATGCGCTTCAAGTTTCATGGCATGAGCGAAGAGGATTTCGATGCCTGGGTGGCCAAGGCGCACAAGAGTACCGACAGCCTGGATCGCGACACCTATCTGCACCTGGCTGAGCCCAGCGAGCGCGAGCCGGTTCATTTTTATTCCAGCGTGGATCCACGCCTGTATGACGCCATCATGATGAACTGCGTCGCCCCTGGGCAGTCGTGCGCAAACAACATGATGGGCGAACCATCACACGGTGAGACGCATGAAGCGGCCGGCGGCCACACCGCTGCCGCGCATGGCGAATCGGGAAACAGCGACGGTTCCATGGCCAGCATGGAGATGCCCGGCATGCAAACTGCCAAAGAACCGAAAAGCCAGACCGCTGCGGCCCCGGCCGGCAGCCCGCGGTGAGCCTCGGCGACCGCGCCTTTTTATCGCGCGCTTATCCATCGAGCGCCCGTTGTTTTGATGTTTCAAGTTTTGGTGCAGAAGATGTTTGATCACCTCGATCCCGTAAAACTGATTTTCGGCCGGCTGACCTGGGAGGCGCTGCCTCTGCATGTGCCGATCGTGCTGGGCACCATGATTGCCGTGCTGCTGGGCGGCCTGGCGCTGGTGGCGGTCATCACCTACAACCGCCTGTGGGGCTATTTGTGGCACGAGTGGTTCACCAGCATCGATCACAAGAAAATCGGCATCATGTACATCATCCTCGGGCTGGTGATGCTGCTGCGCGGCTTCTCCGACGCCATCATGATGCGCGCGCAGCAGGCGATGTCGTTCGGGGCCAACAACGGCTTTCTGCCGCCGGAACACTATGACCAGGTGTTTACCGCGCATGGCGTGATCATGATCTTTTTCGTGGCGATGCCGCTGATCACCGGCATCATGAACTTCGTCATCCCGCTGCAGATCGGCGCGCGCGACGTGGCGTTTCCGTTCCTCAACAACTTCAGCTTCTGGATGACGGCGGCCGGCACCGTGCTGGTCATGATGTCACTGTTCGTCGGCGAGTTTGCCCGCACCGGCTGGCTCGCTTACCCGCCGCTGTCGGGCATCGCGGCCAGTCCCGACGTGGGCGTGGACTACTACATCTGGTCGTTGCAGATCGCCGGTGTCGGAACCCTGCTATCGGGCATCAATCTGCTGGTCACCATCATCAAGATGCGTGCACCCGGCATGAGCCTGATGAAGATGCCGATGTTCGTCTGGACGGCACTGTGCACCAACGTGCTGATCGTCGCCGCGTTCCCGGTGCTGACCGCGGTGCTGGCGCTGCTCTCGCTGGATCGCTACGCGGGCACCAACTTCTTCACCACCTCGCTCGGTGGTAACGCGATGATGTACGTCAACCTGATCTGGATCTGGGGCCACCCCGAGGTTTACATCCTGATCCTGCCGGCGTTCGGCATCTTCTCCGAGGTCACCTCCACCTTCAGCCGCAAGCGCCTGTTCGGCTACACCTCGATGGTTTACGCCACGATCGTGATTACCGTATTGGCCTATCTGGTCTGGCTGCATCACTTCTTCACGATGGGTTCGGGCGCCAGCGTCAACTCGTTCTTCGGCATCACCACGATGATCATCTCGATACCCACGGGTGCGAAGATCTTCAACTGGCTGTTCACCATGTATCGCGGACGCATCACGTTCTCGGTGCCGATGCTGTGGACGATCGGCTTCATGGTGACTTTCACCATCGGCGGTATGACCGGCGTGCTGCTGGCGGTGCCACCGGCGGACTTCGTGCTGCACAACAGCCTGTTCCTGATCGCACACTTTCATAACGTGATCATCGGCGGCGTGCTGTTCGGCCTGTTTGCCGGCATCAACTACTGGTTCCCGAAGGCCTTCGGCTTCAAGCTGGATGAATTCTGGGGCAAGTGCTCGTTCTGGTTCTGGATCACCGGTTTCTATTTCGCCTTCATGCCGCTGTACGTGCTGGGCCTGATGGGCGTCACCCGCCGCATGAGCCACTTCGACGACCCGTCGCTGCAGATCTGGTTCGAGATCGCCGCCTTCGGTGCGTTCCTGGTGCTGCTGGGCATCATCTCCATGCTGATCCAGTTCTACGTGAGCTTCCGCCATCGCGAGCAGCTGCGCGACGTCACCGGCGACCCGTGGGATGCGCGCACGCTCGAATGGTCGACCTCGTCGCCGCCGCCGTCGTACAACTACGCCTTCACCCCGCTGGTGCACGACGTCGACGCGTGGTGGCAGATGAAGCACGCCGGCTACAAGCGTCCGACCGAAGGTTTCA
>Ga0302317_10003304_pt1 | contig 10684 bp, 8 predicted proteins | sample III_Palsa_N3_3_FD_200450 | JGI IMG/M metagenome (GOLD analysis project Ga0302317, IMG submission 200450) | Peat permafrost microbial communities from Stordalen Mire near Abisko, Sweden - III_Palsa_N3_3 | ecosystem: Environmental > Terrestrial > Soil > Palsa > Peat permafrost | place: Sweden...
AAGGGACGGTCGCAATTCTGCAGGCGGTCGCGAAGTCTGGGCTGGCTAGTTTTCTGGCGGTGTTGAAGGCGTTTGGGGATGTGCCGTCGCCGGGAATGATGAGCTTTCCGAAGCCTGGGATTACGCTGGCGCTGGATTTCCCGATTAAGCCGGAGAAGAGCTTTGCGCTGTTCGATCGGCTGGCGGAGATGACGAATGAGTTTGGCGGACGGTTGTATCCGGCGAAGGATGCGCGGATGACGGCGGCGCAGTTCCAGGCGTTTTATCCGCAGTGGGAGAAGTTTGCGCGGTATAAGGATCCGGCGCTGACGTCGGGATTTTGGGAGCGCGTGGTGGGCGGGCAGATGGGCGTGCGGGGAGTGGGCAAATGAGTACGGAGCTGAAGTTGCCGCTGGAGGAAGAACAGCCGTTGGTGTTGCGCACGCCGCGCGAATCTGAGGCCGGAGCCGGCGAGGTTGCGGCGGAACGGGTGCATGGGCCGCGGCGGATTTTGGTGCTGGGCGCGACGTCGGGGATCGCGGAGGCTTGTATACGTCTTTGGGCTGACCGCGGTGATGCGCTTTATTTAGTGGCGCGGAATGCGGACAAGCTGGCGGTCGTGGCGGCGGATGCAAAGACGCGGGGGGCTTCGCATGTTGGCACGGCCGTGGCGAATTTAGATGACACGAATGCGCATCCCGAGGTGCTGGCGCATGCGATCAATTCGCTGGGCGGGTTAGATGTGGCGTTCCTGGCGCTGGGCGTGTTGGGGGATCAGGGTGATGCGGAAAAGAACTTTGGTACGGCCGATCAGATTCTGCACACGAATTTTGTGGCGCCGGTGAGCTTGCTGACGTGGCTGGCGAACTATACGGCGCAGCGGCATGCGGGTACGCTGGCGGTACTCTCGTCGGTGGCGGGCGAGAGGGGAAGGAAGTCGAATTATGTGTATGGGAGCTCGAAGGCGGGGCTGACGGCGTTTGTGGATGGGCTGCGGAATCGGATTGATCGCGATGGCGTGAAGGTGATGACGATCAAGCCGGGGCCGGTGAAGACGGCGATGACCGAGGGGATGAAGGGCAGCGCGAAGTTTGCGGATGTCGAGGCGGTGGCTGCGTCGCTGGTGAAGGCGATTGATCGCGGCGATGACGTGGTATATGTGCCGGGGATCTGGCGCGTGATCATGGCGGTGATCCGTGCGATTCCGGAGCGGGTGTTTAAGAAGATGAATCTGTAGACGCGGGTTTAAGTGCGGCGCGGAGTTTCGTCTGTTGATTGCTGCTGCTGGGCTTGCTGGGCGTGGCGAGACATGGGTGGAGGCTGCTCGGGGAGGGCCTGGGCTTTTTCTACGAGGACGGACCAGTCTTCGGGGACGGGCATTTCGCGATCGAGGAAGGGAGTGCCTTCGCTGGGTTCGACGCGGACGGCGACGCTGAGCTCGCTCTTGGTGCGGCCGCGGTAGATGCCGTGGGTGGGCGGGACGTCGGAGTAATCGCGGCCGATGGCGGTGCGGATGTGGCGATCGCCGGCGACGAGGTCGTTGGTGGGATCGAAACCGATCCAGCCGAGTTCGGGGAGGAAGGCCTCGACCCAGGCATGGGTGGCGGAGCTTTCGGAGCGATCCTTGTGGGCGTCGCCGTGATAGAGATAGCCGCTGACGTAGCGGCAGGGAATCTGAAGCTTTGAACGGACGAGCGAGATCATGATGTGGGAGAAATCCTGGCAGACGCCGGCTTTGGTGGAGAGGGCGACCTCGATGGGGGAGTCGGCTTTGGTGGATTTCGGTTTGTAGTCGAAGTACTCGCAGAGCTGGGTATTGAGCTTGTGGAGGGCGTTGAGCGGGTCGTCCTGGCGTCGAGCGCCGAGGTGGTTGCCGAGCTCTTCGAGCTCGGGGGTGAACTGGGCGAATTCGCTGGGGAGGAGCATCTCCCAGAAGTCGCCCTCGTGGACGAGGCGGTCGAGTTCATCCCAAGAGCCAGGGCCGAGGGACGCGGGGACTTCGTCATGGATGGCCATTTCGACGAGCGATTCTGCGACGATGACGAGCTGGCCGTGCTGGCCGGGGATGTCGAAGTGGTGGACGTGATTGGAGAGGTGATCGCGGTGGCTGAAGACGCGACATCGCGGGCTGACGGAGAGGTGAAAGGTCAGGCAACGCTGCTGGGCGTCGGAACGCGGGTGCATGTGCGTCTCCATGATGCTTTCGCTGACGGGAGTCTTGTAGAGAAACTTGGTGAGATGACGGATGGAGTAATACATCGGTCCCTCCTGCGGTGGCTTCACGGGGTTGGGCATTTCTCTGCTACTTCCTGAGGATCGTTCTATCCAGCCAGCGCGGCCTGAATGGGGTAGTCGACGTAGAGGTGGTAGATAGTCTGATGGATGGCCTGGCATTGACGTTGAATGCCATGCAGATAGGCGACGAGGTCGCCCAGGAGGATTTCGTCGACGCTGGCGAAACCGAGCGAGGCGGAGAGGCGGCCGGCAATGCGGTGGAGTTCTTCGGCGCGGGTCTTTCCGGATTTTTCCTGGATGGCCTTGAGAGCGCACTGGAGGCTGTCGATGGAGAAGCGGAGCGAGTGCGGGAACTCGGCGTCGAGGAGAAGGAACTCGAGGATGCGTTCGGGTGTGAGGTCGGCGGTGTAGACCTTGCAATAGGCCTCGAAGGCGGTGGCGGAACGGAGCAGGCCCATCCAGTCGAGGTACTCGTTGCCTTCGGGAACGCGATCGGGATCAGCCCAGACGTCTTCGTGATAGGCCTCGAGGAGAAGACGCATGCAAGAGGCGCGTTCGAGATAGCGGCCGACCTGGATGAACTGCCAGCCTTCGCCGTGCGACATGGTGGAGTCGGTGACACCCTGGAATTGATGAACGGCCTCCATCATCTCCTGAAGGAAGGCGGTGGGACCTTCGCCGGATTCGGCGTTGGCTTCGATTTGCATGGCGCGCTTAACTTCGGGGCGCGTGACCTCGATGTAGAGGGAGTTGAGTTTCTGCCACTGCTCGGTAGAGATCTGCTCGCGGACCTGGCGGGCGTTTTCGCGGGCGGCGATGATGCAGGAGACGACTGAGGATTTATTGGAGGTGTCGAAGGTGAGGTTGCGGGCGAGCTCGTAGGGATTGCCATTCCACTTGAGGCGCTTGGGATTGCCGAGGGCGTTGAGCATGCGCAGCCAGCGATGATCGGAGCTGGTGGGGCTCTCGTCGAGCATGAGATTGAGGTTGACGTCGAGCAGGCGCGTCGCGTGTTCGGCGCGCTCGAGGTAGCGGCTCATCCAGTACAGTGAATCGGCGACGCGTGAAAGCATTCGGTCGGTTCCTTTGCTGAATTGGACTTGCTGGTTAAAGTTCACTCTACACTGACTTTCGATGCGCGTTTCGTGGACGTTACTGCACGACGGGCGGACCCTTCATTAGATTAACAAAGGTACTGTCGAAAAGCGGGATGTTGAGGTCTTCCTGAACGTGCACCGGTTGCATCTCGCCTGAGGGGCCGGGGAGGGTGGGTTTGTTGGCTGCAGTCCAAGTGAGGGTGTCGCCGTAGTTGGGGCCGTGAGACGTGTCGCAGTCGACGTAGAGGATCTGCTCTTTGGTGATGATCCAGGGGTTGAGCCAGGCGGTAGCAGCGAGCTCGTCCCAGAGGTAGTAGTACTCGCGGGTGTATTTGGCGATGTACTGGGCGGCGGGCGTGTTGGCTTCGGCGATCTGGTGGAGCATGTCTTTGGTGAACTGGGTTTTGATGGAGATGTCGACGTCGGTGAGGTCGATGCGCGGCCAATGAGCGCGGAGGGTGATGTGGACGGCTTCGGGATCGAACCAGAAGTTGAACTCGTGGCGGGGGTGGGTGGCGAACTCGGGGTCGTCGGTGCGCGGATTGAGACTGCCTCCCATGATGACGATGCCCTGGGTGAGCTCGGCGAAGTGTGGGTCGATGGAAATGGCGAGCGCGATGTTGGTGAGCGGGCCGGCGGCGTAGATAGTGACGGCGTGGGGATGGGCGTGGACCTGGCGGATGAGGAAGTGCGCGGCGTCATCGTCGAGCGGCTTGGAAGTGGGCTCGCCTTCTTCGAGAGCGGGGATGATGAAGGGCCCGTGGTAGGGCTGCATGCTGGTGTGTTTGGCGAGGTCGCCCCAGGCGCCGTACCAGGGGAAGCTGCCGATGAGCGGGGCTTCGTGCATGACCTCGGCTTCGGTGCGGAGGAGGGGGAAGACGGCGCCGGGAACGACAGGGACGTCGGTGCGGTGGATGAGCTCCAACATTCTTAGCGTGTGCTGGACCTCTTCGGGCTCCCAGGCGTTGCCGCTGACCATGGTGATGCCGAGGACGCGGACTTGCGGCGATTGGAGGAGGACCATCATGGCCATCTGGTTGGAGCCACCGGGGCCGGAGCCGTCCTGATCAATAAGGACGAGGCGTTGGGCGTTGCCAGCCAGGGCGCCTATCAAGAAAAGCGTGCTAAGAGCGACCCAACGAGCGCTTGGAGGAGCAGGAGCAAGCGTCATTCGGCGAAGGAACTGGCTGGTCGTCATCAAATTCAATTTGCTCTCCGATCTTTGGATGCTATCGCACCATCTTCATACACGAGGTGTCGAATTCCTCTATTCGATCAGCGGCACATGGCTGCGGACGACGAAGTGCACAAGGATGGATGTGTGGCCAGTGGGACAACCGAAGATGCCGAGTTCGTGTCCACGCCCGCGAAAGGAGTACGCGATGTGGGCGATGCCTCCGGGATCGACTTTTGCTACAGAGATGGTGGGGTTGTCCTTCACCTTTTGGATGTCGACAAACTCGGCGGTGGCGGCGGTGAGCTGTTCACGCTGCGCCGGATCAAGCGCGATCGGCACCTCGAGGTCGTCCTCGGCGTTCGTGCGGTCGCACGCGACATAAAGTGCGGAAACCTTGTTATCGCGAACGGTTTCCGTGATGTTGGTGATCGGGTTATTGCGATATAGCTTGGCGAAGAAGGTATAGGCATCGGCTTGCCGGCTCGACGGCTTCACGATGTCGATGTGGTCGGCGTTTATTTTTTGCGGCGGAGTATCTACATCGCATCCGTAGGTCGCACTGTAGAAGCTTACGACGCGGGTATGAGCGTGCAGATAGCGGCCGATGCCGGCTCCAGATGCGGTGTCCAGGGTTTCGTACGCACAATAGCGATGGATGCTGATGGTGTAAGGAGAGCTGCGCCACCGCTGTTCGAGGTTTGTCAGGAAGGTGTTGTCGTCGGCGTAGCTCAAGTCGGTGAGCAGCGGATCGCTATCGTAGATCTTGGCGAAGCTGGCGATGAACGAGCCCTGATGCGGTGTGGCGTAGGACGCGACAAAGGATACGTGCGCCGCGTCCAAGGGATGGTTCAAGAGCATCTCTTCGGTCAGCAGGCCGCCCAGGCTGTGCGCGATGAAGACAATGTCGTGATGCTCCCAAACCCGCTGCTGGTTGAGCGACTGCCAAAGCATCTCCGCGAGCTGTGCGGTTGAGTAGCGGCCGCGCATGGATGGGGTTGGGTATTCGGCGACAACGACGTCGGAGCTGCGGAAGTGCGGGTCGGTGCGTATTAGATCCGGCCAGTAGGCGCCGTTGGCCGCTCGCCAGGTATCGCGGCTGCCGTGCAGGCCATGAACGAACACGATGACCCGCGGTTTGGGAGCGTCGGCGTTAGCCGCGGAACAACCGGAAGCGACGAGGATACAGGCAACAAGACTTACCCAAAAGAACGCAACGACGCGACGCAACACCGCCCCTTTCAAAATTTCATTATTGGAGATTTGACGGAAGCGGTGCGAAAACGTAACCCTCTGAGGAAACGGCGCCGACAAGAGTTTGCAAAACGTGGCTGCCTGCGCGGCGATTAGCTTAGCACCCATGTGTCTTTGGAGCCGCCGCCCTGTGAGCTGTTGACGACGAGGGAGCCGCGCTTGAGGGCTACGCGGGTGAGACCGCCGGGGACGATGGTGACCTTGTCGCCGTAGAGGACGTAGGGGCGGAGGTCGACGTGGCGGGGTTCGAGTTCGTCGCCGATAAGGCAGGGAGCGCGCGAAAAGCTGATGGTGGGCTGCGCGATGTAGTTGCGGGGATTGGCCTTGATCTTTTCGGCGAAGAGCTCGCGCTCTTTGGGCGTGGATTGGGTGCCGATGAGCATGCCGTAGCCGCCGGACTCGCCGACCGCTTTGACGACTAGCTTGTCGAGATTGGCGAGAACGTGCTGGCGATCCTTTTCGATGGAGCAGAGGAAGGTTTTGATGTTAGGGAGGATTTCGTCTTCGCCGAGATAGTACTTGATGATGCTGGGGACGAAAGCGTAGAGGGCCTTGTCGTCGGCGACGCCGGTACCGAAGGCGTTGGCGAGGGTGACGTTGCCGGCACGGTAGGCGTTGAAGAGGCCGGCGGCGCCGAGGATGGAGTCGGAGCGGAAGGAGAGGGGGTCGATGAAGTCGTCGTCTACTCTTCTGTAAATTACATCCACTCTACGTAAGCCGCTGGTGGTGCGCATGTAGCAGACGTTGTCGTGGACGACGAGGTCGCGGCCTTCGACCAGCTCGATGCCCATCTGGCGGGCGAGGTAGGCGTGCTCGAAGTAGGCAGAGTTGAAGACGCCTGGAGAGAGCAGGACGATGTTGGGTTCGGGGCGGCCTTCTGGGGCGAGGGAGCGGAGGGTGCCGAGAAGGAGCTGGGTGTACTGCTCGATGGGCCTGACGTTGTAGTTGCGGAAGAGCTGCGGGAAGATGCGCTTCATGACACGGCGGTTGGTGAGCATGTAGCTGACGCCGGAGGGGACGCGGAGATTGTCTTCGAGGACGGCGAAGGTGCCATCCTGCAGGCGGATGAGATCGGTGCCGCAGACGGCGATGTAGACGTTGCGCGGGACCTGGAGGCCGGACATCTGGCGGCGGAACTGCGGGCAGGAGTAGACGAGTTCGCGGGGAACGATTCCGTCTTTGAGGATGCGGCCTTCGTTATAGATGTCTTTGAGGAAGAGGTTGAGGGCGGTGATGCGCTGGGTGAGGCCACGCTCTACCTTGGACCACTCGGCGCTGGTGATGATGCGCGGAAGGAGGTCGTAGGGAAAGATTTTTTCGGTGCCTTCTTCGCGGCCGTAGACGGTGAAGGTGATGCCTTGGTTGAGGAAGCTCAGGTCGGCGGCCTGTTTGCGGCGCTGGACTTCGTCCTGGGGAAGGGCGAGGAAGTGCTCAATGAGGGGCCCGTAGTGCTCGCGCAGTTCATTCTGTGCGGCGAACATCTCGTCGAACGCATGATCCAACTTGTAATTCCACGGCGTCGCAGCCTGAGGCCGGCGGGTGGCGGGTGGCAAGATGTCGTCCATTGAGCTTTCAGTATAGGGGAAGTCTCTCGCCACCGCCGACCCGCACAGTTTGCGACAGTTACATGAGCCAGGAGGAGGGTCAGATGCCTGTGTGGCCGAAATTAAAGGAGAGTGACTTGGCCCGTACCGACGTCATAGTAGGCCGCGTGAATCTTCAATTTGCCTTCCTTCACCATCGGCGAGAGGACGGTTGACGTTTTTTCGAGGAGAGAAGCTTGGATTTTGGCGTTCTTTTTGATGGTGTCTACCAGGCCTGAACCGGTTTCAACGGCGGCCTCAAGGTGCGGATAGAGAGAGGCGATCTGCCCCGGAACGTCTGTTTTGGCAATGGCTGCTTTCACGGCTCCGCAACCTGAGTGACCCATGACGATGAGGACCTTGACGCCAAGGACGGCGGCTCCGTATTCGAGCGAACCGATGATTTCGGCGTTGATGATATTGCCGGCGACGCGAGCGACGAAGATGTGACCAATGGTCTGGTCGAAGACCAGCTCGACCGGCACCCGTGAATCGGAGCAGGAGAGAACAGCGGCGAACGGCTCCTGTTTGTCGACGGTGTGCTCGCGGAGCAGCTGTAGATCATGCGCAATGCTGGTGAGATTATTCTGGGCAAAACGTTGGTTCCCGTCCAATAGCATTTTTAGGGCTGCATCGGGGGTTGTCGGCGCAGGTTCCTGGGCGTGGAGCGGTTCCGAAGAGATGAGGCTTGCTGCGGCGGCGGAAGCGAGGAAGGATCGGCGGGTGATGTCCATCGAGGAACTCCTGGGTAGAGATGGTGTTGCGACGGAACTGGTGATAAACAGCCTAGCACCCACCTTTTTACCGCGCAGCGGGCGGGTACTGGTAGACTAGGACTAACGCGTTTTTCACTGGAATCGTCAGTGGTCAGCGCGTCCCCCACGAGAGATTATTCTGCGCCGCATCCCCGCGCACACTCGCAAATCAGAAGCCCAGAACAGGAAACCCCTACGCAGTGAGTACCCCTACGACCGCCGAAGCTATCCGCAATATCGCCATCATCGCCCACGTTGACCACGGCAAGACCACGCTGGTGGACGCCATGCTCCGCCAGTCGGGCACCTTCCGCACGAACGAAGTCGTTGCCGAGCGCGTGATGGACTCCAACGACCTCGAAAAAGAGCGCGGGATCACGATTCTCGCGAAGAATACGGCGATCCACTATAAGAAGTCGAAGATCAACATTGTGGACACCCCTGGCCACGCCGACTTTGGTGGCGAAGTGGAGCGCGCGCTGAAGATGGTCGACGGCGTGGTGCTGCTGGTGGATGCCAGCGAAGGTCCGCTGCCGCAGACGCGCTACGTGTTGTCGAAGGCGCTGGAGGCGAAGCTGACGCCGATCGTCGTGATCAATAAGATTGATCGCCCGGACGCGCGGCCACAAGAGGTGTTGAACGAGGTGTATGACCTGTTCATCGATCTTGACGCCGATGAGAGCGTGTTGGATTTCCCGGTAATTTATACGAACGGCAAGGCCGGAACGGCGACGATGGATCTTGCGACGCCGGGTGTTGACTTGCAGCCGTTATTCGAACTGATCTTCCAGACGATTCCGGCGGCGCCTGGAACCGCGGATGGTCCGCTACAGATCCTGGTGACGAACCTGGATTACTCGGATTATCTTGGCCGTTTGGCGATTGGACGTGTGTTCAATGGAACGCTGAAGGCTGGCCAAGAGGTCAATCTTTCGCGGGTGGACGGCTCGCTGCAGACCGTGAAGGTGACGAAGCTGTTCACGTTTGACGGCCTGAAGCGCATCGACACGGAAGAGACGACAGTGGGAGACATTATTGCGGTCGCCGGCATTCCGGGCATCACGATTGGTGAGAGCTTTTGCGAGTTGGAAAACCCGCAGCCGCTGCCCATCATCAAGATCGACGAGCCGACGATTGCGATCGTGTTTTCGGTGAACAACGGACCGTTTGCCGGTCGCGAAGGCAAGCTGGTGACGTCGCGCAACATCAAGGAGCGGCTGGAGCGCGAGCTGCTGACCAACGTGAGCATTCGCGTGGAAGACACAGGCACGCCGGATAACTTCAAGGTGCTGGGCCGTGGCGAGCTGCAGCTTTCGGTGCTGATCGAAATGATGCGGCGCGAAGGGTTCGAAGTGATGGTGTCGCGTCCCATGATCGTGACCAAGCGTGTCGACGGCGCGCTGATGGAGCCGTCGGAGATTCTGACCATCGATGTTCCCGAGGCCTTTGTCGGAACGGTGATTGAGAAGCTTGGACCGCGCAAGGGCGAGATGGTGAAGATGGCGAACCACGGGTCAGGACGCGTGCGGATGGAGTTCAAGGTTCCGTCGCGCGGGCTGATTGGTTTGCGCAACGAGATGCTGACCGAGACGCGCGGGACGATCGTGATGAACTCCATTGCTGGCGAATACATTCCCTACACGGGCGAGATTCCGCAGCGTCCTTCGGGAGCGCTGATCTCTGATCGCCAAGGCGTGACGACACTGTACGCGTTGGATGGAATTCAAGAGCGCGGCATTCTGTTTCTCGGCGATGGCGTTGAGGTGTACGAGGGCATGATCATTGGCGAGCACTCGCGCGACAACGATCTGGACGTCAACTGCGTGCGTGAGAAGAAGCTCACAAACATGCGTGCTTCGGGTTCGGATGACGCGGTGCGACTGGTGCCGTTCAAGAGCCTGACGCTGGAGCAGTCGATCGAGTTTATTGCAGAGGATGAGCTGGTCGAGGTGACGCCGAAGTCGCTGCGGATGCGGAAGAAGATTCTCGCGGTCAATCGGCGGCCGAAGGGTACGCGCGGCGGAAGCACGCTCGAGTAGGTAGCTTCTAGTGCAAAGCAAAAAGCCCTCCTTGCGGAGGGTTTTTTGCTTGCGGATGGATACGCGGAGAGCTACTTTTTGGCTTGGGCGAAGCGCTTGTTGACTTCGTCCCAGTTGACGACGTCCCACCAGGCGGCGAGGTAGTCCGGGCGGCGGTTGTTGTACTTGAGGTAGTAGGCGTGCTCCCAAATGTCGTTGCCGAGGATGGGGTAGAGGCCGTCGGAGAGAGGCGAATCCTGGTTGGGTTTGGTGACGATTTCTAGCTTGCCGCCCTTGTAGACGAGGAAACCCCAGCCGGAGCCGAACTGCTTGGCGGTGGTCTCGTTGAAGAGTTTCTTGAAGTCGGCGAAGCTGCCGAAGTCCTTGGTGATCTGATCGGCGATATCGCCTTCGGGATCGCCGCCGCCCTTGGGCTTCATGATCTGCCAGAACATGGTGTGGTTGACATGGCCGCCGCCGTTGTTGCGGACGACGCCGCGGACGTCTTCGGGGATGCTGGCGAGGTCGGAGACTAGCTCTTCTGGAGTTTTCTTGCCGAGCTCAGGATGCTTTTCGACGGCGCCGTTGA
>Ga0302317_10003308_pt1 | contig 10673 bp, 8 predicted proteins | sample III_Palsa_N3_3_FD_200450 | JGI IMG/M metagenome (GOLD analysis project Ga0302317, IMG submission 200450) | Peat permafrost microbial communities from Stordalen Mire near Abisko, Sweden - III_Palsa_N3_3 | ecosystem: Environmental > Terrestrial > Soil > Palsa > Peat permafrost | place: Sweden...
AGGCAAGATCAAGCGCGCCGGATGGGATGACTCCTTCCTCTTCGCCCTCCTCCGCCATATGCGATAGCCCTGCCCCAGAGGGGGAGGAGAGCGTTAGCGCTAACCCTCTCTCCCCCCACTGGGGGGAATACGGCCGAAGGCCGGGAGGGGCGCGCGCGTGACCCTCCTCGTCGTCGTCGGCATGGCGCGCGAAGCGCGGATCGTGGGGGATCAGGCGCGGGTGGCGATCGGAGGCATAGGACTCGATGCGGCGGCCGGCGAGCCGCCCGGCGCGATCCTCAGCTTCGGCCTGTGCGGCGGCCTCGATCCGGCTCTGGCGGTGGGCGATCTCGTGCTGGGGGACGGCGACGCCGCCTGGACCGCAGCCCTGGCGGCCGCGCTGCCGACAAAACGGGCCCGCTTCGCCTCGGGAGACGAGATTGTCGCCACGCGCGCGGCCAAGGCGGCGCAGCGGGCCCGGACCGGGGCCGGCGCGGCGGACATGGAGTCCCACCTGGCGGCGGCGACCGCGGCGCGGCTCGGCGTTCCCTTCGCGATCCTGCGAGCGGTGTCCGACGCCGCCGGCGACGATCTGCCGACCGCGGCGCAGGCGGGGTTCTCGCCGGACGGGCAAATCGACATCGGGGCGGTGCTGGCGGCGCTCTCCAGGCGCCCGGGCGAGATGCCGGCCCTGATCCGCACGGCGCGCAACGCCGGAAAGGCCCTCGCCGCCCTGAAGGCGGCCTGGCCGACGATCACCAGGGTCTCGGCGCCTTTCGCGACAGGTGGAAGTCGCTGAGGATCTCGCGCGCGGCGTTGCGGCCCGGCAGGCCCGTCACCCCGCCGCCCGGATGGGTCCCGGCCCCGCAGAGGTAGAGACCGCCGATGGCGCCGCGGTAGTCGCCCTGGCCGAGGAATGGCCTGGCCGCCCACAGCTGATCGAGCGTCATGGCGCCGTGCATGATGTCGCCGCCGACGTGGCCGAAGGTGCGCTCGAGATCCAGCGGCGAGAGGATCTGGCGGCCGAGGACGCTGGCCTTGAATCCCGGGGCGTAGTCGTCGACGGTCTGGACGATGAGGTCGGCCGCCGCCTCGCGCTCGTCGTCCCAGCTGCGGCCGTCCGGCAGGGTCGGCGCGAATTGCTGACAAAAGAGACTGGCGACGTGAGCGCCGGCGGGGGCGAGGGAATTGTCGAGGGTGCTGGGAATCAGCATCTCGACGATCGGCTGCTGCGACCAGCCATGGATTTTCGCATCGAGAAAGGCGCGGTCCATGTAGTCGAGGGTCGGGGCGATGATGATGCCGCTGGCGAGGTGTTCGCCGGGCTCGGGCAGGCACGAGAAGCGCGGCAGCTCCGACAGCGCCACGTTCATGCGGAAGGTGCCGCTGCCGGTCTTGAAGCCGGCGACGCGACGGGCGAAGCCAGCCGGCAGGTCGGCGGGATCGACGAGACGGTCGTAGAGCAGGCGTGGTCCAACATTGGCGATGACCGCGCGGGCGATGACCTCCTCGCCGGATTCGAGCCGCACACCTACGGCCTTGCCGCCCTCCGTAAGCACGCGCGCCACTGGCGCTTCGAGGGCGATCGAGACGCCGGCGTCCTCGCAGGCGCCCCGCATGGCCTGGGTGATTGCGCCCATGCCGCCGACGGCGTGGCCCCAGGCGCCTTTCTTGCCGTTCACTTCGCCGAACACGTGGTGGAGCAGGACGTAGGCCGAGCCTGGAGTGTCGGGGCTGGCATAGTTGCCGACGACGGCGTCGAAGCCGAAGGCGGCCTTGACCGCCTCGCTCTCGAACCAGGCGTCGAGGAAGGTGCGGGCCGATTTTGCGAAGAGGTCGAGGATGTCGCGCTGGCGCTCCAGCGGCGCGGCCGCAAGCGGCCAGCCCTGACGGGCGGCGGCGAAGAGGGCGGCAAGTCCGCCGCCGGCGTTGGGCGGGGTCTTGACCGCCAGGTCGCGCAGCACGTCGGCGACCGCCTCGAGGGTCTCGTAGTAGGCCGGCAGAGTCTCGGCATCGCGCTGCGAGAACCTGCGGAACTCGGCCTGGGTGCGCTCGAGGCCGCCGCCCAGCTTGAGATAGCCGCCGTCCGGCTGGGGCAGGAAGTTGGAGATCGGCCGCTCCAGCACGGTGAGGCCACGGGCGGCGAGGCCCATGTCGGCGATGACCCGCGGATTGAGCAGGCTGACCGTGTAGCTGGCCACCGAGTTGCGGAAGCCGGGGTGGAATTCTTCGGTGACCGCCGCGCCGCCAACGACGCCGCGCCGCTCCAGCACCTTCACGTTAAGGCCGGCCCGGGCGAGGTAGAAGGCGCAGACAAGGCCGTTGTGCCCGCCGCCGATGATCACGGCGTCAAAGCGGTTGGTCATGGGCTTCTCGCTTCAAATCCCTTCTCCCCTTGCGGGAGAGGGTGTCGGCGAAGCCGACGGATGAGGGGTCGACGGATCTATCCGACTTCACCCCGCCGCACACCAGGATGGGAGACAGCCACCAACCCGGCCCTGCGGGCCACCTTCTCCCGCAAGGCGAGAAGGGAACCCAGTGGTTACTCCGCCACCTCGACGACCTTGCGCCCGGCGTTGGGGCTGGAGGCGCGGATGTCGGCGAGCTTCTTCTCGACGTGGCCGGAGAAGACGAACTTGGCCGGCCGCTGGTTTTCGATCGAGATATCCTCGGCCATCGGCCCTGAGGTGCGCACGCCGTTCAGCGACAGCGCGAGCGCCTGCAGCGGATGCTTCATGATCTCGGTGACGGCGGTCGCCTCGAAGCCCGAGTGGACCATGCAGTCGGCGCATTTCTCGTAGTTGCCGACGCCGTAGGCGTCCCAGTCAGTCTCTTCCATCAGCTCCTTGAAGGTCTTCACATAGCCTTCGCCAACCAGGTAGCAGGGCCGCTGCCAGCCGAAGACGGTGCGGGTGGGATTGCCCCAGGGCGTGCATTGCAGGGCGCGGTTGCCGGCCAGGAAGTCGAGGAACATGGTCGACTGGGTGAAGCTCCACGCCCGGCCGCCGCGGCCGCGGGCGAAGATGTCGCGAAAGAGTTGCTTGGTGCGCGTGCGGTTGAGGAAGTGATCCTGGTCGGGCGCGCGTTCGTAGGCGTAGCCTGGCGAGATGGTGACGCCGTTGACGCCCAGGGTGTTCATCTGGTCGAGGAAGTCGGCGACGCGGCCGGCGTCGGCGCCCTGGAAGAGGGTGCAGTTGAGGCTGACCTGGAAGCCCCGTGACTTGGCGAGCTTGATGGCTTCGACGGCGGTCTCGTAGACGCCCTCCTCGCACACCGATTTGTCGTGCATGACTTTGTCGCCGTCGAGGTGCACCGACCAGGTGAACATCGGGTCGGGCCGATACTGGTCGATCTTCTTCTTCAGCAACAAGGCGTTGGTGCAGAGGATGACGAACTTCTTCCTGGCCAGGAACCCCTCGACGATACGTGGCAGGTCCTTGTGCAACAAGGGCTCACCGCCGGCGAGGGAGACCACCGGCGCGCCGCACTCGTCGATCGCGGTCATGCACTGATCGTAGGAGAGTCGCTGATTCAGAATCTCGTCGGGATAGTCGATCTTGCCGCAGCCGGCGCAGGCCAGGTTGCAGCGGTAGAGGGGCTCGAGCATCAGGACGAGCGGGTAGCGCTTGACGCCGCCGAAGTGCTTTTTCGCGATGTAGGCGCCGATACGCGCCACGGCCTTAAAGGGGATCGCCACTAACGCTGTTCCTTCAAACGGGCGCTCACGCGCGCAGCTCCGCCGGCAGACGAAACTGAATGTGTTCCTCGACGCCGTCCATGGGGACGACGACGACAGGCTCGATCCGCCGCAGGGCCTCCAAGACCTCGAGGATAAGCTCCTCGGGGGCCGAGGCGCCGGCGGTGAGGCCGATCGTCTCCTTGCCGGCCAGCCAGGCGGGATCAAGCGCCGATGCGTCCGCGATGAGGTAGCTCGGCGCTCCTTCCTCTTCGCCGATCTCGCGCAGGCGATTGGAGTTGGAGCTGTTCTTCGCGCCGACCACCAGGATCACCTCGACCATGCGCGCGAGATCGCGCACCGCCGATTGCCGGTGCTGGGTGGCGTAGCAGATGTCGGCCGTGTCAGGGCCGACGATATCGGTGAAGCGGGCCTTGAGCGCATCGATTACCGCGCGGGTGTCGTCGACGCTCAGCGTCGTCTGGGTCACGTAGGCCAGCGGCAGGTCGGAAGCAAACTCGAGCTCGCCGACATCGGCCACGGTGGAGACCAGAGCCACGGGGGCTTCGATCTGGCCGATGGTACCTTCCACCTCCGGATGGCCGGCGTGGCCGATCAGAATCAGGGCACGGCCCTGGCGCACGAAGCGCTTGGCCTGGTTGTGGACCTTGGAGACCAGCGGGCAGGTGGCGTCGAACACCGGCAGGTTGCGCTCGGCGGCGGCGTTGACCACCGACTTGGCGACGCCATGAGCGCTGAACACCACGCGCGCGCCGTCGGGCACCTGGTCGACCTCTTCGACGAAGATGGCGCCCTTGGCCTTGAGGTTGTCGACGACATGCTTGTTGTGGACGATCTCGTGGCGCACGTAGACCGGCGACTGGTACTTATCCAGCGCCTTCTCGACGATCTCGATCGCCCTCACCACCCCGGCGCAGAATCCGCGCGGCTGAGCCAGAATGACTTTCAAATGCTTAGAATCCCCGGGGGCGTGTGGCTGTGCCCTAACAGGTATTGCGCCGGATGGGGAGCGCAAGGAGGGCGGCTAAGCGGCGTTTTGCGGGCAGGTGAGCCCGCAGGGGCGCCCAGGTCCGGGCCGGGGGGGACAATCCCGGACCTGGGCCGCAAGATCAGTGGCCGATCTGGCCGCTGACCCCGTTCTCCTGCCGGTTGATCCGGCGATGCTCGGCGGCGGTCAAGTGCGAGCCGTTGCGAGAGGCGTCGTAGCGCTCCTCGGCGCGGATGCCGCGGTCCTCGGCGTGCAGGTCGCGGGCCTGGCCGCGGGAGATTTCGCCTTGGCGATACTCGCGGTTGATCCGGTGATTCTGGTTGGCCAGGCGGTGGTTGACCTGGGTCCGCCAGGGGTGATGGCTCTGCCAGTTGGTCTCGGCGTGCGAGGCGCCGGCGGCCGCCAGCAGGGTCGCCAGGCCGACGCCGGCGATGACGGCTTGCAGGGTGGATTTCATCGTTTCGCTCCGTGGTGTCGGCGTCGTTTCGCCGTGGATGCATTCATGACGCATCGTTCCTGAACCGCAGGTCCGGGCCGCGGTTCATCTTCGGTTCAGCCAAAAGCGAAGCTTGCGCGGCCGCGGGCGCTCCCCCTAACGTCGCCGCAAACGGAAGCCAGAGGACCGCCATGAAGACGCGCATCACCGAGCTGTTCGGCATCGAACATCCGATCATCCAGGGCGGCATGCATTTCGTCGGTCTCGCGGAGATGGCCGCGGCGGTCAGCAACGCCGGGGCCTCGGCATCGTCACCGGCTTGACCCAGCGGACGCCCGAGGCGCTGGCCAACGAGATCGCCAAATGCCGGTCGATGACCGACAAGCCGTTCGGCGTGAACCTGACCTTTCTGCCGAGCGTCACGCCGCCGGACTATCCTGGTTACGTGAAGGCGATCATCGATGGCGGGGTGAAGGCGGTGGAGACCGCCGGCAACAACCCCCAGCAGTGGCTGCCGGCGCTCAAGGAGGCCGGGATCAAGGTGATCCACAAATGCACCTCGGTGCGCCATTCGCTGAAGGCCCAGTCGATCGGCTGCGACGCGGTCAGCGTCGACGGCTTCGAGTGCGGCGGCCACCCTGGCGAGGACGACGTGCCGAATTTCATCTTGCTGCCCAGGGCCGGCGAGACGCTCGAGATCCCGTTCGTGGCCTCAGGCGGCATGGCCGACGGCCGCTCGCTGGTGGCGGCGCTGGCCATGGGCGCCGACGGGATGAATCTCGGCACCCGCTTCATTGCGACGGTGGAAGCGCCGGTGCACGCGCACGTCAAACAGGCGATCGTGGCGGCGAGCGAACTGGACACCAGACTGATCATGCGGCCGCTGCGCAACACCGAGCGGGTGCTGGACAACGCCGCCGTCGAACGCCTCCTGGCCAAGGAGAAGGCGCTGGGCGACAAGATCCAGTTCAAGGACATCTTCGAAGAGGTGGCCGGGGTCTATCCGGCGGTCATGCAGCGTGGCGAGATGGACGCCGGCGGCTGGTCGTGCGGTATGGTGGTGGGCCTGATCCACGACATCCCCACCTGCAAGGAGCTCATCGACCGGACCATGGCCGAGGCCGAGCAGATCATCCGTCAAAGGCTGGAAGGTCTGCTGGCGGCGTAGCGAACGACCGCGGACATCCTGCCCGCATTGGCGAGATGAGATGCGGGCGGGATGCCCGCGGTCCGTTCAGCGCCTAGCGTGGTCGGCCAGCACCATCGCCACCACGGCGGAAACCTTCTTGCCGGTCGGCAGGTGGAGGAATTCGTTCGGGCCGTGGGCGTTGGAGTGTGGTCCGAGCACGCCGGTGATGACGAACTGAGCCTCGGGGAACTTCTCGCCCAGCATGCCCATGAACGGGATGGTGCCCCCCTCGCCCATCATCGCGACGCCGCGCCCGAAGGCGGCGACCGAAGCCCGCTCAATGGACTTCGCCAGCCAGGGCGCGAGCGGCGGCGCGTTCCAGCCGGCGCCAACGCCCTCGGCGTTGAAACTGACCTTGGCGCCATAGGGCGGGTCGCGCTCGAGCAGGTCCTTTAGCGCCCGGGCGGCGGGGACCGGGTCGGCCGTCGGCGGCAGGCGCAGGGAAAGCTTGGCGGCCGTGAAGGGTCGCAGCACGTTGCCAGCGTTGACCGGTTCGGGGGCGCCGGCGAGGCCAGTCACCGCCAGTTCGGGCCGCCAGGTGCGGTTGAGGATCAGCTCCACGAGGTCGGGATCGGCCGGCTTCATCCCGTCGACGAAGGGGAACTTGGCGAAGACCTCATCGCCCAAGGCCGCGGCGGCGACCTTGGCCTGGGCGATGCGTTCGGCGGGGATCTGGCCGTGCAGCTCGGAGGGGCGGATCTCGCCCGTGGTCTCATCCTCCAGCCGCGATAGGAGCTGGCGCAGGATGCGGAAGCTGGAGGGAACGACGCCCGCGGCGTCCCCGGAATGCACGCCCTCGGTCAGCACATCGACGCGCAGCACGCCGCCGGCCACGCCACGCAGAGAGGTGGTGAGCCAGAGCTGGTCGTAGTTGCCGCAACCGCTGTCGAGGCAGACTACGAGCGACGGGTCGCCGATGCGCGCCGCAAGATGGTCGACATAGGCCGGCAGGTCGTAGCTGCCGCTTTCCTCGCAGGCTTCGATAAGAACCACGCAGCGGGCATGCGGGACACGTTGGTCCCGGAGGGCCAGCAGGGCGGAGAGCGCGCCGAACATGGCGTAGCCGTCATCGGCCCCACCGCGGCCATACAACCGGTCGCCCTCGATCACTGGCGTCCACGGACCGAGGCCGTCGGACCAGCCGGTCATCTCCGGCTGCTTGTCGAGGTGGCCGTAGAGCAGGACCGTGTCGTCGACTTCGCCCGGGACCTCGATGAAGATCACCGGCGTGCGGCCTTCCAGGCGCACCACTTCGAGGCTCGCGCCCGGCAGCGCGGGAAGGCGCACCCGGGCCCACGACGCCAGCAGATCGACGGCCCGCTCCATGTGACCGTGGGCGACCCAGTCGGGATCGAAAGCCGGCGATTTGTTGGGGATGCGGATGTAGTCCACGAGGGTCGGCGTCACCGCCTCGTCCCACAGCGCGTCGATGAAGCCCGTGAGCCCGGCGGCGTCGGTCATGCGTCCCTCCTGTTGCGAGGCGCAGAAACCATCCCGTGGGTGTCAGGGCAAGCGCTCTAGGCCGTGGCCGGCGCCGCCTCTCCTTTGCCCTCGCCGAGGCGGCTGCGCAGGCGATCGAGGTAGATGTAGACAACCGGCGTGGTGAAGAGAGTCAGGATCTGGGAGACCAGGAGGCCGCCGACGATGGCGTAGCCGAGGGGCTGGCGGAACTCCGAGCCGGTGCCGGTCATCAAGATCATCGGCACGCCGCCCAGGGCGGCGCAGGCGGTGGTCATCAGGATCGGACGCAGCCGCTGGTGGGAGGCCTCGCGGGCCGCCTCCTCGGCGGTCAGGCCATGCTCGCGCTCAAGCTTCAAGGCCACGTCGACGATCATGATGCCGTTCTTCTTCACGATGCCGATCAGCAGGATAATGGCGATGATGCCGATGACATTGAGGTCCTGCCCGGCCGCCTTCAGGGCGAGCAGGGCGCCAACCCCCGCCGAGGGCAGGGTCGAGAGAATGGTCAGCGGGTGGATGAAGCTTTCGTAGAGCACGCCAAGGATCACATACACGGCGATGAGCGCGGCGGCGATCAGGACCGGCTCGCTGGAGAGAGACTGCTGGAACGCCTGGGCCGTGCCCTGGAACGAGCCACTGAGAGTCGGCGGGGCGCCCAGCGTGTCGCTGGCCTTGGTCACCGCCTGCGTCGCCTGGCTTAGCGAGATGCCGGGGGCGAGGTTGAACGACAGGGTGGCGGCCGGGTACTCACCCTGGTGGTTGACGGTGAGCATGGCCGTGCCGGTCGGGTCGGTATGGACGAACTGCGACAGCGGCACGGTCTTATTGGTCAGCGGCGACAGCAGATAGACGGTGTTGAAGATGTCGGGACTGGTCTGCAGCTCCGGCGTCGCTTCGACCACCACGTGGTAGCTGTTCTGCTGGGTGAAGAACTGGGTGACCTCGTTCTGGCCGATCAGGTCATAGACGGCGGTGTCGATCTGGGTAGGCGTGAAGCCGAAGCGGGCGGCGGCGTCGCGGTCGATGGCGAGATTGAGCGCTCCGCCCTGCGACTGCTGGTCGGAGCTCACATCGCGCAGTTGCGGCAGCTTCTGCATCGCAGCGAGCAGCTTGGGGGCCCAGGTATCGAGCTCCTGCAGGTTCGGGTCGGCGAGGGTGTACTGATACTGAGCCTGGCCGGTGCGCCCGCCGACGTTGATGTCCTGGGAGGCCTGCAGGAAGGTCTGCACCCCGACCAGCTGGGCGAGCTTGGGCCGCAGGCGGGTGATGACCTGGTCGGCCGTCGCCTTGCGACCCTCGTCTTTCGGCTTGAGGGCGATCGCGAGGTTGGCTTGATTGACGCCGCTCGAGCCCACGAACATGCCGAAGTCCGCCACCGCGTTGTCGGCGCTGATGACCTTGGCGACGGCGTCGATTTTGCGCGCCGTCTTGGCGAATGAGGCGTCCTGCGAGGTGATCATCACCCCGCTGAGGAAGCCGGTGTCCTGTTGCGGGAAGAAGCCGGTGTGGGCGGTAGCGTAGAGAAACACCGCCGCGACCATGGTGGCCCCGAAGACGATCATGGTGATGAGCTTGTGCTTCAGCACCCGGTCGAGCGCGCGAGCGTAGGCCGCCTCCAGATTGTGGAAGCCACGCTCGATCGCCCTGGTGAAACGGTTCGTCGGCGGCCTGGGCTGCTTGAGGAACTTGGCGCACAGCATCGGCGTCAGCGACAGGGTCAGGACCAGCGACACCGCCACCGCGATGCTGAGGGTGACCGCGAACTCGCGCATCAGGAGGCCCACGACGCCGCCCATGAACATCAGCGGCGTGAAGACGGCGATCAGCGACAAGGTGATCGAGAGGACGGTGAAGTTGATCTCGCCAGCCCCGGCCAGCGCGGCTTCGAGCGGCTTTTCGCCGCGCTCCAGCCGCTTCCAAATCACCTCGACCATGACGATAGCGTCGTCGACCACGAAACCGACGGCGATCGACAGGGCCATGAGCGAAAGATTGTCGAGACTGAAGTTCAGCGGCAGCATGATCGCCGTGGCCGACAGCAGGGCCAGCGGGATCACGGCGCTGGGGATCAGCGTGGCGCGCACGTCGAGCAGAAAGAGATAGATCACGATCACCACCAGGACGATGGTCACCAGCAGGGTGAACTTCACGTCCTTGACCGAGGCGCTGATGGTCTGGGTGCGGTCCATCACCGTGTGCATCTGGATGCCCGGGGGGATGGCGGCCTGCAGTTTCGGCAGCTCGGCCTTGATCCGCTCGACCGTCTTGATGACGTTGGCGCCGGGCTCCTGGTAGATGATCAGCAGGATGCTGCGTCCGCCCTTCAGCGTCGGGTCGGTGTTGGCCTTGCCCGGAAATACCCAGGCCCCGATCTGGTTGTTCTCGACGCTCTGGATGGCCTCGCCGACGTCGCGCACGCGGACCGGCGCGCCGCTGTTGTAGCCGACCACGAGATCGTTCCACGGCTGGGCCGTGAGGATCTGGTCGTTGGCGTAGACGGTCAGGCCCTGTTGCGGCCCGGTGATGTTGCCCTTGGGCTGGTTGGTGGTGGAACTGACGATCGTCTGGCGGACGGTGTCGAAGGAGAGCCCGCGCGCCGCGATTTTGCGCGGATCGAGTTGGATCCGCACGGCCGGCTTCTGCTGACCGCCGATGGTGACGAGGCCGACGCCGTCGATCGTCGAAATGCGCTGGGAAAGGATGACATCGGCGTAGTCGTCGACCTGATCGATCGGCAGGGTGTCCGAACTCAGCGACAGAATCATGATCGGCGGGTTGGCCGGATTGACCCTGCGGATCGTCGGCTGGGCGGGCAGGTTGCTGGGCAGCTGGGCGCTGGCCGCACTGATGGCCGACTGCACCTGCTCGGAGATGTCGCTCATTTTCTGGTTAAGTTCGAACTGCAGCGTGATGGACGTCGAGC
>Ga0302317_10003322_pt1 | contig 10649 bp, 6 predicted proteins | sample III_Palsa_N3_3_FD_200450 | JGI IMG/M metagenome (GOLD analysis project Ga0302317, IMG submission 200450) | Peat permafrost microbial communities from Stordalen Mire near Abisko, Sweden - III_Palsa_N3_3 | ecosystem: Environmental > Terrestrial > Soil > Palsa > Peat permafrost | place: Sweden...
GCTCGCCGCGCGTGCGGCTCGAGGCCGGCTCGACGATCAGCGGCGTGAGCCCCTGGCCACGCAGATGCGTGCGGGCGCCGCGCGCACTGTCGGCGTCGAGTACGCCTTTCTGCGCTTTGCCCGTCGCGTCGATCGCTTCGAAACGAAATGCCGGCATGGGGTTATGCTCCGCCCGTCACGCGGATCACTTCTTCGAGCGAGGTCAGGCCGGAAGCGAGCCAGCGGTCGGAGTCTTCGCGCAGCGTGCGCATGCCTTGCGAACGACCGGCCGCGAGGATCTCCGAGTCGGCGGCATTGCGGTGGACCAGCGTACGGATCGTGTCGTCGATCAGCAGCAACTCGTACACGCCGCGCCGTCCTGCGTAACCGGAGTGGCCACACTTCTCACAACCCACGGGATGCCACTGCATGCGCCCGTCCGCATCGGGGCGCTCTTCGCGGCACACCTGACAGAGCCTGCGCACGAGGCGCTGCGCCAGCACGCCGAGCAGCGACGAAGCCAGCAGGTAAGGTTCGACGCCCATGTCGGTCAAACGCGTTACGGCGGAGGCCGCATCGTTGGTGTGCAGCGTCGCCAGCACAAGGTGGCCAGTGAGCGATGCCTGCACGGCGATCTGCGCGGTTTCGAGGTCGCGGATTTCACCAATCATGATGATGTCCGGATCCTGCCGCAGAATCGAGCGCAGCGCCCGCGCGAAGGTCATGCCGATCCGCTCGTTGACCTGGGTCTGGCCAATGCCCGACAGGTCGTATTCGATCGGATCTTCGACGGTCATGATGTTGGCCGTCGCCGTCTCGAGCCGCGACATCGACGCGTAGAGCGTCGTCGTCTTGCCCGAGCCGGTCGGCCCGGTCACCAGGACGATGCCATGCGGACGGCCGATCAGCTTGTCGAATTTCACCAACGTGTCCGCGCCCATGCCGAGCGCTTCCAGATTCAGGCGCGACGCGTCTTTCTCGAGCAGACGTAACACCGCGCGCTCACCGTGCCCGGTCGGTAACGTCGAGACCCGCACGTCGACCGGCCGGCCGCCCACGCGTAACGTGATCCGGCCATCCTGCGGCAAGCGTTTTTCAGCAATGTCGAGCTGCGCCATGATCTTGATCCGCGAGATCAGCGCGCCGTGCAGCGCCTTCTTCGGCCGCACGACATCGCGCAGCGTACCGTCGACGCGAAAGCGCACCACCGAGGCATTCTCGAACGGCTCGATGTGAATATCCGAAGCCTGTTCGCGCGCCGCCTGAGTGAGGAGGGCGTTGATCATGCGGATGATTGGCGCGTCGTCTTCCGATTCGAGCAGATCCTCGACCTCCGGGATCTCCTGCATCAGACGCGACAGATCGACTTCACCTTCCACTTCGCCCACCACCTGCGCGGCACTGCCATCGTGGCGTGCGTAGGCCTGGTTGATTGCCTGAGCGAGTTCCTCAGCGGGCAAGCGCACTACCGTGAGAGCGCCGAAATTGCGCCCGACTTCGGCGAGCGCAGCGTCGCTCGTGCGTTCGCTGATCCAGACTTCGAGGCTGTCGGCGTGCTGATGCGCGACCAGAATCTGGCCGCTGCGGGCGAAGCCATAGGGCACGAGCCGTGCGGCGACTGCCGATGACGCGCCGCGCTCGGCAGACACCGCCGCGAACGCTGGCGTCGTCGTGGCACCGGCCGGGGTCGCTGCTGACGACGCAGAACCAGACGACGGTGTGGACGGCGTGCTCACGGCTGCGCTCCCGGCGCCGTGGTAACGGGCGAGCTGGTCGGCACGGGATTGGTCTGAACAGCAGCACCATTCGGGACCGCACCGCCGTTCTGGACGGTACCGCCACTCTGGACCGCGCCACCATTCGGAACCGCACCGCCATTCGACACGGGCGCCCGGGAAGCGGGAGCCGGCGGCGCCATCTGCTGACGGCGCATCTCGTCAAGATTGAACAGGTTCATCGCGGGCGCGCCGCCCTCGGCCGGGCCGATCGGCATCGGCGGAACCACCGGATCGTCCTTGTCCTTGATCAGGTTGTTATCCGACTTGTACGCGCCCTGCACGCCCTGGATGTAGTCGTAACGGTTCTCCGTCACGGCCTGCGCAGTAGCGTGATCGGTGATGATCACGGGACGCAGGAACACCATCAGGTTGGTCTTGTTGCGGCTCTTCGATTCCGAACGGAACAGCTGGCCGATCCACGGAATGTCGCCCAGCAACGGCACCTTGCTGTTGCTGACCTGGTAGTTGTCCTGCATCAGGCCGCCCAGCACGATGATTTCGCCGTTATCGGCCAGCACCGTCGACTGGATCGACCGCTTGGTAAACTCCGGGCCCGCCGGGTTGGTCGTCGCGTTGGTCGTGCCGGTGACGATCGCCGAGTCTTCCGTGTAGAGCTGCAGCTTGAGAATCCCGCCGTCGGTGATCTGTGGCTTGACGTGCAGCGTCAGGCCCACGTCGACGCGGTCATACGTATTGAACGCCGCGCTCGAGGTGCCGCTCGTCAGGTTCGAATACGAACCCGTCTGGATCGGCACGTTGGTACCGACGACGATCTTGGCTTCCTCGTTGTCGAGCGTGATCAGGTTAGGCGTCGACAGCACGTTCGCGTCGGCGGTCTGCGACAGCGCCTGCAACAGCGCGCCGAGTCCCTGCACACCGAAAATGTTGTGTATCCAGCCAACGTTGAGGCCCTGCTGGAGACCACTGCCCAGTGCCGTAGCGAGACCGCCCGTGCTCGCGTTAGCAGCTGCGGCCGCCGTCAGATTGACAATGCTATTGCCGGTGCCGGTTGCCAGGTTGGTGCCGGCCAGCACCGAACCGTTCGCGACTTGCCACTGAATGCCGAGATTGGCATTGGTGTTGGAGTTCAGTTCGACGATCAGCGCCTCGATATAGACCTGCGCGCGCCGTGCATCCAGCTGGTCGATCACCGAGCGCAGGTTGCGGTAGACCGCTTCGGGCGCCGTGATGATCAGCGAGTTGGTCGCCGTGTCAGCCTGGATCATGCCGCCGGGCTGGTTGTCGTCGCTGCTTTTGTCCTTGTCGGTGCCGATCGTGTCGCCAGAAGCGCCGGCCGCGCCGGAGCTGGCGCCACCGCCGAGCGGCGACGAGCCCGAGCCGCCTCCGAGTCCGCCTGACGGCAGCGGTGGAGTGCCCGAGGTACCCGTCGAACTGCTGCCGTACGAACTGCCTGAGCTGCCGCCCGCGTTGAACGAACTCGCGTTGTTCGACCCGCTCGACGAGCCGCTGTCGCCGCCTTTGCCGAGCATGCCGCGCAAGGTCTTCGCGAGCGTCGCCGCATCTGCGTTGCGCAGCGGCACCACGTGCATGTTACCGGGCACGGCGCTCGGCGCATCGAGCTGTTTCGCCAGCTCCTTCGCCGCCGCGAGGCGCGCGCCGTTCGACGCACGGATCAGCAGCGAGTTGGTGCGCGCGTCGGCGGTGACCGATACCTTCAGCGTCGCATCGGTCGCGCCGATCGCGCCCGGATCGAGCATCTTCGTCAGTTGCGGTGCGATGTCGAGCGCGTTGGCATTTCTCAACGGCACCACCGAAACCTGCGTGCCCGCAGCCGTGTCGATGCCGGCGATGATCTGGGCAATCCGGCGCACGTTGTCGGCGTAGTCCGTCACGACAATCGTGTTGTTGGACGGATAGGCCGCCACCGTATTGTTCGGCGAGATCAGCGGACGCAGCACCGGCAGCACGTTATTGGCCGATTCGTTCTTAAGCTGGAACACCTGCGTGATCACCTGGTCGCCGCGCGCCACCGGGTTATTGCCGACGTAGGTCGGCACGCCCTGCAGCTTGGCATCGGCTTCCGGCACGACCTTCAGCACGCCGTGATCCTCTACCAGCGCAAAGCCTTGCATCCGTAAAGCGGACTGCAGGGTCTTGAGCGCCTGGTCCTCGGGCACCGGATTTTCGGAGATGAGGTTTAACTGACCCTTGACGCGCGGGTCGACAATGATCGTCTTCCCGGTTGCAGCGCCAATCGCCTTGGCCACCTGATCGATGTCGGCGTTGACGAAGTTGAGTGTCACCTGGGCGTGTGCGGTCTGCGCACCGATCAGGCCAGCCACCAGCAGCGCCGTTGCGACGCGACGCAATGCCATACGATTTCTTCTCATGGAGTTTGATGTCGATGCCGACCGCCGAAGCGACCCGCTGTCATGCGCAGCAAACATAGGTGCGTACCAGCGGTCCCCACGGCTTGCAAGCGCCCCCGCGGGCGCTGGCAACCCCGACTGCCTTCCAACCTATGTCCGGAAAAAACGAACAGTAACAGTTTTTCATGTCGGATTTGTCACAAAACGAAGGCTCCGGTGTGATTACTCTAAACAAGCTCGCGCAACGTAAAATTTTTGAAAGCTTTGGTGAGGAATTGCCCAACCCGTCAGCGAAGTTCGTTTTTAGCGCGCGTATATCGATTAGTCGACTTGACGCTCGACTGCCTGCCGGTATCATACGAGCCGATCATCCTGCCGGACGCAGGTTTGGCTACGCGGGTTTTCCCCGATGTCCGTCACAGGCTCGGTGTTGGCGGGTTTGCAGGCATGCACAGGCGCATGCTAGGCGCGAGCAAAATGCCTTACCGCATCTTACCTATGTGAATTGCTTAGTCATCTTGACCGATGAAACGGACCCTTCTAACTGTCGCTACGGTACTGGGCACGCTGTTCGCAGCGGGGCAGGCGCACGCCGACTGTTTCGATGAGGCTGCCCGTTATCAGAAGGTCAATCCGCTGATCTTGCGGGCGATCGCCTGGCAGGAGTCGCACAACCGGCCCGACGCGCTGCACAAGAACGCCAACGGCTCGACCGACTACGGCCTGATGCAGATCAACTCCGTTCATCTCCCCACACTGGCCCTGTACGGCATCTCCAGCAACACGCTGATGGAGCCGTGCAAGAACGTCTATATTGCCGCCTGGCATCTGCGCCAGCAGATGAACAAGTATGGCAACACCTGGCAAGCGGTGGGCGCCTACCATTCGGAAACGCCGTCGCTGCGCGATCAGTATGCGCAGCAGATTGTCGGTATCCTGCGTAAGTGGAACCTGATCGCGGCGTCGCACTGAGAGGTGGCTTGCCCGGGGGTTTGCGCGAACGGCGCAGGTTTGATGCACAATGCGGCTTCGTGCTGCCGTCGGCCCTGCGACTGCGCTTAAGTGCCCGGCACGCCTCCTTACCTCTCCGTTTCCGTACTGCGATGAACCAGCCGACTCTGCCCGTCACCGTGCTCTCCGGTTTTCTGGGCGCCGGCAAGACCACGCTCCTGAACCATATTCTCGCCAACCGCGCCGGTCTGCGCGTGGCCGTAATCGTCAACGATCTGGCCGCCGTGAATATCGACGCGACGCTTGTGCGCGACGCCGCCGCGCTCTCGCACCTCGAAGAACAGCTGGTCGAGATGAGCAACGGTTGCATCTGCTGCACGCTGCGCGACGACTTGTTGATCGAGATCCGGCGCCTTGCCGGCGAGCAGCGGTTCGACGCAATCCTGATCGAATCGACCGGCATCGCCGAGCCGATGCCGATCGCCGAAACCTTCACCTTCGTCGACGATGACGGCACGTCCCTCTCCGACGTCGCACGTCTGGACACCATGGTGACTGTGGTCGACGCCTTCAACTTCCTGCGCGATTACAGCTCGGCCGACGCGCTCGCCGAACGTGGCATTGCAGCCAGTGAAGAAGACGACCGCACGCTGGTGGAGTTGCTGATCGAACAGATCGAGTTCTGCGACGTACTGGTGGTGAACAAGGTCGATCTCGTCAGTGCGGACGATCTGACGCGCTTGCAGCGGATTCTCGCGCGCATCAATCCGCGCGCCGCGCAGGTGGTGAGCCGTTTTGGTGTGGTGCCGCTCGAAGAAGTGCTGGATACGAAGCGCTTCGATTTCGACGCAGCGTCGAGCGCACCCGGCTGGCTCGCATCGCTGGAGCACGGGCACGGGCACGATCACAACGGCGAAGCGGACGAATTCGGCATCGGCAATTTCGTTTATCGCGCGCGCCGGCCGTTTCATCCCGAGCGTCTGTGGGCACTTCTGCATGAAGAATGGAAAGGCGTGCTACGCAGCAAGGGCTTCTTCTGGCTCGCCACGCGTAACGACATCGCCGGCTCGCTTTCGCAGGCGGGCGGCGCATGCCGCCATGGCCCAGCGGGGATGTGGTGGGCCGCCCAGGATCGCAGCGAATGGCCCGACGGCGACGACGAGCTCGCCGCGGAAATCGCCGCCGATTGGCACGGCGACGCGAATGACTTCAGCGTCGGCGACCGGCGTCAGGAACTGGTGATGATCGGTGTTGGTATCGACCCGGCCGTGTGGAGCGCAAAGTTCGATGCGTGCCTGTTAGACGACGACGAATACGCGTTGGGGCCGCAAGGATGGCTGCAATTTGACGATCCGTTCCCGGCATGGGATTTCGATGCCGAAGAAGATCATGATCACGACCACGGCGATGGTGAAATCGTCCATCACCATCACTGATTGCGCGTCGTTCAGACGAAAAAAAACCCGCCCGGGGCGGGTTTCAACAACGGAGCACCGATGTGCTTAGCGCTTGTTGACCGAGTCCTTGAACGCCTTGCCAGCCGTGAATTTAACGGTCTTGGCAGCCGGGATCTTGATGGTCTCGCCGGTCTTCGGGTTACGTCCCGTACGTGCTGCGCGCTTGCCCGAACCGAAGCTACCAAAACCGATCAACTGGACCGCGTCACCCTTCGACACAGCCTTCTTGATCACTTCGAGCAACGTGTCCAGCGTTTCGCCGGTTTGAGCCTTGCTGGCGCCCGTCTGACCTGCGACGGCGTCGATCAGTTCCTGTTTGTTCATTAAGGTTCCTTTCTGGTTTAGGTTGACACGAACAGCGCGAACGCGCCGATTATACGTGCGCGGGCCGCGCCGTCGAGCAGCTACGGCTGTGCCGCTGCCCGGACAGCGCGACGGGCTGCTTGCGCAATGACGACCGTGCTGCCGCTTCCCTTCGCGGCGCTTGCTATGATAGCGCAGCGCAAACCCAATCTGGACAAGGGTTTCGAAGAAATACAGGCTGGTTGGCCGCAGCCAGCCATGAAATTACCATTTTTGTTATTCCTGGAATCGAAACGGCCGCCTAACCAGGGCTTTACATGAGGCTGGGCGTTGGTTTTTGCCAACGTTCCAGCTGGGTTTTGAGCTGCTTCTGGCGTGCTTCTGGCTTTTATCGACTCGCTGCGCGATGGCCGGCGCGCCCCGTCCGGCAACGCTTGACCCGCTCGTTCGCAGGTTTTTCACACCGCATGATCGATCCGCTGATCCCTGCCATCCTGGCGTTTCGCGACAACGGCACGCCGTTCTCGCCTCGCCACGACGACATCTATCACAGCGCCGTGGGCAGTCTTGCCCAGGCGCAATACGTCTTCCTGCAAGGCAACGGCCTGCCGGAACGATGGCAGCGCCGACGCATTTTCACCGTGCTCGAGACGGGCTTCGGCATGGGCATCAACTTCCTCACGACGTGGGCCGCGTGGCGCGCCGACCCCGCAAGATGCGAACGGCTTCATTTCGTTTCGACGGAAAAACACCCTTTTTCACGGGCTGATCTGTTGCGCGCGTATGCCGCGACGGTTGCGGACGCATCGATTACGGGCCTCGCGCAGAGCCTCGCCGATGCATGGCCGATGCTGGTTCCAGGCACCCATCGGCTTGAATTCGAAGGGGGGCGCGTCACACTGACACTGGTATTCGGCGACGCCGTCGACACCCTGCCGACGCTCTGGCTGCGCGCCGACGCGTTCTATCTGGACGGTTTTGCGCCGGCGAAAAATCCCGAATTGTGGACACCGGCGATCTTCAAATCGCTTGCGCGTCTCGCTGGCGAAGACGCGACGTTTTCGACCTACACCAGCTCGGGCGATGTGAAACGCGCGCTCACGCAGACTGGTTTCGAATATCGCAAGGTCGAGGGCTTCGGCTGGAAACGCGCCATGTTGATGGGCCGCTTCGCGCCACGCTGGCGGGTGCGAAGGCACGAACCGCCTGCACCGCTCGCCGTGGTGGATCGTCATGCGGTTGTGATCGGGGCGGGACTCGCAGGCTGCGCGCTGATCGAGCGGCTCGCAGCGCGAGGCTGGCGGGTGACCTCACTCGAACGGCACGACGCGTTCGCTCGCGATGCCTCGGGCAATCCCGCTGGCGTATTTCATCCCATGCTCTCGCGTGACGACAGCGTCGCCTCGCGCATCACACGCGCCGGCTTTCTATACGCGCTGCAACGCTGGGCCATGCTCGCGCAAGCGGGACATCGCCCGGTACGCGGCGCAGAAGGCCTGCTGCAACTCGCCGCAAACGACGATGAAGCCAGCATGATGGCGGCGGCATTGGCTGCGTTCGGTTATCCGCCTGAGTATGTGACGCCGCTCGAGCGCGTGCAGGCAGAGAGGATTGCGAAGCTTCCGGTTGCGCACGGCGGGTGGCTGTTTCCGCACGGAGGCTGGATCGATCCGGTCACCCTTTGCGCGGCTCAATGCGCGGCGGCGGGTGAACTGCTTGAGCGTCGTTTTGGCGTTGACGCGGCGCGTGTCGAACGTTCGGGCGATCAATGGAGCGTGCTCGACGCAACTGGACACGCGCTTGCACGTGCGCCGGTCGTGATCTTTGCAAACGCACATGACGCCGCGCGCGTCGCCAGCTTGCAGTACGCGCCCACCCAAAGCGTCCGTGGTCAATTGACCTTGCTGCCCGCCGGCAGCGTGCCGTCGCCCGGGCTGCCCGTAATCGGCGAAGGTTATGCCGTGCCGTTGCCCGATGGCGTCACGCTCACAGGGGCGACCTACGATATCGACGATCCCGAACGCTCCATGCAGGCAGCGGGCCACATCGAAAATCTGCAACGTCTCGCGCAGATGTTGCCTGCCTTCGCTGCCGCCTTTGACCAGCAGCACGCCGCGTCGTTAGCCGGGCGCGTCGCGTTTCGCTGTGTAGCGAGCGACCGCTTGCCACTGATCGGCGCGCTCGCCGACGAAACCGCCGCCATCCAGGACCGCGAACGTCTACGCGGCGCATGGCCGCTCGACCTGCCGCGCGCAAACGGCTTATACGGTGCGTTCGCCTACGGCTCCCGCGGCCTCGTCTGGGCTGGCCTCGGCGCCGAGTTGATCGCCTCGCAGATCGAAGGTGAACCCTGGCCCATTGAACGCGACCTCGCCGAAGACCTCGACCCCGCACGCTTTCTATTACGCGCCTTGCGTCAGGGAACAGCCCGCTAGGCAGCCAGGCAGACGAAAAGTTATCCACGGCGAACTGTGGATAACCTGTCGGAATGCAGGTGCAACTGGTGTGGACGGCGTGTGGACGTAAACGGGGTAACTTGGTCGCGCGCCAAAAACGCGAAAAGTTACCCCCGGCTCCTGGCCTCAACCACACATACTGTGCAGCGGGTTGTGCGTTCGACAACGCGCTGATTCGACTCGGTAAACCGGACTTATCCACAGAAAAGGCCCGGACTTGTTAACTGCTACTACGTATACATACGAGTAAACCAATAAACAGAAAGACCGTCGTGAGGCGACGCTTATCGACGACACAAAAACCTGGATCGCAAAGACTTTTGCGGCACAGCAAAACGGAAAGTGCGGACGCGGCAGATTGGTGGCATGACGAACGCCTGCGTGCCAGAGCAGAATCCAAACCGGTCGCTTTTTCTTGTTCTTCTGCGAAAGACGCTCATTTTTACCGCTTCAGGCGGCAATTCGAGTGGTTTCCGTAGACCCAGAAAAGCTATGGCACAATCGCCGTTCTTTCCGCGTCGCGCCCTCTGTCAAACGGCAGACGCACCAATGGAACGGTGCCAGTCCATCGGACTCTGATTCAGATCGACGGCGCGCTTTCATCCAATCGTTGTATTTCGCAACGCTGGTCGGCACAAAACACACGCGGCGATGAAGGCATTGCGTGTTGATGGGGTCGCCGGCGTGTCCGCCGGTTCGTGTCGCGCGCCGTTACTCAAACCAACTATGTTGCATGGGACCTGAGTAAGCACTAAAGCGTCAACTCCGGTCGACCGCGATCAAACTGCATGGAACGGTAGTAGGCGCTGAAGCGCTAACTACCGTCGACAAAGGAGAACCCACCAAGATGAAGTCGGCGTTTTCATTCTTTCCCGGCTGGCCGCTCTCACCTGATGCCATTTTCTGGGCAGGGCTCGCATTGCTCACCGCCGGTTTGTGCGGCGAACTCTGCTATCGCGCGTGGCGCTTGCCACGCATTTCCGGTTACGCGGTGATTGGTCTGGTGGCGGGCGCCGCAGGCTTCGGCGTGATCGATACCGTTTCGGCGAAAGCTGCCCGGCCCCTACTCGATGTCGCGCTCGGCCTCCTGCTGTTCGAACTCGGCAGCCGGCTCGACTTGCGCTGGATCCGCCGCAATCCCTGGCTGATTCTTTCGAGCATCGCCGAATCGACGCTGACGTTCGTGCTGGTGTTGCCGGTACTGCTGTTTCTTCATGTCCAGTTGATCGTTGCACTGGTGCTCGCGGCGATCGCGATGGCTACCTCGCCTGCGATGGTGATCCAGCTGAAAACAGAGTTGCGTGCAGAAGGGCAAGTCACGCAGCGTTTGATGACGTTGACTGCGCTCAACAGCATGTACGCGGTCGTGATCGAAAAACTCGTGTCGGGATGGTT
>Ga0302317_10003323_pt1 | contig 10649 bp, 9 predicted proteins | sample III_Palsa_N3_3_FD_200450 | JGI IMG/M metagenome (GOLD analysis project Ga0302317, IMG submission 200450) | Peat permafrost microbial communities from Stordalen Mire near Abisko, Sweden - III_Palsa_N3_3 | ecosystem: Environmental > Terrestrial > Soil > Palsa > Peat permafrost | place: Sweden...
CCGCCGGGGGAGGCCCGCCCGCCGCGCCCGAGCCGAGATACGTTGGACCGGCCGGAGATTCGGTGGCCATTCTCCGCTTCCGATTATCCGGCGTCGCCCGGAACCGGCCAAGGGCGCTTCAAGGAATCAGCCCGACGTCGGTTCGGGGGCTTACTTGGTTTCGCCTGGCCCGGGCAATTTGAGCCGGTCCGAGACCAGCTCCTCGAGGCGGCGCCATGCGGGCGATGACGCTGTCGCTGCTTGAGCTGACAGCAGGGTGTTGATGGTCGAGATTTCGGCCTCGGACCCTGGCGGCGGCGGGCTCGGGGGTTGTTTCGCCAGCCAGGCAGCTGCCCGGTCGGCCAGGTCGATCGGGCGGCGGTCGTCGGGGTCCCAGTCGTGGGCTTGATCCCAGGCCACGTAAAGCTGCCGGAAGTCAGGGTCGGCGAGGGCGGCTTTCTTATCCGCTGCCCACTGCGCCACTGCTCGGGCAAGCGAGCCATGAGCAGCGTCCAGCCGTCGCGTTCGAGGGTCATGGCCCGCTCGCTGACACCAAGGGAGCGCATGTAGTCGAGGAGATCGGTGACATTGGCGGGCAGGACGAGTCGTTCGCCGGCCATCAGCCCGGCAAGCTGACGGCGGAGTCGCTCGAGATCCCTGATTCGTTCCTGGAGCGATTGGTCGACCTTGGCGATGGCGCTGGCGAACTCGGCGGGGTCGCCATCGAGGAGCTGACGGACCCGGTTGAGGGGCACCCCGGCGTCGGCGAGCGTCTTGATCCGGATCAGGTCGACCACGGCCTGGGCGTCGTATCGGCGGTAGCCGGACCGGTCACGGACTGGTTCAGCGAGCAGGCCCCGCTGGTGGTAGTGGCGGATGGCCCGGACGGTGACACCGACGTGAGCAGCGAGCTGGCTGATGGTCAGCCCGGCTCCGTCGGGTGGGGTCGGCGGCGGGGCGGGTGGCCGGGTCACTGTGCTGGCGCCGCTGCCGGGCCGCGGTTGTAGCGGGCCATCGCCCAAATGTAGCCAGTGACGGCGATCCCGGCGCACCAGGCGGCACTGACGGCGGCGTGATCGCCGATCGGGCCGCTGGTGAGCAGGTCGCGCACGGTATCGGTGAAGGCTGTGAACGGCTGGTAGGTGGCGAACTGGCGTAGCCCGCCGGCCATGGAGGCGGTGGGAACGAACCCGCTGCCGAGGAAAACCAGCAAGAGCAAGAACATGGGGGTGTTGCTGGCCGTCCCCACGGTTTTGGCGACCACGCCGAGGGCGACGCCCAGCCAGGTGAGAGCCAGGGTGATCATGGCCAGGAAACCGGCGGTGGCGAGCCATCCGGCCGCCCCGGCGGTCGGGCGGAATCCCGCCAGCAGTGCGACGCCGATGACGACGGCCACGGCCAGCAGGGTCTGGATCATGCTGCCCAGGACGTGACCGGCGAGGACTGAGGGCCGCCAGATGGCCATGGTGCGGAACCGGTCGATGATGCCTTCGGTCATGTCGCTGGCTACTCCGACGGCGGTGGCTGTCGCGCTGGAGGCCACGGTGAGCAGGATGATCGCCGGGGAGACATAGTTGACGTACACGCCACGCCCGCCGAGTCCGTGGCCTAGCCCGTTGCCCAGGGTGGCACCGAACACGTACACGAACAGCAGAAGAAACATGACCGGCAGGAAGACCATCATGAGCGGGACCCCAGGGTAGCGCTGCATGTGGCGCAGGTTGCGGCGCAGCATGGTCGCGGTGTCGCGAACGGCGTACGTGGCGGTCATCGCGAAGAACACGTCGTCGAGGTCGGGCGTGTGAATCGACAGGCTTTCGATATCGATGGCGTGCTGGTCGAGCTGGTCTAGCAAGGCCCGCAGCGCCGGGACGGAACCATCGCCCGGAACCTGCAGGCAGAGCGTCTCGTCGTCGCGCCCGGCGCTGGTGAGAAGGCGCGCGGCCGTCTCCAGATCCTGCGGGTCGGTGAATTGCAGGCGGATGTGCCCGCCGGGGATGCGGGCCTTGAGCTGCTCGGGGCTGCCTTCGGCGACAAGGGCCCCGTGGTCCAGCACGGCGACGCGGTCGGCGAGTTGGTCAGCCTCGTCGAGGTCCTGCGTGGTCAGCAGGATTGTGACCCCGTCAGCGGCCAGACCGCGGATGATCTGCCACATGACGTGGCGGCCCCGCGGGTCCAGCCCGGTGGTGGGTTCGTCGAGGAACACGATCCGCGGAGCACCGACCAGGGTCATGGCCAGGTCGAGGCGGCGGCTCATCCCACCCGAGTAGGTAGCCGCCATCTTGCCGGCCGCCTCGGACAGATCGAACCGGCCGAGCAGCTCGGCAGCCCGACGACGGCCGCCGGCCCGGCTCAGGTGCGCGAGGTCCGCCATCATCATCAGGTTCTCCTGGCCGGTGAGCAGCTTGTCCACCGCCGAGAACTGCCCAGTAACACCGATCGCGGCGCGCACCAGGTCGGCCTCCCGGACCATCTCGTGACCGGCTACTCGTATCACGCCGGCATCCGCCGCCAGGAGGGTGGAGAGGATCCGCACGGTGGTGGTCTTGCCCGACCCGTTAGGCCCCAGCAACGCGAACACAGATCCCTCGACGACATCGAGGTCGATACCGTCGAGCACCACCTGGTCGCCGAACGATTTGCGGACCCCTCGGGCCTCGGCAGCCAAGGCGGCACGACCGAGAGCCGCCGAAGTCACCGATGAATGCTCTGGGCCCCGGCGGTGCGCCGTTCCAAGCCGCGGAGCAAACGGGTCGGCATCGGCAGGCACGCCCGCCGGCTGATCAGTCGGGTTGCTCATAGCCCCAATCGTGCAAGGCTGACGCAAGGTCAATGTCAAGCCTCTTAATGCGGTTGGGGTTACTGCGCCCGCGAATCAGCCCCGAACCCTGACGCAGGTCAGACGAAGACCTTCGGGCCATTAGCGGGCCATTAACCCCGGTCAAGAGCGGTACCTGACGGACACTCACGTACAGCCCGTCCCGCAGCTCAGAGGGCAAAACAGCCGGGATAGCACAGATTCCCAAGCTGATAGTCCAGGAGTCCAGGATGCCCAGATCTCCAGCAAGATGGAGGTCTTCATCGAGGTGGCCCAACGACGTCACCCGCGTGGCCCTCAGGCACCCGGGCGACCAGCTCGGGAACCGCGAGCCCAAGCCCAGCCAGTAGGGCTCGGCGCCGATGGCGCGGCCGTCTGTTTTCCTGGCTGCTGTACTTTCGTGCTGTACTAGCCGACCAAGCGTTCGAAAAATGGTCGGGACGGCGGGATTTGAACCCGCGACCCCTTGACCCCCAGGACGGCGGGATAGGCATATTCGCAGCTCAACCGGGCGGAATGGGTGTAGCGCGATGTTCGGTCACATGCGGATTGTCCGGTCGTGTGCGTAGCGTGTGGTCCCCATATGGTCCCCAGAGCTGGTCGCTTAAAGGTCACTGCCATGCTGCTGTGCCCAACCCGCCGAGAGATTTCCCCCAGCGGGATGCCGTTGTCCAAAAGTAGAGAGACGAAGCTGCGCCGCAGCTCCCGGGGCGTCCACTCATTCGGGTCCACCCCGGGGCATCCCTGATAGCGGTCCGGAATGCGCGGCGGACGTGGGATGGGTCCAGCGGCCCGCCCGTTTGCAGCGCGGGCACGTATCCGTTGAGGTAGATGCGGTCGAACCCCTCAATATGCCTACGGTTGTCAGGATGAACCCGCCCGCACGATGACGCCCGCAGAACCGCCAACCTCGATGGTCTGATCTGAGGCGGAGCCTCGCTAGGACCTGGCCTACTTGATGGGCTCCCGCTCAGCGGCCGCCCGCTCGGCGGGCTCACCGGTTGCCGGAGGCAGCGGCCGGAGCGTTTTCTGGACTTGGCCGTATCGCCGCAGGAGTGCATCGCAGGCGTTGAACAATGGCCGGTAGCGCCTGATCTGCCTGATCGCCCAGGCAGTAGGAACGCTTTGCGCATAGTGCGCCGCCGCGAGCAGAGACTGCCGGGTAACGATCCCCTCAGCGACGAAGTCGTCATGGCTCTTCAAGGTCTCCTTGTAGGGCTTGAACCCCTTCCCCATGTCGATCTGGTGAACGCCCGCGGCCGCTGCCGCCTCCGTTTCCCGGAGATGCAGGGTCAGGCCCGGTGAGTATCGCCCGAAGCGGGTGTCGTACGCCGGGAACCAGCCGGCCAGCACGCGGCCAGACCGGAGGTTGAGACCTGCGGCGATCGGGACCTCCCCGGCCTGCATCACGGAGAGCATGCTACTGAAGTGGTCGGTCCGCGTGGCCAGCAGCACCTCGAGCAGCTCCACAATCCACGCCTGGCGGAACCGGTCGGAGCGGCCAGTCCGGCGATACTGGTCCGATTTCCAGGTCATTAGGGTGCGCAGATCTCTGACGTCCTGGGAGTCCGCCACGAAGCGGATTTCACCGACCTCGCGCTCGAGCTTGTGTGACTTGCGCCGCATTTCTTTGCAAAAATTCGGCGAGGACGTCTTTAGCGCCGCCAGGTATGCGTCGAACCCATGCGTAAGGTCGATGACCGGCGAGGGCGCGAGCGCCATCTGATACCGCTCGAATGGTCCCTGGCCTGTGACGAGGTGATCGAACCGCCAAGCGGACAGGCCGCAGGCTCGCAGCAACATCCGTGGTTGCCACTCCATCCCTGGCGCGTGGATAAGGCCCTGGCAGTCGGTCAGACCCGCGGCGATTGGCACGCCGCCACCTAGCCTGCGCCGTTCGAACGGGAAGAACCCGACGATTTCCGGCCCATCAGCCAGCACAGCGACCCGGGCCCCGGGCCGCAGGTGGCCGACCGCTAAGGTGAACTCCGGGCTCAGGAACGGATTACCAAGCGACTCCGTCTTGGCTTGCATGGAATGCCACGCAGCGATTTCCGCTGCGCCTAATTCCTCAGGACGGACGACTGTAATCTGCACCGCAAATCCCCCCGATAGACGCCTCAAGACGAGTGAGGCCCTGTGGTTCAGAGTCACACGCTATCAAAATACGGTATAATTCGGCAACGCTTGTGCTTGGTGCGTACGCCTGCGGGCTGCGTAGGCTTGCGGCGTTATGACGGCGAGCCGGGCTCAGGAGACGCGCAGGGACTCTTGGCGGAGGCGTTGCCCCGGCGCTGGACGCATGTGCAGGGTGTCGCGGGTCAGGCGGCACAGGTAGCGGCGTCTCTGGCACTGGGTGAGGTCGGAGCACGCGGCGGATGAATGAGGCGTACTCGTCGTTCTCGACGGACCGCCGCCGGTTTGGTGTCATGCTGTTGTTGACAGTAGACCGGCGCGCCGGACCGCCTGCGGTAGATGGGTGGACCTTGGCGTCCTGGTGCTGTCGGACCTGCGTGGGCCTGTTCATGCTCATCCGCCCTGCTCCTTCGCCTTGGCCGGTAGAGGGGGTCACGGCCTGGGGCCTTCACCCGATAGGTGCCGGGCTTGTGGAGCCAGAGGTCAAGTTGCGGCTGCTTGATGCTTTGGGCTGGTAGAGGCTCCGCGCGGGCCAAGGGGTAGCCCGTAGGGTTCGGCCTGTGTGGAGGGGCCGGGCCAAAGGATCATGCGTTTAGCCGCTGCTTGACTGGAGCGGACGGCGGAATACGATCTTTGTCCGGGCGAAGGCCCTAGTCAGCCCCCACTGTCAGCCCGGGAATCTGTGCCGTCCAGGCATTCGTTCGGCCTGACCTGCGGGGCAGACTGCTCGAGGGTAACCGTGAGAGACCTCTTTTGGACCGGGGTTAATGGCACGGCCATCTTGGCCCCGACCTGCATCGATCACCTATGCCCTGCTCCTCCCCATCCTCCCTGATCGCTGACAGCCATCCCTCGGCCGAGACAAACGAGCAGCGAGGAGGACGGCAGCACCAGCGTGGAAGGCTGCGGCCGGCCCGCCGGACGCGGCTGGGCTGATCACCTGGGATGTCAGCGTGGATTCCACGGTGGCGCGGGCGCACCAGCATGCGGCCGGGGCCCGTAAAAAGGGGATCTGCATGCCGAGCCGCCCGGCGGCGTGCGGACCAAGCCAGCCGATCACGGGCTGGGCCGCTCCCGCGGCGGCCTGTCGACCAAGATCCACCTGAGCCGCGAACAGCGCCAGAAGCCGCTGTCGATCGTGATCACCGCGGGGCAGCGCGGGGACAGCCCGCAGTTCGGGCCGGTGCTTGCCAGGCATCGCCGTTCCCCGGCTGGGGCCGGGCCAGGCACAGGCGAGGTCCCCCGCTTGCGGCGCTGACAGAGGCGGCCGACGTTGACGCAAGGCAGCCAGAATCCCGGGCAGCCAGGATCGCAAAAACACGCTGGCGTGCCCGAAATGCCGGACGCCGAAGCCGCTCGGCACGCGAATCTGGTGCGCCTGCTGGGGCAACAGTCCACGGCGGGCAGGTGCCCGCCAGAACTGGTCCCCGCGCTGTGACGTCCGGTGCGGCTACCTACCCACTCAGCCGGTGTACGAGTAGACGGCTACGTGAGAAATGTTGATCTGGGCCGACGAGTTGGGCGGAGCTGGCGGCCCAGTCAGCGCGGTCTCGTTCTGGATGATCCAGGCCATGTCCTCGTCCGGAACCCAGTTCCCCGTGACGTGCCCGATCTGCTTGCCGTCAAGGTAGAAGGTCAGCGATCCGGGAGCCCACTGGATCTCGCTGGTGTGCCATCCGGTCCAGGTCATGTCCGGACAGAAGGTCGCCTGGTCCACCTGGTCGATGCTATGAACGTACCCGCAGACGCTGGTGCCCAATACGTTCTCCGGGAAGTCGATCTCATGGTTCTGGTTACTGTTAGTAGGCCACAGCAGGTGCGCGGCCTTGTAGCCGGGAGCAGCCTGGGACACGGAGAACGTCTCGATGAACTCTCCGTACTTGACTCCGTCCGCTGCCTTGGGCACGACGGCCGCGCTGTGAACCCAGGAGGTGGTGCGGAACAGCCGGATGTGCATCTGGCCGCCTGAGATCCAGACGGTGTTAGCCGGGTCGTAGTAACCGCCCAACGGGTAGTTCCGCTCGGTGGCGGTGTCTGGCCACGGATACGGGTACGCCCACCACTGTGAGCGCAAAGATGGGGGCAGGTTGGAGCAGTAGGCATTCGGGCTCTCAACATCGTTGTTACATCCGCTGAACTGCCCGAGCTTGGCTGACGTCGGGAAGTCAGTGCTCCACTTCAGCTTCCAAGCGCTGGCGCTGGCGCTGCCGCTGCCGCTGCTAGCTGACGCAAACCCCAGGAGCGCTAGCGCCACTACCGCAACGCTCGCAACGAACGACTTCAATCTGGCCTCTCAGACAGTCACGCCGACCATGGTCTTCATGATAGGCCCAGTCGGCGGATAGCAGCCGTTTGAGTCATCGCTGGATCTTGGCCCGTGCGCCTGCGCCACCCAGCCGTGCTCGGTGCGCTTGATCTCGCCCGCGTGAGCTGGACAATCGGGAGCGAGGAAGACGGCCCATCCCGCACTGGGCCAGCATGCGTTTGTGCCATCTTGATCTGCGTGCGTCGCCGGAGTGTGGCCCGGCGTGCGGCGGGCGGGCCGCCAAGGCAGAGCCCGCCGCTGACGCCGGGCCAGCGGCGCCGAAGGCGCCGCCTTGATGTGCAGCTGCGCCGCACCAACCTCGGCAACGGTGACGTGGACCAGGTGCTCGTGCCCTGCGGCCACACTCTCGCCGCCGTGTGCCCTTCCTGCGCCGAACGTGCCAGGACGCTGCGGCCGTCCAGTGCCGGGAAGGCTGGCACCTCGAGGCCGAACCGGTCATCGAGCCAGACCCCGCCCGCGATGACCAGCGCTGGTGGATCAAGCAGCGTGCCGAAGCACAGCAACTTCGCGATCAGGCCGCCGAGGACGGGCAGGACACCACCGACCTGGACGAGCTCGTCGCCGAGCTGGACGACGAGATCACCAAGGCGGGCATGCGCGGGAACGTGCTCCCAGCCCGGCCGACGCGGCGGCACCGCTCTACCCGGCGCCGTCAGGACGCCCCGGACCTGCCTCGCCGCAAGGTGTCGGCCCGGACGGTGGGCAAGACCTACACCGCCCCGGACGGCAAGACGTTCCGGCCCTCGATGTTCGTCACGCTGACCTGCCCCAGCTACGGCCGGGTCCGCGAGGACGGCACACCTGCCGACCCGACCAGCTACGACTACGCCCAAGCAACGCGGGACGCTCTGGCGTTCGCCGCGCTGTTCGACCGGTTCATGCAGAACCTGCGCCGATTCCTCGGCTACGACGTGCAGTACTTCGCTGCGGTCGAACCACAGCGCAGGCTCGCCCCGCACATCCACATCGCCATGCGCGGCACCGTCTCCCGCGCCGAGCTGCGCCGCGTCCTGGCCGCCACCTACCACCAAGTCTGGTGGCCCAGCCCGGCCACCGCCCGGTTCGACGCCGACCACCTGCCCGTGTGGGACGAGGCGACCGGCACCTACCTGGACCCGGCGACCGGGGAAGTCCTACCCACATGGGATGAGGCTCTGGACGCCATCACCGATGACGACGAGCCGCGGCACGTGGCCCGGTTCGGGGACCGTTTCGACGCCCAGGGCGTGCTGTCCGGCTCCAGGGACGCCAACCGGTGCATTGGCTACCTGACCAAGTACCTCACCAAGCAGGTGGCCGACTGCCGCCAGGCCGAAACCGACCCCGAGCAAGCCCACGCCGCCCGGCTCGCGGACGCGCTGCGATACGAGCCTGCTCGCCGCGCTGCGCGAACTGGCTCCGCTACGGCATCCAGCCCAAGGACGCCCGGCCCGGTCTGGTCCCTGGCCGCTGCAAGGGCAAAGCCCACGACCGGACCCACCTCGGCTACGCAGGGCGCCGCGTCCTGGTCTCGCGCCGCTGGTCCGGCAAGACACTGGCCGACCACCGCGCCGACCGCAAGAACTGGCTGACCGCCACCCTCGGCCTTTCGGCAAACGACCCCGCCCACTACACCTGGGAACCCGTCGCACCTGGCGACCCCGACCACATGGAACACGCCCGGCGGCTTCTGCATGTCGTCGCCGACCGCCAGCGATGGCAAGCCGCACTCATCGGCGCCAGACGCAGAGCAGCATTGAACGAGGGCGACGATCTTTCGGCAACAGGGAGGGCAGCATGACGGCGGAACAGTCCAACCTGCCTCCGGGTGGTGACCTCCTTGACGGCGAGTGGCTGAGTACTGAGGACTTGGCCACGCTGCTGGGTGTCGATTCCTCCACGATCCGGCGTTGGCGCACCGCCGGCCGACGCAGGGACCGCCGTTCGTCCGGCTGTCGTCACGGGTCACGGTGTACAGCACGTCCGACCTGCGTTGGCTCCCGTTCCTGGCTCCCCGTGGCTCCCTCGGGCGGGAGAGGGGCTACCCATGTCAGCCAAGATCTGCGAGACCCATGTCCCTGGAGATCGGCGGAGAGGTCATTGCTACCGCAGAGTTCCGTGAACACGCCGCGGCCGACGGTTGCGCCCGACCCTGGACCAGACTGTCTGCGCACGCCAGGAGGCGGGCCACAGCCAGCGCCAAACCCCGAGAACCCTTCTCGCCTGAGGTAGTAGTCCGTCGGTTCGTTGGCGCTGTTCCAGGATGGGGTCTCATGCGCTGACCAATTGCCCGGCCAATGCTAGTCGTGAGCACAGAGGATGGTGACCACGCATGCGTTGCCGTCCATGCCGGCCGCTCCGCCGCCCATGGTCTCGACCAGGCCGACCCGGTGGCGGGCTACCTGGCAGGCGTCGGCCTGGCCGCAGCTGCCAAGCGATCTCGGCGAGCTGGGCGGTGCCGGTCGCGCCGAGCGGGTGCCCGCGTGAGAGCAGGCCGCCGCTGGGGTTGACCGGCTGCGGCCCGTCACGAACCGAACCGGGCCGGCGCGACCGGGCCGTAACAGGCCGGACACCACGGAACCCCGTTCTGGGCCACCGGGTAGCGGCACCTGCGGCAGCGGACGCCGAGCACGGCATCATCGTCGAGCACCGGCCGGGGATCGGCGACCGGCAGGCCGCCGACCGCGGATCCGGGCCTCGGAAAACAAGGCGGCTAAGCTCACCATCAGCCAGCCTGAGTTCAGTGCGTAAGACCCGAAGGTCAACGGCGGTTACGTAACGGCAAATTTCGACTGAAGGTAGCCGCCGCTTCCGGCCGATTCTTCGGATCAGTGCGTCCGGCGTTGGGGCTCCTGCGATACCACTAGGAGCCAGGTTTGCGAGCCATGAGATAGCGACTGCATAAACACGTCAGGCTGAACGCAAAGGTCCCGAGGCGGTGATAGCCGTGCGGTATTACACGCCTGACAATGAAGACCCTGACCGGCTTCGCCTATGACTAAGGACGAGGCCATACAGACGTACAGGCAGGTTGCCGATGAAGACATTGATATGCTGGCCGACCTGTACCTCGACTTCAACGACTTTGATCAGATAGAATTTCTTATCTTCAGGGATCGCCTGAGCGCGGCAGTGCTCATCGCAAACTCAGTCAAGAAATCACTTAATTGTAAGCATTCACGTCCCCGCCTTTGTCTCGCGATGACTTGAGCTGGGGTGTCCGGAAATCCGGCAGGCCGGTCAGGCCGGCAGTCGGTAAGTCATTGCTGACGGTGACGGGCAAGATCGCGATACGAAGACCAGCGGATCACCCGGTTCAGCGTGCTGCCGGGTCCGGTAGGTGCCCGGGCTGCTGTGATCACTGCCGGCTGAGGGTGACATGGGTGACGCCGCTGGGGCTGTTCACGGCCT
>Ga0302317_10003330_pt1 | contig 10638 bp, 10 predicted proteins | sample III_Palsa_N3_3_FD_200450 | JGI IMG/M metagenome (GOLD analysis project Ga0302317, IMG submission 200450) | Peat permafrost microbial communities from Stordalen Mire near Abisko, Sweden - III_Palsa_N3_3 | ecosystem: Environmental > Terrestrial > Soil > Palsa > Peat permafrost | place: Sweden...
TGTGGACCTTTGAACGCAAACTCGCCAGCAAAGACCCCAACTGGGCCCTGACCCGGGTCGACGCCGCAGAGGCCTGACGTCTTGCGCGCTCGTCTTGGCGTCCTCGCGATTCTCGCCAGCAGCCTGCTGCTCTATGCCTGCGCGTCGACCACCGCACCGCTGGCGCCTGTCCAGGCCGCCGCGCCGGCTGCCGTCGCGCCACAGCCTTCCAACCCGCCATCTGAACCCTTGTCGCCTCAGCTGGCGCTCGCAGACCTGCCCGGATGGGCGCGGGAGGACCATGTGGCGGCGGTGCAGGCCTTTATCGGCGCCTGTTCAGCGACCCGCGATCCGTCGCTGCAGGGGCTCTGCCTCAGGGCCCGCGCCATGGGCCCCTGGGACGAGGCCTCGGCCCGCGCCTTCCTGGAAGCCAGCTTCCGGCCAGAGCGCGTGGGCGACCGGGGCCTGCTGACCGCCTATTTTGCGCCCGAATACGAAGCCCGCGCGGTTCGCGAGGGACCCTACACGGCCCCGGTGCGCACCAAGCCCGCCGACCTGGTCATGCTCGACCTCGGCCAGTTCGACGCCAGCCTGACCGGCAAGAAAGTGTCCGGCCATGTGGTCGACGGCAAGTTCACCCCCTACGGCGACCGCGCCGCCATCGACGCCATGCCCGCCAGGTCGCCGATCGCCTGGATGAAGCCGGAAGAGCTGTTCTTCATGCAGATCCAGGGCTCGGGGGTCCTGAAACTCCCCGAAGGCCGGCGGATCAAGGTGACCTTCAACGGCAGCAACGGAAAGCCCTTCGTCGGAATCGCCAGCGTCATGCGCGACAAGGGCCTGCTGGCCGACGGCGACACCTCGGGCGATGCAATCCGCCAGTGGCTGGCCGACCATCGCGGCCCCGACGCCGACGAGATCATGCGGCAGAACCCGCGCTACGTCTTCTTCAAGGCCTCGCCCGACGACGGGCGCCAGCCGCCTGGCGCGGCGGGAATCTCCCTGATCCCCGGCCGGGCGCTGGCGATGGACCCCTCGCTGCATCCGATGGGGACGCTGTTCTGGATCGACGCCAGCGCGCCGGCGCTCACGGGCGCGTTCCCCGTCTACCAGCGGATGGCCGTAGCTCTCGACACCGGCGGCGCCATCAAGGGCCTGGTCCGCGCCGACCTCTACACCGGCGTCGGCCCCGCGGCCGGGATCGAGGCTGGTCGCGTGCGCCACGTCCTGAGTCTCTACGCCCTCTACCCTGTCGAGACCGCGGCCCCGTGAAGCGGCCGCTTCGGCACGACGAAGTGATGCTGTGGGCCAAGGTGGCGTCGACCGTCCGCCCCGCGGCCGGCCGCATGGTTCCCGCCGCGCTGGTCCAGGCCGCTCCGCCGCCCCCTCCGCCGGCGAAAACCAAGCCCGCCAAGGGGCCGCCGCCCGTCGTGTCGCGTGTGGGCGTTCCCGCGCCGGCCGGACCGCGCGACATCGAGCCAGGCCGGATGCGCCGGATCGCCCGCGAGCGCGAGGACATGGGCCCACGCCTTGATCTTCACGGCTTGACCCAGGACGAAGCGCGAGCTCGGCTGAACGCCTTTCTCACCCGCGCCCACGCCGACGGCTGGCGCGCGGTGATGGTGATAACCGGCAAGGGCACGCGGGGCGACGGGGTCTTGCGGCGCTACACCCCCGAATGGCTGGCCGCGCCGGATCTGCGCCACATCGTCGCGGGAGTCGCCGAGGCCCACCGCCGCCACGGCGGCGAAGGCGCGCTCTATGTGGCGCTGAAGCGCAAGGCCCGGGACTAGGCCGAGCGAACCAGTTTCGCCGCGAAGAACCCGTCGAGCCCGCCGGCCATGTGGTGCGGCAGGATGCGGACCATGCCATCCGGGGTGATCGAAGCCTCGGGCGTTCCGCCTTCGCCGACCGCGATCGTCGCCAACGCAAAGTCGGGTTGGCGCTTCAGGAAGGCGGTGATCTGGTCCTCGCCTTCCTCGCGCTCCAGCGAACAGACGCAATAGACCATCCGTCCCCCCGGCTTCACCCGCCGCGCCGCGGCGTCGAGCATGCGGCTCTGGACGGCCGAAAGCTTGGCGATGTCGCCGGGCTTGGTCCCCCACAGCACGTCGGGGTGGCGGCGAAAGGTGCCGGTGGCCGAGCAGGGCGCGTCCAGCAGCACAGCGTCGAACTGGCGTTCGTCCGGCCAGGACTCGGAGTCGGCGCAGACGACTTCAGCCTCGAGGCCGGTGCGTTCGAGCGACTGACTCACCCGGCGCAGGCGGGAGGCCGAACGATCCAGCGCCACGACCCCGGCGCCCGTGGCGGCCAGTTGCAGCGTCTTGCCGCCAGGCGCCGCGCACAGGTCGATGGCGGCTTCTCCGGGCTGCGCGCCCAGCAGCCGGGCCGGGATCGCCGCAGCCGCGTCCTGCACCCACCATTGACCCTCGACATAGCCGGCCCAGGCGGTGATGTCGCCGCCGTGAGCGACGCGCAGGCTTCCGCCCTCAAGCCGTTCAGCCTGCAGAGCTTCGACGAGAACGCCCGAGTCCGCCGGATCGCGAAGCGACAGGTCGGTGGCCGGCTCTACGGGGATCATTTCCGCGATAGCTCGCGCGGCGGCCTCACCGAACGAGGCGCTCCAGCGGGCGTAGAGCCAGCCCGGCGCATTGGCCTCGGGTTCAAGGTCAGGCGGCGGCTCGCGTGAGACGCCGCGCAGCACCGCGTTGACCAGGTTCTTGAAGTTCCGGGTCGACTTGCCCTGGGCGGTCAGCTGGACGGTGGTGTTGATCGCCGCGAAGGCAGGGACATCCATGTAGAGCAGCTGGGCGACGCCCAGCCGCAGCAACTGCATCACCGCAGGCGGTGGCGGCTTTTGCAGCCTGGCCTCCAGGGCCCGGTCGATGGGGCCAAGCCGGCGCAGCAGGGTCATCGCCAGCATCCGCGCCAGGCCCCGGTCGCGAGGCTCCAGCCGGCCGAACGGCGGGTGCGACATCGCCTCTTCCAGGCCGCCGCGATGGTCCAGCGCCAGCTCGACCAGATGCAGGGCGGCGATGCGCGCCGCGAGGCCGCCGGCCAGCGTCGCAGGTTCAGTTTCAGTCATTATTGAATTCGGTTCAGACGCCGGCGATGTCGCGGGCGATGGTCTCGGCCGCCGCCCGGGGGTCGTTGGCCGCCGTGATCGGCCGGCCGCAGACCAGGTGGGTGGCGCCGGCGGCCAGCGCGTCTTCCGGCGTTGCGGCGCGGGCCTGATCGTCAGCCCGGGACCAGCTTGGCCGCACCCCCGGGGTCACCACCAGGAAGTTCGGGCCGCCGATCCGGCGCGCCAGGGCCGCCTCATTGGGACTGGTGATGACGCCGTCGGCGCCGGCGTCCAGGGCCTGGCGGACACGCTGCTCCACCAGTTCGGCGATCGTCTGGCCGTAGCCAACCAGCCGGACATCCTCCTGGCTGAGGCTGGTGAGCACGGTCACGCCAAGAATCTTGACGCCAAGCGCGCCCGCGCGACCGCGCACCGCCGCCGCCAGGACCTGAGGCTCGGCGTGGACCGTGAGGAAGTCGCAGGCGCCCGTGGCGACGATCGCCGCCGTCGCCTTCTCCACCGTCGCGCCGATGTCGTGCAGTTTCCAGTCCAGGAACACCTGCCGGCCGCGCCGTTTCAGGTCCTTGGCCATGTCCATGCCGCCGCTGGCCAGCAGCTGCAGGCCGATCTTGTAGAAGCTGATCGAGTCGCCCAGCCGCTCCACCATGGCCTCGGCGTCTGCCCGTGTCGGCAGGTCCAGCGGCACGATCAGCCGGGGGTCCGCGCGCACCGTCTCAGGAGGAAGGTCGAGGGCGGCGCTGGGGGGGCTCATGGCAAGGCGTTTCCAGGCTGAACGCGCGCAAGCGAGGCCGTTTGCGGGCGCGAAATTGGACGATTTAAGCTAAGACGCCAGGATGAGCCTGACCGAACTCGCCGTCAACTTCTTCATTGCCCTGTTCGCCCTGATCGATCCTATCGGCAATGTGCCGGTGTTCGCCGCGGCCACCGTCGGCGCGACCACGCCGGGGCGCCGGCTGCTGGCGCTCTACATCTCGCTGTTCTCGATGGTGTTCCTGACGCTGTTCTTCTTCTCGGGCGTGGCGATCCTGAAGTTTTTCGGCATCTCGCTGCCGGCCTTCCGCATCGCCGGCGGCGTGCTCTTGTTCCTGATGGGCCTGGACATGGCGCGCAACGACTTCGTCAGCGGTTTCGCCGGGGCGGCCGAGACGGTCCCGCAATCCACCGGCGCCTATGCGTTGAAGCATTTCGAGCGGCTGGTAGTGCCCTTCGCCATGCCGCTGCTGATCGGGCCGGGCGCCATCTCGACGGTGGTGATCTATTCCAGCGAGGCGCGCGCCTACGGCTGGGAGGGTCTGGTCGCCGGCGTCGTGGCGATCGCGGCGGTCTCGGCCAGCATCCTGGCGTCGTTCTGGATGACCGGCCTGATCTCCCGTGTGCTGGGCCGGATTGGCATGACCATCGTCGTCCGCGTGCTGGGCCTGATCCTCTGCGCCCTGGCGGTGCAGTTCATCATCGCTGGCGTGGCGGGCTCGACCCACGGGATCGTGCGCACTGACGCGGCGACGCCGTATCAGCACGACTGAGGGGAGTTGGGCGCACGGCTTTGGGCGGCGGCATCCTTTAGGATGGCAGCTTCCCCTCAAGAACCTGGCGAGATTGAAGCTCTGGCGATCGTCGCACTCAAGGATCGGCCCCTTGGGCCGACCGCATGCGGCGAGGCCCTTGGCCTCGTCCTTGACTGCGTCGAGCGCCAGAGCAGGCTGGCATTCAGGTCTTAAGGAGAACCGGGGGCGCAGCGTCTGAAATTTCCTGCCCTTTACGAACTGGACGAGGGCTCCGCTCGGCGCCCTACCCCTTCGTCCGCAGGTCCCGCTTCGCCGCCACCCGCAGGCGCAGGGCGTTGAGCTTGATGAAGCCGGCGGCGTCTCGGTGGTCGTAGGCGACCTTGCCTTCCTCGAAGGTGACCAGATCCTGGTCGTACAGCGAGAACGGGCTTTCGCGGCCGATGATGGTGACATTGCCCTTGTAGAGCTTGATCCGCACCCGGCCGGTGACCAGCGTCTGGCTCTTGTCGATCAGGGCCTGCAGCATCTCCCGCTCCGGCGAGAACCAGAAGCCGTTGTAGATCAGCTCGGCGTACTTGGGCATCAGCTCGTCCTTCAGGTGCATGGCGCCCCGGTCGAGGGTGATGGATTCGATGCCCCGGTGCGCGGCCAGGAGGATGGTTCCGCCGGGGGTCTCATAGACGCCGCGTGACTTCATGCCGACGAAGCGGTTCTCCACCAGGTCCAGGCGGCCGACGCCGTTCTCGTAGCCGAGCTGGTTCAGCCGGGTCAGCAGGCTGGCCGGCGAGAGCGGGTCGCCGTCGATGGCCACAGCGTCGCCCTTCTCGAAGTCCATGGTGAAGACGTGGGCTTTGTCTGGGGCGTCCTCGGGGGCGATGGTGCGCTGATAGACCATCTCCGGCGCCTCGACCGCCGGGTCTTCCAGCACCTTGCCCTCGGATGAGGAGTGCAGAAGGTTGGCGTCGACGCTGAACGGCGCTTCGCCATACTTGTCCCTGGCGATGGGAATCTGGTGTTCCTCGGCGAACCGCAGCAGCGCCTCGCGGCTGGCGAAGCTCCATTCCCGCCAGGGCGCGATCACCTTGATGTCCGGCTCCAGCGCGTAATAGGCCACCTCATAGCGCACCTGGTCGTTGCCCTTGCCGGTCGAGCCGTGGGAGACCGCGTCGGCGCCGACCTGGCGGGCGATATCGATCTGGGTCTTGGCGATCAGCGGCCGGGCGATCGAGGTGCCGAGCAGGTACTGGCCCTCATAAAGGGTGTTGGCGCGGAACATCGGGAAGACATAGTCGCGCACGAACTCCTCGCGCACGTCCTTGATGAAGATGTTCTCCGGCTTGATGCCGAGCAGCAGCGCCTTGTCGCGCGCGGGACCCAGCTCCTCGCCCTGGCCCAAATCGGCGGTGAAGGTGACCACCTCCGCCCCATACTCGGTCTGCAGCCACTTCAGGATGATGGAGGTGTCCAGGCCGCCGGAATAGGCGAGCACGACTTTCTTCACCGACGAGGGCGCGGACATGGGCGTGGGTCCTTGGGGAGAGGAGGAAACGGCGCGTTAAACGGCGCCGGGGTTAGGGCGTCAACCCAGACACCCTCGTCCGCTCATCCCCGTTTCCCCGGCCTTGCGCCGGGGATCCATTGTGCGCGAACGGTTGGAATGACGCAGCGACGGCTCGGCCTGGGCGAACCTGTGGCCTTTCCGCGCTCAATGGGCCCCCGGCACAAGGCCGGGGGGACGGTGTTTTTGCAACCAAGTGATTCTGACCACCACCTATGAACCCACGCGGTGATGAGCGGAACACAAGAACCTCAAAGCGTCAGCTGCGCCCCAAGTTCCACTACCCGCCCCGGCGGAATCTTGAAGAAGTCTGTCGGGTTGGCGGCGTTTTTCATCAGGAAGATGAACAGCTTGTCCTGCCACAGCGGCATGCCGGGCTGCTGCGCCGGCACCAGCGTCCGCCTGCCCAGGAAGAAGCTGGTCGACATGATGTCGAACTTCAGCCCCTTCTTGCGACAGGCCTGAAGCGCCTTGGGCAGGTTCGGGCTTTCCATGAATCCGTAGGTGATGAAGACCTTCTTGAAGTCATCGTTCACCGGCTCGATGCGGATACGGTCGGCTTCCGCCACGCGGGGCGTCTCGGCGGTGAGCACGGTCAGCAGGATGTTGTGCTGGTGCAGCACCTTGTTGTGCTTGAGGTTGTGCAGCAGCGAGGTGGGCGCCAGATCCGAATCGGCGGTGGGGAAGATGGCGGTGCCGGGCCCGCGATAGGGCGGCCGCGCCTGCAGCATCTCGATCAGATCGGCCAGCGGCAAACTGTCCTTGCGGGTCTTCTCTCCCAGGATTTGCGCCCCGCGGGTCCAGGTCCACATGATCAGCATCAGCCCCCCGCCCATCACCAGCGGCAGCCAGGCGCCCTGCGGAATCTTGAGCAGGTTGGAGGAGATGAAGGTCAGGTCGATGGCCATCAGCGGGATCAGCAGCAGGGCGGTCTGCCAGAGCTTCCACTTCCACATCCGCCGCACCACCGCGAAGGCCAGCAGGGTGGAGATGAACATCGTGCCGGTCACCGCGATGCCGTAGGCGGAAGCGAGGCCATGCGAGCTCTGGAAGATGGCCAGCAGCATCAGCACGCCAAGCATCAGGAAGGTGTTGACGGACGGCGCGAAGATCTGGCCGGCCTGGGTCGCCGAGGTGCGGCGGATATCCATGCGCGGCAAAAGCCCAAGCTGCACCGCCTGCTGGGTCATGGAGAAGGCGCCGGTAATCACCGCCTGGCTGGCGATCACCGCCGCCGAGGTCGCCAGCGCCAGGACTGGCCAGTACCAGTAGGGCGAGGCGGGGATCATGGCGAAGAAGGGGTCGTGGCGGGCTGCCGGGTGGTGCAGCACCAGCGCGCCCTGGCCCAGGTAGTTCAGCGCCAGCGCGGGCAATACCAGGGCGGCCCAGGCAAAACGAATCGGCCCCTTGCCGAAATGGCCCATGTCCGCGTAGAGGGCCTCGGCGCCGGTTACCGCCAGGAAGACGCTGCCCAGGATGGCGAAGCCGACGAAGCCGTTCTCGAACAGGAATCGCACCGCATAGTAGGGGTTGATCGCCTGCAGGATGGTCCAATCCTCGGTCAGGTGGATCACGCCAAGACCCGCGATGACCACGAACCACAGGGCGGTCAGCGGCCCGAAGAAGATCGCCATCCGATGGGTGCCCTTGGCCTGGACCAGAAACAGGCCGATCAGGATGCCGGCCGACACCGGCAGGACGTAAGGCCGCAGCAGGTGGCCGACGCCGGGAGCGTCGCGCAGGCCCTCCACTGCGCCCATCACCGAGATGGCCGGGGTGATCAGGCTGTCGCCATAGAACAGCGCCGCGCCGATCAGGCCCAGGACGAAAACCCTGGCCGAGCGCCGGCCCAGCGCCCGCTGCGCCAGGGCGGTCAGCGCCAGCACCCCGCCCTCGCCGTTGTTGTCGGCGTTCATCAGCACCAGCAGGTATTTCAGCGTGACGATCAGCATCAGCGCCCAGATCACCAGCGACACGACGCCATAGACCGCCAGCGCGCCCTCGCCGCCGTGGCGGGCGTGGCCCAGCGCCTCGCGCATGGCGTAGAGCGGGCTGGTGCCGATGTCGCCGAACACCACGCCGACCGATCCCAGGGCAAGCCCCAGGAAGGTGCGACGGGTTCCCGGGGTGTGGCCGCGATGACCAACCCGGCCCTCGGCGGCGCCGGGGTCCTGTCGGTCGATCGAACCGTTCGGGGGGGACAAGGTCGCGCCGGGCGCCTCGCTTGTCATGAATGATCTCCAGGTCGCCCGACTCTTACCGAACGGGGTGACCGCAAATAGGACGCGGCGCGATACTCCCTTTCCTCGCATGCATCAACCACGCCGTTGTCAGGCGGTTCCGTCGCCGAACTGTCAGGCTTGTCGCTTGAACGCTTCGGCGGCGCGGGCCACTCTGTTCAGCCTGGACCTTCGGAGACCTTGACCGGCCCATGACCCGCCGCCTCTGCCTGGTGACCGGCGCCTCCTCCGGGATCGGCGCGGCCTTCGCCCGCATCTATGCGAGCCACGGATACGACCTCGCTCTGACCGCGCGGCGGACCGATCGGCTGGAGCAGCTGGCCGATGAGATTCGCTTTCGCTACGGGGTCGAGACCCTGGCGATTTCCGCCGATCTGGCGGATCCGGACGGTAGTGGCGAAATCCTTTCGGAGCTGAACGCCCACGGGCGGGTGGTCGACGCCCTGGTCAACAACGCCGGCTATGGCGTCCCCGGCGCCTACGCCGCCACCGCCTGGGGCGATCAGCGCGCGTTTCTGCAGGTTCTGCTGATCGCGGTCTGCGAGCTGACCCACCGGGTCACGCCGGGCATGATCGAGCGGAAGTTCGGTCGCATCGTCAATGTCGCCTCGCTGGCGGGCCTGGCGCCCGGCGCCGCGGGCCACACCCTCTACGGCGCGACCAAGGCCTTCCTGGTCCGCTTCTCACAGAGCCTGCACCTGGAGACGATGGACAAGGGCGTGCACGTCAGCGCCCTGTGCCCGGGATTCACCTATTCGGAATTCCACGACGTCACCAAGACTCGCGAACAGGTTACTCGCGGCACGCCGGCCTGGCTCTGGATGGGGGCGGACGAGGTCGCGGCGGCGGGCTATGAGGCGGTCGAGGCCAATCGCGCCATCTGCGTGCCCGGCGCGCCGAACAAGGCGCTGGCGGCGCTGGCCAAGCTCATCCCGGACGACTGGGCGCTGGCGCTGATGGCGCGGGAGTCCGGCCGCATCCACCGCCTATAGGTGGCTACGCATATCGGCGCGGGGGCGACCGGCCTTAGAGGCTGTCGGTTATGGCCTGACTCTGATAGGCGGCCAGGCGCTCGGCGCGGCGAGACTGGGCGTCCATCTTTTCGTTGGCCTTCCGCTCCTTGCGCTCCAGCCGCTTGGCTTCCAGCACGGCCTGTTCGGCGGCGACCTGGGCCTCGCGGGTGGCGGCTTCGCGCAGGGCGCGGGCCTCGCGCTGCTTTTCCTTCTCGGCCAGACGCTCAAGCCGCAACTCTTCGCGCTTGGTCTCACGTTCCGCGGTGCGGTCGATGGGCTCGGCGGCGGTGATGGTGGGTTTGGGCTTCAGTTTCGCGAGCAGGGCGCGTTTGGCTTCGGCTTGGGCGCTCAGGCGCTCTCCGAAGGTGATTTGCTTAGAATAGCTCATTCAATTCCCGGATGGATGACAAACCCCGCCGTCGCAAGCGACGCGCGGTTGGCGCTTACTTAGAACGAATTGGGTTTTAGGCAAGTCGCGGAACAGCGATTTGCCGGTTCTGCGGCGACAAAACACGGGAGATCGCAAAAGGTTCACGCCCCAGGACGGGCATTTGGCGTCGCCGACCGGTCCTGGGCGGGCCAACGCTCGCCCACCGCTGGCAGCGGCGTGCGTTTGCCGGTGATCCGCTCGATGGTGATCGCATAGACGGTGATCTGCCCCAGGCGCGGGAAGAAATCCTTCGGCCGGTCCAGGCCGTCCGGCCCATACTTGGCCATCAGCAACCGGCAGAAGCGCTCCTTGGCCGCGCGATCCGCCGCGACCCGAATTCGCCCGAAAGCCACCACGCTGCGGTAGGCCACCGAGGTGTCGCACTCGAAGCGGCCGTAGGGGAACACCTCGCCGGCCTCGTCGACCTCGAAACAGACGCGAGGATCGGCGTCGACATTGGTGCGGAAATGGCCGGGCGCGTTGGCGTTGTGCACCCACAGCTCGGCGCCGTCCAAGACGTAGAGCAGGGGCGTGATATAGGGCGCACCGTCGGGGCCAACACTGGCGAGGCGGGCGGAAAAGCCGTTCGTCAGCAGCTCGCGCATTTCGGCGTCGGACAGCGCCTTGTCCGCGCGCCGCAGTTCTGGGGTCTGGCTCATGGTCCTGCTCCGGCCGAAGGTCTTGCGCCCCCGATGGGACAGCCGGCCCCGGCGCGTCAACAGCCAAGCGACGCTGGGCGGGCGCGAGGCCTTAAGAAAACCGCTCCCACGCCGCCTGGCGCGAGACGCCGAGGGCCTTGCCGATGGCCGCCCAGCTCACCTTGCGGCT
>Ga0302317_10003333_pt1 | contig 10635 bp, 7 predicted proteins | sample III_Palsa_N3_3_FD_200450 | JGI IMG/M metagenome (GOLD analysis project Ga0302317, IMG submission 200450) | Peat permafrost microbial communities from Stordalen Mire near Abisko, Sweden - III_Palsa_N3_3 | ecosystem: Environmental > Terrestrial > Soil > Palsa > Peat permafrost | place: Sweden...
GCTTCATGATGGGCGCACCTTCCGCCGCCGGCGGGTGACCGCCGTCCAGGAGGGCCGGCCGATCCTCTGCCTGGAAGCGTCGTTCACGATCGAGGAGGCCGCCGCCGAGCACCAGGTCACCGCGCCGACGGTCCCGAATCCGGACTCGTGCCCGCCGATGGTGTGGCGGCACCGTGCGACGGGGTTCCGGCCGGACAGGGGGTTCGACCTGCGCGCCGCCATCCCGGCCGGCGGGAAGGCACCGCATTTCTCCGACGACTTGTGGTTCCGGACCCGCGGCCCATGGGACGGCGGCCCGGTCAGCGCGGCGGCGGTGCTCACCTACGTCAGCGACCTGACCTTCATCTCGGTCATCCTGCGGCCCGGCGGCGGCCGCCCGGATGTGAGCCGGCTGACCTCACTGGACCACGTGGTGTGGATCCACAACGAGGTCCGGCTGGACGACTGGCTGCTGTTCGCCAAGGCCACGCCCGCCGCCGGTCCCGTGCGCGGGCTGGGCCTAGGCAGCATCTTCCACCGCGACGGGACCCTGATCGCGACCGTGGCCCAGGAAGGCATCGCGCACACCAGTCAGCCCAGGCCGTAGCGAGGAGGAAATTTCATGCCCGGTCCGCTGCACGGTCTGCGGGTGGTCGAACTGGCCTCGATCGGCCCGGCGCCGCACGCGGCGATGGTCCTCGGCGACCTGGGCGCCGACGTGGTGCGGGTGGACCGGCCGGTCGCGGGGTTCGACCTGACCGGCGGCAAGCCCGACTACCTGCTCCGCAACCGCCGCTCAGTGACGGCCGACCTCAAGGCCGAATCGGGCCGGGAACTGGTGCTGCGGCTGGCGGCGCGGGCCGACGTGCTGCTGGAGGGGTTCCGGCCCGGGGTGGCCGAGCGGCTGGGGGTCGGCCCGCAGCAGTGCCACGGCGTCAATCCCAGGCTGGTCTACGGCCGGATGACCGGCTGGGGCCAGGACGGCCCGATGGCCGCCCGAGCCGGGCACGACCTCAACTACATCTCGCTGACCGGGGCCCTGCATGCCCTCGGCTCCGCGGACCGCCCGCCGACGGTACCGCTGAACCTGGTCGGTGACTTCGGCGGCGGCTCCATGTTCCTGGTCCTCGGCGTGCTGGCCGCGCTCTGGGAGCGGCAGCAGTCGGGCCAGGGCCAGGTGGTGGACGCGGCCATGGTGGACGGCGCGAGCGTGCTGACCCAGATGATGTGGGCGTTCCGCGCCACCGGCAGCTGGAGTGATGACCGGGAGGCGAACCTGCTCGACGGCGGCGCCCCGTTCTACCGCACCTACGCCTGCGCGGACGGCCGGTGGATCGCGGTGGCCGCCCTGGAACCGCAGTTCTACGCGCAGTTGCTGGCCGGCCTGGGCCTAGACGGCGAGGAACTGCCGGACCAGCTGGACCGGTCCGGCTGGCCCCGGCTGCGGGCGCGGTTCACGGAGGTGATCGCCAGCCGGCCGCGGGACGAATGGATGGAGGTCTTCGCCGGGACCGACGCCTGCGTGACCCCGGTGCTGGCGTTCGGCGAGGTGAGCTCCCACCCGCACATGGCCGCACGGCGCTCGGTCATCCCGGTCGACGGCATCGAGCAGGCGGCGCCGGCTCCCCGGTTCTCCCGGACCCCGGCGGGCCGTCCGGCCGCTCCCCCCGTCCCCGGCACGGACACCGAGGCGGTGCTGGCTGAGTGGGACGTCTGAGCACCGGCCGGGCCTTGCCAGGTAACACTGTCCGGGTAGCATTCGGATCTAGTTCATCTTAACGAACTAGCGATGACACGGACGGCGGTAAAGGGTGCGGGGACCTGACGGCCTGGACGCCGGAAGCGATCACGAGGACGAAGGCCGCCTGGCCCAGTCCGGCATCCCGCACCTCGATGGCGGGGGCCCGGATTTTGACCGGATGATCGAGGCGCTCCGGCTGGTCCAGGAACGCATCACCGCGGCCAGCCCGCCGGACGAGGTGGTGGCCGAGACCTCCGGCCTGCTGGAGAAGCTCGCCGCGACGCTGGGGCCGTATGAGGTCGACGAGTCCCGGCAGATCGCCGGACGCCGCATGGACCTGCCCGGCCGCGGCCAGGCCCTGGTGCCCGTGCTGGATATCGACGACTGGGACGAGCAGCTCGTCCGGGCCCGGGTGACGCTGGGCCGCTTCAACCTGGGCGCCGGCGGCGCCGCGCACGGCGGGGTGCTGGCACTGATCTTCGACGAGATACTCGGCCGCCTGGCCAACACCGGCCGTACCCGGTCCCGCACCGCCTACCTGCACGTCAACTACCGCAACATCACCCCCATCGGCCCCGAGCTGCGGGTGGAGGCGCACGTGGACCGGGTGGCGGGCCGCAAGCGGTACCTAACCGGCGCGATATACCGCGACGGCACGCTGACCGCGGCCGCCGAGGGCCTGTTCGTCGAGCTCAAGCCCGGCCAGCCCTAGCAGGTTAGCCTGCCCTGGCGGCATGCTCACCGGCGGACGCCTGGACGCCGAAACCGCCCTGCGCTGAGGCCTGGCCGATCTGATCGGCTAAGCCGCGACGGCGGTGGCCGGAGGTAGGTAACTAAGACGGTCGGACTGAGCTGAGAACCTTGCTATTCGATCCTTTGTTCGATAGAGTGCTGCTATGTAAAGGCATTTAGAGAATCATCTGGAGGGTGTACCGGGTCATGGCTGAGGACCGGCCTGCTGGGCAGGACCACAGTGGGAGCACACCGCCGGGGGGCGGCGCGCCCCGCGGGCGGTCCCCGCGGCCAGAGCCGCGTGCCGAGGCCTGCCAGCCCCGGCACCCCGGGGAGAGCCAGCCCCAGCACCCCGGTCAGGCCCAGCCCCGGCACCCCGGTGAGAGCCAGCTCCAGCAGTCGGCTCAGCACCGACCGCAGTCCCTGTCCCAGTCCGGGCGCCGTGCCCACACCGGGGACCTGCCGCATCAGTCGCTGCCGCACGCGCAGGCCCAGCTGAGCCCCCACCCTCGGCCCACGCCGCAAACAGGCACGGACGTAGCCGTAGGCGCGTGCCCGGCCGGTGCGGGGGATGACTGGGATCAGGAGGCGTCGCTGGCCGCGATGGTGACCAGAATAGAAGCCGACCGGGCTGCTGGTCTGATCGACCCTGATGAGCTGGACGAAGACGACGGTTTCCTGCCGTTCGGCGATGACTGGCCGGACGAGGGTTTCGTGCGGCTCGGCGATGACTGGCCCGGCGGGGGCCCGGCGATCACGGCCGGCGAGGCCGACGTCAGCGCACCCGAGCATGCGCCGGTACCGGAGGGTGGGCCAGTGCCGGAGCATGCGCCCGTGGCGCCGCGCGCACCGTCGCCGGAGGATCGACCGGTACCGGAGGTCCTGGCTGCTGGGTTCCTTCCCCGCGGCCGGGCCGCTGGCCGGTCCGGGACTTCACCGGCTCCGGATTGGCCGCCCGGGCCCAGGTGGTTGCCGACCGGTACCCCGCCTGTTCAGACCAGCGCGCCCGGGCCGGGGCCGTCCGATACCAGGCCTGGTGCGGGGTTCGCGTCCGGGGAGGTGCTGGACAGTGCCCGGCCGGGCCCGGTGCTGGCCGCCGCCGTGGATGCGGCCGCCGGGCCGGGCCGCGCCTACACCGGGGTCAGTGATGATCAGCTGGTCGGGGTCCTAACGGCCTGGCAGCGGACCGAATCCTGGGCAGCCGCCGGGCGGCTGTCGGCGGCGGCGGAGCTGATCCGGCGCCGTCCGGCCACCGGGCGTGCCCGTGCGGGGCATGCCGGGGTGCCGCTGCCGTGGAGCAAGTTCTGCGCGGATGAATTGGCCGCCGCGCTGGCGATCTCCCGCTGGGCGGCAGAAAAAATGACCGGCCTGGCCCATGACCTGGCCACCCGGCTGCCGCTGACCCGCCAGGCCCTCCACGACGGGATCATCGACAACTACAAAGCGCAGGTCATCGCGGAGGCCACCCGCTGCTTGGCCGCAGCCGCGGCCGCCGCCGTGGAGGCCGCCATCGTCCCGGACCGAGTAACAGGGAAGACTCCCGGGCAGATCCGCGCCACGATCGCCCGCGCGGTCCTCAAAGCCGACCCCAATGCCGCGCGGCAGCGCCGCGAGCAGGCCCAGAAAGACGCCCGCGTCGAACTGTGGCGCGAGGACGCCGGGACTGCCGCGATCGTCAGCTTCGGCCTCCCCCCGGATAAGGCGCTGGCCGCGGACCAGCAGATCACCAGCCGCGCGATGGACCTCAAAGCGGCCGGGGTCCCCGGCAGCATGGACGCCCTGCGCGTCCGCGCCTACCTGGACGCCCTCCTCGGCCAGGACACCATCAGCCGCTACAAGACCGCCAACGGCACTAACAGCTCAGGAAGTGATGACACCGGCCCTGCTCAAGACGGCCCTGCTCAAGACGGCCGGGCGCGCGACCGTGCGGCCCCCAGCCAATCCAGCGGGAACGAGCAGGCCGCTGCTACGGCCGCACCGATCCGGCCCGCCGCCCGCATCAACCTGACCATCCCCTTGGCCACTCTCCTCGGCCTGGCCGACCACCCCGGTGAAGCCATCGGGTTCGGGCCCATCGACGCCGCCCTCGCCCGCGACCTGGCCGCCCAGGCCGCCGGACACCCCGCAACAAAATGGTGCGTGACCGTTACCAACCCCGACGGGCACCCCCTCGCCCACGGTTGCGCCAAACCCGGCCGACGAAAGCCGGAACGTCCGCGCACCAGACCGCCTGCGCCTGGTAGCCGCCCACACGGCAGCCAACCCAGTGACGCCAGGCCCCGCACGCCTGGTAGCCGCCGCCCACGCAGCAGCCAACCCAGTGACGCCAGGCCGCCCACGCGCGACGGTGCGCCAGATGGCCAGCAATCTGGCGCACCGCCCGGCACGACCACGCCACCCGGGTCCGACGACCCGGCACGAGGCCCTTCTCCTGGCGTCAGCAGCTCTTCCGGCATCAGCATCGCGGCGCCCGGCGGATACGGGACCTGGCGACTACGGCTGGCTGGGCCCAGCCTCCGCGAACCGGGCGGAACAGGCTGGCCGGAGCTGGCCGTCGATCTTGAGCCCATTCCGGTCGACGACTGTGACCACCAGCACCAGACCAGCGCTCACGACCCCAGCGACAAACTCCGCCATCTCGTCGAGATCCGCGACGGGAACTGCAGCTGGCCGCCCTGCCGGCGCGACGCCCGCCGCTGCGACTACGAGCACACCGTGCCCTGGGAACAAGGCGGACTCACCTGTGCGTGCAACGGCGGGCCCCGCTGTCGCCATCACCATCACGCGAAACAAGCTCACGGCTGGAAACTTGAGCAACACCAGCCCGGGTACCACACGTGGACCACACCGGCCGGACGCACCTACACCGCAGGGCCTGTCACATATCCCGTCTGAGCCCGAGCCGGGTCAGGTGAACCTGAGCTGGGATAGGCAATCGGGCAGCACCCGGCTGGCGGGCAACAGCGTGTCCGAATAGCCCACGTCAGACCGAGAAGGTAGCTCCATGACCGTTGACGGTGGCGGCCTCGTCGTCGAACCAGCGGCCGCCCTCGGCCAGGTAGCGGAAGTGGAGTGTGGTCCCCGGCGGGGCTGTCACCACTGTGCTCCGGGTGCCGTTGGAGCGCTTGCGCAGTGGGTGGGTGAAGGGGTTCCAGTCGTTGAAGTTGCCGACCACGGACACCGCCCCCGGTGGCTCGTTGGCGGGCAGGGCGAAGGTGACGCGCACGGAGCCGTCGCGGACTGGCTTAGAAACCTTGATCATCTAACTCTCCATCTAGGCTTGCTCATACTCCGTGATGGGGGATCACACTTTGAAGTTGGTGAGCTTTCCCCTGATGGCCTATCGATACTATGTTCGCATAGGCGCTTTGATAATCGCTAGTGTGTTCATGTGCGGCGCGGCCTGGCCTCGGCCGTGCCACCCTCAGGTGAGACACGGCGGGCAGCTTCGCCAGCCCGAGAATCCGCGGCTCGCGCCACGTCCGCCCCGCACCGTCCAGGCGCGGGACGACAATCCAGGTCTCACCGCCACCACCGCGCTCGCGTCGGGCGGCGAGGGCATAGCCAGAATATCGGCCACGGCGCCCGCTGTCCTGAGGACGAGCGTCAAGGTGGCGCGGCGGTACAGCCCGAGCCGAGCACGCGCGCAGCGTCGTCGGATACTGCGGTGCTCGGCCGCTCGCACTACGGACCATCGGGAATCACCTCGATCGCGGCCATGGTGGCGGGGAAGCAATCGGCGTGGCGGAGGGGGCCGTTCGTCCCGGGCGCCCATACGGCCCTCGTTAGCCGAGGACGGTCAGTCGGGACCAGCGAAGACCGGTGCAGGTCAGCCGGTGGCGTGCAGCCAGCGCACGGGGGCGCCGTCGCCGCCGCAGCGGAAAGCTTCCAGCTCCTCATCCCAGGCTCGGCCGAGCAGTCGGTCCAGCTCGGTGCGCAGCTCGGAGTCAGACTGGGACATCGCCAGGGCGGCGCGCAGGCGCCCCTCGGGGATCAGAATGTCCCCGGTGCCGCTGGTCACCGCGGTGAACGTGCCGAGCGTTGGCGTGTAGCTGTGCCGGACCCCGTCGCAACCTGCGCTGGCGTCTTCGGTGACCTCGAAGCGCAGCCGGTTCCAGCTGGCCAGCGCGGAGGTGACCGCTCCGGCCGTGCCGGGGCGCCCTTCCCAGGTGAGCTCGGCGCGCAAGGAGCCGGGCGTCGCGGGCTGATTGACCCAGGGCAGGTTTACGGGCACACCGAGAACCCCCGCCACGGCCCACTCGATGTGCGGGCACAGCGCCGGGGGCGCCGAATGAATATGCAAAACACCTTGTACAGACACGATTCCTCCTGGCCGACGACGAGGTTCGCCTTCCCCTGCGTCCTCACGCCTACCCGAAGGAACTAGCCCGGTACATGCAACCCGGTACCTGCACCATAGTCTGCCTCATCGCCGCCGACCGCACCACCCTTGCCGCCAGAATGATCGCGGCGGCGCATCCAGCCAGCCAGTGGCGCAAAACCGAACAGCACGGCGATACCCAACGCCGTCCAGGGCACATAGTCACCCAGACGGTCGTAGATAGTCCGCGACGAGGTCACCGGAAGGGTGAGCCGGACCGGGATCACCCCGTGCTGTGAACCGCTCATCCAGGCCAGCACCCGCCCCCGGGCGTCGAAGGCGGCCGAGTCCCCGGTCAGCGCAGCCTGCACGACCGGGCGGCCGCTCTCGGCGGCGCGCAGCGCACCGAGCGACGCATGCTGGGCCAGGGCCCAGGTGCCATGGAAGGTCGAGTCGGCGGTCTGGTAGACGATCACTTGCGCCCCGCGATCGGTGTCCACCCGGGACATGTCCGGGAATGCCGACTCGAAGCAGATCAGCGGGCCGATGGTCAGCGTCCGTCCGCCGGGCTCGGTGACCTGCAAGGGGTGCGCCCCGTAACCCGGCACCATGTTGACCGGCGCCGCCTTACTGATGCTGGTCAGCCAGGACAGCGCCGAGCGGAACGGGATGTACTCGCCGAACGGGACCAGGCGGGTCTTGGTGTAGGTGCCCTTGATCCCGGAGGCCGCGACCAGCACGGCGACCTTGCTGTGCTGGTCCTTGTTGACGTAGAAGTCCTGGTTGACCAGGATCTCCGCGTGGTCGGTGGCCGCCAGCTGCTCGATATCCCGCAGCCGCCCCTGGTTGGCCTGCAGGTGGAACCCGACGCTGCTCTCGCCCCAGACGATCAGGTCTGGCCGCGCCTTACTCAGGGTGCCGTTCCGGCTGAGGGTGGCGGTGAGTATCTGGCTGCCGTCGACCTGGGCCGTACCGTTGCTCACCACACCCGGCTGGACCAGCGCGATCGTGGCCGAACCGGCCGTAGGAGCCGACGGGGTCAGCGCGAACGCGACCGGCCCGGCGGCCACCACGGCCGCGCCCGCCACAGCCGCCACCAGCCGGGGTGCCAGCCGGCCGGAGACGATGACGATCGCGATGGCGGTGTTCGCGGCCACCAGCGCGAAGCTGATCAGCCACACGCCGCCCACCGCGGCCAGGGCGAGCACGGCCGGGTGCTGCCACTGGCTGGCCCCCAGCACCGCCCACGGCCCGCCGAACGCCTGCCAGGACCGGATCCACTCGGTTACCAGCCAGAAGCTCGGCACGACCACCAACGCTGCCAGCGCCCGGTGCACGCTGGCCGGCGGCCGCAGCAGCCGCCACACCACGGCGCCGAACGGTGCCATCAGGACACCGAATACGACCGCGACGATCAGCACGGCGGGCCCGATCTCCGGGGCCAGCCACCACATCGCGGCCACGAAGTAGCCGCAGCCCAGCCACCAGCCCCGTACCGCTGCCTCACGCCCCGACGGCGAGCGGCTGATCAGCAGCAGGCCCGGCACCAGCGCGAACCAGGCGAGCACCGACAGGTTAGGAGCCGGGAAGGCCAGCAGCGGCAGTGCACCGGCCAGCAGGGCCCCCCAGCGGGCAGGCCGACGCAGGGCCTGAGGCGCGGGGGGCAGAGGCATGCCTCAATTCTCCGCCGCGTCGGGCCTTCACGCGAACTCCCAGGTCACCTCCAGCGGCCGTTGACCAGTTGCGCGCGTCAGCCATATCGTTGACTTTGGCAATGGATCGTCAAGCATGACCAGGGAGGCGACGTGACGGTCACCGGCGACGCGGGACCTCAGCCGGTCACCGGCGACGCGGTGGCGGCGATGCGGGCCTTCAACCGGCTCTACACCAACGTGATCGGCGTGCTGCGCGGCGGCTATCTCGGCTCGCCGTACTCGCTGACTGAGGCGCGGCTGATCTTCGAGCTGGGGCAGCGTGAGGTGATCGAGGTCGCACAGCTGCGACGGAGCCTGGACATCGACGCCGGTTACCTGAGCCGGATCCTGGCCAGCTTCGAAGCCGGCCAGCTCATCACCCGGGAACGTTCCGGCGCCGACGCCCGTCGCCAGGTGATCGCGCTCACCGAGGCGGGCCGCACCATCCAGGCCGGGCTGGACACCCAGGCGGCCCGGCAGATCGGCACCCTGCTGGCCGGCCTGAGCGGCCCCGCGCGGCGGCGGCTGCTCGCGGGCATCCGGGAGGTCACCGGGGTGCTTGCGGGCGCGGACCAGCCGCGCTCCTACGTCCTGCGGCCGCCCCGGCCGGGCGAGCTGGGCTGGGTGGTGCAGGCCCAGACCGCGGGATACACGCAGCAGTACGGGTGGGACGGGACGTATGAGGCAATGGTGGCGCGGATCGTCGCCGATTACGCCGAGCACCGCGACCCGAAGCGGGAAGCGGCCTGGATCGCCGAGGTGGATGCCGAGCCGGCTGGGTCGGTGTTCTGCGTTCGCAAAAGCGACGAGGTGGCCCAGCTCCGGTTGCTGTACGTGGACGCGTCGGCTCGCGGGCTCGGGATCGGCGCCCGGCTGGTGGAGGAGTGCCTCCGGTTCGCGCGGGCAGCCGGCTACCGGGAGATCATGTTGTGGACCAACAGCGTGCTGGCCGAGGCCCGGCGGATCTACGAGCGGGCCGACTTCAGGCTGGTGGACGAGGCGCCGCACCGGAGCTTCGGCCAGGACCTGATCGGCCAGAACTGGTCCCGGCCACTCTGACCGCCCACGCCCGATCTCGTTGACGTTGACGTCGGCCGGCTGCGCGATTGCGAACGCGATCGTCCGGGCGACCGCCTCCGGCGGCAGCGCCAGCCGGTCCCGGGTCGCAGCGAGCTCCGCCCGGACCTGCGGGTCAGCCGCGCCCTCGATGAAATCCGCGGCGCCTGCCCAGTGCCCTAAAGGCTGTGGTCCATAGACGCCGTGACGTGCCCCAGTAGGCGGGCGGCCCCCCACTGGATGCCAGTCCCACAGCGGTTCCGGGCCGTTCTGGACCACCAGGCTGAGCTGGTCGACAGTGACCTTACAGGCGGGCACCGCTTTGCCGAGTGCGGCGATGACAGGCCACGAACCTGCGCTGCCACCGGGCGGTCTTGGCCTTGACACTTCACGCGATCGCCTCGTGCACGGCCAGATACGTCGCCGGACCCTGACGGTCACCAGACCCAGATGATGGCCCGCCAGCTCGACGGCCAGGCGCGCTTCGCCATGGCGGGCTCGAACCGGGCCCAGGCGCCGACCACGCGGCCGGCCCGCGGCTGGCCCAGGCGGCCGGCTCACGGCTGGCGCTCGTCCCGGCACCCGCTGCGCCCGTAAGGATTTCGAAAGACGGAACACCGCACGCAAGGGGTGGATCCGGAGAAATATGTCCTTCACTTATGACGGTGCGCGAGCGGCCCAGCGGTCCCGCGAGCACGGGCCCGCGCGGGCTCGGCGACCGGGACATTGACGGCATGCTCTTCATCGCCGAGATGTACGCCGCACAGGTCGACCTGCTGGCCGTCGTGCTCGGCGGCACCGTTCCGCGTGCCCGCGCCGCCGCGACCCGCTGGCGGCGGCTCGGGTATGCGGAGTCCGGCCGGTTCGGGCCCGGGCCCTCCTGGGTCTGGCTGACCCGCGCCGGGCTGGCGGCGTGCGGCCTGCACTACCCGCCCATCTCCCCCGCGCTGTCCCGGCTCGCGCACACCCGCGCGGTCGCCGCGGTGCGGCTGGCCTTAGCGGCCAGGGCGGAATACCAGCAGGCGGGGGCGTTCTGGCGCAGCGAGCGCCGGCTGCGGGTCCGGGCAGGCAGCCGGGCCGGACTGCGGGAGCATCTGCCGGACGGCGAGGTG
>Ga0302317_10003345_pt1 | contig 10616 bp, 8 predicted proteins | sample III_Palsa_N3_3_FD_200450 | JGI IMG/M metagenome (GOLD analysis project Ga0302317, IMG submission 200450) | Peat permafrost microbial communities from Stordalen Mire near Abisko, Sweden - III_Palsa_N3_3 | ecosystem: Environmental > Terrestrial > Soil > Palsa > Peat permafrost | place: Sweden...
CGGCCAGGCTGTTGAAGCCGAACCTGCCGCGCCAGCGCGCCAGCGCCGCCCGACCGGCGCGATCGACCAGGAACAGGCCGCCCAGCAGGATCGCCAGGAACATGCCCAGGAGCTTCCAGATGTCGCCCATCAGATAGTGCTTCATCTCGTGGCCGACCACGAACAGCACCTCCGGTTCGTCCATCGCCGTCAGCAGCGTGTCGTAGAGCACGATACGCTTGGTCGGGCCGAAGCCCGCGACGTAGGCCTCCAGCCGCTTGGAATCGACGCTGGCATCGACCTCGAACACCGGCGCACCCGTGATGCCGCCGCGGGCGGCGAGCGCCAGCACCTTCTGTTCCAGCGGCTTGTCGTGCATCGGGCCGAAATGATTGAACAAGGGTGCTACCCAGATCGGCGACAGGATGAACAGCACGAGCATGACCGGGGCGAGCGCAACGGTCGTCCACAGCCACCAGCGCCGCGGGCTGCGCTCCAGGACCAGGTACGGGATCCAGATGACCAGCGCGATGGTGATCAGGTTGACGACCAACCCGTTGACGACCTCGGCGACCCAGACGGCCGGGGTCTGGTTCGACTGATCGAACGCATGGTCGTAGACGTAATTCTCGGCATAGGTCAGCGGCAGCTGGATCAGCGTGGCCAGCGCCGTATAGAGCAGAGCGTAGAGCGTGACGGTCCAGAACCAGCGGCCGCCGACGCGGCGCCGGCACCAGCCGGTCAGCCGACCGCTCCAGCCGGTGAAGAGGAACAGGAGCGGGATCAGCAGTCCTGCCGCCTGGTCGGCCAGCCAGAACAGGTCCAGCCCGTGATGGTACGCGATCGCCTCGGCCGTCGCCTCCGGCACCGGCACCGGCACGCGCGCCCAGGCCGGGCCTGCGCTCAACAGGCCGAGAAACAGCCCCGAAAGCTGGTAAGCGCGCATGGGTCCGCCGAAATTGTTTCGACGCGACTGTAGCGGGTCCGGCGGCTCCGCCGCTAGAACTTCGCCCAGTCCGGCTTGATCGGCCGGACGGTGGCCTCGCCGGCTACCAGGGTCATGCCGGCTTCGAGCGCGTCCAGCCGCACCAAGGCCACGGCGACGCGGTCGCGGCCGGAGCGGATCTCGCCGGCCTCCTGGCCATCGCGCAGGATCAGGGTTCCGGGTTCGGGTAAGGGGCCGTCGATCGCGACCGGCATCAGCCGCTTCTTGACCAGCCCGCGGTATTTGGTGCGCGCGGTCAGTTCCTGGCCGATGTAGCAGCCCTTGTCCCAGGCGACGCCGTGCAACTCGTCGAAGCCGTTCTCCAGCAGGATCGCCTTTTCCAGGATCATGTCGCGGCTGCCGTCCGGCACGCCATGGGCGATCCGCAACCGGTCCCAGTCCGCAAGATCACCGGGCACGAAGCCGAGGCCGTCCAACAGCGCGGCGCCGGTGCCCTTGGGCGCGATCAGGCGCAGGCCGAGCTCGCCCAGGCGCGGATCGAGGAATGTCACCCCGCCGTCGCGCTGGATCGCCTCGCCCGGCTGATGGAACCCGAACGGTGCGCCGGCGCCCGGTCCCCAGGCCTGCAGCACCTCGAACTGTTCGCTGACGTCGTCGAGCGCGATCTTGGCGCGCAGCTTGTAGAGGCTGAGCCGCCGCTTCAGATCGGCGATGCGCGCGCCTTCGCCATCGATCAACCAGGCGTCGCCCAGGGCCGCGATGAAGAAATCATGCAGATACTTGCCCTGCGGTGTCAGCAGCGCCGCCCAGATCGCGTGGGGGCCGTCCAGCGTGCGGACGTCGTTGGAGACGAGCCCCTGGAGGAACTTCGAGCGATCCTCGCCGCTCAGCAGCAACAGGCCGCGAGCGGGCTCGGCGGGGGCATAGAATTTTTCGGTCACGATACGGGGACGATCCTTCGGTCTGGCCTGACGGGCTGCTCATAGGTGGCGCGGGCAGGGCGGCTTGGCAAGCACGGGACGGCACCTTATAAGCGCAGTCGATGTTGCGTCTTCACCGCTCTCTCCCCGTCCTCGGCACCCATCCGCGGATCCTGTTCGTGACCGCGACCCGGATCGGTGACGCGGTGCTGTCGACGGGCCTGCTCGCCCATCTGATCGAGCGCTATCCGGGGGCGCTCTTCACCATCACCGCCAGCCCGGTTTCGGCGCCGCTGTTCCAGGGCGTGCCCGGGCTCGAAAACCTGATCGCGCTGTCGAAGCGCCGCCATGCCCGCCATTGGCTGGACCTGTGGCGGCAGGCGGCGCCGATCCATTGGGACCTGATCGTCGATCTGAAGGGCTCGGCCTTGTCCTGGCTGCTGCGCACGCGCCATCGCCGGATCCTGGGCAAGGGCGAGACGCCGGGCCACAAGATGCTGCAGCTGGCGCAGCTGTTCGACCTCGCGCCTCCACCCGCGACCCGGCTATGGCCGACGCTCGACCATCAGATGGCGGCGGAGCGGCTGATCCCGGCCGGCACGCCGGTGCTGGCGATCGGACCCGCCGCCAACTGGGGCGGCAAGCAATGGCGGGCCGAGCGCTTCGCCGAGGTGGCGGCGCGTCTGACCGCCGACGGTGCGGTCCTGGCCGGCGCGCGCGTCGCGGTGATCGCGGCGGCGCATGAGCGTGCCCAGGCCGAGCCGGTGCTGGCGGCGATCCCGGCCGACCGGCGGCTGGATCTCGTCGGCGCCGGCGACTTGCTTACGGTTGCGGCGCTGCTGGCGCGCACGAACCTGTTCATCGGCAATGATTCCGGCCTGATGCATATGGCCGCCGCCATGGGCGTGCCGACCCTGGGCCTGTTCGGCCCCAGCCCCGATGCGATCTACGCGCCCTGGGGCCGCACCACCGCGGTGGTGCGCACGCCCGAGAGCTACGAGGAGCTGTGGAGCATGCCTGGGCGCTATCCGAACTCGACCGAGACGCTGATGGACGGGCTCAGCGCCGATGCGGTCGAGCAGGCGGCTTTGGATCTCTGGGCGAAGGCCTGAAAAGCAATGGCCGCGGCCTTGGCGTCTTGCCAGGACCTGTGGTTTCCTTTTCGCAGTCAGTAACTGCAAATCTCGGGAGAGCGCTGATGAGCTTTCGACTCGTTCTGGTCTCGGCCGCAATCGGTGCGGTGCTGCTCTCGGTGGCCCCGGCCACGGCGCAAACGGCCGGCCATGTCACGGGCGTCGGCGGTATCTTCATCAAGAGCAAAAATCCCAAGGCGCTATCTGCCTGGTACCGCGATGTTCTGGGCCTGGAGATCAAACCCTGGGGCGGCGCAGCGCTGCCCTATGACGCGCCGGGCCATCCGCCTGTGGTCGCGTGGTCGCCGTTTCGGGAGGCTGACGATTACATGGCGCCGTCGACTCGGGAATTCATGATCAACTTCGCCGTCGACGATATGGACGCGTTCATTGCGCGCCTGACCGCGAAGGGCGTGCCGATTCTCAAGCGCGATGACACGGATCCTCACGGCAGGTTCGCCTGGATTCTCGATCCCGACGGCACGAAGATCGAGCTGTGGCAGCCGAAGTAGACGCGTCTAAGACCGACAGAGCGGCGCTGACGGCAGCGCCTGTTGCCAGCGTTGCTTGGGATTGACTGGCGGATAGGGCCAGACCTTGACCGGCTGCCAGCCGTCCGTGCCGTGGCGCAGCAGCGCCGAGGCATGGGGCGGTAGGCCGAAGGCGCCATTGTCGGTGCAGGACAGGAAGGCCAGGTCGTAGCCATCCGCCGCGGCCTCGTCGAAGGCCGCGGAATCGCCCCGGTCGAAGAATTTGAGATCCAGCCCCGGCCGGCGCGGCGGCGTGAAATGCAGCATCGACGATAAGGCCCAATCGACGCTGTTGGTGTCGCCCGGCAGCAGCAGCGCCAGCTTATCGTCATCCTTCAGCTCCGGCGCCAATTGACGGGCCAGTTGCAGGACGACCGGCTGCGGCATGTCGAAATCGAAGCGCAGGCGCCGGGCGAAACCCACCGGTACCAGCAGCGCCAGCACCACCGCGGCGATGCCGAGCTTGCGGCCGAGGCCGGGGCGCTGCTCAAGCCAGGGTGCCAAGCGGTTGCGGATCGTCACCACCAGGGCGAACTCGATCAGCAGCGCCAGATGCGTGTTGTAGCGGAAATAGGAATGCGCCTCGACGCTCATCACGCCGGGGAAATGACCGATATAGGTGACGATCAAAAAGCCGTTGTAGAGCACGAAGGTCGCGGCTGCCAAACCCAGCGCCTGGCCGGTCGCATCCAGCTGGCGATGGCGCAGGCGGCGCTCCAGGAACACGAACAGCACGGCGACGCAGGCGAAGAAGGTGATCTTCTCGATTACGACCTTGCCCATGCTGACGAAGATCGGCAGCAGGTTGCCCCAGGCCCATTGGTCGAACGGCAACGGCTTTAGCTCGCCTTCCGGGAACCGGGTCAGCACGAACAGTCGCCAAACGGCATAGAGCGCCAGCGCGGGCAGGGCGGAGCCGCCGAACGCGATGACGGCGCGGCGCCAGCCGATGCGGCGCTCGTAGCCCGCAACCAGGATCGCGGCACCGGCGAACGCGATCAACATGCCGATCGCCTGCTGCTTCACATTGACCAGCGCCACCAGCACCAGGGCCAACTGTACCAGCGTGCGCGGCCGGGTCTCGCCCGCGGCCATCGCCACCATGGCGCGGCAGCCGAGCCAGCCGGCGAACAAGAGCGCGATCGCGACCGGCGCCTCGCCATAGCCGGCGAAGGCGACGCGCGGCACGAAGCCGGGATTGAGCAGGGTCACCAGCAGGATGCCGAACCCGATCGCAGCCCAGCCCGGGCGGTTGGCCGTGCCGAACTCCGGATTGGCGATCATGCGGGCGAACAGCAGGGCGGCCGCGATATAGAGCACGACCGTGAACAGGGCCAAGCCGCCGCCCTGGAACCCGCCGCCCAGGACCGAGCCCAGATAGGGCACGAACTGGGTGTTGTAGGGTGCCACCGGCAGGAAGGAATAGGAGGCCGGGCCATCGACGGTCGGGAAGAAGCCGTGGTCGCTCAGATAAGCCGCGTTCGGCAGCAGGTTCATATAGATGTCAGACTGCGACGGCTGGATCGTCGCCATGATCGCCAGGATCGGCAGGGCCAGCAGCACCAGCCGGCCGACCTCGGTCCAGGCGCCGCCCGTGGGTCGCAGCCGCGGCCACAGCAGCACGACCAAGGCCACGACCAGGAACGCCGTAGCCGGAATGCCGAGCGACAGGCGGGTGGTCGCCCCCCACAGCGTCAGCAGCAGCGACAGCAGGCCCCAACCGGCCATGGCGTCCGTCTCGAACTCGGCGCGGGCGGTGCCGACGAGGCGGCCGACCAGCGCCATGGCGAGAAACGCCAGACCGATCTGGGCGAGCGCGATCAGATCGCCGGGATGGCTCGGAAGCAAATGCATGAAGGGCCTGGCTCGAAAGATCGGGTGGCGCGCAGTACGCCCGCGCGCCGGACCGGTCAAGGGGTGAAATAGCCGACCGATCTCCGTCCGAGCCCGGCGCGCTTAGCCGAGCGCGCGGTTCAGCACCTCGGCTAGGCGCACGCCGGCGCGCTCCAGCTGTAGTTGGACGACGGACCAGGCCATGGTGTCGTAGTCGGCACCAAGCGTGACGGTCGTGGTCGGCGAGGGCTCGCCGGCCTTGGCGATGCCGCGATAGGCATAGTCGCGCGCCAGATCATGGGCATCGAGCGCCCAGGCTGCCGCGCTGAACGGCCGAGCCAGCCAGCGCCTTGCATCCTGCGGGCGGATGTCTCCGCGCAGGCTGTCGGCGATCCGCGCCGCACCCTGAAGCAGGTCGGCTGCATGGGCGTTCGGTCCTTCGTGCGCCATCTGGCGCCTTTCGATGACCGCCACGTCCCACACGCTGTGCAGGTTCATCTTGTATTTGCCGTAGGCGAGGGTCTCGCCCATGAAATCGACCGGGATCTTGTTGCCGCCCTGGTCGTGGTTCTCGCCCGCATGCAGCGGCTGATGCAGGTCGCCGACGAAATGCACCACGTATTTCAGCGCCTGCAGGCGTTCCTCGGGCGGACGGGAGCGGTCGGCCAGCACGCGGATGAATTCATCGGTGCGGGCGATGACGCAGTCCTGGTTGGCGCAGTCGCGCGCCGGATCGTAGGTCGTATCGCCGATCTGGATGTCGACATAATGCCACGGCCCGGTTTCCGGATGGGTGCCGCGATATTCGTCGGCCCAGGACGCGACCTCGTCCAGGTGGCTGTGCAGATCGAGCGCCAGCAGGTTATAGACCTGGGTCAACGCCGCCGGCTTCAGCCGCGCCTCGGCCAGGTCGGCCACGACCGCATGGCCGACGACGCCCCAGGCTTCCGCCTTGGGAGCCGTGACGAGCGTCGCCAGCGTCAGGGCGGCGACCGCCACCTGCTTCACGACCCGGCATCCCTCAGCGCAGCGTCGACTGCCGCCAGCACGGGCGCCAAGCCCAGATCGGCCAGTGGCGCACGGCGCAGCACGGTGACCCGGGCGCCGCGCGGCGCGCAGCGGGCCGGGTCCGATTCGCCAGAGAACAGCGCCACCAGCGGTGCCGCACCGGCCGCCGCGATATGGCTGGTGCCGGTGTCGTTGCCGATGGCGATGGTCGCGGCGCGCGCGAGCGAGACCAGGTCGGCAAGCTCGGTCCGGCCGGTCAGGTCGAGGGCTGCTGGTTCCGCCTGGCGGATCGTCTCGGCCAGGCCATGCTCGGCCTTGCTGCCCAGCACGACCGGCACAAGCCCACGCGCGGCCAGCGCCCGCGCCAGCTCGCCGTAGCGCTGCGCCGGCCAGCGCTTGCCCGGATGGCGTGGCGAGGAGCCGGGGATCAGCAGCGCGAACGGGCGATCGGTCAGTTCCGGCGGCAGGGCGCCATTCTCGGCCGGCAGGCTCGGCAGCGGCACCGGATGGATGCCGGCCATCATCAGCTGCTCGGCCTGCTTGGTGATGGTGTGCTGCGGGTTGCGCAGCAGGTTGGCGTGCGGATGGCTGCAATCGGCGGCGATGCCCGACCATTCCGGCCGCGGACCGGGCCACCAGAGCCGGGCGTAGAAGCTGGAGCGTTGCGATGTCTGCAAGTCGTAGACCCGGTCGAACTCGCCGGCGCGCAGGGTGCGGCGCAAGCCCAGCCAGCCGCGCACGTCGAGCGGCTGGGAGCGTCGATCGATCTCGACCCGGTCGAAATAGCCGGTCTGCTGGGCCAGCCGCGCGAATGGTGCCGTCGTCAGCAGCGTGATGTGGTCGCGCTCATGATGCCGCCGGATCGCCGCCATCGGCCCCAGCGCCTGGATGAAATCGCCGAGCGCGCTCAGCTTGATCACGAGGATCTGTTTGGGTCCGGGGCGCCGGCGCGAGGGCCGATGGGCCGGCAAAGCCGCGAGATCGACGTGATCTTCGAGTGCATCGAGCGCCTGGAACAGCTCGGCCTGGCGCAGGCTATCCTCGGCGCGGATCGCGGCGTCGAGCGTTTCTTGCACCCGGGCGGCGGCCGCGACCGTGTCGGCAGCGGCTTCGGGGCCGACCAGATAGGCCACGGCCCGGTCCGGCTCCAGTCGCCAGACCCGGCGCAGCACGTCGTAGCGCCGGTCGTGGCGCGGCCGCGCCTCGTTCCAGGCGAAAAACGCGTTGAGCGCCGTCTCCGGCGGGAAATCGGCCGAGGTCAGCGGGCGGTTGGGCCGGCTCAAGGGATGACCGACAGCAGGATCTGCTCCAGGCGGCGCGACTGGTCGGGGGCGGAGAATTCCGCGACCGCGCGAGCCCGGCCGGCCTGTGCCATGCTCTGGCGCAGGGCGGGCTCGGCGGCGAGCCGGGCCAAGGCCTGGGCCAGGGCCGGCGCGTCGCCCGGCGGCACGACCAGGCCGGTGCGCTCGTGCGCAATCGCCTCGGCGATGCCGGCGCTGTCCGATCCCACGACCGGGATGCCGGCGGCCATGGCTTCCAGGATGACGTTCGGCAGCCCCTCGGCATCGCCGGCCTTGGCGGTGACGCTCGGCACCGCCAGCGCCAGCGCGCCGGCCATGCGCCGTTTGACCTCGGCATTGGCGAGCCAGCCGGCCTGCTCGATCCCGCCCAGCTCCTGGGCGCGGGCCGCGACCAGGGGGCCGAGCTCGCCGTCGCCGACCAGGGTCAGGCGCAGCGGATTGCCTTGGGTGCGCAGGATCGCCATGGCGTCGAGCAGGGTGGCGATGCCCTTCTTCTCGACGAAGCGGCCGACGAACAGCACGGTCGGCGGCGTGTCGGGTGCGCGCGGCTCGGCCACGCCCTCGACCTCGATACCGTAGCGGTTGACCACCAGCTTCGCCGCCGGAAAGCCACGCTCGATCAGGCGGCGACGAATGAAGTCGGAAACGCAGACGAACAGCTTCGCCTCGCGCTTCAAGGCGTCGAGCCGGCGCTGATAGATCGTCGGGATCAGTTGCCGGCGATAATGCTTGTCCTTGGTGGCGTCGCCGCCGTGGAAGCTCACGACCAGGGGCAGGCCCAGCGCGCGGGCGAGCGGCAGGGCCAAGGCACCGCCGCGGCCGAAATGCGCATGGATGACGACCGGGTTCAAGGCGCCCAGATAGGGCACCCGGGGCACGATACCGGCCTGCTTGAACAGCGCGCGGTCGATGGCGCCCAGCGGACCGGCCCGGCCCAGCAGATGGCCGGGCGCGCCCAGGTCGCCCAGACCATCGTCGAAATGGCAGCCGAGCCAATAGGGCGACAGCGCTTCGAAAGCCACGTATTGCCGCCGCATGAACGCCGCCTCGGAACGCGGGATCAGCCGGTCGCGATAGAGCAGCGCGGTACGCATCAGGCGATCTCGTCCTGGCGCAGCGCCAAGGCGGCAACCGCGGCGGACAGCATCAGCGCCGACAGAAACCATTCCTGCCAAACGCCATAGCTGACGAGCGCCACCAGCGTGCCGGCGACGCTGGAGGCGACCAGCACGGCGGCCACGACCCTGCGTCGGCGGGCATAGATCGTGCCCAGCGTCAGGATCAGCCCGCCGAAGCCCAGCACGATGCCGGCGGCACCCAGCTCCAGCCAGGTCTGCAGGATGGCATTGTGAGGATGCAGCGGCAGCTTCTGGCCGATGACCGGCGTCGCGTCCGGGCAATGCTCGCCGAGCGTCACCGTATCCTGGCCGCCCGGCATCCGCCGGGCCGAATCCAGCCCCCAGCCCAACAGTGGCTTATCGGCGATCCGACCGGCGACGAAATCCCAGATATAGATCCGGTGCAGGGCCGATTTCTTATGGGCGAACATCCAGCATTCCTGCGCCTGATCCAGCTGGATCGGAAAACTCAGCGGCAGGCCGAGCGCCACCAATGCCACCAGCGCCAGGAACGCCCAGCGCAATTGCGGCAGGGCCAGGATCATCAGCCCGCCGCCGATAGCGCCGCCCAGCGCCACCTTGGCCGACAGATCGTGGGTCGCGAGGATGCAGATCGCGGCGAGCAGAAATTGGCTGACGGCGAGCCGCCGGGCGCCTGCGCGCCACAGGCCCCAGCTGAGCGGCGCCAGCAGGATCGCGTGAATGGTGGCGCCGCGCCCATAGTAGGTCGCGAAATCGAAATTCTCGCGCTTGGCATGGGTCAGCTGCGACAGCGCGCCGCCCAGGCGCAGGTCGGTCAGCACATAAAGATTGGCGAGGATCAGCCCGATGGCGAGCCCCGGCAGCAGGCGCCGCAGCGCCGGGGCCGGCATGTCCCGGCACCAGCGCACCAGCGCCATGCCCAACAGGATGACGACGATCAGGCGTACGGCGAGCGTCAGCGCCGCCGTGCTGTCCAGCGCCCAGAAGACGGAAGCAAGCATCAATACGAACAACGGCAGCCAGGCGAGGAGCGCCCGCCCGATGCGGCGCGGCTCCAGGCTCTCCCGTCGCAGGATCAGGCCGGTGGCGATGGTCGCGACCGGCAGCAGGACGGCCGTCGACAGCGGTGCCACATAGACGAGCGGCCCCAGCAGGAACAGAACGGCCATCAACAGGCGACCGAAGGCGGAAGGCGACAAACTCATCAGGCGACTGATCCCTGTTTTCACAGGGACTGGTCCCTGTTACCGCGGGCGATGGGCGCGGCAAGGCTTAGTTAGCCGGCCGCGGTAGCGGAGAGCAAGGCTCAGGCGGCGCTGGCCAGCGGACGGGGCTCCAGACGCCGGCGCAGCGCCCCGGTCGCCGCCCGTTCGATCAGGCGATAGCTCGCATGCGACAGCGCGATTGCGACCGGCAGCGTGACGGCGAACAGTAGCACCACCTGCAGTGCGGGCGGGGCGCCGGAGGCCAGCGTGCGCACCAGTTTCTTGCCGACGAAATAGGCGAACGGATGCCACAGATAAAAGCTGTAGCTGATGTCGCCCAGATACTGCATCGGCCGGGTCCGCAGCAGCCGGCCGCGGCCATGGACCAGGGCCGCGAACAGCGGAATGCCGATCAGGAAGCCTGCGACATATCCCAATCGCATCCATAGGATCGGGGCATGCAGCGATAGCTGCAGCAACAGGAACAGCGCGGGCAGCAGCAGGCCCGGCACCAGCCAGCGCCGGCGCCCGAGCGTCAGCGCGCGATCGCCCAGCAGGAACACGAGCGCACCGGCTGCGAAGAACACGCCGCGCGGATAGAGATAGCAGGCGCCGGCGGTGGCGAGTGCGATCAGCACCATCCGCGGGGTCGGCGCCAGAT